>Ga0206819_10359_pt1 | contig 12120 bp, 5 predicted proteins | sample Alteio_BWOrgCont_87_FD_152855 | JGI IMG/M metagenome (GOLD analysis project Ga0206819, IMG submission 152855) | Enriched cells from forest soil in Barre Woods Harvard Forest LTER site, Petersham, Massachusetts, United States -... | ecosystem: Environmental > Terrestrial > Soil > Temperate forest >... | reverse complement strand
ATTGCTACAATGAGTGATAATATAATCCCAGACCAAGCGTCAAATGGTTGGATTTTATGGTTATGCAATGCGACAATACTGTAAATACATAGTGTGAGACCGCCGCAAAAAAACACCGTTCCCACAACTCGCCCCAAGAAATTAAATATTTTCAGTAATTGAAATTTTGATTTTTCGTATTTCATGAAGGGGTGAAGGTGTCAGTCCGCAGTTTTCGAGTAACAATTCATTTTGCTGTTTGCTTCCATCGGCTCACGCCGAAATAATCGATGCGCAATGCCTGAGGCATTATCGCGGTTTACTTCTCTTACCATCCGGTGTCAATACTACGGACTAACCTTTTTTTGATGCAGTCTAGACAGAAAAAATCACGGCGGATTTGTGGTCCGCCGTGATTATCCGACAATGTCCCTGGCGCCTTTTACGGCACGGTGATCAAATAGAATTGTTGCGGTTGTCCGGCCGCCGACGGGTCGCTGATGACAGTCGGACCGGCGCCGAATACGCCATTGGTCACGAGCGTCCAGGTGTTGGTCACCGGCGTCAGCGCCACATTAGTCGTTGACCAGACGCGGTAACCAAAACCGGCTGAGTAGGCAGCGGGGTTAATCGTCAACTGGAAGACGCCGTCCGACAACGAGGGTGACGAGACGGTTGACGCGGTGGTCGGCGCAATGACCGTGAAGATGGCGTTGGTGCTGTCGACACTGGTGACGCTATTCGAGACCACTACGGCATAGGTGCCGGCGTATGTCCCATCCGCGTTGCCAATCGTGAACGTTGATCCCGTTTGGCCAACAAGGTTGGTGCCATTGAACAGCCACTGATAAGCCGGATTGGGGATGCCTGAAGCGGCGACCGTGAAGATCGCAGACTGTCCGGCGTCAACCGTCTGGCTGATCGGCTGGGTGATGAAATAAGGCGCCAGAAGTGGCGACCATCCCGAGAACCACGTGATCACATTTGTGGAAGCGGACAGCCGCGGATCGTTGTTGGTCACGCCGATGGTCTGCACCTGCGTGAAGCTGGCCGGCCCGGTGGCGGCGCTGTTCGTGTTGTTGTATTGCCAGAAGACATACTGGCCATTGATCGACGACAGGGGGTTCACGTACGCGTTGGTGTCGAAGATGCAGTCCACCCAGGATACCAGTCCGCCTGCTGTGCCGTTGGCATCGGCCAGCGAGATTCCGGTCACACCCGGATCCTCGGTGAACGTGCAGCCCACAAAGGTAAACCCATAAGCGGAATAGGTCGTCCCATTCGGATTCACCCACGGCGTCGTGGCGCTCAGCGAACCGGAAGTGGCCGTGCGCGCCGCCGTCAGGTTATACGAACTGGACAACGAATTGGTGATGGTACGGAATACGCAATTATTGAAATAACCCACTCCGACGCCCCAGATGTAGTCGAAGTTGCCGGCCACAAAGCAGTTGTTGAAGTAACCCTGCGACGTGTTGGCGTTGATGAGGATGGTATCCTGCCGGCTGACGATGTCGCAATTGTCCACCACACAACGCAAGCCGCTGTTATAGATCAACAGTGCTTCAGCCTGCGATCCGCCCTGCGGCGTGCCGTTGGTGATGGTCAGGTTCTCAAGCTTGATGTCCGCGCCGTTGACCTTGAACGCCATGCGCGCTGCGGTGGTGCCGGTGAGGTTATTGTTATTGGGATAACCAATAAAGGTTCCATGGCGGCTCTGGCCGTCGAAGGTGATATTGTTCTTGCCGGAGATGTCCACGATCTCCACGTAATTGCCGTTGTGGACGTTGACCACCGTGTAGTTGGTGTTGCCGCTGGGAATCGAATCCACCGCGCCCTGAACCGTGGCGAAATCACCGCTGCCATCGGCCGCCACCACCAGGTTGGTGGGATCCGCCGGACCGGTGGGCTTGGTCGTGAACTGCCATTCGTTCGTGGCGGAGATACCGGCAAAATAGGCCCCGCTGCTGTCCGCCACGATGCCGTTGTCCATAGTCACATAATAGGTCTGGTTGCTCGTCATCACACCCCCGTGCGGATAGATCGCCGCGATATCGCCATTGATGATGACCGGGAAATAATTGATGACCTGCGAATCACCGGAGAACAGGCTGTGCGGCTGGATGTTGTTGGTAAGTCCGATGCCGCTGCTGACAATCACCGTGTCCGAATTCATGTTGATGACGTCCACCGGCGTGGTGGAATTGGTGATATTATAGATGCGGATGCTGCCGGAATTGACGATTGAGATCGGGTTGTTGAAGGTGACGTACAACGGCGTGTCATAACAAATCCCTGTCGCGCCATTGGTCGGTGAGAACGATATTGCGCTCAAGGTTGTGGAATTCACTGTCAACGTCACTACCGTGCTCGTTACTGAACCGGCATAATTGGTCGCTACCAGATAATAGCTGCCGATGTTTGAGCCCTGCGCGTTGGCGATTGTCAGCGTGCCGCTGGTCTGGCCGGAAAGCGCTGCGCCTTTTTCATACCATTGCAAGTTGGGTGTGGGCACGCCGGTGGCACCGGAGGTAAAGGTGGCGGTGGCCCCCGCACTCACCGTTACATTGGACGGCTGCGGCGTGATCGCCGGGGTCACGATAACCGTGAGCGTGGCATTGTTCGTCACCAGGGCCGCGGCATTGCTGGCGATCAACGAGACCGTCGTGCCGTTCAAGGCGTATTGCACATTGGCCAGGGTCAAACTCAAGCCGGTGGCGCCGGCCACATCCACGCCGTTGGTCTGCCATTGGAACGTTGGCGCGGGATTGGCGATCAACACCGAGGCGCTGAACGTCGCGCTGTTGCCCTGGATAACGGTCTGGTCGAACGGTCCGCTGAGGGACGGCACCACATTACCGACGATCAACGTCGCAAAGCGGCTCATCACCGAATTGACGCTGTTGGACACCACCACGTCATAAAGCCCGGAATCAGTGGACACTGCGTTCGTGACGTCGAATGTCGCGTTGGTCGCATCCACCTCGGCCACCGGCGTGTTATTGGTGCTGTTCCCGTAATAATACCATTGATAGTAGATCGGCGTGGAACCCGTGGCCTCCACACTGAACGTAGCCGTCTCATTGGTGGAAACCGTCTCATCCTGCGGTTGGCCGGTGATGACTATTTGCGGCCCGATGTCGAGGTTGACCTGGCCTGGCGTGCTGGTATCGATGGACATCGAACCGTTCACCGAACCGCCGGCGATGACCACCGCCGGATTGAACGAACCGGACAATGTGCCGGTGTAGGTGATCAACGTATTGGTGCCTGGTTGCAACGCTGATCCGGTCACATTAACAGTAATCGTGCTGTTGGGCTGGACTGTAAGGTTACCCTGAACAGTGACCGTCGTTCCCACGCCGCTGGCGAAGTTGAAGAGATTGGTGGAACCGCCCTCCGTCGTAAGGCCATTACCCAAAGTCAAAGTACCTGCCGTGTTGCCCGGCGCAAGCGTGCCGCCACTCTTGATATCGACCGCGCCAGAAATCATTCCCGTGCCGCCCAGGATACCTCCATAGACGGTCACCGTGCCGCCGCCCGAATAATTCGTTAAACCGCTCGTGCCGGTGAGCGAGTTGGTCCCGTCCACAAGAAGCACGCCATTGCTCACCACAGTCGGGCCGTTGTAGATGTTGTTCGTGGCCAGGATCAGCGTGCCGGTGCCTGTCTTCGCCAAGCCGCCCCAATCGCCCAGGTTCAAGCCGGGAGTCAACGGCGAGTTAAATCCGCCGCCGCCCAGCAGGCTGGTGGCCTGCGTGATCGTCGCGCTGCCGTCCACTTCGATCGTGGCGCCCACCCCGTTCAAAATGACCGGACGCACGCTGGTCTCACCTGCGCCGGTGTAATCCAGCGTGCCGTTGTTCATCACCAGCGGACCGGCCGCCAATTGGTTCAAGGTTGTGACAGAAACGATGCCGCCGTTCAGATAATTGGTGCCGCTCATGCTGTCGGTGCCACCGATGATCAGTGTGCCCGTGCCCGATTTTGTGAGCGAGGTCGCGCTGCCGTTGTCCGCCAGCGTAGAATTGATGGTCAACGCGCCGCTGCTGTATTGATGGATGATCAGGTCGGTCCCGCTCGCTCCTTCCAGCGTGCCGCCAGAAATCGAGTTGGCGCCGGTGCCCGTCGCCAACAAACCGCCGGTCGCAAACGTCAACGTACCACTGAGCATGATCGTGGAACTGCCGCTGAGTTTCAATGTGTTGATGGTCGTCGGGTCGGGAACGCTGGACAATGGGTTTCCGCTCAAACTGACGTTATTGGCCGTCACCCAGGTGGTCGGATCCGCGCTGGTGGAATAACCGGTGTACGGAACGATGGTTGTGCCTGCCGCCCAATCCGCTCCTGCATAAGTGGCAAAGCCGCCGATGATGCCGTCAGTGTTGGCAGTCGTGGTCGTGCATGCCTTGGTCCCCGTGCTGGTGCCGCCCACGGAATAATCCACCGTGCCGCCGGTTTTGCGCGTGATGGCGCCCTGGGCAAATGTGTAGTTGATCGCGGTCGCACTATTGTTCGTCACCTCCACAAAAGTATGTCCCGGAACCACATTTACGCCGCCGACCGATTCGGTGCGATTATTACTTGCCAGGAACCGCTGACAAACGGTTCCACCCGCCAACGTCATCGGAACCGTGTTGATGTACTTGGCGCCGCCCGTGGTATCGTTGTTCGGCGCGGGGTTGGCATAATCGCAGATGAACGTACCGGCGTTGATATTCAACCCGCCAATGCCGTTCGCGCCCGACGAATTAGCGCGGCTTTGGATATCTACCGTGCCCGCTGTGGACTTGACGGTAAAGTTTGTCGTCATCGTCGAAGGGAATTTGGGGAACACCTCGGAACCACTGCGCAAGTCCAGGTTACTGACGTTCAACTGGCCGATTTGGGTGCCGACGACGGAAGCGATGACGCCGCCATTGTCGAGTGATAGGATGTTATAGACCAATGTCGGGTTGCTCGTCGCCACGTTCGTCACTGCTCCGCCGTTAATGAATAAACGGTTCACGGATGGAATGCTGAAGTTGCCGGCAATCTGCACTACAGCGCCCGAATTGACGGTTAAATCACCGTTCAAATTGTTTACACCCGTGCCCGCCAGAAAAAGCGTGCCCGCATTCACCGTGGTTGCTCCAGCGTTCGTCGCCGCAACCGAGGGAAGCAACGCCAGTGTTCCATTCCCCGCCTTCACGAAACCGGTGCCGCCAAGTTGGGCGCTGTTTGTGGCCGACACGCCGCTAGCCACCGAAATTGTCGGCGTTCCCTGCAAAATCAACGGGGTTCCGATGATGTTATAGCCGCCGCTGCTTGCTGCGTTGAAAGTGATGTTGGAGACCAGCTCCCCGCCCCCGTCCGCGTTCGAGATGACGCCTGCCGCTCCATTGCCTGACCCGATGACCACGTTATAGCCTGGAGACCATACCGTATCCTGCGCCTTGCTCGACCAATTCGCGTTGGTCATCGACCAGATGCCGCTGCCATCCGTCGGCGCGGCCGGGTTCGCCCCGCTCGCGTCCCAGGTTAACGTATTACCCAAAGCGATCCCGCGCAGCGTCACCGTGATCGGGCTGCCGGTGGTGTTGTTGAACATGAACGCAAACTCATCGAACGAACTGACGCTGCCGAGCAACGGAGTGACCGTGCTGCTGTAAATCCGTTCCGTCACGCTGGGACCATTCATCGCCAATCCCGCCGCCGCCAACGTGGAACTGCTGGTGCCCACACTGATGCCTGTCGCCGTTGAATTCATATCCAATTGGATCTGGTTGGTGTACGTCACGCCGTTGGCGGGCGAACCAGTATTAACCGTGCCCTGCCCCAATTTGGTGCCCGTGAAAAGGGTGGCTGTGCCGGAAGCATGGTCATAAGGCTCAAGATACGGTCCGCCGCCGTTCCACAAACCGTAATAGCCCACGTCATCGCTCAAACTGGCCGTCCCGGCGGAATTATATAAGCCCCATCCCATGGTACGCTGTGCCACTCCTGCAAGACCGCCCGAGACGGACACGTTGAAAGTCACCACTTTCTTCGAATTCGCCCCCGCGATGCTGAACGGCGTGAAACTTTTTGTTATGAACCACATCTGCGTGCCGGCCGGAATTGTAAAGGTCACACTGGTGCCGGATGCCAAATCTCCTCCCGTGGCGGCATTGGCATTAAACAGAGTGCCACTGGAATTATATGAACTCCATTGGAACTGTCCGAACGTGACGGCGGACGAACACAGGAGTACCGCCGCAAAGATTGAAGCGATGTAAAAACGATATGTGGACTGTTTCATAGGGGATTTCATGGGTTGGGTTTGACGGGACGAAAGCGTATTAGGCATAGGACGACGTTTGGGTATTATCTTCCAATCATAGCGGGGTTCTTGAACCTGCCTAGCCTGACAAACGTCAGGGCTGCGATAATGAAAGCTTCGAGAGCGTTCGAGAAACTTTAGCCGTGTTTCTGGTCACGGTTGGCTTTCACCCCCAAAAAATAATCGGCGCAGCCGCTGAATCAAAACCCCGGAGGAAACCTCTGCAAAACTCTGTGGAAAACATGGTTATTTCAGTGTCATTGATTGGAACGGAGATTGGTTTTGGGGAGCGCGCCCGCCTCGGGCGCCGTTTGACGCGCCCTCGCGTCAAACATCCGGAAAGCCTGAATCAGTCGAAGACACACTTCATAAATCGAAAAATGTCCTCCATTTCAAATCCAGGCTTGGAACCCAAAAGTTAAATGTAATGTCTTTATTATGCCGGTTTCACAGCCCTAAATCTCAACACCGTTTCGGTCCGGGAATGCACATGCAACTTCGCGTAGATATTCTCCAGATGCCACCGCACGGTGCCGGGGCTTATCCCCAGCCGGTCGGCAATTTCCTTGTTGGGCAGGCCCGTGGCCAGGAGTTCGAGGATTTTGCGTTCGCTGGGCCGGAGTCCCTCAATGCCTTCGGCGGTGGCGCCGGGATCGGATTGTTGCTGGAAGGAAGCGATGACTTTGCGCGCGATCTCGCGGGGCATCGGCACCCCGCCCATCCGCGCCTCACGGATGGCCGCCACCAGTTCCGCCGGAGTGCAACGCTTCAGGAGGTACCCGCAGGCGCCGGCGCGCAGGGCGGCGGAGATCCGCTCCGTGTCTTCATACACCGTCACCATGATGATTTGCGTCGCGGGCATTATTTTTTTGATCTGCGCCGTGCACTCGATGCCGGACAATTTCGGCAACTGGATGTCCATCAAGACCACTTCCGGTTGATGTTTTGGGATTCCCACCAGGGCCTCCTCCGCGGTCGCGCAGGTAAAAACACATCGGCACTCAGGATCAGTCTGGACAAAATGCGTCAAACTTTCCCGGATGGTCTTGCTGTCTTCAACAATGGCGACCCGTATCATAAATCATCCAGGGGCATATAAAATCGCACAGTCGTTCCGCGCCCGCGCTGGCTCCGCACCACGAACCGCCCGCCCATCTTGGCCAGCCGTTCACGCATGTTTGTCAACCCATCCCGCCCGCGCGCTCCGACATCCGGCGGCAACCCGCGGCCATTGTCGGCGATGGAAAGGCGCAAACGGCGGCCAACGACCCTCACACCCAGGCGCACTTCCGTGGCGCCGGAGTGGCGAATGACGTTGGTGATGGCCTCTTTGAACGCCAGGAAAATTTCATGGCGATTGATGGACGAAACCGTGCGGTCCGGCAGATTAACGGTGCCCTTCAACTGGCAGGCGATGTTCGCCAATTTCAAAAGCCGGTCCGCATACAGGCAGAGATAACTCACCAACGACGAAAGCGAATCGTGTTTGGGATTCATCGCCCAGACGATTTCATCCAGCACCGTGACCATTTGCCGGGCGCGCTCGCCGATCTCTTCGAGATTTCCGTTCTTCGGCGCGGGCAACGAACCGGCCACCGTGGTCATCATGCTGATTTCAGTGATGCCGGAGCCAAGTTCATCGTGCAGGTCCTGTGCAATCCGCGCGCGCTCATGCTCCATCGCCCGCTGATGTTCGAGCCGCTGGCGATTCTGGATCTGGACAGCCAATTCGGCGGTGCGGTCCTCCACCTGGCGATGCAACTGCGTGACCCACAATCCCAGAAACGCCAATGCGCAGACCAATGCGCCGACGATGATCAGCAGTCGCGGGAGCGTCCACCATGAAGGTTTCGACAACACCGTGATGTCCGCATCTGAATGAATCAACAGGTCAAAGGGAGCCACATTATTATCCAATGCCGGGCTGCCTCCCTGCGCCGCATACACCCCGATCAATGCCAGCCGGCTGCCAAGCGGTGGCGGCGCCAGTTTGACCTGTTTGACCCGCGCGATGAATCTCCACGAGCCGGATTGGATTTCGAACGTCTCATTGGTCGGTGATGCGCGTGAACTCACCAACAAACCCTCGATGCGCACCCGCGTCGAGTCATACATCGCGTTCGGCAAATCATCCGGCGAGAGCTCCCTTGGTTTGGGCAACGTTACGTGCCCGCTGACAACCCGGGCGACCGCCGAGCGCAGATGCGGCGCGGCCCCGTTCAATTCGGGATAGCCCACCACGTCCACCAGATCGCCCGTGTGCAGCTTCGTCGGAGCCCGCAACGTGAACCGAAGCCCGTCGGTGCCGTCCATCATGAAATAATCCTGCCCGATCATATATTGGATCTGTCCGGATACTTTCACCCGTTGAAACACGCTGGCTTCTGGATTGAACAACGTCAGGTCCGCCGCGCGCCGGGGTTGCGCGGAAAATTCATCGGCGGGCGCCGGTTGATCCACGCCGATCGAATCCACGTACATGCGCACGTGCCCCTCGTCCAACTGGTGCGTGTCCAGCGTCAGCGCCACGAACAGGCATCCGCGCACCCGCACGATCGCATCCTCGTAATGCGTCAGGTTCGCAAAATTCGTCCCCACCAGCCAGACATCGATCCAGAGCGGCCCTTCCGTCGTTCGCAAAATGATTCTGGACCAATTCGTGCCATAGCCCAAAGGACGCACAACCGCTTGCTCAACAATGCCGTGGACTTCCACCCACTGGTCATCGAGGCTGCCATTCATCAATTGGTCCCGCGTGGGCTGGATCGGTTCTGGCAACGACCCTGCGCCAAGGTCCGCGTATCGGCTCGTCCGAATCAGCGGCGCAAACGTGCCTTTGTCCGTTTTGCCCTCGACTTCCAGGAGTTCTCCCATTGGGGGCAGCGATTCCGACGAGGCATTGACGATAAAGACCGCGTGCGTCTCGTCTTGCACAATGAACGCGTTGTGTTCCTGCACCACACACGTGACCACCCCGCGAAGGTTCACCGGATAACCGCGCTGCGCCTCCACCGGGCTTAAGCGCAGGACCTCATCCGCCGTGGTCAGAAGCGAAGTGGCGACGTTTGTTGCATCAAGCGCAACCGCCTTCTGATTGTCCGGATAATCAACGTCAGGAATGGAATCAATTACGCTGTTCGGTGCGGTTTGTGCAACAACGACCCGGGCCATCAAGACTGCGATAAAGACAATAAGCGCGCCGGAGCGAAATTTTTCGCGCCGGATTTCTTCGGAGATTCGAACAGGCGGCATCACGGTCTCTTTCTGGGAATCCGCTGGATATTGACGTCAAGTCCAACGAGAACTCAAGAAAAACCAACAACTTAACGGTGTTAAACGAGTATAATTCTTAAATCAACGCGATCCATCGTTTAAGCTGACATTCCATTGACGAATTAAATCTGCCATTTCTGTTGGCGAAACCACCACACAAGAGCCATCTAGATTGTTTCTAAAATCCCTCAGAAACTCCGGCGTGATTCCGCCATAAATCATAAAGAACGGATAATCAATCCCATTTGATTTTATATCCTGTGTTTTTACATCCTGAGCGACTTCACCACCCGTTTTGTCGCCTATTCGGATGCGCTCACTCAAAAACGCAGTGCCTTTCATTGCGCCGACATATCTGGGCATGGCGGCCAGCCACAATCCATTAAAATTTGCCGTGGCATACGCGTTGATAAAATATGCGACTTGTGCAGGCGGCCGTCCGCCGTTGTCCAAAATGACGATGGAACTAATGTCAGCCTGCTCACACGCGCGCTGGGTCAAGTGAACAAACCCGTTAAGGTTTACGCCACTCATGCTACCGGGATTCACATAAGCATATCCACTTGCTCCCGCCACAAACTCGTCCAATCCGCCGGCCGCTGTCGCTTCTTGATAATAAATCTGCAATACTGCCGGAGCGACATCTACCAATGATGGTGAAATTGTCCATGCAACTGGGATTCTGGGAATATTTGGCCGTTCCTTCTGGAATGCTTCCCACTCTTGACGCATGCCACGGAGATCAAACTGAACATTGTCACCGTCCGAATTCACCAGCAGCACATAACGCTTGCCGGCTTGAAATTGAATGTCGCGGTCAAGATGTTGTTGCGTAAGTTTACCTATGTAGGGGGCGGTCTGATCATAAAAGGAAAGATTCGCTGCAAAATCGGAGGGGATAAGCATCATTCCCCGGCTTGAAAGCCGGCTGACCAGTGCATCTTCGACTGCAACAGGACTCTGGCCCATTTCTTTGCGAGCATAATCACCTGTAGCCCAGCCGAAGACACGTGTCTGCGCTGGAAATTTAGCAAGAGTTTCGTTGAGAAGTTCAATATCTTGAGGGTCATTAAGTGGGTCGAGACTAAGAACAAAAAGTTTTTTCTGTATGGCATAGTCGCGTATGGCGAAAAGTTCCTCATTAAGATAAGCCAACTGACTGTGGTCGCATTGGGGTAAAAGTTCAGTTAATGCCCAACGGTAAGCCTCGGCCTTGCTTGTCCATAGATTTCGGCAATCAAAGGCGGTTTTCCGGTGCAAATCCCACTCGGTCAATATCGCATGATTCACTCCAGCCACTGTGGTCGCAACGGTGATGCCCCAAAATTGTTTGGGATCGTAAAGCACTTGGCGAGCATTCGCGCCGAGTCGCGCGAGCGCATCATCCACTGAAATCTGTTCGCAGTTTGCTCCAAGCTCTTTCTCCATAGCCTTAAGCCAAGACAAATCTTCCTTGTCCCAAATTGTAAAAAGAACCGGCGAGTTTTCATTTACAATCGCTTGCAAACTGGCTAATTGCAGCTTTTGAGGATTGCCGAGTTCGCGGGCATCAACGCAGTAGAATTTGTGAGCGGTTGATGAATTTGTTGCCGTGCTTGTCGTTTGGGAGAACCCAATCAAACTATAAAAAATCCCGAGCAGAACCAATGTTAGCAGCAGTTTCAATTTTGGCGCTTTCATATTCGTTCGCGTGCCTCATTGTGGTCGCTCTTTTTATCCATCACTAAAAGGGGTCAGTCCTCAGCATTTATTCGAGCAATAGTTCATTTTGGCTAATGCCTCAATCGACTCGCGCCGATCACCGCGATTCACATAAATCGCGCCGGAATATTCGATGCGTAACGCCCGAGGCATCATCGCGGTTTACTCCTCTTGCCGCCCGGTGTCAATACTGCGGACCTACCCATTTTCGTTTCAAATGGCTCGCGTTACGATACGTTCTGATTAAATTGATAGAAAGTGCAAAGGGCTCGATTTAAAAACATAATAATTGTTATGGTGGGTGCTGCTGCAGTGATTACATGTGTTGTGGCGATACTATTAAGCCAAACGCTTCCATATCGGATTGGCCCAAATCAGTACTTTTTATACCAATGGTCACAATGGCTCGCCATTACTTCGCTTATAGCAATGAGTTGTAGTATTGTTTTTCATAGAAAATTATTGTTCATAGTCGGCTTCCTTTCTCTGGTTTCACTCCTGGTATTAGGTAGTGGCGGACCCCATTCAGGTCCGAATACCCAGGCCTGGTGCTACAATAACCTCAGAAAAATTGATGCCGCAAAGCAACAACTGGCACTGGAGCTTGGATTGACTAATGGAAGCGTGGTGACACTTCAACAGATCTCAAAATATATTAATGGCGGGTCTGAAAGCCTTAAGTGTTTTGATGGTGGAACCTACATTATCGGCCCGATTGGAACAGAGCCAAGATGCACTATTCATGGATCAGAGAGTAAAATGGAAAACGGATGGAAACAGGAAATGAATAAATGATTCAGTGCGCCCGGCCAAATCGAAGTACGCTAAATTCCTTGAACTGTGCATTTGGCATCACGACAATGTTG
>Ga0206819_10358_pt1 | contig 12128 bp, 9 predicted proteins | sample Alteio_BWOrgCont_87_FD_152855 | JGI IMG/M metagenome (GOLD analysis project Ga0206819, IMG submission 152855) | Enriched cells from forest soil in Barre Woods Harvard Forest LTER site, Petersham, Massachusetts, United States -... | ecosystem: Environmental > Terrestrial > Soil > Temperate forest >... | reverse complement strand
ACGTTGCGAGATGGCTCGCACGCTTGCGGTCACCAGATTAGTGTGGACCAGATTCGCCGCTATGCCACGGCTGCGGAAGCAGCCGGCGTGGATTATTTAGAAGTGGGGCACGGCAATGGCTTAGGAGCGTCCACCTTACAAGTCGGTTTGAGCCTGGTGCCAGAGCATGAAATGCTAACGACTGCCAGAGGATGTTTGAAACAGACTGGTCTCAGTGTTCATGTTATGCCGGGATTCGCTACTGCCAAACGAGAAATAGCCGCCGCCATGGAAGCTGGCGTAGATCTGTTCAGGGTTGGTTCTCATTGCACGGAGGCTGACTTGACCCAACGCCACATATCCTACGTCCGCAACACAGGCAAGGAGGCTTGGGGCGTGTTAATGATGACCCATATGGCCTCGAAAGAAGTGCTGTTGGAGGAAAGCAGGAAGATGCAATCCTACGGGGCGCAGGGCATCATGCTCATGGACTCCGCCGGAGCGGCCGTGCCCGATGACGTGAGACAGAAAATCGGCCTGTTGGCAGAGAAGCTGGAAGTGCCCGTGGGATTTCATGCCCACAACAACCTTGGGCTGAGCGTGGCTAACTCGATGGCGGCCCTTGAAGTTGGCGCCCGTATTTTGGATGGAACCGGGCGCGGGTTCGGTGCAGGCGCGGGCAATGCACCGTTGGAACTCATTGTCGCCGCCATGCAACGAGTGGGCTTCAGCACTGGCGCCGATCTTTACAAAGTGCTGGACGTGGGTGAACTGGCGGAGGAGCTGTTTGCTGAAAATTTGCCCGTCTCCAACTCCATCACCATCATCAGCGGATTGGCAGGCGTCTTTTCCGGCTTTGCAAAGCCGGTGCAGCGCGCCGCCAAGCAAATGGGCGTGGATCCGCGCGATGTGTTTGTCGAACTGGGCCGACGCAAAGTGGTCGGCGGCCAGGAAGATCTGATCCTCGAAGTGGCCGGTGAGTTGGCCGCCACGCGGAAAAAGTCCGGCGAGTCTGAGCAGCTCTGATCCCATATCATGAAAAGCCGATTGCAACAAGTAAGGAGCGATGTGGTCGCCGTCCTGCAAGGCCGAGCCGAATTCCTCAAGCCGCTGGCGGGGTGCAATATTGTGATTACGGGAGGGACTGGCTTTCTCGGGACTTGGCTCTTGGAATTGATTTGCGCGCTCAACACCGATTATCAGTTTGACACAAGAGTGACCATCTACAGCCGCTCCGCCCCGGACTTCGCCCGGCGACAAAAGCACCTGGGAGCGCGAAGGGAGTTTCGCTTCTTGGATGGCGACATTCGCTTTTTGACCGAGTTGCCGTATGAAACCCATTATATCATCCACGCCGCCTCGCTGACCGACCGCCGGCTTTTCGCATCGAACCCCACTGCGGTGGGCGAGGTCAATAGCCTTGGAACCATCCGGCTCTTGCGAGCAGCCAGTCGCTTGGAAGATTTGAGGAATCTGCTGCTGATCAGTTCCGGCCTGATCTATGGCCCGCAATCTTTGTCCACGGAGCGGATTAGTGAGAATTACTCAGCCGGATTTGCCTGCGACGACCCAAATGCGATCTACGCCGAATCCAAACGATTCAGCGAGGCTTTCGCAGCTTCGTTCGTCAGCGAAACAAAAATTCCACTCGTGCTGGCTCGGCCCTTTGCGTTCGTCGGACCCTACCAATCGTTGGAACTTCCGTGGGCCGTGACCGATTTCATCCGCGACAGTCTGGCAGGCCGTCCTATCAAAATCATGGGCGACGGCTCGACCGTCCGCAGCCTGATGTATGCCAGCGATTTCGCCTATTGGATACTGGCAGCCCTTGCTTGCGGCCAAGTGCGACACGCCTATAATATCGGCAGCCCTGAACCGGTGGATTTGCTCTCGCTCGCCCGGACGATCACACAACATTTCACGCCTCCGCCCGACATCCTGACGAAAGTGGGACAATATGGTCACGAGCCTACGCGCTTGGTGCCAAACATTGATAAGGCGCGCCGCGAGCTTGGGGTCCAAGTAACCGTCCCGTTGGCGGATGCCATCCAAAGAACCATCAACTGGCACCGACTAGGGGAATCATGACTCCCAGCGATTTTCGAGCCGCTCTTGGCAAAGGGCATAATTTACGAGGAGTTTGGAGGACGCTGCCAGGCGATGCCATAACTGAGATTATCGCACGCGCAGGTTACGATTTTCAAATTTTTGACCAGGAGCACGGAGCGTTAAGCTGGGCTGAAGTACAAACCATGGTGCGCGTCAACAACGCCGTCGGACGAACTTCTTTCGTGCGTTTGGGTGACAAGTCTCCTGTAGCAGCGCAACGAGCGCTAGACACGGGCGCCCATGGATTGGTTTATCCTCAGGTGAATAGTGTAGAGGAAATTTCTCTGCTGGCTGAGAATCTCGCTTTCGCGCCGCATGGACGCCGCGGTTTCAACCCGTTTGTCCCAGCCTTCGGCTATGGTGCGCAAAGATCTCCCGATAGTTGTATGCCGATTCTGATGCCAATCGTTGAGACGAAAGCCGGCCTTTTAGCACTCCAAGCCATTTGTGCGCATCCATCGGTGGATGTGGTTTATCTTGGGGCTTACGATCTTGCTGTGCAACTTGGTGCTTTGGGTGACGTCGAAAGCCCGATCGTGCTGGAAGCACTGCAATCTGCCGTTCGGACTTGCCAGGCGGGCCAATGTGCAGTCGGCCTCATGGCGAGTTCCGTTAACGCCGAGAAAAGCTGGGCGGCCGCCGGCGCGCAAGTCTTTCTGCATGGGGTTGACAGCGGCATATTGTTGAAGGCTTTTACTCCAAAAACGGCATGAGAATAAAGATTTCAGATCTCGTAACACGCTTTTTGGAACAGAACAACGTGCGACATGTTTTCCTGCTTTCGGGCGGCATGATGATGCATTTGCTTGACTCAATCAGCCGGTCAAAAAGTATCCGCTACATTTGCAATCATCATGAGCAAGCTTCCGCCATGGCTGCGGAAGGCAATGCGCGCTGGCGCGCCGGGCTGGGTGTATGTTTTGCGACAAGCGGACCAGGCGCCACCAATACAATCACGGGTATTGCGGGCGCGTGGCTTGACTCTTCACCTGTACTCCTAATTACTGGACAGAGTCGTCGCACTCTTACGGCTCGGGGTCTCGGCTTGCGTGACCTTCGAATGGTGGGAACCTTCGAAGTGGACTTTGTGTCAATAGTCCAGCCTATCACCAAGTATGCAGTGTTCCTGGATGATCCTCGTATGGTGCTGTTCCATTTGCAAAAAGCCGTGCATCTCGCCACGACAGGACGGCCGGGTCCGGTGGTGATTGACATGCCCCTGGACGTGCAGGGAGCCGTCATCGAAGATGAGGACTTGCCTCAATTCATACCAGAGCCGACAACACCCACAGAAGTTCATAATTTTGCTCCGTTATGGGAAAAACTCGCCGTCTCCCAGCGTCCTGTAATTCTTGGCGGGCATGGTATTCGTGTAGCGGGGGAGTCGGGCCGTTTTCTTGCCTTGGTCGAGCGTTTGGGTATTCCGCTTGTTACAACTCAGCTTGCGAAAGACCTGGTGCCGTTTAACCATCCTCTTTTCGTCGGGCATGTTGGATTGCGGGGAGAGAGGGCGGCCAATTTTGCGGTCCAGGCGTCAGATCTCTTGATTGTCGTTGGCAGCAGTCTTCACATCACCAACACGGGTTACGAAGTGGAAGCGTTCGCCCCTTCGGCCGACAAAGTTTGGATTGACTCGGATGCGGCCAACCTTCGTCGTAACGCGATCCGAGCGACTCTTACCTATCAAATTTCCGTCTCCGACTTTCTTAATGCCGTCAAGGCATGTTCACCGCCTGTTTCTGCCGAGGTCACGGCATGGCGATCATTGGTTTCGCACTGGAAGCAAGATCTGCCGCTCATCGCAGAACACGCCGTGAAAAGCAAAGCGATTGAGACTTACCAACTCGTCTCCACGCTTTCCGACGTTCTTTCGGGCGGTGAAGCAATAGTTTCTGATGCTGGTTCGCTTTACTATGTGGTTGGTCAGTGTTTCCGGGCCAAGGCTGGCCAACGCGTCATTCTATCGGGCGCCATGGGCGCCATGGGCTATGCCCTCCCAGCGGCGTTGGGTGTCGCGATTGAAAACACGTCCAGCCCGACCATCTGTCTTACCGGCGACGGCTCCATGCAAACGAATGTGCAGGAGCTGGCGTCAGTGGCGCGTTATGCGCCAAATCTCAAGATTATCGTCATCAACAATGGCGGTTACGCTTCCATCCGCAATACACAGGTTGCATTTTGCAACGGAAATATCGCTGGGACAGACCCTGCCACAGGCGTTGGAATGCCGAGATGGAGCGTACTTTGCGAAGCCTATGGCTTGACTTACTTGAAGTGCGAGCTGCAAGCAGAGTTGAAACACATTTTTAACCAGATGTTAAGTATTTCCGGCCCCGTATTCGTGGAGTGTTGCATGCCCGAAAATGTGGAGATGTTTCCCGCAGTGACGTCGCAAAAACTCGAAAATGGCTCATTTGTTTCCTCACGCCTGCACGAGATGTCTCCGCGATTATCGGCCAAAGAGCTGAGTCAATTAGGGATCAGCGACTCGCTATTGGCCGCCATGGAAGGCCGCAAAGAGTGAGTTAACATTTGTTCGTGTTGTGCCTCAATCAACCTCTTGATTGATCTAAAGTAGAATCAAGCAGTTTTTGACGCAACCAAAGTCCAAACCAATCTTTTACTGAACTCTGGCCATGAAAGTGCTTGCACAAAAGAACTGATGCGTGAAATTCTTGTAACCATAGCGGGTCGTTCAAGCGCTGCTTTTCAGTCTTTGGCCAGATTTGCGGGCTTGGATAGAGCCATTGGTTTTACTCTCCTGAACTACATCCTGAGTGCGCTAGTGCTTCCACTTTCACTTTTTTTGGTGGCGCACTTCTTTAGCCCGACCGCGCAGGGATTTTATTTTACGTTTTCAAGTATTCTGGCCCTGCAAGTGGTATTTGAGCTTGGTTTCAGCCAATGCATAACTCAATTTGCCAGTCATGAGTTCGCGCATTTGAGTTTCCTGCCAGATAACACATTGACGGGGGACGGGATTTCGCTGGGGCGCCTCTTGGCTTTGGCAAAGCTGGCCTTGAAATGGTACCTATTAGCGGCTGTTCTCGTTTTTATCGGGATTGGCGTGGGCGGGTACTGGTTTTTCAGTTTCCGCAGTTCAGGGGAAATTCAATGGGTCAAGCCCTGGATCCTTGTTTGTTGGGCCACCGCCCTGAATCTGATCGTGGTCCCTTGTTTTTCTCTGCTCGAAGGTTGCAATCGAATACCCGGAACTGCAGCCATTCGCTGCGCCGCCTCTCTGGCTCGAGCCTTGGTGCTCTGTGTTGCCATTGTATCCGGCTTTCAGCTATACTCTATCGGTTTGGCCGTCCTGGCTTATTGTTTTGTATGTGCCGCAGGGCTTTTATACCATTTTCTGCCTTTTTACAGGCAATTGCTGGGTCGCGCGGCCGAGCAGGATTTGTCCTGGCGCAAGGAAATATGGCCGTTCCAATGGAAAATTGCCTTAAGCTGGCTTAGTGGATACTTTGTTTTCCAAATGTTCACCCCGGTCTTGTTTCGCTTTCATGGACCCATTCCAGCGGGCCGCTTTGGCATGACTTGGGCCTTAATTCAAGGGATCAGCGGAGTGGCCACCGCTTGGGGGTCCACCAAGGTTCCACGCTATGGCATGTTGATCAAGCTGAGGAAATTCGACGACCTTGATGAACTTTGGCGCGGAGCCACCATCAAGTCAGTCATCGTTTCAGCCCTGGGTGGAGGAGTGTTGTTGGCGGGGACATGGATATTGAAGCACCATTCTCAATTGGGGACGCGTTTTCTCGACATCGTGCCAGCATTTTACCTGGTCTTGGCGACGGTTTTGAATCAAATCGTTTTTGGGCAAGCTTTTTATCTTCGCTCGCACAAGCAAGAACCCTTTCTTGCGTTGTCCCTGGTTGGTGGAATAGCCACGGCCCTATTGGTTTGGTGGTCGGGTAAACTATACTCAGCGACAGGTGTTTCGATTTCATATCTGCTGGTCGCGGCAGCTCTTTTGCCCTGGGCCTCCGTCATTTACCTGCGCTGCCGCCGGCAATGGCACATCTGAGTTTGTCAAATTTTTCGAAGTTGTTGTTAACCGTGCCAAACCCACTATTGACCGTTTGCCTTCCGACTTATAACCGAAAAGGCCTCCTGTCGGAAGCATTGACTGCCCTAGAGGAGGCGATTGGATCATCCGGGTATTCTGAATCGATTGAGGTTATTGTCGCTGATAATTGCAGTTCTGATGGTACTTTCGATTTCCTAACGCAATATGCGCGGACAACAAAGATTGTGCATTTTAGGACCATAAAGCATGAATCAAACCTCGGCGCCGATGTGAATATGGCCAGCTTGGCGGATGAGGCTCTGGGTGATTATTGCTGGCTGGTGTCGGACGATGATTTGATCCTGGCCGCTGGGTTCCGGCTGTTGATGAAAGCTTTATCGAGCGGTGAGGCGCTTGCTTATTATGTATTGAATATTGCTTCGTGGCCCAGCAAAGATGGTAAACAAGGGGACACAATATTCAAATGGGACCATGGTGCTCGTTCAAATAGCCTTAATGTGTTTTCCTCCAAGGTTGGCACTTACGTCACTTTCATGAGCATCATTGCCTTCAAACGAAAAGAAGGATATCGGACTAGATATGCGGGCTACGTCGGGAGCAACTTATATCAGGCTTACATCTTTATCGACGCTGCGACAAGCCCGGCTCAAGGCATGTTCTTGAGTGAGCCCGTGATTGCGCTCAGGCCGGACAATACGGGAGGATACTCATTTATTAGAGTATTCGTCGCAAATTACTTGAATTTGTTTTCCTATGCACGTACCCGTGGATTGTCCTTTTCCGCTTATTACGCTGCTTTGGCGAAGCATTTGACGGGCTTCGCATTGAGTTTTATAGTGAGATGTAGGCTGGAGGGGAGGATCGGAAGAATGCAGATTAACAGATTCGAGGCTGTTAAAGAAGTTGGCGCGATATTGAGTCAGAATTATCTTTTCACTCCACAGCTGCTCCTTATGGGGGGAGTTCTTTTAGCACCCCGCTGGCTATTGAAAGTTGGAAAGAAGGCAAGGCTCTGTGTCAAAACGGCACTGCATTGATTTTTCAGAGGAACGGGGCGCTTGGAAGTTGCTTTGCCGTTGCCAGGCGAAGTTTAATGACGGTTTACTTATAGAGTTTGCCTCCGGAACTAAAGCGAGTGCGCGCATATGAGACAACAGGTCAAAACTTTGATTCGCACTGCTGCGTGGCTGGCAAGCCTTCCTATCAGTTTAAATCTATTTCTTGTTCTTAAGTATTTTCTAGATAGTGCCATTTCACATAAATACGCGCGGTGCTTTAAGAAATGTGGTGCCAATCTTCACTTGTCGCTGCCTGTTTGCGTGCAGGGCAAGGGCTCAATTTCCGTTGGAAAAAATTTCAGAGCATTTAGCGGACTCAGACTTGAAGCTATCGAAAAGCACAATAATCAACTCTTTCAACCGGCTTTAATCATTGGTGACGACGTGTCAGTAAACTATAATTGTCACATTGGATGCAGTCACGCCATAACCATTGGTGACAGGGTTCTCATTGGCAGCAGGGTCTTAATTACAGACCATTCACACGGTGATACGACGGCCAAGAGTAAAGATATTCCGCCGGGACTTCGAATTCTTTATTCTAAGGGTCCGGTGGTCGTTGAAGATGATGTTTGGCTCGGCGAAGGCGTTTGTGTAATGCCAGGAGTGCGGATTGGCAGGGGGGCTATCATTGGCGCTAATGCTGTGGTAACTAAGGACATTCCACCCTATGGCATAGCCGCTGGAACGCCCGCTAGAACAATACGTTGCTATCATGAGTAAAGAGATTTATTGTACGATTTGTTCGAAGAATTATCTTTCCCTGGCGTTTAGTCTTTATGAATCTTACAGGAATTCTGGAGGAATCGGTTATTTTGTAATCCTGTTGGTAGATAAGAGGGAAAACACAGCACTTCATTTTCCCGACGGTTTGGCCGTAATGTATGCGGAGGATCTCAAAATTCCAGGATTTAATGAGTTGGCATTCATATATGATATTACAGAATTAAATACGGCGGTCAAACCGACTTTGTTAAAGTGTTTGTTGAAGCACTACGGCGCGGAGACGGTTACCTACTTGGACCCTGATACATTCTTCTTTTCGCCGCCCCAAACAATCACGAAATTTCACGATGAGCATTCGATAGTATTCAGTCCCCATGCGTTGACGCCTCACCCCATTGGCGAGGTTGCGGGTGAGCGAATGTATTCGAAGATAGGCACTTTTAATTTGGGATTTGTCTCGGTGCGCAATGACGGGAATGCCGCCCGCTTTTTAGACTGGTGGGAAGAGCGGTGTCTGAACCTGTGTTTCAATGAACCCTATACCGGGCTTTTCGTGGACCAAAAGTGGTGCAATTTGGCTCCGGTTTTTTTCGACGGCACGCATGCGCCCAAGCATTTCGGCTTGAACATGGGCTGTTGGAATTTGCACGAACGAAGACTTGTTAAGAAAGGTCAATCCTGGTTTGTCAATGGGCAAGACCCGCTAGTGTTTTACCATTTCAGCAATTTTCTTTTCCACGACAAGACTCGTGTTTCCAAGCACACTGGAAAATTGTCTTTTGCGGACCGTCCGGATTTGGAGGAAATCTATACCATCTACCGGGGAAGTGTCGCTGCCTGGCGGAGTAGGCTGCCGGAATTCAAATACAGTTTTGGCGCATTCACCAACGGGGCTCCCATTCCCAACCTCGCCCGCAAGCTTTACCTGGGAAGCCCCTATCGGGAAGAGAAAAGAGATCCCTTTGACCACCAATCCGAATTCTACAAATATCTTAAAAGGCGGCGTCTCCTAGATCATTTAAAAATAGCCAAGGGCGACACGGCAATCTCCATTGATCGTGACGATTGGCGTCTTAAAGTTTTCCACTTCCTCGCGAGATCGAGCGCATCCATCCTTGGAGCCGCGCGTTATGAGCAATTGCTTAAATACGCCGCATATACGTGCATGCCTCGAAACCAAGGCTATGTCTTTTTTGAGGAGCATAATCGGAAAAAGCCGGCGATTGACTTCAAATGACACCCGAGCACCTTTTCCGATTCGACCCCACTGTTGACAAAATCGCCCGTCCTGCCACTGGCAGCAAAATCGAAGGAGTTTTTCACGGAAGCATTCCGTTTCTGCTTCATTTTTGGTAAAGCCCTGCCTCAACATCCGATGTACATGGTCAATCGGGGCCGGCGGTTGAATTTTGTCATGGCGCCTGCACAGCTCTGCATTTATTAATGTGAAATGATGAAAAAAGCACTGATTACTGGAATTACCGGTCAGGATGGTTCGTATCTCGCGGAATTGTTATTGTCAAAAGACTATGAGGTCCACGGTCTGGTTCGGCGAGCCAGCACGGTGAATAGAGGGCGCTTGGACCCCATTTATGCCGACCCTTGTTTGCCAAAGGATCGGCTCTTCCTGCATTATGGCGACCTGGCTGAAGGCAGCGCTTTGGCGCGGTTGCTCGGCAAGATTCAACCGCACGAGATTTACAATCTTGCGGCGCAAAGCCATGTCCGGGTGAGTTTTGATTGTCCGGAATACACCGCCGATATCACCGGCACCGGCACCATTCGTTTACTCGAGGCGATCCGAGAAACCGGTCTGCAGCCGCGATTTTATCAGGCCTCCTCCAGTGAAATGTATGGCATGGTGCGGGAAGTACCGCAAATCGAAACGACGCCGTTTTATCCCCGAAGTCCGTATGGCTGCGCAAAAGTCTTTTCCTACTTCCTTACCGTCAATTATCGCGAATCCTACGGTCTTCACGCCAGCAACGGGATTCTGTTCAACCACGAATCTCCGCGACGGGGAGAGACTTTTGTCACCCGCAAGATTACGCGCGCGGTGGCGCATATCAAAGCCGGTTTGCAGGATAAGCTCTCCCTGGGAAATCTGGAGGCCAAACGCGACTGGGGCTACGCCAAGGAATATGTGGAGGCGATGTGGCTGATGTTGCAGCAGGAGAAACCGGATGACTACGTCGTCGCCACCAACGAAACTCATTCCATTCGCGAGTTTTTAGAAGTGGCTTTTGGGCACGTGGGATTGAATTGGGAAAAACATATAGCAATTGATCCACGCTACTTCCGTCCGACGGAGGTGGATTTATTGATTGGCGATTACAGCAAGGCCAAGAAGAAGCTTGGCTGGGAACCGAAAACAAAATTTGCCGACCTGGCAAGATTGATGGTGGAAGCCGACATCCAATTGCTCAAAGACCACCAGGAAGGTCGCATCAAGGTCAGTTATTGAGCATCCTCCGAATGTGGGATAGCCGTTTTGCAGGCCTCCGTCGTTGACCGGCAAGAACATGAACCCCAAAGCCTTGATTGTTGGAATTTCCGGGCAAGACGGCGGTTATTTGGCCAAGTTGCTCCTCGACAAAGGATACGAAGTCCACGGAACCTCCCGCGATGGCACAGCCTCTCCCTGCGGCAACCTTGAATTGTTGGGAGTCAAACACAGGATTACTCTTCATTCAGTAGCATTGTCCGAGTTCAAAAGCGTCTTCTCGGTCATTGACTTGGTGCGTCCGCGGGAGCTTTATAACTTGGCTGGTCAAAGTTCGGTTGGCCTGTCCTTTACCGTTCCGATGGAAACCTTTGAGAGCATTGCCGTCGGCACATGGAATTTATTGGAGTGTCTGCGAATGCTTAAACTGCCGATCATGCTATTCAACGCCGGTTCCAGCGAAGTATTTGGCAATACGCCTCAAGGGGGCAGTGAAGAGACTTTGTTTCGACCCCGGAGCCCTTATGCGACCGCCAAGGCGGCGGCCCATTATTCCGTGGCCAACTATCGCGAGGCCTATGACCTCTTTTGCTGCACCGGCATGCTATTCAACCACGAATCGCCCCTTCGCCCCGCGCGCTTCGTCACCAAAAAAATAGTGGCTGCCGCAGCCAGAATCAAGCTGGGTTCGCCAGAGAAGCTGCCGCTAGGACGGATCGATATCCAGCGCGATTGGGGATGGGCGCCCGAATATGTGGAAGCGATGTGGCTGATGTTGCAGCAGAACAAGCCGGACGATTATGTGATCGCCACGGGCGTCAGCACCTCGCTTCAGGACTATGTCGCCAAGGTTTTTGAGCATTTGGATTTGAATTGGCGTGATTTCGTAACGCTAAGTCCGGGTTTGCAGCGCCCTTCCGACATCGACATCAGTTTCGGCCAGACGGCCAAAGCGGAGAGGATTTTGGGCTGGAAGGCGAAGGTTCAGCTTCCAGAGATCACAGCAAGAATGGTCGAGGAAGAACTTCGCCTTCAAAGGGACCAAAAACCCTGAGCACAGGTGGAATAACACGCGACCATCAATCGCGTTATAAATAGGTTTGACAGTAAAGAGTTGACGATTAAAAATGACTTTTTTCCTTAGAAAGCTCGTCCTCATTCTTGAGGAAAAATCAAATCTTGAATCAAGTCTGCCCTATGAACGCGCCGCCAGCAATGCAAATGTACAAATCCCCGCACATTAGTGTTCTGCTATCAGCGGTAGCGGCTTCTTAAGGATGACCCATGGCGGCGACTAGATAAATCTAGATGACGAACGGAAAAAATTCAAGTGCGGATCAGCGGTCAGCAGCGACGACATCCGGCGGAAATCGCAAACCACCACGATCGTCAGGAAGCCCCGGTCAAGCCGTGGAGAAAATCCCGTTGCTCGTCAAAGTAATCATAGCCTCCATTATCACCGGCCACATTTACTATTGTTATCGGTATGCGTTTCAGATCAACGACGAGAATACGTCGCCGACATATTCCGGCACTCCATTGATTTTACAAGCTGCGCGCTACGCAATTGACATGTCTATTTATGCGATCGCCATACTTTGTTCATTTTCAAAAGCAGAAGCCGTGCGGAACAAAGGAAGTGTGTATTTTATGCACTTATTGGCGTGGCTGGTCATCGGTTGCATTTTGATATTCAAGGCGACGCAATCTGGCCTCGAGTTAGACGTCATTGCCTCGGTCGTGAAATCTCTTTACGTTGTTCCCATTGGGATGTTGG
>Ga0206819_10331_pt2 | contig 12134 bp, 13 predicted proteins | sample Alteio_BWOrgCont_87_FD_152855 | JGI IMG/M metagenome (GOLD analysis project Ga0206819, IMG submission 152855) | Enriched cells from forest soil in Barre Woods Harvard Forest LTER site, Petersham, Massachusetts, United States -... | ecosystem: Environmental > Terrestrial > Soil > Temperate forest >... | reverse complement strand
TTATGGTTGGCTGTCTAAATTGGGTTGGAATTTACGAGGCGGTGCCGGCGCGAACTTTCGCCTGCAGCACATTGACGAGGCCCTGGGGCACGCCGTTGAGCACGCGGACAAACCGGCTCGCGGGCTGATTGATCAGGCCGAGAAACTGGGCGCGCAGGATCTCGAGCGAGGGCAGATCGGCCAGCTGGGCCACCTGCTTGGAGGTGATGAGCTTTTTGCTCAGGACACCGGCCTTCACCTCGAGCTTCTGCTTGTCCTTGAAGAACTGCTTGAGGATCTTGGCCACGCCGGCGGAATTCTTGCCGCCCACGATGACGGCGGTCGGCCCGATGAGCGCGCCTTCGATCTCGGGCAGGCCGAGGGCCTTGGCCGCGACGCGCAGGGAGCTGTTCTTGACGACGTGGAACTCGGCCTTTTCGACCGACAGCTTGGCGCGCAGGTCCGCGACATCGGCGACGTTGACGCCGGTGAAGTTGGCCAGGATCAGGTAGTCCGATTTCTTGAGATGGCTCTCGATCTCGGCGATAAGATATTGTTTTTCGGCTCTCATGGGTCGGGCGCGGTTAGTATTGGCTGTACTCGGTGGAGGCGACGTGCACGGACGGGCTGTGCGACGAGGAGAGCGCCACCGTCTTGATGTAGTTGCCCTTGAAGGAGGCGGGCTTGGCCTTGCCGACGGCGTCGAGCACGACCAGGGCGTTCTCGAGGATCTGCGCGGCGGTGAAGGAGCGCTTGCCGATGCCGACCCCGATGTTGCCGGTCTTGTCCATCTTGAACTCCACCCGGCCGGCCTTGACCGCCTTGATGCCGGCGACGATGTCGTCGGTGACGGTCCCGCTCTTGGGATTGGGCATCAGGCCCTTGGGTCCGAGGACGCGGGCGATGGTGCGGACGGTCTTCATCGCCTCGGTGGTGGCGATGGCGACGTCAAAATCCAGCCAGCCTTCGTTGATCTTGGCCATGACGTCCTGGAGGCCGGCGTGATCGGCTCCGGCGTCGATCGCCGCCTTGGGATTGTCGGTGAAAACCAGGACGCGGACCTTCTTGCCCGAGCCGTTGGGCAGGGGCGTGGTGCCGCGCACCATTTGTTCGCCGGAGGTCGGGTCGACCCCGAGGCGGACGGCCAGTTCGACGGTCTCGTCGAACTTGGCTTTGGGGAATTTCGTAAGCACTTCCACGGCCTCCTTCAGCGGGTAATCCTTGCTGAGGTCGGCGGCCTGGAGGGCGCTGCGATAACGTTTGCTGTGTTTTTCCATTTTTACTCCGTGCGGTGCGAACGTCCCGGAAGGGACTCCCGCGGTGAGGTTTGGTTTATTCTGGGCTAAAATCAGTCGACGACCTCGATGCCCATGTTCCGGGCGGTGCCGGCGATGATGCGGATGCCCGCTTCCTCGCTGTGCGCATTGAGGTCTTTCTTCTTGAGATTATAGATCTCCGCCAGCTGGCGGCGGGTCACTTTGCCCACCTTGTCCTGGTTGGGCCGGGCCGAGCCGCTGGCGATATTGGCCGCCTTTTTCAGGAGGACCGAAGCGGGGGGCGACTTGAGGATGAAGGTGAAGCTCTTGTCGGCGAAGACCGTGATGATCACGGGCAGGATCATCCCGTTCTGGTCCTTGGTCTTGGCGTTGAACTCCTTGCAGAACGCCATGATGTTGACGCCCTGGGCGCCAAGCGCGGGACCGACCGGGGGCGCGGGGTTGGCCGCGCCGGCCGGGAGCTGAAGTCGAATGTAGCCTTGGATCTTTTTGGCCATGGAAAGGAAAGAGGGTTATTCGGTGGAGCGCATCACTTGCCAGTATTCGAGCTCGACCGGGGTGAACCGGCCGAAAATCGAGACCGACACGCGAAGCTTGCCGCGATCCGGATCGATTTCGTCGATGCGGCCGGTGAGGTTGGAGAAGGGGCCGTCGTTGATTTTGACTTCCTCGCCGACGGAATATTGGACCTTGGGCACTTCCTTGCCGTTGGCCGCCTCGATCCGGGCGCGAATCTCGTCGATTTCCGTCTGGCGCAGGGGCGCGGGATGCTCGCCGCCGACAAACCCGATGACGCCGGCGACTTCCTTCACGAAGTACCACGGCTTGTTGATCATCTTCTTCTCCTCGTCGAAGAGGCGCATCTGGATGAAAACGTAGCCCGGGTACAGCTTGCGGACCTTGGTGCTCTTCTTGCCGTTCTTGACCTCGGACACGATCTCCGTGGGCAGCAGCACCTCGAAGATGTGATCGTCCAACTCCTCGGCGGTGCGGAACTTCTCGATGTAGAGCTTCACCTTGTTCTCCTGGCCGGAGAGCGTGTGCAATGCGAACCATTGGGCGCTGGCGGGGATGGTGGCGGGGGCGGTCATGGCGAGGATGGGAATTAGCTGACCCAGGACGTCAGCTGGTTCACGACCTGAATGAGCGAGAAGTCGGCGATGCTGCAGAACAGACCCAGGAGAATGACCGTGAAGATGACCACGATGGTGGAGTCCCGCAGTTCCGTGCGGGTGGGCCAGGTCGCCTTTTGGAGCTCCCCGACCATCTCCATGATGAAGAGGCGGGTGCTGCTGAATGGGTTTTTCATTGATCGATGGTTTAAAATGGCAGGGGCGGAGGGACTCGAACCCCCAACCGACGGTTTTGGAGACCGCTACTCTACCAGTTGAGCTACACCCCTACGGCGCATTTTTAGACGACGCCGCCGAGGCTCCTTGGAGGAGGCCTCGGCGAATCGATTTAACAGGTTGGATGAAAAGAAGTTACTCCGTGATTTCCGTGATACGTCCGGCACCGATGGTGCGGCCGCCTTCGCGGATGGCGAAGCGTTGCGTCTTTTCCATGGCAATCGGGGCGATCAGATCAACGTCGATGCTGATGTTATCGCCCGGCATGATCATCTCGACGCCCTTCGGGAGGTGAACGATGCCCGTGACGTCGGTCGTGCGGAAGTAGAACTGCGGACGGTAGCCGTCGAAGAAGGGGGTGTGGCGGCCGCCCTCGTCCTTGGAGAGGACGTAGATCTCGGCCTTGGCCTTCTTGTGCGGGGTGATCGACTTCGGGGCGGCCAGGACCTGGCCGCGCTCGATCCCCTCTTTTTCGATGCCGCGGAGCAGCACGCCGACGTTGTCGCCGGCCTGGCCCTGGTCGAGGAGCTTGCGGAACATCTCGATGCCGGTGACGACGGTCGAGGAGGTGTCCTTCAAGCCGACGATTTCGACGGTCTCGTTGATCTTGACCACGCCGCGCTCGATGCGGCCGGTGGCGACGGTGCCGCGGCCGGTGATCGAAAAGACGTCCTCGACGGACATCAGGAAGGGCTTGTCGATTTCGCGGACGGGCTCGGGAATCTCGCTGTCGACCGCATCGAGCAGGTCGCTGATGGCCTTGATGCCCTCGGGCTTGCCCTCGAGGGCCGCCGTGGCGGAGCCGCGGATGATTTTCGCGCTCTTGCCGTCAAACTGGTACTTGTTCAGCAAGTCGCGGATTTCCTCCTCGACCAGGTCGAGCAGATCCTTGTCGTCGATCAGGTCCACCTTGTTGAGGAAGACCACGATCTTCGGCACGCCGACCTGGCGGGCCAGCAGGATGTGCTCGCGGGTCTGCGGCATCGGGCCGTCGGCGGCGGACACGACCAGGATGGCGCCGTCCATCTGCGCCGCGCCGGTGATCATGTTCTTGACGAAGTCGGCGTGCCCGGGGCAGTCGACGTGGGCGTAGTGCCGCTTGACGGTCTCGTATTCCACGTGGGCCACGGAAATGGTGACGATCTTGGAGGCATCACGGACGGTGCCGCCCTTGGCGATGTCCGCGTAGGTCTTGACCTCAGCCAAGCCCTTTTTGGCCTGCACCGCGAGCAGGGCGGTGGTGAGCGTGGTCTTACCGTGGTCGACGTGGCCGATGGTGCCGACGTTGACGTGCGGTTTCTTGCGTTCGAATGTACCTTTAGCCATGGAGGTTGGAGGAGGTTGGTTTGGGTTGGATGAGAGGAGGAAAAAAAGAGCCCCCGTTGTTTAGCGTCGCAGAAGCGGTCGACGTCGAATTTTGACCTGGAGCCCAGAACCGGATTTGAACCGGCGACCTCGTCCTTACCAAGGACGTGCTCTGCCAACTGAGCTATCTGGGCAGACCAAGACTCTGGCCAAAAAACGAAAAAGAGTGAAGAAAGTGGCCATCGCCGTTTCGTCCGTCAACAGCAAACTTGCAGAAAACCGAGATGGGCGGTTTTCAGCCGGGACCGGGCGGTTTGGAGGCCCGCTTGCCGGGCCTTACGGACCCACGAAAATGCGATAGAAACCGGGATTAAGCAACTCCCCTACCCGTAAATTTTGAGCCAAATAGCCCTCCGAGCCCCCAAAGTAGGCGTCCACCTTGGGCACCCCGGATCCCACCGTGAGCACCGGAGGCCCGACCAGACCCGCGGGATCCACCTCCACCACGAACTCAAGCGGTTGCCAGGCAGCGGTCAGCGGAGGCCGGGCATCGGCCAATGCCCGCGAAAACACCGGAGTGCCGGTCCCGGCGCCGACGATCTCGATGAACGCGCCGCGGGGCGGCATGACCGGGACCGAAGCGTCGGTCCGGCCAAGACCCAGGATGGGGTTGCCGGGGGGGTCGGTGAGCAGGGCCTCCACCGGATTCGCCGGAGCCTTCACGGGCGCCGGCAGATCGAGCCGAAGTTGATTGGCCGCGAAGGCCAGCTGGGGCGGAAAGGGATGGAAGGCCTCGTCGGCTTCCGGCCGCGGCACTTCGGGGGTGCTGTTCCAGCGGGTCGGCAGAAACAGGGGCCTGGGATCATGAAAGATGGCCTCTTCATAAGGCACGGCATCCTCCGATCCGCTGACGGAACGGCGAAGGTTCACCGTAAGTCTTGGCGCCGGGATCGCCGCGGCCGGGAAACGCGGGGCGCGAAAGAGCAGCAGGACCGCGGCGGTCAACCCCACGGCGGCGGCGATCGCCACCACCCAGCGGCGTTTGGCGGCCGAGGCATCCGCCGTCATGTCAGCGGGCCGCCGCCGCGGACCCATCCGGCTCCACCGCCGCCAGGACATTGACCCGGAAGCCGGCGGCATACGCCGCGCTGAAAATCGCCGTGATCTGGTCGATCTTCACCTCCCCGTCGGCGACCACGAGCAACGAGGGGTTCGGGGTCTTTTGCTTTTCGGACTGCAGCCAGGCGCGCAGCTGCGCCAAGTCGAGCAGGCCTTGGTCTCCGTAAATTTGGCCCGATTCGAGCACCGTGATGTGGTGCGTGGCCGGCGCCGCGCTCGCGCCGGACCCCGCGATGCGCGGCAGCTTGAAGTCCACCCCCAGCCCCGGCGCCAGGATGAAGCGGGAGCCGAACGCATAGAAAAAGAACACCAGCAGCCCGGCGTTGACGTAAAACCACGCATCAAAATTCCGCGGCGGCGGCCGCAGGCGGGAGGCCAGGTCGAGGGGTCGGGTGATCATTTCGGCTCGCGGTATTCAGTGAGGAGATACCGCATGATCTCGTTGCCCGCCCACTCCATGTCGCGGACGATGGCGCGCACCCGGCCATTGAGGAAATGATAGCCGAGATGGGCGGCGATCGCCAGCATCAGCCCGCCCGCGGCGCCCAGGAGCGCCTGCCACATGCCGTGGGCGAGCGCGCTCGCCGCCATATAGTCCTTTTGAAACGCCTGAAAGGTCGTGATGAAGCCCAGGATCGTGCCCAAAAGTCCCGCCAGGGGCGCCACCTGGGCGATGGCCGCGATGGCGCCGAGGCGGCGCTCCAGCGCCGGCAATTCGACCACCGCCGCTTCCTGGACGTAAAACCTCATCGCGTCCGCGTCATCGTCCGCGTGCAGCAGGGCGGCCTTCACCACCGCCGCGACGGGTCCGGGTGTTTCCTCGCAAACGGTGATCGCCTCGACCAGCCGGCGCTTGGCCAGGATGTTCTTGATGCCGTTGATGAAGGCCGTGGAGCGAATGTGGCCGCGATGCAGGTAGAGCGTGCGCTCGATGAAAAGGATCAGGAAGAGCAAACCCAGCGCGAGCAGCACCCCGAGCATCGGCCCGCCTTCACGAAAGAGATGGAGATCGAAGAGGCGCATGGGGCTAACTGAAAAACTCCATATCCGGGCGGGCGTCCATGCCAAATCAGGGTTTGGGCGCGGGGTTGCTCAATCGGGCGATGTCCTCCTCGGCCAGCTCGGCGCCCGGCAGCTTGGCCTTGAGGATCATCCGCCACATTTCCTTGGCCTGCTCCTGCCCCCCCTTTTGCGCGGCGTACTGTTCGCCCAATTCGAGCAGCGTCCGGGTCATCCAATAGCGGCCTTTCGCCCCCAGCCGCGGGGCGTTGCGATCAACCAAAAACGGACTGACGACGTCGTTCCACCAGATCTTCTGCGCCTCGTCCCCATGATCGTGCTGCGCCAGGAGATGCCCGAGATTGTAGCCCGCCTCCACCCGGACGTCCGCCGGGGCATCCACCCGGTCGCACAAATCCTCGAACAGGGAGCGGGCGTTCTCCACATGCCCCACGTCGTTGGCCGACTGGGCATCGTCGCATTCCGCGAGCGCCAGCAGCACGTAGACGATGTCACGGCGCCGCGAGTAACGCGCGTCGTTGCGCAGCGACTCGTACACCTCCTGCGCCTGGGGGAGCTCGTTCAGCGTGCGCAGCAGATTGCCCTCCGTGAGGCGGGCATCGAACACCAGGTCGCTCTCGGGATACCGCGTCGCGAGATTTTCGATCAGCAGCCGGGCCGCGTCCAGGTCGGATTGCTGGCCCCGGTGCTCCGCCTGCAAGGCCGCCTGGTAGAGCGCAAAGGGCGCATCCGGGCTCTGCGGAAACTCCTCGGCCAGTTTCTGATAGAGTTTCTGCGCGGCCACCGAGTTGTCCTGCTGGGCGTAATGATCGGCCGCAATCAGGTAGGAGTGCGCCGCCGAGTCGGTCTTGGGATAAAGGGCCCGGAGCTGCTCCAAGGTATCCAAGCCCTCCTTCTCCTTTTTCAGCGCAAAATAGGCCCGGGCCTTGAGCAAAGCGTCCGTGCTCCGCAGTTCGTCCTTTAATGCCGGCACGTCCCCGAGATGACCGTCCAAGGTGGCGACCAAATCGAGCGTGGTCCCATATTGGCGCGCGTCGAACGACAGTTGCGCCTGGAGCCAGGCCATCTGGGCGCGGAGGGCGGAACCTCCGGGCGCGGACGGCAGTCTGCCGGCGGCCAGCAGCCGGGTGACCCGGACATAAGCCGCGTCGGTTTCACCGGCCATCTGCAGCGCCAACGCGAGATTCCATTCGGCTTTCCAGCGATCGGTGGCATCGAAGGCGGGATCGGAGGCAAACTGGTCGAGCACCGACTGCAACTTCAGCAGGGAATCGGCCCGTTTCTCCCCGTCCAGCAGGGAATCGGCTTTGATCTCCGCCTCCAGACGCTGGAACATCAGTTCGCCCGGCGGCACGTTGCCCGGGGGGTCGCGCAAGACCGCGGCATAGGCATCGGCCGCATTGCTAAAGTCTTTGGTGTCGCCCGAGAGGACACCCGCGCGAAACCAGGCTTCGGCCACGACCAGGCCCAATTCCTTGCGCGCCTCGCCGGCCGGCATTTCCTCCCGGGCCTGGGTGGCGGCAACCGCCGCCGTGTGGTAGCGGAGCTGCTCCCAAGCCGACGCCGCCAGGATGCCCAACGCATGGGTCTTCAGCTGCGAACCGGGGAATTTATTCAGGAGCTCGCGCGCATCGGCTTCGGCCTGCGCGTAGTGCGGCGGCCGGTCGCCGAGCTCCAGCTCCGCGCGGAAAAATAGCAGGTCGTCGAGGATCGGATGGGGTGCCGGCGCCGCCATGAGCTCGCTGAGCTCGGCGCGGAAGGCGCTCCGCTCGGGTTCGTTCTGGGACGCCCGGCGCAGGAGCTCCAGCGCCACGCGCTGGCGTTCCGGATCGGAACCCGACGCCAGCAGCTGGATCAGCGCGTCGTGGCCCGCGGCGTCGTCCGCTCCGGCGATCATGCCCAGGAGCAGGCGAAAGTCATCCGCCCGCTTCCGCTCGGTGGCGGGGAGGCCCAGCAGGCTGGCCCGAATCTCCTCCACCGCCGCGCTCTTGCGCCCCAGGTCGGCCAGCATCACGGCATAGGTTCGCTCGAATCCATAACCGGTCGCCGTGCCGATAAATTGCTGGGCGTTCTGCCGCGTCTGTTCGGCGCTGGCCTCGGTCACGGGACCGAGACGCATCCCCTCCTCCTCCTGGGAGAGAAAGAAGCGCGCCCGGGACAGATCCGTCGTCGCCGTTCGTTCCGCCTGGGTGTACCAATCGGCCGCCTGAGGGAAATTTCCCGCCGCTCCGGCCAGCATTCCCTGCAGGAAGAGATTCCAGGGGCGATCCTCCGCGGTCAGATCCTGCGTCCGGATCGCCGCCGATTCCATCCGGGCCTGATCGAACCGTCCCTGACGAGCGGCGGCGAGCCCCGCGCGCAAATGCCAGGCGGCGCCGTGCGGGCCCGCCAGGTCCCTCAGGGCCTGTTCGGCCTCGGCCGGCCGGTTGTCGTCGAGCAGCGCGGTCGCGAGCGCCAGCGTCAGATCGGTGCGGTCGGCCGGCCCCGCCCGCAGCAGCTCGCGGTAGAGGCTGGCGGCCAAGGCCGGGAATCCGAGTTCCTGGGCGCGCCGCGCCGCCTCCCGGGAAAGCTCATTTTCTCCGGGTGATGGCGCCGTCGTGGCGGGAAGCAGCGGCTCGGGCCGGTTCAGCGGCTCCTGGGCGCGGAGGATCACGGCCGCGGCCAGCGGCAGCAGGAAGATTGGGCGAAAGGACATCCGGACCAAGCCGCCAAATTGCCGCGCAGCGGCCAAACAATCAACCGCGTTGTCGGCGGCCGAAGGCGGCGGCGGCGGCGGTGCGGTCGAAATCCGGATCGCGGGAGGAAATCACCAGCGTCGCCACCGCATTGCCGATCAGATTCGTGAAGGTGCGCATCGTCGACATGAAGCGGTCCACGCCCAGAATCAGCGCCAGGCCCGCCACCGGAATCTTGCCGGTGGTGGCCAGGGTGGCGGCCAGCGTGATGAAGCCGGCGCCGGTGACGCCCGACGAGCCCTTGGACATGATCAGCAGCACGCCCAGCAAGCCGAGCTGCTCGCGCAGCGACATGGGGATGTTGGTCGCCTGCGCCACGAAGAGCGAAGCCAGGGTCAGGTAGATGCAGGTGCCGTCGAGGTTGAACGAATAGCCCGCGGGCACGACGAGGCCGACCACCGGGCGGGGGCAGCCGCCGCGCTCCATCTTGTCCATCAGACCCGGCAGCGCCGTCTCCGAGGAGGACGTGCTGCCCGCGATAAAGAGCTCGTCGCGAATGTGCCGCAGCAAGCGCCAGAGGCTGAAGCCGTGGGCGCGCGCGATCAGGCCCAGCCCGCCGAAGATGAAGAGCACGCAGGTGAGCAGCATGGCCAGCAGCAGCTGCAGGAGAGAAAACAGGGTATGCGCCCCGAAGCTCCCCACCGTGTAGGCCATCGCGCCCATTCCGGCGATCGGCGCCAGCCGCGTGATCATCGCGACGATGCCAAAAAAAACGCGGGAGAGATGCTGCAGCAGGTCCATCACCGGCTGCGCCGGCCGGCCGAGGCGGCCGAGCGCCACGCCGAACAGGAGCGCCAAAAACAACACCTGCAGCAGGTCGTTGTCCGCAAAGGCCCCGACGAAACTGGCGGGGATGATATGCAGGATCAGCCCGACCAGGAATCCTCCGACGTGCTGGGATTGCGCCGCCTTGGCGTAGGTGGCGACGGCGCCGGCATCGAGCGACGAGACGGAGATGTTCATGCCCGCCCCCGGGCGCCAGAGGTTGGCCACCAGCAGGCCCAGGGCCAGCGCCAGCGTCGTCACGAGCTCGAAATAAAGGATGGCCTGCCCGCCGACCCGGCCGACCTTCTTCAAATCGCTCATCCCGCCCACCCCGATCACCACCGTCAGGAAAATGATCGGAGTGACCAGCATCCGCACGATGGCGATGAACGCGTCGGCCAGGGGCTTGAGCTGCACGCCGAAGCGCGGCCAAACCAGGCCGATGACGATGCCCGCGACGATGCCGGCAATCACTTGCAGATAAAGCGTGTCGCGTTTGCCAGGGGCGGGGGCGGCGGACATGAGGCGGGATAGTGGGGCTCGGAACGCCGAGGCCAACCGCAATCTGCGGGGGGCCGGACTATGACACGATCGACTTTTCGAGCTGCTTGCGCTGCGGCGGCTTTCCGCTAGCCTGCGTGGTCCATGTCTCCCGAACTGACCGACCTCTACCAGCAGGTCATCCTCGACCATAACCGCCGTCCGCGCAATCGCGGGCGGCTGCCGACGGCCAATCGGATGGCGCACGGCGACAATCCCTCGTGCGGAGACCAGTGCGACGTGTACCTGCGGCTGGACGGCGACAAGATCGCCGAGATCTCCTTCGACGGCTCCGGCTGCGCCATTTCGCAGGCCAGCGCGTCGCTCATGACCACCCAACTCAAGGGCAAGACCGCCGGGCAGGCCGAGGGCCTCTATAAGGAGTTCCACGACATCGTGACCACCGGACAGGCTCCCGAAGAAATCAGCGACCTGGCGGCGTTCGCCGGCGTGCACGCGTTTCCCGCGCGGATCAAATGCGCCACGCTCGGCTGGCATGCCGCGCTCAACGCCCTCAAGGGGGACTCCTCTCCCGCGACGACCGAGAGCCACGTCGACTGATCGCGATGCCCTCCTGGAAAACCGTCCGCGACGACTTCCCCGCCCTGCGCCAGCAGGTGAACGGGCAGCCGCTCGTCTATCTCGACAACGCCGCGACCACGCAGAAGCCGCAGGTGGTGATCGACGCGCTCTCGCATTTTTACGAGCACGACAACGCCAACGTGCACCGCGGTCTCCACGCCCTTTCCATGCGCGCGACCGACGACTACGAAGGCGCGCGGGCCCGCGTCGCGAAATTCATCAACGCCGCCGCCCCCGAGGAAATCGTCTTCACCCGCGGCACCACCGAGTCGATCAACCTGGTGGCCTCGAGCTGGGCCGACGCCAATCTCAAGCCGGGCGACGTCATCCTGCTCACGGAGATGGAGCATCACAGCAATCTCGTCCCCTGGCAGCTGGCGGCGCGGCGCACCGGCGCCGTGCTGCGCTATGTGCCCGTGACGGGGGACGACGGCCGGCTCGATCTCACCCAGCTCGACCGCCTGCTAACGCGGGAAGTGAAGCTTTTCGCCTTCACCCATATTTCCAACACGCTGGGCACCATCAATCCGGTCGCGGAGCTCTGCGCGCGCGCGCGCGCCGTCGGCGCGGTGAGCGTGGTCGATGCAGCCCAGTCGAGCGGCCACATGCCGATCGATGTGCGCGCCATGGGCTGCGACTTCCTGGCTTTTTCCGGGCACAAGATGGCGGGCGTCACGGGCATCGGGGTCCTTTATGGCCGGCGCCACCTGCTCGACACGATGCCCCCCTGGCAGGGCGGCGGAGGCATGATCGCCCACGTGGACTTTTTTGAAAGCCGGTGGAAGCCGTCTCCCGAACGCTTCGAGGCCGGCACGCCCAATTTCGCCGACGCCTACGCCCTCGGGGTCGCCTGCGATTATCTCGACGGGCTCGGCCGGGAGGAAATCCAGCGGCACGACGCAGGTCTGGCCCAACTGGCGTACGAAAAGCTGAGCGCGCTGCCCAAGATCCGCCTGCTGGGGCCTCCCGATGGAGAACGCGGAGGGCTTGTCAGCTTCGCTTTGCATGATGTCCATGCTCATGACGTCGTAACCCTCGCGGATCAGGATGGAATCGCCCTCCGCGGCGGCCATCACTGCAATCAGCCGCTAATGAAGAAGTTGGGCCTGACCGGGACTGCCCGGGCGAGCTTTTACCTCTATAACACAGCCGCGGAGGTCGATGCGCTAGTCGCTTCGCTGCAACGGATCCAGAAGTTCTTCAGCTAGGGTGCCACGTCCTAATTTCAGGCCACAGCCCTTGTCGTTCCGAGCGCAGCGAGGAATCTCGTCAGTCCAGTTAGCCAGATTCCTCGCTGCGCTCGGAATGACAATAGTTAAGCCCTGACCCCAGTCATTCTTCAGGCAATGGTTGCCCCTTCGTCTCGGGCAGAAACGGCAACGCGACAAGGCCGAGCAGGAGGACCAGGCTCACCAAGAGCCTCGGCGGAGATATTGAAGGCTTTCGCACCGCCGGCATGTGGG
>Ga0206819_10357_pt1 | contig 12155 bp, 8 predicted proteins | sample Alteio_BWOrgCont_87_FD_152855 | JGI IMG/M metagenome (GOLD analysis project Ga0206819, IMG submission 152855) | Enriched cells from forest soil in Barre Woods Harvard Forest LTER site, Petersham, Massachusetts, United States -... | ecosystem: Environmental > Terrestrial > Soil > Temperate forest >... | reverse complement strand
CCTCCAGCGCTAAGGGCGAGCGCCTCGTCTTGTTTGAAAACGCCCAAGCAGTGGTAGAAGGATGCAGTGTCGGAGTCAGATTAGAGCAGTTATTTGCGATGGTGCCGAAGATGAACTGTATGGCACTCGACAGAGGCACCATTGAGATTGCTCCCCAATTCAGAGCTATTAACGGCCAAATCAATTTGGTAAAAAACTTTTAGCAACAAGATGTCCGTACCAGAATGCCATTACGAAATACTTCTGAATTCTTCCACCTAGATACACTGTTTCGATACCTCACTCAGGAAAAGCTGGCATCTCCAAGTGCAGTCACCGAAGGGGATGTGCCCAAAAAGCGGTCACAACTGTTTGGATTAACTGGGCTCCTTGTCACGGCCCTCGGTCTGAAAATAATTCTGATGTGCCTCTTTTCTTCGGGTTTCGAAAACGACCTTTTTCTGCCGTTCATCAAGCATTACCTGCAGAATTTCGACAATCCTTGGCAGTTCTTTTATCAACACAGCGTTACTGCGGATGAGTTTCCATATCAGCCGTTGATGCTTTATGTGTTGGCTGCAGCTTGCGAGCCATTGCAACTCCTCAACCCCTGGGGCGCCTGGACGAACCGCGTGCTTTGTTCGTTCTTCTTCAAGCTGCCGACTCTGGCCAGTGACATCGCCATAACCTGGTGCCTCTTGCGGATGTTTCCGCATAGAGGTAAGCAGGTTTTTTGGTTCTACTTCATGTCGCCCATTATTTTGTACGCCTGCTACTTACATTCGCAGTTGGATCTCATTCCCACCGCACTTTTGTTTGTTTCTGCCTACCTTCTTAAGACCAAGCCATCATGCTTTCTCTCTGGTTTTGTATATGGGCTATCCCTTGCCACCAAATTGCATGTTCTGTCGGCTTTGCCGATTTTTGCAATCTATGTTTATCGCAACAGGAATTTAAAAGACAGCCTGATTTTCCTCGCTACGTCGCTTCTGACCTACCTGTTCTGGGCGGCTCCATTCCTGACCAGCACGGGTTTCCAACACATGGTTTTAGCTAACCCCAAGCAGAGTCGGATCTTCGAGGTATTCGCACAAATTGGCGACTTGCGCCTCTACATCCCATTATTTGCCGCCTGCATTTTATATGGCAGATTCACTATGTATCCAAAGATCAACGATGATCTGCTTGATGCTTTTTTGACTCTGATCTTTGCTGTCTTCGTCATGTTGATAGTGCCTGCACCCGCCTGGTATGTGTGGATTGCTCCATTTTTGAGCTTGTTTTTGATTAAGTACCAAAAACGAAATCACCAACTGATCGGACTCTATGCTTGGATAAACTTTTTCTATCTCTGCTTTTTTGTCATTTTTCACAAATCGGACCATCTTGATCTTGCCTTTTTAAATACTCCAATTGTCTTTATGAACTTCTCTTCTGCCGCCCAGAGTGTGGTGTTTACACTATTGGAAGTGGGATTGTTTGGATGCATCATTCTTTGCTATCGGGCTGGCGTTCGAAGCAATGCTATCTATAAGCATGACTATGCTTTTGTCATCGGTATCGGAGGAGACAGTGGAACGGGAAAGAGCACTTTGTTGCAGGACATCAAACAGCTCCTTGTAGGACGTGTTCAAGAATTAGAGGGTGATGGTGACCATAAGTGGGTCCGCGGCCATGAGCAATGGCACAAACACACACACCTCGATCCTAAGGCTAACTTGTTGCAACGCCAGGCAGATGCCATATTGCATCTAAAGCGAGGGCGAACGGTACAGCGTTCTGACTACGATCATTCAACCGGGCAGTTCAGCAGCCCGAAGTTGCTGCACGCAAACGATTTCCTCGTGCTTTGTGGATTGCACACCTTTTATTTACCAAAGATGCGCAAGCTTATTGATCTCAAAATATTTATGGACCCGGCCCAAAATGTGCAGGGTGTGTGGAAATTACAGCGCGATAGTAAAGAGCGGGGGTACCATCCTTCTCAGATTGAGGAGCAGATGGAGCGCAGGCAATCCGATAAGCAGAAGTACATCCTGCCACAGCGCGAACATGCTGACTTAGTGTTCCATCATTTCAGCGACACCAGGTTCAACCCCACCGATGTTGAGGAAGTACCAGACCTCAAATTAACTGTATCGATCAGTTCTAGTGTATCCCTGGAAGGCCTGTTGCAGGTCCTGCAAGACATGGATATAGTGCGATCCTGGGATTATGACTCCGGCTTATCAAAACAGTACGTCACACTCGAGCAACCAATTCCAATCGAATTTTTGACCCGGCTGGCCAGCGAGTTAATTACTAATCTCGAAGAGCTAGTAGAAAGTGAGATCAGATGGTCTGCAGGTTACCGAGGGACCATGCAACTTATAGTACTGCTGGCCCTGAGCGACGCGCTGAAGGATAAAGACCAATCGACATGAGCCGGACTCTATCTTGACGCCAGGAAGTAAGGATTCAGAGATGTTGTTTAAAGGTTGCTTAATTGATTTGGATGACACTCTGTATGACTACAATCAGGCTCATGGTCAAGCTCTTCAAACGACGGTTACTTGGTTGATGGATCAGTTGTCGCTGCCACGAGAACAGGTAGAAGAGCTTTATCACTCGGCCCGCCAGGAGATAAACACAGAGCTTGAGGGGCAGGCCGCCTCCCATAGCCGGCTCCTGTATTTTCAGCGCCTGTGCGAGAAAATTAAATACAGTCGATTTTCGCTGGCTCTGGAGGCAGAAGACCGATATTGGAGCATGTTCCTGAGCAGCATGAAGCTGCGTCAAGGCGCTCTGCCGCTTCTTCGTGGACTCAAAGAGAATAAGATACCGTGTGTTGTGGTTACCGATCTGACTGCTCAGATTCAATTGCGAAAACTTGTCAGGCTAGGCTTAGAAGAGCTGGTTACCGCAGTTGTCTCCAGCGAAGAGGCTGGAAAAGAGAAGCCAACGACGAGGATATTTTTACAGGCTTGCGGAAAGATATCTGTTGCTCCTGGCGAAGCGTTCATGGTGGGTGATAGTTACCAACGCGATATCGAGGGGGCGCTGGCGGCAGGACTAACGGCTTTCTGGTTAGTGGAAAGCAAATCACCTGATACCAATTACGGTGACAAATGCATTCCCGTGGCCAGTCTGCTTGAGCTGGCTGATGTATTGGGCTTGAACATAGATGATGGAAGGAAAAATTCTTGAGTGATGTTGTTAGACCTGTCGAGTTGTCTGCTGCCCTGAGCGGGCTTGTGCACATCTGCCGCAAATCTGGTGAGCGCTTTGATCTGGTTCAAGCGGGGGGCGGCAACGCCTCATTTCGTAGTGCAGATCAAAGACTGTATGTGAAAGGGTCAGGCTTGATGTTAAGCGAGGTGACAGACCGGAGCTTTGCTGAGCTGGATAACAATGCCTTGCTGGAAGTAGTTAGCGATCTGTCACAGAGGTGGGAAAATCTGCCCTATAGTGAGTTAGAAAAAATCGCTCAAGAAGCGACGATGAAAGCATGTAGAAACGAGCAAAGACCATCGATCGAAGCGCTTTCACACGCGGTCCTCGGTCCTTTCACTTTGCACACACATCCGGTGGCGGTTATGAGTCTCGTTTGCCGGCCGGACTGGCAGTCTCGCGCCAGGGAGATTCTGCCTAGCGCCCACCTGCTCCCCTATACGACGCCTGGCATACTCTTAGCTCTTTCGCTTTACACCGTCTCTCACGGTGCGTTTGCTTTTGACGCGCCGATGATTGCGTTGATACAGAATCATGGTCTCTTTGTAGCCGCTCGATCAGCCGAAGAGAGCTTCGAAGTGACGAATTACGTTGTGGAAACTATCAGTGCGGGATTGGGGATGAACCTAAGTCGATATGTCATTTGCAATGAGGTTTCCAATCTGGTGTTCGCCGCAACAGGCATCGAGCTGTGTGCCTACTTATGTGGCGATGCTGAGTTAATTGAGCTGATCAAGGTTCGGCCTGAGGCCGTCTTGTGTCGATCGGCGGTGCCGGATCATGCGGTCTATTGCGGTCCTGACGCTCTCGTCCTGGAATCGCTAGATGATCAAAGACCGATAGTCGATTATGTTGAAGCGTATCGCCAAGCACCCAAAGTGGTGCTCTTTGGTTCGCATTTATTTTTCCTCGGTGCTAACGTCCGCAAATGCATGGAGGTACAGGAAGTGCTCAAGGCTCATGCCCTTGCTTTAAAAGAAATTCTGCCACTTACACCAGTCCATCATTTGGAGCAGTCTGAAGTTGCCCGGCTTCTGAATTGGGAAGCGGAGCGATATCGGCAACAACAATAGTCAACCCAATGCACATAATTATTCCTATGTCTGGAGAAGGTAATCGCTTTAGAGCGGCTGGTTACGAGCAGCCGAAGCCGCTCATTGTCATCGATGGAAAACCCGCGATAGAGCACGTAGTCTCTATGTTCCCGGGAGAAACTCGGATAACATTCATATGCAACAGGGAACACCTGGAGTCGACAAATATGAGAGCGGTTCTGACCAAGATCGCTCCAAGCGCGAAGATCGTACAAGTCGAGCCCCATAAACTCGGCCCAGTTTTCGCCGTAGCTCAATGTCTGGACTGTATTGAGGACAGCGAGGAAGTTATCGTAAACTACTGCGATTTCTTTGCTTATTTCAATTACGATCATTTTCTCAGAGAGGTTCGCGAGCGTAAGGCAGCCGGATGTGTGCTCAGTTATCGGGGCTTTCATCCGCATATGCTGGGAACGGATCATTATGCCTTCATCCGCGATCGCGACCAGTACTTGCTTGAAATCCGCGAAAAGCAGCCCTTTACGTCAGATCGCATGAGTGAATTCGCCTCCACCGGCACATATTATTTTCAAAAAGGCGATTATGTAAAACGTTATTTCACACGGCTGATCGAACGAGGCATTCACACCAACGGTGAATACTATGTCAGTATGATTTATAATTTGATGGTCGAAGACGGGCTCTCAGTCTGGATCCACGAAGTGCAGCACATGTTGCAATGGGGAACACCGAAAGACCTCGAGGAATATTTAAATTGGTCCGATTATTTCCGATCTTGTATTGATGAAGCGCACAGACAACCTGTCGGGTTGCTCCAAAATACGGTCAATCTAATTCCGATGGCTGGGCATGGGCTTCGCTTCCAACACGCAGCCATAAAGACACCCAAGCCCTTTATCCTGATCGCTGGAAAGTCCATGTTTCTGCAAGCATCTGCGAGCCTGCCGCCAGCAGAGAGAGTGATCTTTGTTTGTCTGGCCGATCAAGTGGAGCGCGTGCGCGCCGAGATCACGGCGTGCGCTCCTATATACCGCGATGAAGTCGATGTCGGTGTCGATGTCGTCAGCATCCAGAGCCCAAGCCGCGGGCAGGCAGAGACATGCATGATTGGCATAGCGGGTGCAGATCCACCGATCAGCGACGATGATCACCTGATCATCGGGGCGTGTGATAACGCCATGCTCTATGACAGTAGTAAATTCCTGAAGTTAATTGAGACGGGGGTTGAGGCTGTGGCATTCACGTTCAGGAATCACCCTTCCAGTAACCGAAACCCTCAAATGTACGGTTGGATTGCCACTGAATATGGTACCAATAGAGCTACCGGCGTCTCGGTCAAAAAAGCTATCTCCGCTGATCCGCGCAAGGATCATGCCATTGTCGGCGCTTTTTATTTTCGCAACGTCTACCTCTTCAGGAAAGCTTTCGAACAAATGATCAAAGGCGATATTCGCATCAATGATGAATATTATGTTGACAGTCTATTCGGCATCCTTATTGAAAACGGGCATGACTGCCGTGTCTTCGAAGTCGATAATTACATTTGCTGGGGCACACCCGATGACTGGAAAACCTTTTGCTATTGGCAGTCATTTTTTCACAAATGCCAGTGGCACCCTTACTCGCTCGAAAAGGATCCAACTTGTCATTTTGGCGATAAGCCTCTTCTGTCGACAATTGATGCAAGTTTTAGCGTTCGGCCGCTTGTTTCATAGATTTAATTTCAATGCCAAAACGGCAAAGAGAGCCTCACATGACCGCCAACCTGATCGCTGTTCTCACTAGAATGCCCTTTGATCATTCAGCTCGGGTAAGATTTCCGTGAGGAGCACACAAGTTGGCAAAACTAACGGTTATCATTCCTTGTTTCAATGAAGCGCAGAACATTCCTCTACTGCTTCAACGATTTGCCGCTGTTCTTAAACGCCCGGATGTAGAGCTTTTACTTGTTGATAACGGTTCGACGGACGGCACTGACAAAATCTTGTCCGAACTGCTGCCTGCCTACAGTTTTGCCAGCAGCTACAGGGTTTCTGTCAATCAAGGATACGGTTACGGTATTCTTCAAGGTCTGGCTCAGACATCAGCCGAGTTCATTGGGTGGACGCACGCCGATATGCAAACCGATCCATCTGATGTGCTGAAAGCACTGGATATTATCGAAGAACAGGGTGCCAAACCAACCGTGTACGTGAAAGGGCTGCGCCGGGGTCGTCGCTTGGTAGACGAAATTTTCACGACCGGTATGAGCATTTTTGAAACCGTTTTGCTGGGGGTCCGGCTTTGGGATATTAACGCCCAGCCTAACATCTTTCACCGCTCGTTCTTTGAGACCTGGATTGATCCGCCTCACGACTTCTCGCTCGATTTATTTGGACTGTACCAGGCGCGTGTCCAAGGTCTTCAAGTTATACGCTACGATGTTCGGTTTACCAAAAGAATTCATGGACAATCGAAATGGAACACAGGCTTCACTTCCCGGATGAAGTTTATCAAGCGGACGGTGGTCTATAGCCTGGCGCTCAAGAGGAATCTGAGATCATATTAGATTGAAAAGGTTGGTCGCATGATCGAATACATAGCACACCGAATCAATACATCTGCCGAGCTCAGGGATCTTTCGGAAGGCCTCGGCGTGGAGCTGGATCTCAGAGACTGCGGCGAGCGGCTAATACTTCGACATGATCCTTTCGGCGATGGTGAGGAGGCGGATAGGTTCTTTGGCGACTACGGAAAAAGAGGCACACTGATTGCAAATATCAAAAGCACTGGAATCGAGTGGCGAGTTATCGAGCTGTTGAAAAAAAATGGCATCGAAAAATATTTCCTTCTCGATTCGAGCTTTCCCATGATACACGCGCTAGCCAGTAAGGATGAGCGCCGGGTCGCCATGAGATTTTCTGAGTTTGAGGGACTTGATACGGTGATGAATCTGAAGGAACTAATTGATTGGGTTTGGGTGGACTGCTTCACCTTCCTGCCCCTGGATAGAACCATTTTCGAAGCTATGAAGTCTGCTCAATTGAAGCTTTGCCTTGTCTCTCCTGAGCTGCAAGGTCACGGCGATGACATTGAGAGATACGCGCGACAGCTCAGGCTGAACGACATAGTTCCTGATGCCATCTGCACCAAGGCCCACAACATAAGCAGATGGCAAACTGCCTGGATGGCGTAATTTTGTCAATGTTCGACTGTGCAGGGATCTATTTATTATGAGCTTTAGCCGACTATCTAGATATGCGGTTCGAGACGAGTTTAAGACATGGCACTGGCGCAACGGAAAGCAACTCTTGCTGTTGGCTGTGATCCTATCTGTCTTGTTCTGTCTGTCTCTCTGGCACCATCTCTTCTATCTTGCCACGGATGGCTTCCTAAGCAGCCCTGTCACCATAACCTTCTCCGGTTTGACAGCTGATGAAGTTAAGCAAGTTCGGTGTGTCTGGAACTGGCCAAATGGACCCGAGATCGTGCAGGCTTCCCCACATCCGGTAGAGGGTTTGCCTGTATGGATGATGAATACGTTCTTTGTTGGACCGCTGCACATTGACATAACCCCAGAGTTAAGGAAAAAACTGAACGGCATTACAGTTACGGTTGACAGTGATCGCTTTGAGTTTCTTGGACCCGACCCTCTGAACAGTTGGATCAAATGCAAAGGTTTGCCACCACAATTACAGGACTACCAGAAAACTGGGAGCAGTTCCACGCAGGCAACCGGATCTACTGGTTCAACACCCTACATGGGCTTCGAGCGGGCGTTTCTCGGCTACTCGTATCCATCACGAGCGGATCCGGGCTGTATAAAGAAAATGCTGAGCAAAGGTTTGGCAGACTATGCAATCACGCTGCCCACCTGCCTCTTATTGATAGTTCTGTTCGTGTTTGCCTCGCGAATCAGCTCTTTTCGACAGACGGTCAAAGTCGTTTTTACCGGCAAGCTCGCATGCCAAAGAAAACCGACTGACTGGCTTTGGTGTTGTGCTGGGAGCCTTGTTGTCATCATGGCACTGGCGGCTCTCGAATTGAACTTTCATTATTTTTTCGTCGAGGATGACAATCTCGTTCAGTTTCTTCCAACCATCAACTGGGCTGCTGCTTCACTATTCCACGGCAAATTGGCTACTCTCAACCCATATCAGTTGATGGGAGATCCCAATTGCACGATCGGAATTTATAGTCTCACTTATCCGTTCACATACCTGGCGTACGGGATCGCCACCTATCTGCTTCGAGATCGTAACTCCACTTTCGAGGTCTTCGCTGCTATCCATCTCATGAGCGGATACCTGGTAATGTTCATCTTGCTTCGCAATCTAAACATCAGAGCCTGGTTGAGCGCGCTGGCAGCAGTGTCCTTTGTGCTCAGTGGCTTCGCTCTGATTGCCGGTCGGTCCTGGTATTACATGTTGCCAGTTGCTGTCTGGTTTCCTGTCTTAATGTGGGCTGGGCAAAGGCTCATCGATAAACGGGTTGGAATCGGTTGGGTCTTACTGACAGGTTTGGCGATCGGGTTATTTTTTCATGCCGGAAATGCCCAGATGTGGGTATATGCTCTTCTTCTTCTTGGTATTACGCTGGCAGCGGCCGTCGCCACTAGACTGATGCCGATAAAAAGGGCAGCCTGGGCAGGTTGTGCCGTATTGGTGGGCATAGCTTTTGCTCTGCCACTACTGCTGGTGCAGGCAGCCGAAACAAAATATCTCAATCGTGTCGGTAATGCCGGGGCTTTCTCCGGCATATTTTGGGGCGCCGTGTTCATGCCTATCGGCGAACAGCTATCTGGGCTATACAACAGATACGTCAGCATGACTTGCACTTATCCAAAGGAGATCTGCTACTTTGGCGCAATATTTGCCCTGATGGGTTTCGCAACCTTGGCAGTTGCGATCCTGCGCGTCCTTCTTTGTAAGACCTCGAACAGGTTTCTCTCACTCATTTTGCGGAAGAACATATGGCTGTTTCCTCTACTTGTGGCTACTATCCTTACTTGCGGAAGCGGCGCTATTTTATGGGACCTGCTCTCGCTTCTTCCCGTTTTCAACAAGTTCTTCCACTCGCTTAAGTTTATGGTTTATGTCGCCGCCTTAGCGATAATTGCCGGCTCTCTGGTGCTTGAGCGACTGCTGACGGCCAGGCGAGCGGGACATAGAACTATGCTCGCTGTCCTTGTGCCGAGCATGATCTTGCTCATCGTTCATCTGACGCAATGCAACAATAGTCTTACCAACTTTGCCGATAGACCTTATGATCCTCTTCCAGCTGACCTTGCGGCATGCGTTAATGCAGGTTGTGAAAAAGGAGTGCTCAACCGGGTCATGGCGATCTGTCCGTCAAAAAGTCTACGAGCTAACTCTTACCAATGGCTCGACCTTCTGTATCCAACTGTCTACCATGTTCTATCTGCCGATGGCTACGATTTGCTCGTGACGGAAGGCCCTGAATATGAGAAAGCGAAAAATTTGTTCGATCGGGACGCCACTAAAGCGGCACAGGTCTTTGGCGTCAAGTGGCTGCTCTTTGCTCAGCCAAAAGTCAGCCCGGAGACAGAATGGGTCGAATGGGGTTCAGAGACACTAACCCCCTTGCAGGTGCAAACCTTTCGCCAGTTGGTCAACCATCAAGTGCCAGAACTCGAGCGAGCGGATTGGGCATTATACCGGTTGCCGCAATCAGATCCTCTTGCCTTTGCAAAAGCTCAGCCAGATAAACCTCTGCTGGTGACTTTGGACAGTGATGGCGTGACCGTGGATGTATCAAAAGTTCGCCCCGGCCCAGTTATCGTCAACTTTCTCGCCCGACCATTTTATGTCGCTGATCTGGATGGACGCACCGTTACAACCACCAGTGATCAATATGGGCGAATTGCGGTCGAGCTGCCGACTTTGGGCTCAGTTCTGGCAGTGCGCTACTGTCCCCCATGGGGACAAGGAATCAAATTCGGTTTAGTGTGCCTTTTGTTGAGTTTCGCAGGCATGTTTTTTCTTCGAACCATGAAATGGCATTGAGCGAATTCCAGTCTGTTCGTTGCCAATCTAGGCGATTAGCAAGAAAGAATGCTAAAACATCTCGGTCAGGCTGACCACGTTCTAGTCTGACGGGGCCTTGAAGTTCCATCGACCCGGTGACCAGCTCAAGGCGATTGTTTCAACTCACCTTCCGGCGTTTTGATGTCGTGGAAGCTGACGATACCATCGGTGGTGCGCTGGGCGGCGTTCTTGGCTGCCTCGGCAGCTGAGAGCAAGAAGCCCATCTCACCAACGTCTTCGGGCATAGTGGCGGTGCCGACGGCGATGAAGATTTCTGCTCCAGGCTCGTTGGTCAGCGGGCGCTCCCTCATTGCTTCGATAATGCGACTGGCGAAGGTTTTTGCGCCTGTGTTGTTGGTGTCCGGCAAAATGACCGCCGCATCAAAGATTTCGTAGTGCGCCAGCAAATCGGCGTCACGCTTGATCGTGCTGATTCGGCGCACACATTCGCCGAGAATGTGTGCCGGCAGTGGCGAACGGTACTCATAGGTTGACCCGCTGATGCGCATTTCAATCAAAGCAATCGAGAGAGATTTGGCCGAGCGCATGCTGCGTATGCTTTCTTGCTCCAAAAAATAGAGAAAGGCGGGATAGGTGTACATTCCCGTTTCCTGGCGACGCAGGCTCATCATCACCGAATAGATTGCCTGTCGATCGACGATCTTGCGATCCAGAGGCAAGGGACCGTGAGTCGGATCGCTGTTGACCAGCTCAACAAAGTCGCATTTGATCATGCGGCACATCAAGGGAATCCACTGGCTTTCCGTCAACTGAAGTTTGTCGACCAGTTCGCCAACCGTCGCTCTATCATCGATAGCTAGATAAAACTGTTTCTGCGCGAACATGCTGAACGACAGATGCGAGCCACTAGCTACGCTCGATGATACTTCTTCGAATTCTGCTTCGGCCAGATCCGCGCGTTTCCTTTTGACGACGGAATCCAGCTGTAATCCATTGTTGTTGAGAAACTGCGCCTTATCACGCAGCAACACGCCTTTCAGCATGAGACTCTCGGTTTTCTGCCTGATAGTTTTCTTGTCGGCTTCGATATCCGGTTCGAATTTGAAGTTGCCATGGCGGCAGATCATCATTGTCAGCAAACACTCATCGCCTTGCAAGCTGCCGCTTTTCGCGTGCACAGGCACACCCGTGACGAAATAGATTTCGCCGTTGCCGGTCGGAGTAGCGATGTTGAGACGTCCCGACATGCGTGAATGACTGATCGCTTGAATAACGTTGGATATGTCGATCTGCGCGAGATCACCCGATAACACGCTGGTGACAGGCTGTTTGCTGCGGCTGGATTGATTGAGAATCGAGATCTTCTGCTGTTCCTTGGCCATCAAGTCCAAAGCCGTGCGATAGTACGTATCAGGTATCTGATAGATCTCGCCGTAGCCGTCGGCTGCTTTGATTTGCTTGCCGCTGGCAGCAGATTTATATTCCGCCTGCATTGTCGAGGAGGCGATCAAATTTGTCACCAGCAAGATATCTGAGGTCACGTACGTCCAGAGGGGTGCCTGGTTTTTGCCGGTTCCGGAAAAAAATTCCCACTGCGCTTCCCCGCCTTTTTTACTGATAAAGCCACTAAGCAGAAAATCTGACGACTTGTCGTTGTTGGGCCATGACAGCTGCAGTTTCGTTCCGGTCTGCCGCATGACCTCGGAGAAGAATTGATCGATCTCCCCGATTGCAGGTGCAGCCATCAGGCGAAGCGGCTGCCGCGCAGCGGGCAGGAGTTGGCCAGGTTTCTTAAGCATCGGCTCGATTTCCCTCAGCGACCGTCCTCCGGTTTAATGCCCGGATTCGGCTGGATATATGCGCAGTAAGAAGCGATCAGGCGAATCGAGTTAGTAGCGAAGGCAAGGCGGCGAGGAGCCGGCGC
>Ga0206819_10356_pt1 | contig 12175 bp, 10 predicted proteins | sample Alteio_BWOrgCont_87_FD_152855 | JGI IMG/M metagenome (GOLD analysis project Ga0206819, IMG submission 152855) | Enriched cells from forest soil in Barre Woods Harvard Forest LTER site, Petersham, Massachusetts, United States -... | ecosystem: Environmental > Terrestrial > Soil > Temperate forest >... | reverse complement strand
AATATGAGCGATGACAAGGGAGATAGGCGCGTCTTGCGTCACCTCAGAAGCGCTATCGGCTCCATGGAATCGTCGAAGTTTCTGAAGGGCAGCGAAGGCGGCCCAAAAGGGTCTGTCTTTTCTTCCGGATTTCGTCAGGCGCTCAAGAAGGATATCGTCAACTCAGGTCCGTGGAAGTCTGTGTTTGCACGGCCGTATCCGAAAACTCCGAAAGACAACTCGGAGATCGCCATCACGAGCTTCTGGCTGCACATTCACCCTGCGTTCATCAGACGCGACACCCTGAAATTCAGCGTGACATACGGCCTTGGAGGATTGGCTTGTGGGCTGTTCATGGTTCTCGCCGTGACCGGCGTCATGGAGATGTTTTACTACGTTCCCGCGACCGACCATGCATACAAGGACATGGTCGACATGCAGCAGGTGGTATCGCTCGGAAAGATCCTGCGGAACATGCACCGTTGGGCGGCTCACGCGATGGTGATCATCGTTTCGCTGCACATGCTGAGGGTGTTTCTTCAAAAGGCTTACAAGTCGCCAAGGCAGTTGAATTGGGTAGTTGGTGTCATTTTGCTTTGTCTCACGATGATGCTGAGTTTTACAGGGTACTTGCTGCCCTGGGATCAGCTTGCTTACTGGGCGATTACAGTCGGTACCAACATGGCGGGCTCGATTCCGCTGATCGGTCCGAAGGTCCGATACGTTCTACTCGGTGGACCGAGCGTTGACCAAGCCACGCTGATCCGCTTCTTCGTACTGCACGTTGTCGTTCTTCCGCTGGTGATCTCGCTGTTCATGGTCTACCACTTCTGGCGGGTTCGAAAAGACGGGTTCTCGGGAGGAAAATAATGAGCGGTGGTCCAAATCCAGGCGCATCCGACGACAAGGAATATGGCCTTCTAGGCTTCATCGAGGGCCGGGCCAAAAACATTCCGGATCCGGATGCGGATCGGGTTTCCAGCTATCCCCATCTCGTGGCGAGAGAATTCCTTGCCTTCGGACTGATGCTGGCAACGCTGCTGGTGATCTCGTTTCTGTTCGATGCTCCGCTCGAGGAGTTAGCCAATCCTGGAAAGACGCCCAACCCGGCCAAGGCGCCGTGGTACTTCCTGTCGCTTCAAGAGATGCTGCACTATGCTCCGCCGTTTATCTCCGGCGTGTTCATCCCTGGGCTCCTTGTGGCGGTAATGTGTACGATTCCCTATTGGCGTGGCCGAATGGTCCTTATGCCGATCATCTTCCTCTTGGCAGCCATTGTGTTGCCGCTGCTTGATGGTGTGCTGTGGGCAGGCATTCACTCGTTTGCCCCAGGGTTTGCGGATGCCACAAGGAGCTACGGATTGCCCACGTTCATTATGTTGATCGTGGCCGCATTTGGGTGCGCCAAGCTCCTATTGAGTCCGTTTTTTGACGATGAGGCACGCGTCGAGCGCCTTCGGACGCGGCTCTTTCTCGTCTTCGTCGGGATAGTGTTTGTGATGGTGATGATCGGCCAGTACTTCCGAGGGCCGGAATGGAGGTGGGTATGGCCGTGGCAGTAAGTAGAAGGAAACATGAAGTCAAGACTGGACTTCGCATGAACCTCCTGTTCTTCTCGATGAGCTTGGTGATTCTCATCGTGATGGGTATCTCGATGTGGAAAGACACTCATCCCGAGTGGCTGGGGTACCAACAGCAATTCAACGTACTCGAAAGGCAGGAGTTGCTGGCAAAACGCGAAGAACTACTCAAGCAGATTCACAGCCCGTCTTACGAGCAAGACTACGACGCGGCTCGGAAGAGCTACCAGGACGCCAAAGCGAAGTTCGATGACGCCTCGAACGCGCTAGAGACGATCGAAGCAGATATCGAAGAGTTGGATATTCGCACGACGGGAGGCAACTCGGAAGAGGGGGCTGCCGGCGACGCGACATCTGGGAAAGCTGCACCAGCTGCAACGGCGACCAAGGCCGGTAAGGGCGAACTGGATGAATTGGATAAGGAATTCGGATCGTCTGGTCCTGCTAAAACCGGAACGAAACCGGCTCAGGCTGAGAATGGAGCCGCTAAACTGCCGGCCAAGGCATCCAGTAAGGAGCTTGACGACCTCGACAAGGAATTTGCCGGAGGCAGCCCAGCGAAAGGGACTCCGAAGGCGCCTGATAAGGCGGCACAAGCGACGAAGCAAGGCCCAAAGGCTGGCTCAGACGAGATGGCGGAACTTGACAAGGAATTCGCCGACAAGACCCCGAAGACGAGTTCGAATCCGGCGCCTGCTAAAGGGGCGGCAAAGCCGCAGAGCGCCGAATTGGATGAGTTGGACAAGGAATTCAAAGGCGTCGGCACGAAGAACGATGCTTCTCAAAAGGGCACGGTAAGCCAATCGGCGCCGGCAGCAAGCCAGGCTGCAAAGTATGAAGAGGCAGACCTCAAGGTCGACATTGAAGGCGCCAAAGCCCGGCTCGAGGATGCTCAGAGGGACATGCTCACGGCTCAGCGAGTCTATAACCGGGAAATGATAGGCCTTCCCGCCAGCGAAACGCTGCGAAGGCAGGTTTCGGAAAGCCACCTCAAGGAAGCGAAAGGCATGCTGGAAGTGGCCCAAACCGGTGACGATTTGGAATCAGCCAAAGCCAAAGTGAAGACTGCCGCTCAAGTTGCGCGTTGGGCAGATGACGCAAAGACTTTGGCGGACCTTACAGCCAAGAATGGGCTGAGTTCGGCTCCGCCCGACGAAGTCAAGAGTCTCCAACAGTCCGCAGTGAACCTTGAGGGTCACGTCGAGGACTTGAAGCGGAATCTCCGGCTCGTCGAGGGCCGGCTTGGTCGAAACCAGACTGGTGGAACAGGCGTCGATCAGATATTTGTCGACAGGCTTGGCGCAATAGACCGTTGCACGACCTGCCATCGGTCAGCCGAGGAAGCCGGTTTTGAGACGGCTGCCGAGCCCTTCCGAACCCACTCAGCCGAGATGTTGAAGTTCCATCCGACCGAACGATTCGGTTGCGTGAGTTGCCACGGCGGTTGGGGCAACGCACTCACAAAGTTCGAAGCACATGGCGGCGTCATCGGCAAAGGGACGCCGTTATTGGAGGGTGACCAGGTTCAATCGTCCTGCGGCAAGTGTCACGGCGATACACGTCAACTCTCGGGAGAATCGACATATCTCGCGGGATCGAAGCTGTTCAAGAACTCTGGTTGCCTTGGCTGTCACAAGGTGGATTACAGCCGGCCCAACGTTATTGGAGGCAGCGTTCGAATTGTCCAAAAGGAGATGCCGAAGGCAGGGCCGGACCTTGACAGGGTTGGCGAGAAGGTTCAGCCCGGCTGGCTGATCGGTTGGCTGCAAAACCCCCAGTCGCACTCGATTGACGCTCGCATGCCCAACCTTGGGCTCACGAAGGATCAATCGATATCGATCACGACATTCCTTCTTACCCAGAAGGATTCGGGCCTGTTCCACGCGTCTTCAACGCCGACGACAACGGACCCGAACCGACTTGCGCTGGGTCATAAGCTGACGGTAAACCTCGGCTGTATGGGCTGTCATGCCATACGCGGAGAGGGCGCCACTTTCGGGCCTGAACTGACCAACATTGGAAATAAGGTCGATGCTCAGTGGCTGTACGGGTGGATTCAGAACCCGAAGCAGTACTTCCCGAATAGTAGGATGCCCAACTTCCGCCTGTCCAAAGATCAGTGCGTTCTTATCGGCGACTATCTGCTTTCGTTGGTAGACAACAAGCCGAAGACAACCACAGCCGGTCTTAACCTGAGCGACAGTGACGCCAAAGCTCGCGGCTCGCAGCTTATTTCGGAACGGGGTTGCGCCGGCTGCCACGATATGAAGGGCTTCGAGAAGATTTCGGCGCCTGAACTGACTCATGTCGGCGACAAGACGGCGGACGTTCTCGAATTTGGAAATGCGAAAGGCGTCAAGAAGACGTTGAACAGTTACATCATCGCGAAGATCACGGATCCTCGCGGGTTCGATACCGATAAATTCCACGGCAAGATGCCGAAGTTCGGCATTGTTACGGACGACGCAAAGAGCATCGCCACCTACTTGATGTCGCTGACTTCCAAGGAACTGCCGTCGGAGTACACAAAGGATCTTCAGGAGCAGAGAACTCCCCTTTTGGCGGGCAGAAAGGTATTCGAGCAGCACGACTGTATTGCATGCCATAGGCTGACGGGCCAGGGCGGCAAAATCGGTCCTGACCTAACTCGCGAAGGCGAGATGGTCCGCCCGGCGTGGCTGTTCGAGTTCCTCAAGCGGCCAACGAGGATTCGGTGGTGGCAAGACTCTCGAATGCCGAACTACGGCCTGACCGACACGGAAGCGACGGCGCTCACCGAGTTCTTTATGGCCCTGTCTAACCAGCCCGCGCCATACGAATACACTCCCCCCGACCAGAAGGTGTATCCTCTCGCTCAGTCGGGCCTCAAGTACTTCACCGACCTGAAATGCCAAAGCTGCCATCCGCTCGCCGGAAAGCAAGGCGTTGCCGGCGGAGACACGAAGAAGCTCGGCCCCGACCTCGGAATGGTCCCAGTTCGCCTGAAGAAGGATTGGCTCCTACGGTTCCTTCGAGATCCGCAAGCGTTCAGCCCCGGTACGCAAATGCCGACATTCGGGAAGTCAGACGACCAGTACTCAGCGATCATCGACTTTTTAATGAAGCAGTCGACGCCGCCGTGAGGCCAGGCCCCCCTCGCCCTTTTTGATGGTTCGTGCGAAAAGGGAGAGGGGTCAGGGGGTGAGGGTTCTGGAAGCTTGAAAATTCAGCCTAATAGGGTTGTGGCGCAACCGCCGCTGATTTTCTCGTCATGGCGGCGATGACTCCCGAAGTGTGCCAACAGCGTAACATATACAGGTATGTCTCCAACTACCGGAGTCCCGACCATGATCATGCTCTCATTAGTCGCCCTTGTTTCTTGTTCCACACCGCCCCCGGCTACACCACAGGCCATCATCGACGATATCCGGGCGAAGAATAATTTGCCCGCGCTCGGCGTCGCCATCGTAAGGTTGAAGAGTTTGCCGGAGATTTACGTCACCGGCGTGCGAAGGGTCGGACAAAACGATCCCGTAACAGTCGACGATACATGGCATTTAGGGTCGGACACAAAAGCGTTTACCGCCGCGCTAATCGCTTCATTAGTCGATCAAGGCAAGGGAAAGTATGACCAGCGGGCAGCAGATCTGCTGGGGATCGCAAACCCGGATGAGACGCATGTGAAGACCACGCTTGCCGACCTTCTTGGTATGCGTGGCAACCTGGAGGGGAATCCAAAGCGTGGATGGCAGACCTATCAAAGGATGCCGGGAACGCTCGCTTCTCGGCGCCAGGCGATGGCTCAAGACGTTTTCACGACACTTCCGCAGGGGATTAAACTTGGTGAATTCACCTATTCGAACATTGGATATGCACTAATCGGCCATATCGCCGAGATTTGGGCGGGCCAGCCTTACGAGCAAGCGATGGAAGCGAAGATTCTGAAGCCGCTGAGAATCAGAACGGCCGCCTTCGGCCCTAATCCCGCAAACGAGCCTCAGCCCCACATCGATGGCGTTCCAATCGTTACGGACTATCCTGATAATCCGCCCGTTCTGAATCCGGCCGGCTGCTTGCACATGTCCCTTGACGATTGGTCTAAGTGGGTGCAGGAAGTTATGTTGTCGATACGTGGCGACGCATCCTTACTTCCCACGAGTTATGGGGAGAGAATCCGCAGATCCCCTGATGACGGCACTTATATCAGCGGATGGATCAAGTTACAGCGAGGGTGGAGCAAGGGATCAGTGTATACCCATGCCGGGAGCAATACGATGAACTATGCCATCGCTTGGCTTGCCCCCGCTGAAGGCGTTGCTTATCTTGCCGTCACCAACGATGGGGGGAAGAACTCAGCCAAGGCCCTCGACGATGCGGTTTCCGCGCTAATCCGACTGGGCGCGAAGTGATTGGTCACTAAGGGAAATATGCCTGCAGAGGCTTCCAATAGTGGCTATCCCATCCTCCGCCGAGGCTCTCATAGTCGCCCTCCGGGAATCCAGAGTGATCGAGGATTACGGTGGTCTTGTCGCCGTTCGCTTTGAATTCGAACTTGACGATCGAGTAGACGCCAGGACCCCAACTGCCTGGTCGCCAGGCCTGGACGATCCGAATGCCGGGAACGAGTTCGATGTTGCGACCCGTGATCTGTTTGTCGAACATCGATAAAGCGCCCCCATCCTTGGCGCTAATCTCGGCGGGCACGCCGGATATAGCCGCGAATTGCTTTGAACTCAGCAGGGCGTCATAAATGCGTTGCGGGCTCGCATGGATTGCGACTTCCTGATGGAGCGAGGTTCTGAGTTTGGTAGGAATGGAGTCCGATCCCTGTTGTCTATGGTCGAGTACGCTGGCGCATGCCACGCCTGCAACGCCGATTGTTCCGAGACCTATCGCCGTCGCGTTCAGCACGTTTCTGCGAGTAATTCCTGCGTCGCTCTTCATTTCCCGATTGTTTTCCGTCATGAGAATCCTCTGCCGTTCTCCGGCCCACATTTGCGAGATCATTATACCAAATGGTATAATGATCTCAGTCTAGAACTAATCAAGCCATGATGTCAACCCTAGTTGAAGATCGGTCGTTTCGCGAAGAGCTGTTGGATTCGGTTTTTCATGCCCTTTCCGACCGAACACGCCGTCGTCTCATTGTTCGTCTCGCTGAGGGACCGGCAGTAATCTCGGAACTTGCCGAACCGTTCGATATGACGCTCGCCGCCGTTTCGAAGCATTTGCGCGTGCTCGAGTCGGCGAAGCTTGTCACCAGGCAGGTCGACGGCCGTTTTCACCGATGCTCCCTTAGCGCAAAACCAATGGAGGACGCCGATCAATGGCTTCAACAATACACAGCCTTTTGGGAACGCACGCTGGATGCTCTGGCTGAGTACGCTGAGCAGGCCGCCGAGGAGACAAACGAATGAGCGGGGAATTAAATGAGCTGGAGTCACTCGACATCACGATGCGAAGGCAGATTCCGGCGCCTCCGGATTTGGTGTTCCGGATGTGGACGGAGGCGGATCTGCTTAAGAAGTGGTGGGGGCCACCGGATGTCACATGCACCGAAGCCGAGATTGACCTTAAAGTTGGCGGTAGCTACCGAATCGCGAACCTCTTCTCTTCAGGTGAGATCACATGGATTCACGGCGAATATGAACTGATCGATCCTCCGAACCGACTCGTGTACACATGGGGAATTGGGTTAGAGAATGTCCCCACCGAACGCGTCACGGTGACCTTTCAATTGAGCGGATTGGGCACTGAAGTTGTCGTGTTTCACGAGCACGCACCCGATGTTCCGACCAGAGAAGGACATATTCAGGGATGGGACGGTTGCCTCGACGGCCTGGTCGAAATGGTTGGTTCAAGTGGAGTAGGCTCGCTTGATGGCAATCGATCCTGACTTCGATCCTCATATTGCAAAGGTAGTTGAGAAGCTGTTGACCAAGCTGTGGGACGGAGAAGTCGTGCTCGGGAGTCATACGACTTTCCGCGAGCATAAGTGCTATCGGTTGCTGGTCGATCGGGCACCAAGCGGCTGTCCGGGGTCGGTGTTTGTTAAAATGGCCAGGCCAAGTGATGGAATAGCGATTGATCCCGACTCGACGATCCCCAATCCTTCGCATCGGCTCCTCGACGAGTGGGCGGGATTGCAGTTTCTTACGGAGATTGCACCTGATGGGAGCTTGGCGCCGAGGTTCTATGGCGGTGATCGAGCCTCCTGCATTATTGTCTACGAGGACTTGGGGGAGGCGCAATCGTTAGCCGATGCCGTAATGGGTTCGGATGCGGAGTGGGCGTCTGAGGCGCTTTGCTTGCATGCCCAAGAAGTGGCTCGACTGCATTGCCAATCTATGAGCCACGAATGTCGCTATGAGTCCATCCGAGACTCGCTCGGTCCGCGGGTTGCGAACCGTGAGGGACTCGGCTGGGCACAGTTTGCAGATCAGAGGCCGGCCCTTTCGGACGGATTCGCCGCTCTGGGCGTCCATCCAGACCCAGGTTTCTGGGATGAGTATCACCGCGTTGGGGAGGCGATCTACGCACCTGGCAGCTATCGGGCATATGTTCACAACGATACGTGCCCGGATAACAACTGGTTGGGCGGCACCCGGATGCGCCTGATCGATTTCGAGCGCGGTGGATTTCATCACCGCTTGATCGATGCCGCATTTGCTCGGATGAGCATGCCCCATTGCTACTTGGCAAGTGTAGTTCCGAGTGCAGTCATTCGGCGGGTGGAGCAGACGTATCGCGAAGCTGTCTTGACGCTTCGTCCCGAGGTTGCGGACGATTGGCGGTTCGACGCCGAGCTAGTGAATGCCTGCTTTTATTGGACGGTCAGCAACGGCACGTGGGATTTCGTAGGAAGCCTTGGTCACGACTTTCAATGGGGAGAATGCAGTTGGCGTCAACGGGTTCTACACCGTCTAGTGGCTCTGGCCGAAACTTGCGAAGAGTTCGGCTGCATGCCTGCTGTTGCAAGAACTGCGAGGAAGTGTGCCGAGCGCCTCAGAGGAATCTGGACTGTCGAAGATTTGCCCTTGTTTCCGGCCTTCCGGGCCTAGGAAGGCTGAGCGATCTGAAGCTCGATGGCTCCTGTGCTGCCGGCAATGGCGTAGCCGCTGAGCGTGGAACTTGCAGCACCTCTGCGCACGATCATATGGTAATCGAAGCCCTGCCACCGGAAGTCAATACGTTGAGAATGAACTCCAGTCAGCGCCGCCTTCGATGAATTCCATTCGAACGATAGGTTCAACGAAGCCTGGGGAGTCAATTGAAAAACGATTCTCTCCTCTTCAAATGAGATAACCATTGTTCTTCCTCCTTGGATCGGCAACTCCGCTCTTAGGGTCTTTCCTAGCTCGCTGATCTCGGGCCTGCCTACGAGACGTAGGCGCTCGCCGTCAGCCTCGAAGAAGCCACCTGAGCCAGGATCCTTGGATGAGTGAGTGTCTTTGCGCCAGTGGTAGCCGTCGAGGATGGCGGGCATTCTCTGATCTACTTCACTCAGGCGTGTCGCCTCCGTGAGAAAGGGCTGGGGGAATCTGTCGCTGTAAACCGTTACGTCGCGGAGATAGGGAAGATCTCCCTTGATGTGAAGATTCACGCGATAAAAGCGGCTTTGGTACCAGATAGAACCTTCGGCCGGATCGGTGTTTCCAAACGGGTCGTCAAGCTGAACTTGCGCTTGGACTGGGGTTGTAGGGAAAGAGTGCTTGAAGCGGCGTCCGGAATCGCCCATCGTTTCGACATGGACCTTGCCGGTGTCGCGGAGTTGGGCCAAAGCTCGCATCTGCCGGGAATAGGCGGCCGCCATATCGGGCCATGAAAAGCTGTTCTCCTGACCGAGTTGAGCATACGCGAACTCCAAAGCCGGCGAATCGGAGATCATTCCCAGGAACTGCTTTACGAAGAGATCGGACCGTCCCGAGGTCCAAACCGGCTCCATCGTATCGGGTTCCCCGACCTGCCGTCCATCCGGGAGTTTGTATCCCCTATCGTAGTAGTAGACGGGGTCTTGGGCGAGCATTCGAAAGACGGGAGCGGATATCTGGTTATGCCGACTTAAGGCGGGACTCCAGCAGTTGGTTTTACTCGGATAGTAGCCGGCAATCGGTGCGCCCCAGATTGTGAACCCGTCGGTTGCGATCTGGTCGCGACACACGGCGAACGCGTCAATCCCATAGTGCTCGGTGAGGTGGCCCATCGTTATGGAATCCAGATTCCAACTAGCAACCGAACTTGGATATTTGCCCCAGGCCGACTTGAACTCCCGCATCACGGTATCGGCAAGCTTGATTCTTTCCCCTTCCGTGTAGCCGATCGTGAAGGCGACGGGAGGATGGCTGTCCCACTCATAGCCGGGGCGTCCTCGCCACTCCACGCCGGCTGTTTTGCAGTGCATTTCGTTCATTTCGAACCAAGTGCCGACCTCGTGGTTCGCGGCGATATGGTCTTTGAGGAATGCCACGAACGGACCGGAAACCAGTGCGTCAAATTGGAGGAGCCATGTCGCCGGCAACTTGTGCTCGAGGACGAGTTCCATCTGCTTCTGCACCGGCAGGATTAAGTCCGTCTGGAACCTCGGTTCAACCGCGCGAATGAAGTTAACGACGTTGATGCATCGCACAGCATTCGTGCGGGACAACATGCCTGACCCCAGAAAGGACCTCACCAAAGGAGAGCATCCTGCAGAAAAGAATGAGGAGCCCGCGCACTTGATAAGATCGCGGCGTGAAAGCACGCTAGGATTATTGCACTAGGCCGCGCGGGATCCAAAAGCTAATTACTTTGAAGGCGGCGGCGGACCGAAGGTGGAACCTACCCAATACAGAACGATATTCGCGCTGTCGCCGTTACTCAATTGGACAGTTCCATGAACATTCGTAAACTTGGACAAGTTGCCGATAGCGGTAACGGCTTGGCCATAGTAGTTCGTATAGCTCAGGGCTCCACTTGATGATATCGTGCCGACAATGTCGGCGGATTGGAAGTTTCCACGGCTGCCGATTGTAATCTGTCGCCCCGTAAAGGCGCCCCATGGGGCAACGGCTATCGAAAGGGCGCTCTTCGTGTTAGTGGTTGTGTCTAGAATATATCCGCCGTAACTTCCAGTAAATGGATTGTCGGACGCAAGAACCTTCGGCGGAAGGAGTGTTAGCGTGGCATCTACGGTCGGATTGCCGGTTTGATTAGTGAAGATGCTAAGCACGTTAGATTGTGTGGGGTCGACGCCTGACATCGTGATCGTAGCTGGGCTAGATTCGTACGTCAGCCTGCCATCCCCGGTTTGACCGACGCTGCCCTTAACCGAGTTTACGGTGCCGTTCGCCGCTACATATTGGCCGGAGACAATGCCAGTTGGATTAACTGTAAGTTGAAACTGTCCGATTTGGCCACTATCGTCGATGTATGCACCGAAATAAGTGCCTGCATTGGGGTTTGGGACCTGTGGCGCACTCCCGCCACCACCTCCACATGCCACACAACAGAAACCCACTGCAAGCAGAAATGCAAATTCTCTCTTCCTCATCGATGTTCTCCTCCGAGCATCTAATCTCGCTCTACGCTTAGCCGGCTAATGGTTGAACCTGAGATAGGCTAATCTCAGCAGAATCGCCACCGGTCAAGGTGACGGTACCGGAAATCGTTCCATTCGCTAGTAAGACTTTTCCTACTACCTCAACATTGTCGACTCTTTCCACACAACTGAGAATCCCGCCAGCGGAGAGCTTTCCAGAAATCGATGTAAAGGTGGCTTTGCCATTGAGACCGATCGCGCCGGAGCCGGAAATGACGCCGTTTTGACCGATGTTGATCGCAAGAATCCGCGTCTGGTTCGATCGTGGATCGACTATCGTTCCCGCATAACTTCCCGCATACGGATTTGTGCCCCCAAAGATTCCGGTTGGATTCGCGATGACCACGATGTTTGCTGCCGGATAGGAAAATGTTGTATTGGTCCCTGTAGTCCCCGTAGTACCGGTCGTTCCAGTCGTACCCGTTGCTCCTGTGCCGCCCGTAGTTCCCGTCGTACCAGTCGTTCCAGTGGTTCCAGTAGTTCCGGTAGAACCCGTGCCTCCCCCATTCGGAAGGTTGATTATTAATTCTTCGGCAATCGAAAGCATGAGCGTAGGCTGCCCCGACGCTCCTGTTTTCAAGAAAAATGGAACTGCCCTATGTGGTCCGCCGAAGCTCAATGTCTTAGTTGGATAGATATAGGCACCGCTATAGCCTTGAAAACCAGTTCCTGTAACGGACAAGTCGAATTGTCCGGTGGCGCCAGAAATGTCGATGAACTCCCCAACGTATGTTCCGGGAGCTAACGGTGCTTGTGACGTGTTCCCACCGCCGCCACCGCAAGCGAAACAGCCGACACCAACCGCAGCCAACAATGCTAGCCGATACTTCGTCACCATTGCTTCCCTCCAAACCTCAATTTTAAGACCGCCGGAAAGACAAGATCCGTTCTTGCTTAGGATAAAAATAATGCGGTATCGATCACAGGATCCAAGGTACACCGACATATCCTAGTGACAGAACTCATCTATGCCTCGGCGGTCCAATTGGGAGATGCAATTGGAAAGAAGCTGGTCTCTTCTTTCGAAGTTACGGAGGCATATCTTGAACGCATTCACGAA
>Ga0206819_10355_pt1 | contig 12177 bp, 8 predicted proteins | sample Alteio_BWOrgCont_87_FD_152855 | JGI IMG/M metagenome (GOLD analysis project Ga0206819, IMG submission 152855) | Enriched cells from forest soil in Barre Woods Harvard Forest LTER site, Petersham, Massachusetts, United States -... | ecosystem: Environmental > Terrestrial > Soil > Temperate forest >... | reverse complement strand
CCTCCGAAGTACGTGCTCTTTACCGATAGCAAAGTCGAGATTTATCAGCAGAAAATCGATCAGGTCACGGCTTACAACACGGGCAAGGACCGTGCGGAGATCGAGAGTTTTCTGGTGCTCGGCTTCGGCGGCAGCGGGAAGGATATGCTCAAGTCTTTTGACGTGAGTTATCTCGGGAACGAAAAGCTGGGTGGGGTGGAAACGGCAAAGCTGGGCCTGGTGCCGAAGTCGGTGAAAATCCGCAATACCTTCGACCACATCTGGTTATGGATCGATCCGGCGCGAGGCGTTTCAGTGCAGCAGCAGCTTTTCGAGCCTTCCGGCGATTACCGGCTCGCGCAATATTCCGATATTCAACTGCATCAGAAGATTTCAGACGACAAGTTCAAGCTGAAAACCACCGGCAAGACAAAGTTTGTCTCGCCTCAGGGATAGTCGCCGGTGATTCATCGTGGTCCAAATTGTTGAATCTTATGGAAAAGATAATGGCTGAAAAACCTGGTGCGTGACGTTATACTGCCAAATACTAACCTTTTAGAGAAGAAAAGTAGAGGCAACAAGGCTCCAAACTGTACTGACATTTTTCTTATGGCCAAGGTTTTCACCATCCCGGTAGCTCCACAGATAGGACGCAAGCGGCGTGAACGAACATCTGACCCGCGTTACGTCGATGGCCAGCGACTCTTGGTCGAAGCGATGAGATACTTGGCGCAGGCGGATCCCATAACAAATCGCGGCGCCATCGAACTGCTCTCTGAGCATGTTCGGACGCGCTTCCGCATGAGCGATTCGCCGCTCGGCTGACTGTCATTGGCGGTGGCCAACCGTCGCGCTTCCATTTTTCTCCTGAAATAAAGCGGCTGCGAGAAGAATTACGACCGGATAGCACTCCAGCGTGTAACGAGTCTCCGGGTTTTCCAGCGTGCCCAGGAAGGCTGATCGCAAAACGACAAAGGCCAGCAGCAGTCCGAGATGAGGCGCAAATCTTCCGCGTACCAGGCCCACTGCGGCCGCACCCACGTACAAAAGATTAATGACCCCAAGGCTCACCGCCAGTACTAACCACTTCGGGTCATCGTCGAATTCCCACCATTTCGTATCTGAAGGCAAGGTTTCAGTGCGAGGACGAAGCCACATGTCGGCGATACGCAGCAGCGGAAGGCCAACGTAATAACGTAAAAGAGAATCGTGAACCCGTGCTTGCGCCAGCGTTGAGAATCTGGCGTCGAGTTCGGGAGTGACGTGAAGTGCGTCGTTGTAGTCTTCCAACAATTGCACGGTTTCTTCCCGCTGCTCTGGCGAATCAAAGGCGCGGGAGGGAAGTTTACCGGCGTCGATAGGATTGCCCGGCACCTGCCAATAAATGTCTTCGACGGAAGTGTAGTCGGCGATCCAGGTTCTTACCCAGCGATTGAATCCGAGTGGGACGAAGGCATTTTCCTGGTTGGCGTAACGAGGCGCGAGCGGCTGGAACTCGTGAAAGGCATGGAGATTACGCAGTGTCCATGGCACCAATGTCGCGATCGAAACCAAGGCCAAGATTAGGCCAGCTCTGAATATACGTGGTCGCATCTTTGCCGGCCATCCGCGCACCGTCAGCACAAAAAGGTACGCTTCGATGGCGAACAGGAGCAGAGAGCCATCGGGGCGGAGCAAGATAGCTGCTCCGATTGCCAGGCCGCATCCCGCCCACGGCATCACGGCCGACTCGCCCAGAGTTTCGAGGCCAACGATCGCCAGGTCGAGAGTCAGTACGGTAAAGAATACTTCCAATGTTTCGGTGAGCGCGTTGGCGACGTAGTTCGCAAGGAAGGGACAAAGCGCCGCGAACAGAAAAGCGAAACGCGCCACGCGGAGAGAAATCAAACGGCGGGCGAGGTCGGCGATGAGGAAGCAGGTGCCGATGTCCACGAACATCTGCAGGATGAGGGCTGCCCGGTAGTGGTCCATGCCGAAAATCGCGAAGACCGCAGCCAGAAAGGCCGGATATCCGGGCAGGCGAATGTAAGTGAGGGAAATGTCATTTATGCCGCTGAGGCCATAAATCCCGTGCTGCAGCCAGTTCTTGGCGATATCGCCGTAAACGAACGAGTCGGTGGATACTCCGGGAAACCGGAAAATGAATAGAAGGCGCAACGCGAGGCCGGCGAGGGTCGCGATTAGAAAGAAACGGGAATGCTGGCGCAGCAGTTCGCGCACGGAGGGAATATAGCAGAAGGACACAGGCTTCGGGCTTTAGGCCTCAGGCTTCAGGAATGACGGGTGGGAGCCAGAAGCTGCCTATCTATGTTTGACCCGATTTTCTTCACGGCTTAGGATGGATCAGCTACTCACCCATGGCGCAACCTGTTTTCTACGATCCCCGCCAAGCTCGCTGGAAGCGATTGCGACGCCTGTTTGACGTGCTCGGCATTGGCGTCATGCTGATCGTTATTTTCTTCGTCTACAACGCTTTGCATGGAGAGCAGTTGCCAGAGTTGATCTGGCAAGCGCAGAAAAAACCCTACCATTCGCTGAAAGAAAACGAAAAAGAAAAAGCCAAGGAACGGCGGCGAAAGCAGGCTGCGCTACTGCGCGGGAATGGTAAAGCCAAAGCAAATCCGTCTCTGTTGAAGCTCAATTCCGACGAGGGCGTTCGCGCCGCTTTCTATGCTCCTTGGGATGCAGCCAGCTTTGCGTCCCTTCGCGAGTACGCTCGGCAGGTCGACCTTCTCTATCCCGACTGGCTCCACGTTTTGACCCCGGATGGCCGCTTGCAGGGCGTGGATGACCAGACCAATCAATACTTCAATGTGATTCAGGGATCGAGTGTCCATCCAGTTGACGATAAAGTCATGCCCTTTCTGAAATCGGAAAACACGGGCATGGAAGTGTTCCCCATGGTGAACAATTCCGATGGCTTGAACTGGGTGGATATCACAGCTTTCCTGAATGATGCGGGTGCGCGGGCTCGTTTCCGCCAACAAGTGGACACGTTTCTCGCCACTGACAAATACCACGGCCTGATGGTCGACTTCGAAGAGATCGATATCAAAGGCCAGCCGGGTTATTTGGCTTTGATGCAGGAGATTTCCGACGACCTTCATGCCAAGGGCATGAAGGTGTACGTGAGCGTGCCGGCGCACAACCCGGACTTCGACTATTCCGCCGTCGCCAGCCGCGTGGATGGCGTCGTCTTGATGAACTATGACGAGCATTATCCGGGCGCCGCTTCGGGGCCAGTCGCATCGCAAGATTGGTTTGTGGACAATCTGGAGTTCGCCCGCAAAGTCATTCCTCTGGACAAACTGATTTGCGCAATTGGCAATTACGGCTACGACTGGGTGCAAAAGCCAAAGAATGGAAAACTACCGCCTGGTGCCCGAGACAGCAACGTTTCGGTTCAGGAAGCCTGGCTGGCCGCGCGCGATTCCGAAGAGGATGTGGATTTCGACGACGACAGCAGCAATCCGCACTTTAGCTACATGGATGAGCAAAACTTGCGGCACGACATCTGGTTCCTGGATGCGGTCACCGCGCTGAACGAGATGCGTGCAGCGCAACGCCTCGGGATTGAGACTTTCGCGCTCTGGCGTCTGGGGGCGGAAGATCGGTCGCTGTGGCGGGTTTGGGATGTGCCCGGAGAACCTGGGGCGCCGGATAAATTAAAGGATGTTCTGCCAGGCCAGGACGTGGACATGGAGGGGCAGGGCGAGATTCTGCGCATTGAAGCTCGTCCAGCGAATGGAAAGCGCGATATTACGGTCGATGCCTCCTCGGGAATCATTGAGGACGAGACCATCGATCCGCTTCCTGAACCTTACCGTGTAGCTCGTTATGGCTACAATCCGAAGGCCGTCGCTCTTACCTTCGATGACGGGCCTGATCCCACGTGGACCCCGAAAATTCTGGATGTCTTGAAGCGGGAAAATGCGGTTGCAACATTCTTTCTCATCGGCCTGGAGGCTAAGGATTTCGGCGGTGTGACGTCTCGCATTTACAGCGAGGGACATGAGATTGGGAATCACACTTTCACTCACCCCGACATCAGCAACATCTCACACAGCTACATGAAGGTGGAGCTGAGTCTCACCGAGCAGCTCTTTGCCAGCCGTTTGGGAATTCACACCATCCTTTTCCGTCCGCCTTATTCCATCGATCAAGAACCCGACACCGCAGACCAGGTCCGGCCGCTCGAGGTGGTTCAGGACATGGGCTACATCAGCGTGGGCAATAAGATCGACCCCAATGACTGGAAGGAACCAGGGAACCCGGCCGAGCATATAGCTTCGATCGTACTTGCCCACATCCCGCCCTGCGATCCCAAGGACAGGCTTTGCGGCAGTGTCATCCTGCTGCACGACGGCGGAGGCAACCGAAGCGAAACCGTCCGCGCCTTGCCGATAATTATTGAGGGGGTGCGCGCGAAGGGAGACGAAGTCGTTCCGTTAAGCGAATTGATCGGCAAGACCAGGGCCGATGTCATGCCTCCGATTCCCTACAACGAGCGCTGGGCTGCCCGGCTGGACTGGATGGGATTCGCCATTTGGAACTTCAGCACCGACGCCATCACCTGGATCTTCTTTCTCGGCGACTTGCTGATGACTGGACGCTTGCTGTTTGTTGGAGCTTTCGCGATGTACGATCGCTTGCGGCAAAAGCCCAGTGGCACTCCGAGCGAGGTAGAGGCCTATAAACCCACCGTCGCGATATTGATTCCTGCTTACAACGAAGAAAAAGTGATTGAGCGAACGGTCCGGGCTGCGCTGAACTCCGACTATCCTGGCCTGCATGTGATCGTCATCGATGACGGCTCTACTGATAACACTCTCGAAGTCGCGCGCCGGGCTTTTGCGCGTGAAGAAGCCTCGGGCCGCGTGCGCATTTTGACCAAGCCAAACTCCGGCAAAGCGGATGCCCTCAACTTCGGGCTGGAACATTTGCGCGACGAAGAATTTTTTGTTGGCATCGACGCCGACACCGTAATTGCGCGGAACGCGATTTCGCGGATGATCCCACATTTCTTAAATCCCAAAGTGGCGGCCGTCGCGGGAAACGCCAAAGTTGGAAATCGCGTAAATTTGTGGACGCGCTGGCAGGCGCTGGAATACATCACCAGCCAGAACTTCGAGCGCAGAGCATTGAACGTACTTGGAGCCGTGAGCGTGGTGCCGGGCGCCATTGGGGCGTGGAGGGTTGCCGCGGTCCGCGAAGCCGGCGGATATCACACTGACACGGTGGCCGAGGATGCCGACCTGACGATGGCGCTGCTGCGAAACGGCTACCGGGTGGAATATGAAGATTTGGCGCTCGCCTATACTGAGGCGCCGATTAATGCCAATGGTCTGATGCGGCAACGCTTCCGCTGGTCTTTCGGAATTCTGCAATCAGTGTGGAAACATCGTGGCGTGTTCGCACGTAAGGGAACACTAGGTTGGGTGGCTCTGCCCAATATCGTGATCTTCCAGATATTGCTGCCGCTGGTCTCGCCCTTCATCGATCTGATGTTCGGCGTAGGCACAATGTGGTATTTCATTCAAAAACATTTTCACCCGGATTCTACCGACCCGGCCAGCTTCCAACGGCTTCTGCTTTTCTTCGTTGCGTTTCTCGTGATTGATTTCATTACCTCCGCCATTGCCTTTGCACTGGAACGCCGCCAGCCCGAGGCCCGCGAAGACGGCTGGCTGCTCAGCCAAGTGTGGCTGCAACGCTTCGCTTATCGTCAATTGTTCTCGGTCGTGCTGCTTAAGACGCTGAAGCGGGCCATCGAAGGCCAGCGTTTCGCCTGGGATAAACTCGAGCGCACGGCAAAAATGAGTTTTCGGACGGCCGAGAGTCACGACTCAGTGAAGGTGCCGTAGTTTTCGATTCAGGATCTCGCCAGGTGGACACTCCTCGCTTCGCTCAGAATGACAGCTCTGGTAGTTATGAGGGACTGGGTTCCTTAAGCAGTCATTACGCGGGCCATTCTGGTGCATATATCCAAAGTCATCAGCTCAAGCTGAGCGAAGTGCGCGAAACTAGGATATGCTGTATAGATGCTGCTAAATGGAAGAGAAGCGATTCTTAGCCGGGTCCACGTGCTGAAGGCAGAGATCAGCGACATTCAACGACTCAACGAGCAGTACGCCCAGCAGAGACGCACCCTGCCAGCGCAGCAAAATCATGCCCAGCGCCGCGGTCGGTTGGAACAGATTGTCGAAGAGCTGAAGGCCCTCACCAACCGAAAGATTCAGTAACTGCCGGCAACATGCTATAGCTTGTTCAGCCCATCCAGTGCGGCGACCTTGTAAGCCTCTGCTAACGTGGGATAGTTGAATACGGCGTCGCGAAAATATTCGATGCTCGCGCCTAGTGTCAGCACGACTTGACCAATGTGAACTATTTCTGCGGCCCGGTCGCCAATCACGTGTACGCCCAGCAACTTTAGCGAGTCGGGATCGAAGATGAGTTTCAGCAGGCCCTGTTCGTCTCCCAGCATTTGTCCCTTGGCTAATTCGGCATAGCGAGCCAAGCCGACTTCATAGGGGATTTTCTGCTGCGTTAACTGTTCTTCTGTAAAGCCAACCATGGAGATTTCGGGAATCGTGTAGATGCCATACGGAATGAGATTTGCGGGCATGGTGCCAGGCGTTCCGAACATGTGACAACTGGCGAGACGCCCCTGCTCCATGGAAGTGCTGGCCAGTGCGGGGAATCCGATAACGTCTCCGGCGGCATAAATGTGAGGGACGGCAGTTTGAAAATGGTCGTCGACGCGAAGTTTGCCCCGGCCGTCGGATGTCAATCCCGCCGAGTCGAGATTCAGCAGATCGCTGTTGGCCTGCCGTCCGATGGTGTAGAGCAGGCCTTGGCCGTGAACACTTTTTCCGCTTTCGAGTTTGGCAAACACGCGATCGCGGACGTCGTCCAAACCGACGGAAACGACTTTTTCTCCCAGCCGTAAAACTGTACCCAGTTGCCGCAACTGAAAGCAGAGGCTCTCGACAAGTTCACGGTCAACGAAGTCGAGCAAAATTGGCCGCTGATCCAGTAAAGTTACTTTCACTCCCAGAGCGGCAAACATCGACGCGTATTCCAGGCCAATGATTCCAGCGCCCACGATGACCAGGTCGCGCGGCACTTCTTCCAGGCAGTGAACCTGATCGGAATCAAAGATTCTCTTACCGTCGATGGGGATATCCGCGTCGTGCGCCGGGCGTGTGCCGCACGCAATCAAGATGTGATGGCCGCGAACTAATTGGGAACCGTCGTCGCTTTTTACTTCGATGGTATGGGGGTCGATGAATTGCGCGTCTCCTTCAAGAGTCGTAACGTAATTGCGGCGCAATTGGGCCTTGATCACTTCGACCTCGCGCATCATGACGGATTGCGCCCGAAAGGTTAGGTCCGACATTGCGATGCGATCCTTGAGCACGTACCCGCGGCCGTAGAAGGTGCGCTGGCGAAAGCCGCTCAAGTACAAGACGGCTTCCCGCAGAGTCTTGCTGGGAATTGTTCCGGTATGAACGCAGACGCCGCCAATAGTTCGTTTCCTGTCGATAATCGCGACCTTCTTGCGCATTTTGGCTGCGCAGATCGCTCCTTTTTGGCCCGCCGGACCGCTGCCGATCACGACCAGGTCATATTCGTTAGCTTCCATAATTTGTAGGTTCGCGGATCTTCCGAGTAGAATTTGTTGGGAAGAAACTATCACCACTTCCCCGGCAATAGAAGCGGATTACGAGTGTTTAACAGCTTATTAATATTTAGTAGTTCCGATTCAGACCGCGCAGCATCGATATAACTTTCGAGGTGCACTTATGGCAACTGTTGAAACTCCCGCCCAACCGCAGATTCGACTTCACGAAGGCCGATTCGTCAACGAACCGCTGACCGACTTCAGTAAAGAAGAGAATGCGCGCAAGATGCGCGCGGCCATCGAGAAAGTTCGCGGACAACTGGGCCGCGAGTACGATCTCATCATCGGCGGCAAGCGCGTCAAGACGACGGACAAGATCAAATCGTTGAATCCGGCCAAGCCGTCGCAAGTTGTCGGCGTTCATCAAAAGGCGGGCAAAGAACATGTTGAGCCGGCGATGCAAGCTGCTCTAACCGCTTTTGAAAACTGGAGCCGCACCTCGGTCGAGGAGCGCGCCAGCTTGCTATTCCACGTTGCCGATCTGCTGCGCGAGCGCAAATTCGAATTCTGCGCATGGCTGGTTTTTGAGGTGAGTAAGAACTGGGCGGAAGCCGATGCCGATATCGCCGAGACGATCGACTTTTGCGAATACTACGCGCGCGAAGCGCTGCGGCTGGCGAAGGTCAAGCCTGACGTGCAAATGCCCGGCGAGCACGATTCTCTCCGCTATATCCCGCTCGGCGTGGGCGCCGTGATTCCTCCGTGGAACTTCCCCTGCGCGATTATGGCGGGCATGACGATGGCCTCGGTTGTCGCGGGAAATGCGGTCGTTTTGAAGCCGTCGAGCGATTCGCCCACAATCGCGGCGAGATTCGTCGAACTGGTCGAAGAGGCTGGCGTTCCAGATGGCGTAATCAATTTCTGCCCCGGCGCAGGTGCGACTTTTGGCAATGCCCTAGTGGCGCATCCCAAGACTCGTTACATCGCTTTTACGGGTTCTCGCGAAGTTGGTCTGGACATTCACAAGCGTGCCGCCGAGACCGTTCCCGGCCAACTCTGGATCAAGCGCACCGTCCTTGAGATGGGCGGCAAAGACGCGATTATCGTCGATGCCGACGGTGATTTCGATGCGGCAGTCGAGGGCGTGGCCCAGGCAGCATTCGGTTTCCAGGGGCAGAAGTGTTCGGCATGCTCACGCGCCATTGTTGACGAGCGGATCTACGACAAATTTCTCGACCAGCTCAAAGCTCGTGTAGAGAAGATCACGGTCGGCGATCCCGCCGAGAATCCGAACATGGGCGCGGTAATCAACGAAGGATCCATGAAGTCGATCCTCGAATACATCGAGTACGGGAAGAAAGATGGACGCCTGATTACGGGCGGAAATCAAGTGACGAGCGCGGGCGAAGGCTATTTCGTTCAGCCTACCGTGATCGCCGACATCAAGCCTAAATCGAAACTCGAGCAGGAAGAAATCTTTGGTCCGGTGCTGGCGGTGATCAAATCGAAGAATTTCGAACACGCTCTTGAGATAGCGAACGATACCGAGTTTGGGCTGACCGGCGCGGTGTACACCAGTTCGCAAGACAAGATCAATCGTGCCGTTCAGGAATTTCACGTCGGCAATTTGTATATCAATCGCAAATGCACGGGCGCGATGGTCGGCGCCCATCCCTTCGGCGGGTTTAACATGTCGGGCACGGACTCAAAGGCCGGCGGGCCGGATTATCTTTATCTGTTCACGCAGGCCAAGTCGGTAGCGGAGAAGATCAAATAGTGTGGGGCGGACACTCTTGTCCGCCGTTTTTGATTTTATGATTTTGACGTCCGAGTAAAAAGAGCGGACAAGAGTGCCCGCTCTCCGAAGTTTTCTAGCAAGGTGCTACGACGGCACGGCCTGTCCCTGCTGCGGAGGAGCGGCAGCCGCGGTTGCAGCGGCGGCTTCGTTCAGAATCCGGTGGTGAATCGTGAACAGCGCCAACTCCAGCCGGTCGGAGACGCCGATTTTGTCATACACGTTTCGTAGATAGTTCTTGATCACCTGCTCGGTAGTTCCAAGCTGGGTGGCAATTTCTTTGTTCTTGTAGCCCTGCACAATCAGCGCGACGATGCGTAACTCTTTCGCGGTTAAGCGATCGCGCACGCGCAAACCGACCATATCGTTTTCCGTAAGCTCGCTGGGAACGGCAATGTCCTGCACCCAGGTTTCGCCGCGGGCCACTTTGCGAACACAGTCGACGAGGGCTGCACTGGTGACGTTGCGGTAGACCACGCCATGGGCGCCTGCGGCCATGTAGCGTTGCGTGCTCTCGCCAGTGTCGGCCAGCACGACGACACGTGTTTTGGCTTTGTTCGCGGCTTGGAGAACGGTAAGGAAATCGCCATGGAAGCCGCCGGCGATGACCAGGACGGCCGCCCGGAACTTGTCCAGGGCCATGAACATTTGTTCTTGAGTTTGCGCCTGCGCTACGATGCGCATCTCGTCTTCAACCGCCAGGACTTTGGCGATTCCCGCGCGAAAGATTGCCTGATTGTCGGCCAGAATCAATTTAAGCATCGCTTCAGCACCTCTTCACGAGTTACGACAACGAGCGACAATTCTAGGTGTGACGAACAAAATCGTACGAATCAATCACGCAGGCCACACCTCGGGCCTCCGCCGGAGAAGTGCTGCCGCCAGTGGCAGGTTCGTCGGTGCGTACGACGCGTCCCTTGCATTGCACCGTCACGTTTTCCTTCGCCCCGGTGACTTCGGGCGGCAGAACGATCTCGAACTCAACGTTGGAGCCCACTTCCAGTGCTGCGTCCGCCCGGATGTAAACTCCGGCGGCGCTCAAATTTCCAGTTACTCCGCTTGCTTGTCCCGCCTCGTCTGCCTTGTGAATCTTGATAGGCAGTTCCAAGGGGAACCGTTTTCCCGTCCGCGCTTCGGACACAAGTCCTCCTAGCTCCTGGCCTTCCCGGCGTGCAAAAGCCAAACCCACTGTGGCGTCTCCTGACAAATTTCAGCGCTCTACTGATTTCTACTTATTCGCCCTTATATCACGGAAGGCACTTCAGTCAAAGGCCAGAGTGACTATCGTAACATGGTAGAAACTAGGTTCCCCCCTAGAGACTGCCCGCGATACTCGGGGTGGCCCACGCAAGTTTAACCGAGGGGCGGAGGCCTTTCGCCTACGGAAAGTATTCTTCGTAACTCAGGTAAAACACGATTCTGAGCAATAAATATAAGCGCTCAACTGTGATATAAGCTTGGCCGAGGAAGGTGCAAAAATGCCCCTAACATTAACTTGGCATGAGATCGCACTAAGGTTAGCTCTCTCGCTTCTCGCCGGGGGACTGATTGGCCTGGATCGCGGCGAGCATGGCCGTCCTGCGGGCCTCCGAACTACTTTATTGGTTTGTCTGGCGGCGGCCGTCGCGATGATTCAAACCAACCTGTTGCTGGCGACAAAAGGAAGAGCTTCAGATTCCTTCATCATGATGGACTTGATGCGTTTGCCGCTGGGCATCTTGACGGGCATGGGGTTCATAGGCGGAGGTGCCATCCTCAGGCGCGATGGTTTCGTTGTCGGAGTGACCACGGCCGCGACCTTGTGGTTTGTGACCGTGGTGGGCCTTTGCTTCGGCGGTGGACAGATTGGGCTCGGAATCGCATCGTTTGTTTTGGGCATACTCGTACTTTCCGGCCTGCGCTGGTTCGATACCCACATGAAACAGGAGCACTATGGCATGCTGTATTTAACGACGGAACACGACGCGCCTCGGCAGGAGGAAATCCGAGCCGCTGTCGAAAAATCCGGATACAAGATCAGCGTGAGCTCGGTGGCTTACGTTAACCAAACACAAGAGCGTCAGTTCGAGTTCAAGCTGCAGTGGCGAGCGGAGCCTCGCGACCCCGAGGCCCCGCGATTTTTGCGAGAACTATCGAGTGATCCGCACGTCTTGACTGCTCGCTGGAAGGCCTCCTAACCTTGGGAATCCGGTTTATGAAGCTTCCTGCAGAGAACCAAAGACAGTAAAATCAAGCCCACTTAATCGGATTCACCTCTCCGAGATTATGTTCTATGAGATCGCTCTCGTTTTTTCTTCATTCGTGTTGCTGGATTGTTTCAATGCTCGGAATCATGTCTATGGCACAACAAGGGAAACCGGCACAGCCTTTATCTTCGACGCAGCCGGCGCCGTTGGTCTCGCCTGAAGTAAACGCAGACGGGAGCGTTACGTTCCGCTTTCGCGCGCCAAACGCGCTAGATGTAAAGCTTGTGCTTGAGGGAGCACAACCCGCCGCGATGCAGAAAGATGATCGCGGGGTCTGGACCGTGACGGCGGCTCCGCTGCCTCCGGACTACTACGGGTATGTTTTCGTCGCCGATGGCGTGCCCCTGATCGATCCGCAGAACCCGTTGCTGAAGCCGAATCTGCTGGACACAGAAAATGCGGTGCATGTTCCCGGGTCTTCGTCTTTGCCTTGGGAGGTGAACGACGTGCCTCATGGGGTGATCCATCATCATTTTTTCAGGTCTACGGTCGGAGGCGATGACCGCGATTATTACGTGTACACCCCGCCGGGT
>Ga0206819_10354_pt1 | contig 12219 bp, 5 predicted proteins | sample Alteio_BWOrgCont_87_FD_152855 | JGI IMG/M metagenome (GOLD analysis project Ga0206819, IMG submission 152855) | Enriched cells from forest soil in Barre Woods Harvard Forest LTER site, Petersham, Massachusetts, United States -... | ecosystem: Environmental > Terrestrial > Soil > Temperate forest >... | reverse complement strand
CTGGCCGATGACCACGTTCGAACTCGTTGGAGTGACCGTCACGGCGGCCTGCGTTGCAGGATTAACCGTGACAGACGCTGTCGCAGTCGCTGAAGCGACGTAGTTGGAGTCCGCGGCTCGATAGACGGTGACGGAGGGTGTACCTGCAGTGTTGAAGGTAACGGTGGTGGTTGGGCCCGTGCCGGAGGCAGCACCTCCCCAGGTGTACGTGCCGGTTCCACTGCCGCCGCTCGCGGTGAAGGTGACGCTTTGGCCGACGGTCGTGACCGGGCTGGTTGGGCTGACAGTCACAGCCGACTGCGCTCCGGGACTAACCGTGACGGATGCAGTCGCAGTTGCGGAAGCGAGATAGTTGGAGTCTGCGGCTCGATAAACGGTCACGTTGGGGGTGCCCGCAGCAGTGAAGGTAATGGTGGCGGTCGTGCCGGATCCAGAGGCGGCACCGCCCCAGATGTAAGCACCGGTGCCGCTACCGCCGCTTGCGGTGAAAGTGACGCTTTGGCCGACGGTGACGCTCGAACTCGTCGGGCTAATGGTCACGGTCGACTGCGATCCCGGACTAACCGTGACGGAGGCGGTCGCAGTAGCCGAAGCGAGATAGTTGGAGTCCGCAGCTCTGTATACGGTAACGTTGGGCGTACCCGCAGTAGTGAAGGTGACGGTCTTGGTCGTGCCGGTTCCGGAGGCGGCGCCGCCCCAGGTGTAGGCGCCGGTGCCGGTGCCACCGCTCGCGGTGTAGGTGACGCTTTGGCCGACGGCCACGCTCGAGCTTGTCGGGCTAATGCTCACGGCCGACTGTGCCGCGGGATTTATGGTGAAGATCACCGTGGCCTGACCCATGCCGCCGCCATTGTAGGCCTGGAGGATGATGGAATAAGTGCCGGCGGCCGTGGGTGTGCCGCTGATGACTCCGCTCTGCGCGGAGAGCGAAAGGCCCGGCGGGGGGCTGCCCCCCCCGACCCCACTGGACCCTATGCCATAGCTAGTGGGGTTGTTCGTCGCGCTGATGGAGTAGGGGGTGTACGCTTGGCCTACGGTTCCGGTGGGCGGAGTGTTGGCCGCGACGACGGGTGCGGGAGGACTATTGACCGTTACGTTCGCGGTGGCGGTGTTCGAGACGCTGTAGTTGGAGTCCGCTGCCCGGGTCACCGTGACCGTGTAGGTGCCCGACTTGGTGAATTGAGGGGTATTGCTGGAGCCGGTCCCGGATGCAGATCCTCCCCAAGTGTATGCTCCCGTGCCGCTGCCCCCGCTCGCCGTGAAAGTCGGGCTCTGTCCTTGTCCGATGACATACGTCGCGCTCGTGGGGCTGATGGTCACGGTCGATTGCGGCGCCTGAGTGATGCTCCAGTTGATCGTGCTCGAGCCGGCGTAATTGCCGTTGGCCGTGACCGTGAAAGAATACGAGCCCGGCGCGGTTGCGCTTATCGTGCCCGAGGTGCTGTAGGTCGCGCCGCCGGGATTGGGAGAGATCGTCGGGGCTTGCGAGGCGCCGTTGTACACAAACGAGGCAGGCGACCCCGTGAAGGAAGTCGGAATTCCGTTGACCGTGAAAAAGTAGTAGGCGTCGGTGTAGTCGATGTTGTTGTCGACGGCGCGAGTCGCATAGGCGTAGGTCCCGGGGCCGCTCTGGGGCGTGAAAGAGATCGGAGCGTCTTGATTCGGCGGGTATTGACGGGGAGGCACCACGGCTCCCGTCGGGGTCCAAACGGTGTTTTCTTCCCAAGCTATTCCGGCGCTGGCATCCACGCTTGGATAAAGAGTGGTGCTGCTCCCAAGGTTGAGAGTATAGGGAGACACGGTGGGCGCGTTGTAGATCGAGTCTCCGTAGCTGACGCCGCTTCCCCAGCCCCAGGATCCGGAGGTGGATTGGGCGGTCGCGCGATTCCCGAGCAGCGCGGCGGCGGCGAGACCGAACGCAAAGGCGATGCGGAGCATCGATCGACCCGAGGGCTGGAATGGGCTATGAAATTTCATGGAAGGCTTCGCGATTGCTTTGGAGCGTTTATGGGACGCGCTACGGAATTGAGTGCGGAACTTCGGACTTGGGGGGCCGGACCTGCGGCGACATGACGTAGGCCAGGAAGATCACGGGTCTCGCGGAGGCGGGATCGGTCTTGATTTGAACGGGTTCTCCCTCCGGGGCCGCCGTCGATTTCGGAGTGACGGAAACGGTGTTGCCGTGGAATGCCACGTCGAAGCCGGGATTCGGATTAAGGGGCTCGGCGCCGGTGACCTTGACGCCCTCGGGCACGTTGGTGATTGCGACGGTCTTGGTTACGGGAGCCTCCCCGATGTCCCAACGAACCCGCATCGAATCCAGCATAACGACGTCCTTCGAAGCGAAGGTCACGGTGGTGAGAATCGCCTTGGAGGGAGCTCCCGTTCCGTCGTCGGTCCGGAAGAATAGCGGCCCGGTGGTGGGGAAGCTCGTCGCATCCATGTTGATCGTCACGACGACCGGCTTTCTCTCGCCCGGGCGAAGCAGCGTTGGAGGCACGGGAGAGAAAAGCACCGGGTTGGCCCCAACCGCAGTAATGGTGAGCGGAGCTGCGCCGTTATTGGTCACGTACACCGAGGCCGAAACAAACCCAGTCCCTTTGAGCCAAACCGTGGAGTCCGTATCGCCGCCCGCTGTAAGCGGACCTTTGGCCTGAATTGGTCCAGGCACCGGCAACGCATGTGCACCCCCCGTTTGCGCGAAAGCAGTTCCTCGCGAGAGGACAGCGGCGATCGCCAAAAGCGAGAGAGTCCAGCGGAGGCGGTTCATTTTAGCGGTTTGCCTTGAGCTCCTCATTCTCCCTTTCCAGCTGAGTGATCCGCTCGTTCTGATCGCGCATTTGCTTCGCTTGGTCATCCAGCCGTTTTTCCTGATCGATGAGGCGGAGGGTCATCTCCTCGACTGTGGCGAGGAGCTTGGCCTGCATGTCGCCGAGGCTGACGCCGTTCTTCGCGACGTCGGAGGCGGAGGGTATTCCGGGCAGATGCTTTTGGTCGTGGATCTCCTTCTCGACCTCCTTGAGCGGAGCGAGCCGGTAGTTCTTGTCGAATACGTAGTCGGACCAGCCGTTGTTATCGACGATGACCTCCCGGGCGTGGATCGTGCCGTTGACGGACAGGAGCTGGTCGGGGCTCTCCGTGCCGATTCCGACTTTGCCCCCGTCGGCGATGTAGAGGTACGGAGTCGAGGCGCCGGAGACATACTCGCGAAACGCCAGGCCGTTGCCTCCTCCGCTGCCGGCCGAGTCTTCCGTGGAGAATTCCCAGCCGAAGTCCGTGTTCTGGTTGTACAGCGTCATGTAGCTCGAGGTGTACAGGTCGGAGGAGCCCGGGCTTATATAGAGGCGCTTCTTCGAACCGCCCGCATTGCTGTCTCCAGCCCGAAGCGCGAATCCGTTGTGATTCGTCGTGTCGTCATAGTCTTGGACCGACATCTCCCACCAAAATTGGGGGTTCTGGCTCGCGACCGAAATGTAGCTTCGAGTGTTGAGGCTCCAGGAAGAATTCTGGCCGGGAAGGGGTTCGAAGCGGGCGACCTCGCCGGAGGGCGCGACGCTTTCGACGTCGAGCGGCGCGATCGGGCTGTTGCCGCGCCAGGTGCCGATGCTCAGCCAGCCGGCGGAGCCGGTGAAGGTATTGCCGTACTGATCCGCGCTGTAGGAGGCGACGGGTATCTCGAGTCCGCTCGCGTACTTTTGAAGAATCTGGAGCGAGCCGCCGGAATTGGTGAGATGCCAGCTGTTGGAGTTATCGGTGCCGTTGACGTAGACGTCGTTCAAGCCCACCGAGCCGGCGACCGAGAGCTTGTTGGTCGGAGTGGTGGTTCCGATGCCAACATTGCCGCTCTGATCGATGAGGAAGCGCTTGATCGGGGTTGCAGACGAGGACTGACCGAGGCCGAGCGTCGAGAGCCAGATATTGCCTCCGTTGCCGGTATCGTTCCAGCCCAGGGCGGCGAAGCCCGCGACTCCGTTGTTTATGTTCCATGCATCGCGGAAGAGCAGGTACTGATCGGCCGAGGTTTGGGGGCCGCCGATGATCAGTTGGGAGCCGTTTGTAAGCGGCGAGTCCAGCTGCAGGCGGGCGGCGGGCGTCGTGATGCCGATTCCGACGTTGCCGGTCTGGTCGATGAGGAATCGCTTGATCGGGGCCGTCGTCGAAGGCTGACCGGTGGCGAGGGTCGACAGCCAGATGTCGCCTCCATTGCCGGTATCGTTCCAACCGAGTGCGGCGAAGCCTGCGCTGCCGTTATTGGTGCTCCAGGGATCGCGGAAGAGAAGGTATTGATCGTTGGAAGTTTGTGCGCCGCCGACGATCAGTTGCGCGCCGTTGGTGGTCGGTGCATCGACTTGCAGCTTTGCCTGGGGCGAGGTGATGCCGATGCCGACATTGCCCGTGGGCTGGACCAGCACTTGTGGCAGGCCGCCGGCGTTGATCGCAACCGAGTGGAGCGGATTGGAGGATCCGACCGTGATCAGATTCGTTCCGTTGTTCGATATCAGAGCATCTCCGCCGGAACGGATCGCTTTGCCGTTGTCGATGGCGATGTCGCCCGCCGTGACCTGCAGTTTCGAGGTCGGAGTGGTGGTTCCGATGCCGACGTTGCCGCTAACGATGAGGCCATTCGCCGGGATCTGCACGCCGCCGCCGGAATATGCACCGACGGCCGCGCCGCCGTTCCCCTGAAGGCTGAGGGCGTTGTTGCCTCCAACCGTGAAGTTGCTCGAATTGTACGCACCTCCTTGCGAACTGATGGAAAGGTACGCGTTTATGTTGCCCGCTCTGCTGATCCTGAAGTCGGTTGAAACGCCGTTGCCTGCGATGTCGAGCAATGCATTCGGGCTCGTGATGCCGATGCCGATGTTGCCGTTGCTGGCGATTCTCATCCGCTCGGCCGAGTTCGTCGGGTAAGGCCCGGCGACTACGAACTGAAGGGATTGCGGCCATGTGCCCCCGTTGCTGTTGCCCAACACCAACGCGTTCGAATCTCCGCCGTAGTTGCCGAAGGACAACGCGCTTGTCGCGTTGTTGTTGACGTTGTTGGCGAAGTAAATCCTGTGGCCGTAGGGCAGCACGATATCGCCGTTCGTAGCAACGCCCAGGTTGGTCGCCACGCCGGTTGAAACGACGCCGTTCACCGTCAGCGCCGCGTTGGGAGTTGCGGTTCCGATGCCGACGTTGCCTGCCGCGGTCACGCGCATCTTTTCGGAAAGCGTTCCGTTCGAGGCGGTATTCAGCAGGAGGTCGCCCGTGACGGCGCTGGTCGAGTCGGCGCTGATCACGCTCGACACGGATGAGGCGCGCTTTTCGACGCCGTTTGTGAACGGCAGGGCGAAGGCCACTTCGCCCGGGACGGTGTTGACGGTTGTGCCGCCGAAATTGCTGAGCACGAGCCGGGGCACGCCCGGAGTCGTTGGCGTGCCTGCGGCGCCGATTTCCAGCGAGGTATTCAGCTCGTTTTCATACGTGCTGTAGAGAGGCGTGTGGATCGGCGTGACGCCGATCACGGGCTTCACCGCGGGGCCGTTGACGGAGAGCGCCTCCATGGGGGTCTGGGTCCCGATGCCCACGTTCCCCGCTTCGTTGACGGTGAACAGCGTCGTGACGTCGGGGGTGTTCGCTCCCTTGTTCACCTGGAAGACGTCGCCTGCGTCCTGGTTATTGGGATCGATGTTGACGTAGTAGCTGTTTGCCAGATTCGGCTGGTTGGCGTCCGTGTCGGGGTTGGAACTGGAACCGGAGCCGTTCGGGCCGTTGCCGTATCCTCCCGTGCTGGTACCGGAGCCGCCGGTGCTGCCTGTACCTTGCGCCGCGGTCGCGCTGACCGTAAGCGTGACGTTCTGTGTGACGGAACCTTGGGCGTTGGTGGCGGTGACCGTGAAGGTGTAGGAACCGGCGGTCTGCGGGGCCAAACTGACGACGCCGGTGCTCGGGTTGAAGGTGGTGGTCCCTCCCGGGTCGTTGCCCACCCAGGCGAAGCCGTAGGTGGTCGGATGGTTCGTCGCGGCGATCTGGTAGGTCCCGTGGCTCGCCGGGGCCAGCGTCAGGGTGGTCGGACTTGTTATCGCGGGCGTCGGCTGGCCGACGGTGAGGGCGACCGTTTGGGGCGCGCTCGTGCCGGCTGCATTGGTGGCTGTCACCGAAAGCGTGTACGTGCCGGGAGCGGTCGGTGTCAGTGCGAGCAGGCCGGTAGCCGCATTGAAGGTGCCGACTCCGGCGGACGTGCCCGTCCAGGAGTAGGCGTAGGTTGTCGGGCTATTTGAGGCGGTGATCTGATAGCTGCCGACCTGGCCTGGGGCCATCGTCGCCGTCGCGGAACTTGTGATCACGGGAACCGGCGGGGCGACTGTAAGGGTGACGGTTTTGGCCGGGCTGGTGCCGCCCGAATTCGTCGCGGTGACCGAGAGCGTGTACGTGCCCGTTGTGCTCGGCGTAAGCTGCAGGAGTCCGCTTGTGGGATTCAGGGTAGCGGTGCCGGTCGCGGCGCTGACCCAGGTGTATGCGTAGGAAGTCGGGTTGTTCGTTCCGGTGATTTGATAGGAGGCGCTCTGTCCTGCGGTTGCGCTCACGCTCGAGCCGCTCGTAACGACGGGCGCCAGCGGATTGACGGTGAACGTCACCGAGGCCTGGCCCGTGCCGCCGGCATTGGTCGCTTGGAGCGTGACAGGGTAGGCGCCGATCGTGGTGGGCGTTCCGCTGATGATTCCGGTCGAGGCGGCGAGCGCGAGGCCCGGCGGGAGGGAACCGGTGACGACGTAGCTCGTCGGATTGTTCGTCGCGCTGATAGTATACGTGTACGCCTGCCCTGTAATACCGCTCGGCGGCGTGGCGGCCGAGACGACCGGCTGGGGCGGATTGATGGTTATAGCGAGCGTGCTCGTGCCCGTGCCCCCCGCGTTCGTCGCGCTGAGATTCAAATTGGCGCTGACGATTTGGGTCGGCGTTCCGCTGATCACACCGCTTGACGAATTCAGTGACAGACCGGTCGGCAGGGTGCCCGTGACGACATAGCTCGTCGGATTGTTCGAGGCGACGATTTGGTAGCTGAAGGCGACTCCCGTCGTGCCGGTCGCGCTCGTCGCGCTCGTGATCACCGGGGCTGGCGGAACGATCGTCAGCGCAAGCGTGCTCGTGCCCGTGCCCGTCATATTGGTGGCGCCCAAGGTCACGCTGAAATTGCCCGTCTGCGTGGGCGTGCCGCTGATGACGCCGGTCGAGGTGTTGAGCGACAGGCCCGAGGGCAGGGCGCCGTTCACGCTATAGCTCGTCGGGCTGTTCAGGGCGACGATCTGATAGCTGAAGGCGACTCCCGTCGTGCCGGCTGCACTCGTCGCGCTGGTGATCGTCGGAGTCGTGGGATTGAAGACGAGATAGAAAGTCTGAGTCCCCGTGCCGGTGACGTTGGTGGCGCCCAAGGTCAGGGGATAGGTGCCCTGCTGAGAGGTGGTTCCGCTGAGCACACCCGTGGATGTGTTGAGCGAGATGCCCGGCGGCAGGTTGCCCGTGACACTGTAGCTCGTCGGGCTGTTCGTGGCGGTTATCTGGAAATTCAAGGGCGATCCTGCAACGCATACTGTGTTCGTCGCGCTTGTGATCACCGGCGCCGGCGGGTTTACCGTCAGCGTGAATGCCTGGGTTCCTGTGCCGCCTGCATTCGAAGCTCCCAAGGTCAGGCTGTAGCTGCCTAGCTGGGTCGAGTTGCCGCTGAGCACACCCGTGGATGTGTTGAGCGAGATGCCCGGCGGCAGGTTGCCCGTGACACTGTAGGTCGTCGGACTGTTCGACGCGGCGATTTGGTAACTGAACGCGGATCCCGAAACGGTGATCGCGCTCGTGGCGCTCGAAATGACCGGCGGAGGCGGATAGATCGTAACCGTGAACGAAATCGTCCCGGTGCCGGTGACGTTCGTCGCTCCCAAGGTCACGGTGTAGCCGCCCGTTTGCGTCGGCGTACCGCTGATGAGGCCGGTCGAGGTATTGACCGAGAGGCCGTTCGGCAAATAGCCCGTGACGCTGTAGGTCGTCGGACTATTCGACGCGGCAATTTGATAGCTGAACGCGGTGCCGGATACGCCGCTCGCGGTCGATGCGCTCGAGATGACGGGAGCCGGCGGGTTGATCGTGATTGTGAGCGGACTTGTGCCTGTGCCGCCCGGATTTGTGGCGTTCAGGCTGACGTTGAAGGTGCCGGTCTGCGTCGGCGTGCCGCTGATCAGGCCCGTCGATGCGTTCAGCGAAACGCCATTCGGCAAGTTGCTCGTTACACTCGTGATACTGTAGCTCGCCGGGCTGTTCGAGGCTGTGATCTGATAGCTGAAGGCGTTGCCGGAAATTCCGGCTGCGGAAGTTCCACTCGAAATTACAGGCGGGGGCGGATTGTTGACCGTTATTGTGGCGGTCGCGGTGTTCGAGGCGTTGTAGTTCGAGTCCGCTGCTTGGTAGACGGTCACGGTGGACGTGGCCGTCGTATTGAACGTCACGGATTTGCTGGAGCCCGTTCCGGACCCCGATCCGCCCCAGGTATAGGCTCCCGTGCCGCTGCCGCCACTCGCCGTGAACGTCGTGCTTTGCCCGAGAGTTACGGTTGCGCTCGTCGGACTGATGCTCACGGTCGATTGCGACGCGGGGCTGATGGTCCAGTTTATCGTGCTCGAACCGGAGTAGTTGCCGTTGGCCGTGGCTGTGAACGAATAGGAGCCCGGCACGATGGCGCTCACCGTGCCCGAGGTTCCGTAGGTGGCCCCGCTGGGATTGGGCGTGATTGTCGGACCTTGGGAAGCTCCGCTGTATACAAACGAGGTGGGGCTCCCGGAAAATGTCGTCGAGGCCGCGTTGACGTTGATTGTTACCGACGCCGCGCTCGATTGCGCGTAGTTGGTGCTCGCGGGCGCATAGACAGTCACCGTGTACGAGCCGACGGAGTTGAAGGTCACGGTGTTCGAGCTTCCGCCGCCGCTGGCGCCGCTGGTGCCGCCCCAGACGTAGGAGCCATTGAGGCTGCCGCTCGCCGTGAAATTGATCGATTGTCCGGCCTGGATCGTCTGCGTGCCCGGATTCAGACCGACGGTCTGAGGCTCCGGATTGACCGTGAAAGTCACGCTGACAGGAGTAGCTGCGGCATAGGTGCTGTTGCCGGCCTGGGACGCCTGCACGGTGACCGACCCGGTGCCGGTCGGAGTGAGGGTAGTGCCGCTAACGGTGGCCGGGCCGCTCACCACGGAATAGCTCACCGTCAGACCCGACGACGCTGTGGCCCTGAGCGTGACCGGCGAGCCGTAAGGGGAATTGCCGGGATTTGGGAAGGTGATCGTTTGGGGAGTCGGCGAGTTGTAGGCGATGATTACGACGTAACCGTTGCCCGCTGGCCAAAAGCCAGGGTACCCCACGTTGCTCCCTGGATAGTTGGGATCGGATGTGTTTGGCGGTGCGCCTCCGCCTCCACTGCCCTGGAGACTAATTTGGTTTGTCGCCCCTGGCATTATGTAGTTGGAACCGCCGCCACCGCCGGCTGCGTTGGTGTACGAGGGGTCTCCGACCTCATGGGACGCGCCTCCTCCTCCTCCGAAGTAGCCGGCACCACCACCACCTCCGTTCCAACCGTTGGTATAACTTGCGCCACCTCCGCTCGCATAGCCTCCGCCACCGCTGTTTTCGCCGTCGTCGCTGACACCACCTGCTCCACCCCCGCCACTGGTCCCTCCTTGGCCACCTGTGCAATAACCTGACGATCCCGCAAACCAAACACCGTCTTGGCCGCTGCCTCCTGTTGAGCCGCCGCCAGGACCCCCGTAACCGGGACTGCCGTTCCCACCGCCACCACCCGCGCCTGCCCATATATTTATATTGGAGCCGGTGACATTGGTGTAGCCGCCTCCACTGCCACCTCCTCCGGCATTGGGACCTCCGCCAGTCGGACCTCCGCCAGGCCAACCACCGCTGGTGTCGGCAGCACGACCACCTTGTCCTACTATTACGGAATATGATGCACCAGGCGTTATATTCGGAAACGTGGCCTGCGCGTATCCGCCCGGCCCACCTGCTCCCACTCCACTGCCGCCACCCGCTCCCCAGGCTTTTACGACGACATAGGATGTGCCGGCCGGAGCGGTGTAGGTCTGACCCCCACCCGTGTACGAAAAAGACGTGGTGCCTACCACTGTGTCCGCGCGCGCGTCTTGTACCAACGCTGCAGCGAGAGAGGCGCCTGCAAGCAGCGCCAAACTACGCATCGGATGTGGCAGGTTGAGTGACATCTTTTATTTCGGCAGCTGCTGCGTTCCCGTGGAATTGCTGGGTCTTAGATTCTGCAAAGAGGGATGAGAGGCGCCTGCAGCGGCAGGCGGAATCATCGCCATCATCCGGTTTCCCGCGGTGAACAGCCGGAATCCGGAGATTCGATTGTTTGCCGAACCCGTCGATGCATCCGCGGGCTTGTCGAGAATGAAGTCGACCGTGCCCATTTTGCGTACGGAAGGGTCGTCGGGCTTCACGTACACCGTATCTCCCTCAAGCCTCGCGGTGAAGCCGGAGGATACGGCAACGCCCGCGATTTTCATTCCCGCGGGGAGATAAATAATCTTCACGCTCTTCTCCGCGTGATCCTTCGGATCGGACCAAAACATCATGCCTGAGCTGGCGGAGGTGAGGATTGAGTCGCCTACCGCTGCCGTGAGGTTCGTGCTGGCGGTCCCCGGGGACTTGTCGGCATTGGCGTAGATAAGCGTGATGGGGATCATGACCGGCCCTTTCGTTCCCCCGAGAAACGCGTCGATAGAAAGCATCGCGTGTTCGCCGGGCCGGAGAGCCACCTCGCTCGGCAGTTTCATGGCGGCGTACCGAACTCCCGTGCTCAGGTGGGTGATCGTCACCGGCTGCGAGCCGGTGTTCGTCACCTCGAACTGGAGCTCGCCTCCATTGGCGTTCGATACGATGGCGAATCCGGCGCCCGCCAGATTGAGAGCCTTGATTGCGAGGGGAGATTTTTCCGGGGTCAGAGCCCTGGCGGGTGGAATCGCCGCCGCGGGGAGCGGTGCGTTTTCAGCCGCTATCGGTCGGACGAAGGCGGCTGCACAAAAGACTGCCAGGATGATTTCACGAGTGTTCATAGATTGTAGAATGTCTATATATTGGGTATATGGCCGTCCCTATCGCGCCATGGCTTTCCGCTGGGCGAAATTCGTCATTCGTTCCGCTATCGATTGCCGGAGAGGTGCTGAAGCCATGGACGCGCTCGCGAGGAAGCGCGGTCCGCGGCGGTCAGTCTACGCTGCTGCCTACGCAAATTTGCGTACGGGGTGCGGCTTTTGGAGCTGCGAGCGGAGAGCCGACTGAAATCCGGGGTGAAGGATGCCGGAATGGGCGATGCGGACGTACCCGTGCGAGACGGCGAATTGGATCAGCTCGCCCTTGTGATGCAGGTTCAGCTTGCGCATGACGCGGCAGCGATGGGTGCGGATCGTTTCGGACGAAATTCCCAGGCGATCGGCGGCCTCTTCGTTGTCGATGCCGCTTCCGAGCATCGAGAGCAGCAGCTCTTCATGGCACGTGAGCATGGAATTCGTGAAAGGACGCGGAAGGCTGAGCCAGGCTGCGACGATCGACGGGCTGGTGTAGCGGCGGCCGGACTCCAACTCGCGAAAGGCGAAGCGGAGTTCCTGGAGGCTCGCGGCATTGGCGTCGATCCAGGCGTCGTAGCGCAGCTTCCGGAGGACCTGAAGGGCGCGTTCGTCGCGGCGGTGGCTGACGATGAGGACCCAGCGGGCGAGGCTCTCGGAGAAGATCCTTGGGATGTAGTCCAGGCCGTCGAGGTCCACCGTATCGGCGTCCACCACGGCGAAGTCGGTTTGCTGCGATCGCAGCGCGGTCATGCCGGGCACCACCCCCCAGTGGATGCTTCCGGTGCTGTCGGGGAAAATCTCGGTCATGATGGCGTAGATCGCCGAGGAGAGGAGCCGGGCGGAGCCGATCACGTCGAACCGATGAATCACGCAGCGCTCCGGCTCGGTGTACTCGACATCGAGCCCGGGCAAGACGGGCGAGAAACTGTCTGAAGCCACGGACCGCGGGAAGCTGGAAAAGTGCGGAGGGGATGCGAATACAGGTTTATGCGCTGTTCGCCGGCAAACCAAAAGATGTGACAGTTGCGCGAAAATAGGAAATTGCGCCGGTGGCCGTTTGAATTAGAAGCGCGCGATGGCTGATACCATCACGGTCGGTCTC
>Ga0206819_10353_pt1 | contig 12299 bp, 15 predicted proteins | sample Alteio_BWOrgCont_87_FD_152855 | JGI IMG/M metagenome (GOLD analysis project Ga0206819, IMG submission 152855) | Enriched cells from forest soil in Barre Woods Harvard Forest LTER site, Petersham, Massachusetts, United States -... | ecosystem: Environmental > Terrestrial > Soil > Temperate forest >... | reverse complement strand
TACTCCGTGTTAGTCACTGAGTCCAAAGGAAGGACGTGGTACAATCTTATCGAAGTTGAATGACTTCGATGGTGCGAATAGTCCATAATCTAACATTAAGGAGGAATGGCCATGGCATATACACAAGCACGCGTCGAACTTCACGATGCGAATGGAGGGGACTATACACGGCTGCATGCGGCGATGAACGCTGAAAACTTCCAACAAATCTTCAAGACTACAAGTGCCATCTGTGAGTTACCGAATGGGGAATACTGCTCATTTTTCTTCGATGATCCTGATTTGGCGATGGCAGCCGCGAAACGAGCCGCTGCAAAAGTAGTCAAGTCATTTGAAATCACTTTGCTTGTCGGTGACGTGAGTAATTCCCGTGACTATAACCTCCAATGCACTCCCCGTCCGAATAGTTAGACATAATCTTCAGTTAGTCGTCTGGCACATCACATATGAACTCTGAGGAATTGAAAGTCTGGCTGCTGGTTGTCGGATGTGCCATTGGGGTAATTCAACTCTGGGTCAAGTTCCTGTCAGCAAGGGTAAAACTACAGACGGATCTACGGCTTCTCAAAATCGCAAGAGAAGCAGGCATCGATACTCGTCATATGGAGGCAGCGATCGGTGAAAGGATGAAGACAATCTATCGGCTCAAAGGTTCAGAAGATGAGAAGTCTGAGAAGTCTGAGGAAAGCATTGGCGGTAGCCTATTCCTCGCTGTGTTGTGTCTGATGTTCATGTGGGGCTGTATTAGGGTCGCCGCTGAAGGCTTTGGAAAGACTGACACGGTTATATTTTCGGACCATGGTGATATAGTGATCGGCATTCTTCTTATCCCGTTCTGCGCCTATGGAATGATCTCCAGTCTTCGAGATGCTACCCGACAGGCGCTAGCGAAGATTGCGCAGCAACGGCAAAAGCGACTCCAGATACCTCCACCAATTCCTGAGGGAGAGAGCCTGGAGTAGGGAATTGCTCAGCGCACCTTTCGTAATTCTTTCGCTAGGCAAATGAGGAATGGAAGATTAGTGAAGTTGCCAACGGGGCTTTCATAAGCATACCTAAAATCCTCGAACGTCTCAGAGCATTTATCAAGATACTCATCGAATCGAGACTCGGCCAAAGGTACGGCTTTGCACACAAGTGGAATTACCATGCTCTGGTCGGGCGCATCGATTTGCCCCCATAGGTTCCTGAGATTGTGGCCACGAACCTGATTGCCGGATCGTATCTCGATCACCCTCTTTATGGCTATTTCGCAGGCAAATGCGGCATTTACAGCTAGCGGTATTGCAACAATTGACGGAGAAGCATCCATTATCTGTTTGAGCAGGCTGCAAGATTCCAGAAATCCATCTATGCACATTTCGTGCCATTGCATACGGCTTAGTGCCATTAGCTATCTACTTCAGACTGGTTTTAGGCCATAGTGTGTCCATGGTATTCCGTCCATCACTACTAGCTCAAATGTGAATGGGTTCTTCGATAACTTGACAACTGCACTCCCCGCGGTCATTGCTTTCGTTCGTGCATCCGACATATTAGTAGATTCACCATGGTATAAGGCGGTAGGTAAATGGAACCATTTCGATTCGGTTACCGAATATATCTTTCGCAGAAAACCCACTTTCATCATCTCGTTATGCAGATTGGTATAGTCCGTCCCCACAGCAGGATCATGCAGTTCCATGCGTACTGTGAAGTATGGCATTGAGGTTCCTTTATCATCGGGAGAAGAAGGATAATTTGGAAGTTTCCAAGATGTCGAATTGTTCTTTCAGTTCAAGGATCAATTTGTCATCCAGCTATCGATTGGCAATCAGCTACCTCTAAAGCGCCGCAATCGTCTCATAGTCATCACCCAGGAACGCCTGTAGCCCGCTGCGGAAAAACTCGGCACATTCCTTGTGGCTGAGGCGCAGCGCGTCGGCCATCCTCATTTGAACTCATTGACAAGTTCTGGATGTTCTTGCACCACGAACGCACGTATTAGTGACACAGAATGGTCGAGATGGGCAAGCATGATAAATCGGTCGCGCCGTTCTCCCCGAAGCCGGAAGTGATCTGCCCACTTCTCCACCTGGCGCAGGGGGACTTTCCGGCGGCCACGTAGAATATGGGCAAGGGACGGCTGCTTGAATTTGACGGCCAGGGAAAACTCGCGCTGGCTCTCGCCCGACTTTTCGAGCAAAGCTGCAAGTGCTTGCGGGAACAAGAGAGACACGCCGCAGCGTAGTCAACTCCGCCTCAAAATGCCAACTCAGCCCGCCCGATAGCGATGTATGCTATCGGAGGAGTTGCCTATGTCCGATGCATCATCTGAAACGATTTCTGATAAGGCCGAGTCCAAGGTCCGTTCGCGCAGTCCCTTGCCGCTGATTATTCTGGCTGTCATCGGCGTCGGTGTCACTTCCTGCGGCAAGAGCGCCGAATCGTCTGCGCCCGCTTCACGACGGCAACAGCGGTCGAGCCGCCTGGAGCCCCGGCCCCCACCTCGGAGGCCAGTCTTCGGGCTTCCCTCAAAGCCCAGGAGACCCAGCTCGGCGATGACCAGCAGCAGTTGGCGAAAGCGATGACGGAAACCCCGGCATTCAGAGTGGGGGGCGAGGTCAAGGATCGGGATCATGATGCAGACCTCATCCAGCTTTGGGGCACTGTGCAGCCGAAGTCCTCCGACGATATGAACACAGCGGGCGTCTTGCTCCAGGAAGGGAACGTTGTCGTTCGGAACCCGGACAAGAACGCAAATCTCGCCATCGGAGGCACATATTCAGGGGATGCATATTTCGTGGAGCGTCGCACGGGAAAGAACGGCTTCGGCGTCGAGGTTCCTATCTTCGTGTACGACACGACGCCTCCGTTGCGAATCCAGACGCTCAGGTCTGCAGTCGATGATGAAGCGAAGCAACTGGCTGCACTCAATGATAGTCTTAACGATATCCTGCGACCTGACCGCGATGCGTTCGCGCATTTCGTCAGCGATTCGGAGAAGTTAGTCATGGATCAGCAGAGCCATGTCCACTTCGATTCGACATCGGTGACGACACATGTCATATCCCGAACCACATTCATCACCTATCTGGACGCATTGGCCAAGGCACAGGCAGAATGGAAGGGCGAGATCGATCAGCTTGACCACGTAGCCGCCGCTCTGATGACACCAGAGCGAACGACGCAGCTTCCACGATGGATCACAGATTTCTCGGACCTCGCAGAGCGTTGGGGAAAGGTCGAGACTGCTCAGGCGGCGTACCGTAAGGACCGAGACGCAGTCCTCGCCAGCGACCTTTCGGGAGCCATCGCATTCCATCGCAAGGCCGTGGCCGAGCTGCCGGATGTGGTCGCCTCGGCCGCCGATTTGGCCAAGGTGACTGCCGGGCTCCGCACGATTCAAGCGGAAGCGACGAAGGCGACATTCGACAGCAGTCCGATCACGCCCGCCTATACTGCCTGGCGAAAAGCCGCAGAGGAGGCGTTCGCATCGAACCCGAAATGGCTCACGGCAACGGAACGTGATGTCACCGACGCGGAAGCGACTCTCTCCTCAATCGACCCAGAAGGAATCACGAGCGGTGAATATGCCAAGATCGTTACGCAATTTGAGGACGGCCTCGACGAGCGTCAGGTTGCGACTATCCCCGATCGGCTGGCGACTACCAGCCCGTGGAGCGCGACCAGGGATCTCGGACTCACAGAAGAGGTACGGGCCTACCATCGCGCTCTGATTCTCCGCTTCGATGCCAATGTGAAGTCGAGTGAGATCCTGGCGATGAAGGCGGTCATTGCTAAGGAAGTACAGAAGCATCCAGAAATGTGGTCACTTGGGAACGTCATGGCGATCTATTCAGGGTTACAGAAATCTCAGTTCGCAGCATATCTCAACCAGAAAATTCAGGGAGAAGTGGCATCTGATGATGATGTGAAGATGATCGATTCCATTTGTTGTGGGGCCTCAATGCTGAGTGCCAGTGATCTACTTTCGTCAACAGATGTCACTTCCTTCCTGGAAATCGTAGATCACCAAGAAAATCCAACCGCGTCTCGCTCTGCATTGGCGCTAGATGTCGTTGCTGTGATTGGAGGCGCTAGTTTCGATGTTGTGCATGCGTGGCATCATGGAAAGCTACTGATAGCCGCCAATAAGAACGCGAAGGCGGGCGACATTCTGAACATCGATGCTATGGTGGAGAAGGATACCGCGGCATACCCAGATATGTGGAACGATGATGCGCGGAAACTTTGGGAGTCGATCCAAGATCAAGAATTCCTAGCATACAGCCAGGCATCGAATTTGTACTCAAATGATAATGGTCCACATGTCGCTCCAAGAGCCCGACTCACCCCAGACAGGAACTTCTCAATCAAGGACATTTGCGAGAGGGATCTTGAGTCAGGAAGTGACTCTGGCATAAAGGAGTGGACGCGGATTTGTTCCAAGTTTACCGTTGATGAAGCTAAGGCACTCAAGGTATTGTTTGCAAAGGAGAGCATCCAGACAGCGGTGAACCGATCATTTGGGTTGGCAGATACATCGAAGCAAGCCTATTTCGATCCGAACCTGTGGGATGCGATCATCAAGTACAGCCGTCCGTGAACTGTTGGCGCCGTCCGTCTTGTCCAGCCAAGACGCGACGAGTTGGCGCCCTGAGTCAGGATTCTATCATTCAATTCTAAGGAACATCTCTCGAAGTTCGTCCAGCCCTTGCGCGGCCTCCGCGCCTGTCTGCCCCTAGCCCCATCGCAGCCAGCGCCCTGTCCGTTAGGCCCTAGTAGCTCAGCCTTGTGGAATCCACGGAGACAGGCGCGAGCCCCGAAGCGGGGGCCGAGGGCCTGTCCGAGCCGATCGGGCCTGTACGGGCAAAGGAACAGGGCCGGCGGGGGCGAGGAGTAAGCCTAGGAGCCCCATAACCGTTGACTAGCTCGGAGGGGATTAGCTCGACTGCTATGTGTTAAGCTGCTACAGCAGCCTAACAACGTGCGTCATAAGTTGGCAGCCTTACAGTGTAACGTAAGGAGCTAAGCCTAATGAGTACATATGGTTACGTCAGGTGTTCCACTGAGATGCAAGCCGACGATGGCAACAGCCTAGTCGTGCAGCAACGGATGCTGGAGGGCCGATGCCTACAGGATGGAGTCAGCATAGACCGTATATTTATCGAGCGTGGGGTGTCTGGCTCAAAGCCGCTCGGAGAACGCCCGCAGGGTCGTGAACTGCTTGCAGTGCTCAGGCCAGGGGACCGCGTACTGGCGGCAAAGCTGGACCGCGCCTTCCGTTCTGCCAATGACGCACTTGCAACCCTGGAGTGGTTCAAGGAGCGCCGCGTGGATCTGTACCTACTCGATCTCGGCGGCGGCATCACGTCCGGCGGCACCAGCGCCCTCGTGTTCGGGATTTTGGCAAGCGTGGCCCAGTTCGAGCGCTCCCGGATAGCAGAGAGGGTCCGAGAGTCTAAGCGGCATGCGCTCGCTGAAAAGGCGTACCGTGGCGGGTCTGTCCCTTTCGGAATGGTTGTGAACGCGGAGAAGACGCTGGCGCCTGATCCAGATGCGGCCCCGGCGATGGCATTGATTCTCAAGCTGGCTGGAGAACGGATCGCCCTTCGTCGTATTCAGACGGTGTTGGCCGAAACGCTAGGTGTAAAGCTATCCCATGTGGCGATCGGTCGAATTATCAAAGACGCCAATATCCGCCAGAGAAAGGAAGTGCCTACATTGTAGGATAGACTGTACCTAAAACAATCCAATGACTGTCGAGCACGGCCGTTCAGATCATACAACACAGACCTGAAAGGATGTTCCCATGGCTATCAAGATAACTTCCGGTATCGCTCTGATCATCCTGGAGAACGTAGAGTACTCAAAGGATGCACAGTTCTACAACATGATCCAGGACGGCGAGAGGCCGATGGTGGCCTGGAAAGCGCTCGTAGCGGCCCGCCCCAAGGCTGCCGCGAAATTGATCGCACAGTATGAGGAGGAGCACGGCGAGCCGAACGACACGCCGGCTGCAAAGTCGGTGAAGGGCAAGAAGGAGGTCATCATCACAATTTCTCTGACCGACGCCGGCTGCGAGTACATCGTGGATGCGCATAACTGCGAGGTCCCCGACAAGTTCCGGATGAAAGGGTCCATCGAGCTGCGCATGGCAAAGGGTATCGTCCAGCGCTGCTTGTTTGAGTTCCGGTTCCTCCAGCCCAGCAGCGCCGAGAATCTGTAAGTTTTGTCGTGAAGTTGATCCATGCTGCCATCGGTCGGATTAACAAAGATGCCCGCACCAAGCAGGGGAATGTCGGATCGGCAGCGTAGGTCGTATCGGAACTCGTGATCTCAGGTCAAGCGTCCGTGTTCCCATGCCGGGCGTTGCAGAGGGAGCAGCGGGGTGATGGCAGGGTGCACTGGGAAGGAGGCGGTCCGCTCACTATTGCCTTTTCCGACTACGTTCACAATAGGCAGCAATGCGAACGATGACATCTCATGCTGCGATATTGGTCACTGGTTTGCTTCTGACCTCCTGCATCCAAAGCGACAACCGATCACAAGCATGGCCTCAAGATGATCTAGGCATAATCGCTAATGTGATAATCCAGCAGTATAAGGAACCAGTACCAATCAACGCACATCTGTCCTCAATTCATGTTAGTGATAATCTCCAGAATACTCTCGTAAAGATCAATCAGAAAGGCACATCGTGCAAATTTGGATTCCTGGCACGACGAACAGATGGCGAATACCTCGTCCTTGAATCTTATGTGATAAAAGCTGGAGACGAGTCGAAATCGAGTCCAGGAATCTGCGCTGTAGACTTTGTCTTTCGTTATTCATCTCTAATTGGTATCACTACGTTTGAACAGGTGAAATCACTATGGCAGGATGATTCCCCCGCTGGGATGATTGATGCGTTCATACGATCTGCAACGATAAACGGAATGAACAACAGCTCATTTTCCTATGATCCCGATACTAAGCCTACTCCCGATCCTGGTCTTACGGCCGCTGCCATTCTACTATATCCAATTAGTGTGCTGCATGAGCCGGTTCGCTCTTTTAGTCTGAATAAGATACTATTAGTACATAATTTGAACGACGTAAAGGTTATTGATCCTAACGCAGCGCTGAACCTTGTGGTTCCCCACAATGAGAAGCTATGTGTTTCTGAAATTTACTCGAAGTCGCAATCGCACATTTATTTTCTGACTTCACGCGAGTCAGGAAGGGTAGAGATGATCTTCGGACCCGATTGGTGGGAGATGCCCAAATGATTGTGCGCTCGAAACGGGACCTCTGTGGTCATTGGGAATGGGTACCGTCGGCTGATAATTTTCAGAACTGAAAAGAAGCGGGGCAGTGGCGACCTCGAACAGTAGAACACTGAACGCGCTGACAGAGCCACCACGGAGCGTGAAGCACCCGGCGGTGGTAGTCGGTCATCGCTCTCACTGGAGAAGGCCGGTGCGGTCGCCGAGACGGCCACGGGGGTCGTGGACTGCGATTTGGTTCCGGGAGCCGATTGTGTAGTCGCAGATGCCGATGGTCGGCTATAGCTCCAGGAGCCGATGATATAGTCGCCGGAGCCGATGGTCGCAGTGAGGTGTGGCTGCCCTGGGACCGACTCTGCTACCTCACCCAGGTCGTCCGGTTGCGGGTAATCCATCGACGGTAGGGTTAGGAGGATTGGTGAGGCGAATAGGCGCGCTCGTCAGTCACCACTGCGCTTGGAATCATCCCCGTTGATGAACGACCTCTGGAGGGAGTAAAGTGGCATTATCTAGGTTTGATTATGGTCTATAAATGGAGTAATTACTGTATAACCATGTCGTATTTACCCAATTATGACTATATTATGGTTATACCCTGTAGCGGCCAGGGAGGCTGTTCCTTCCCTCCCTGGGGACTGCAAGGGGAGGATCGCCTCTCCATAGGGATTCCAGAAGCCGGCGATGCGCCGCTGGAGGTGCCGAGCATCAGGTCGTTAAGGTGATGACGCCAGCTTGCTCCTCAGACGCATCACAAGCTCTTCCACCAAGCGAACCATCTCATCAGCCTCGTTCACGCTCACTACTATGCGCTGCCCTTTGGCATAAGTACAGTCACTGGACTTGTCCAAGTAATCCTGATCCACGATGCCATGGCAGTGTGCGAGGAGATGCCTCCGCTGGAAAAACACGATCAGACGTCGGAGGTCCGAATCGGGCAGCCAGTCTTCGTATCCCTCGCCGCAGATACCTTTCCAGAGGAGACTACCCTTCTGGAGATTTTGAAATGCATTCTTCGGACTCTTCTCCAGCGGCCGTTTCAGAATCCATAGAGCATCGCAGAGGCATTGAAATGCAGTCACACAATCTGTTATGCAGCTCTCGATCAGGGAACGTTCCATGTCAACTGCTACGTCCGGTTTTCCAGAACCCGTAAGAGTCTCCCGAAACTGACGGGCATGTTCGATCTTCGCGCGCATAGTTGACAGACTCTGATCGAAGACGCGTTCAACCGAACTCCGACCACAACACGGGCAGAAAAAGGCAGACCCTAGCACAGAGAAGCGGAACCGACAGTGTTCACACTGGATTTCGATGCGATACGCATCGCTAGACGGCACCGGAGGCAGAGCCTCTTTCTTGGGTACAGTTACCTCCATTGATATAGAAATGAGCCCACGCGGAGCAGAGCGGTTGAACTTTTCTGCATCCCGAGCGAATGCGCCAAAGATCATCTGTTCAAGATGCTGTTTGGCATGAGCGCCAGCAGGACCAAGCTGTTCCTTCGTCCACCAGTGTTTCGACTCTTTGTTCGTTCGACACATCGGACAATACACCATGTTGGAAATCTGCTGGTTCCAGTCTTGGATATTGACTTTGAACTGATAGCTACAGTTATTAGCAGGACACTCACGGTCAATATAACCCTTGGCGTCGGGTTCCATGGGAATCGGGACGTACACCTCTTTACCTACTGCCCTCAGGGTCTTGATGGCTTCATCGAATGGACCAGGAGAGCCGGCCCGCGAACGGTGAGGATGATGCGGAACATTCATTAGTGATCCTTCGAGATCATTTGCTGTTCTGGATTCTCAACGGCAATTGATCCATCAAGTAGATGCCGGAAGCGCTTGGAATAGAGTTTGGCCATCCCCGGATTGAGTTGACGCAAATGATTCAGCTTCCCCCGAAGCACAGCACGTTCGTTGTCCGAGGGTTGAATGCCAGATTTTGCACGGACATCTAGTCTGTGACAGAGTGCCTGAACTCCACGTCTGAAACCCCTCGGTGCATCTACTCCATGCGAGATGTCCACACCTGTGATGATTTTTGAGGCCAATGGTCCACTCGTGCGAATACGCTTTTTCTCATTCACCTTCACGCCGGTCTCCTCCAGCCAGAGAACGCACGTATCTTCGACAGCGGCCAGGTGTCTTCCCCCAGAAATGGTTAGATCATCCACGAATACCGTCATCTGTCCGCCTCTCTGGTGGACGAGTCCATAGATTCGCTCTGTGCCCTCTCGGATAACCAGGCTTGCAATGATGGTGCTCGCAGGAGAGCCAGTGATGAGCTTTCCTTCGTACGTAGCGAGGTCTGCTACTACGTGAGCGGTTGTAGTTGAGAATCCACAGTGCTTCGCCAGAGCGTTGATAACCATGGCTGGCGTGATCGATGGGAAGAATTTTCTTATGTCTAGTTTGAGAACGAACTCAGCTTTGATGTGCGGCCGGGCGTTGGAGTGGATGGTCTTCCCCTTCAAGCCACCGTGCATGTAGGGTGGATGATCGAGGCCGGTCTGGAACAATTTATTGATCTTCTCAAGGATCGGTTTGGCAACGGCATCAATCAATACAATCGGTCGAGGCTCTTTGCCCAACGTTGTGACCATTGGCTTCGGGTGATAGTGTTTACCTTTATCAGCGATTACACTCTCAATGAGACTTAGCGGTACGCCGATTCGATGAGCGAGGTGCTCTGGAGATTTCAGATTGAGTTGGCGGTACATGTGATGCGGACTTTCCTGAGTCGCCTTCTTTGATTGCCATTACCAAACCCCAGATTGTCTGGAGCTGTTGGTGGATCGGATCTGTATTGTCGCCCTCGCCGAGAAGGAAAAGAGCGGGTGGGACGTTAAGAGCATCTGCCATGTCCCGTATCAGCTTGAGAGAGGGCTGATTATGGCCCTGCTCAATTGCGGATAAGTACGGGCGCTCCACGCCGACTGCTTTTGCTAGCTCGGATTGGGTAACGTGTCGAAGTTGTCGAAGAATCTTGATAGTTGATCCGAGGTCCACGAGTGGCCCCTTGCAGCATTGAAGCATGAAAAGTCAGAACGTGGTCATCGCGTATGATCGTGAAATCACCGGAGGTCATCATCGGCCAAAAGCTCAATGAAGACCGTAATCATCTGCTTCTCCTCATCGGAGAGGTGGCGCTTCGCGCATTCCGTGCGGAGATGCTTGAGAGCACCGAGCAGACGATCATAGTCCACCAGGTTAGAACCCGAGGCTTCATGCCGCTTGCGACGGCGGCGAATGTGACCGCGGAGACGACGAAAGAGATCGTCGAGGTCAGGGTCGGGTTCGTGGGGTTTCGGGAGCGGATCAGGCATGGCGGTTAGCCTTTCTATGCCAGTGGGTATCCTGTGTGCCCCAGCAGGACCATCCTACTGTAAGGCCGAAGGAAGCAGTCTCAGAACCGTGGGCCATTTGCGGAAGCCAATGGCTGTTCTGGACATGCCTGAACAATGTAATTGTTCACTATCCATGCGGATTCATTGCCCGAATAGCCACTACTGACACCGCTCTATCTGTGTCGGCTCAATAGCGTGCCGATAACACAACGCACCCACGCCACACTCCGAGTCCGGTGTGGTGAGTACACTGCGACATAGGCCCTACGCTGCCACAGGCGCAGCGCCGGTCATGAAACGCGCACGTGCTGACGTTCTCCATAAACGATCAGAGACCTGATGCTATAGCTCTACAGGTCGTGATGGAGACTGCCGTCCTTCGTATCCCTCTCGAAACCAGGGTATGAGATTTTCAAAGACAGGCGCATCGTATGGGCGATTCGGCCATGTCTACTAGAATCTGACATTTGTCATGGGCGCATGGCGCTAATAGGCACCCCTCTTGTGGCTCAGATCCCTGTACCAGCAGGAAAGCTGTGGTAGCTCCCGCCGTCGAGGAGGTCACCTAGAGCCTTCGGATGGATGCCGCTGTGCTGCTTGAAGAAGAAGGCGACATCGTGCGCGGCGCACTGGTTGCGGATGTCGAGCGCCCACGCGGTGTGCATGGGGCGGAAGTGATGGCCGCTCTCTCCGCCGACGATGACCCAGTGGAGGTTGGGCAACCATGGAGTGAAGTCCACAGCCTCAAGCAGCGGTTCGGCGCTGATGAACCTCACCTGGGCGGGGACATCGAGCAGGTGGTGGATGCGCTCCTCCGCACGTTTCTGGTCTTCTACGGAAGAGCCGAGCCAGATATTCGCGGGGAGGCCATCACGCAGCCATTCTCTCGGCAGATACTTGCGATAGTTCTGCGGGCGCTTGGTGAGGAGCTGCCAGTCGAGGTTGGGCGTCGCGGAGATGAGCTGCCAGAGAGCCGCACGCCATTCATTCAGAGGCGAGGTGCGGTCGTCATCCATGACGTCGCACATGCTACCGCAGAATACCTTGTCGCGGGAGCCATTGGCGGCGCATAGACGGTTCCATTTGATCGGATCGCCCCATGATTTCGTGCGGTGACGAGGGCAATCAGGCCCCCAGCCGTCCTCAGTGTAGTTCCAACGAAGATCCTGCTTCTCGGCATAGCAATTCTTGCAGCCGGGGCTGACCTTGGTGCAGCCGATCCAAGGGTTGAACGTGTGATCTGTCCAGGCGATGTGAGTGAGAAGGCCCATGGGGATGTCCTCGTTGGGTATTGGTCGGAGTGGTGGGAGTAGAGCTGTGTCTGCCAGTGCAACAGGCTGTTATGTACAAAGACAAGACTCTGTTCAGGACTTAGTATCGAACAGGCTGTTGCCATCAGGGGAGGGATGGTTTGAGGGGGAGGGCAAGCTCACGCTTGAAGTAGTCCGCCAGCTTCTCCAGGGTGGCTACGCTGGTGGAACGGCCGCCGCGCACGATCAGCATCAAGGACTTGGCCTCGATGTCGGCCCGCCGAGCGATGCGATTGAGGCTGAGCCTGGGATACGCTCTGGTTTCCTCCAGGATGAGCAATTGCGCCGTTCTCATGACAGCCGAGGAGGAGGCGCTGAAATCACGCCGGTAGCGATTCTTGATCTTGAGGTCGCGCCGGCTGGGAGTGGCGAGGAGGCCAGTAATCG
>Ga0206819_10352_pt1 | contig 12303 bp, 7 predicted proteins | sample Alteio_BWOrgCont_87_FD_152855 | JGI IMG/M metagenome (GOLD analysis project Ga0206819, IMG submission 152855) | Enriched cells from forest soil in Barre Woods Harvard Forest LTER site, Petersham, Massachusetts, United States -... | ecosystem: Environmental > Terrestrial > Soil > Temperate forest >... | reverse complement strand
GATCCATCGGATGGCGCGAGGAACGGAAAGCTCGAGGACGGCGAAGGCTCCCGTGACCAGAAAGAATCCGGCAATTACGATGGGTAGGCGAAGCGCGAGTTCGGAGGTCCCGAACAGGTCCACGGAAAATCGGGCGAGCAGCGAAAACAAGACGTGGTTGTGCGCGATGTAGCGTGCGTAATAGCTCGACCACGGCCCCGTCACGTAGAAATTGAAAGTGTGGGCTTCGTCGATGGTGATGGATTGGTGCGCGGCCCGCCAGGCGCACAGCGCGGTTCGCGCGGCGGCCAGCGTGTAAGCCAGCGCGCGTTCACGGCCGGCGGGGGCGAGTGTCATACGACCAAACACCCCAACGCTTTACGCGCAATCGTGCTCAAAGGGATTTCGGACAACGTTTCGCCATCGAACCAGCGCAGGTTCTTCGGGATGGATTTCGCAACCGCCCGGCGGACTTCAAAGGTGTAACGGCGATGCGTGATGGTGTGTCGAAAGCTGGCCAGCACCGGACCCGGCGCAGCGGTGTCGAACGGCTCAGGCAGGTCCCAGAATCCGCGGACCAGCGCGCTGGGAGTCAGGGCCACCCGGCCGCGGCGTCGGATCACCAGCAGGGTTCGCGTGAGATGGACCGGCTCCGGCTTCGCGCGCTTCGCGGGGAGTTCACTTTGGCGGCCTTCACGGCGTGCGCCGCAGAAACCGGCCAGCGGGCAGTGATCGCACAGCGGATCGCGCGGCAGGCAGACGGTCGCGCCTAGCTCCATCACGGCCTGATTCCAGCGGCCTGGATCGGATCGATCGAGCAGGCTGTCCGCGTGCGGCTGAATGCCCGCGTCGGATCCCGTGAGACGTGCGATCACGCGGCGGACGTTTCCATCGACGGCGGCATGAGGAAGTCCAAAGGCGATGCTCGAAATCGCCGCGGCGGTATACTCGCCCACGCCGGCGAGATCGCGGATGGATTCGTAATTGGCCGGAAATCCACCATCCATAGTGCGGGCGGCTTTTTGCAGATTGCGCGCCCGCGAATAATACCCGAGACCGGCCCACATCGCCAGAACCTGTTCCTCCGGCGCGCAGGCCAGTGCCGCTGCATCCGGAAACGCCGCCAGGAAGTTTTCGTAATACGGAATCACGGCGGCGACGCGCGTCTGCTGCAGCATGATTTCCGAAATCCAGATGGCATAAGGGTCACGCGTGCGGCGCCAGGGCAGATCGCGCCGGACACGTTCGTACCAGCGGATCAGCGCTCGGCGGATGTCGGTTTGACGCAACTTCTATACTAGTAGTTCGTGGTGCGCGGTCCGTGGTTCGTTGGGTGACGAACTCCGAACCATGCACCACGAACGACAAACCAGTTACCCCATTGAACGATTTCATTCAGATCCGTGGCGCGCGCGTGCACAATCTCAAGAACGTGTCGCTCGACATCCCGCATGAGCGGCTGACCGTGATGACGGGCGTCTCCGGCTCCGGGAAATCTTCGCTGGCCTTCGACACGATTTACGCGGAGGGGCAGCGGCGGTACGTCGAATCGCTGTCGGCCTACGGGCGGCAATTTCTGGAGCGCATGGAAAAACCGGACGTCGACGAAATCGACGGCATCGCGCCGCCGGTGGCCATCCGGCAGAAAAACACTACGCGGAATCCGCGGTCGACCGTGGCGACGTCCACTGAGCTGCACGATTTTCTGCGGCTGCTGTGGGCCCGCGCCGGCCGGACCTTCTGCCCCAATGACGGAATCCAGGTGGAGCGCGACACGGTCGATCACGTCGCGGCGAAAATGCTGGCTCAACCGGCCGGATCGCGCTGGTATGCGCTGTTTCCAGTGGCTCAAGAAAAAACCACCGACGCGCTGCGCGATCGCCTGTTCGACCTGCGAAAGAAAGGATTCACCCGGCTGTATCAAGGCGGGCGGGTGTTCGAATTTTCAACGCCCGAGTCGCTCTTGGACGTCGACTTTTCAAAACCGGTGTTCGTCCTGGTAGACCGGATCGCCATTGGAGCGGAGGTGCGCCAGCGCCTGGTCGACACTCTCGAAATCTGTTATCGCGAAGCTGGTGAGGCGATCTTTGAGCCCGCCGGCGGCGGCGAATCCCTGCGGTTCGACGAAAAGTTCACGTGCAAAAAATGCGGCACCGAATTTGTTCAGCCGGAGCCGAGCCTGTTTAGTTTCAATAATCCTTTCGGCGCGTGCAAGCGCTGTCAGGGATTCGGCAACACCATCGATTACGACATGGACCTGATCATTCCGGACCGGTCAATGTCGGTCGAAAAGGGAGCGGTGGCCCCGTGGACCAAGCCGCAGCATGCCTGGTATCTGGAAGAAGAGTTCCGGCGGGCCGCGCGCGGGAAATTCCGGATGAACGTGCCGGTTTTCGAATTGACCGCCGCGGAGCGCACGTTTTTGCACGGCCACATCCGCAAGTATTTTCAGGATGTCGAGCGGAAAAAATACAAGGTCCATGTGCGCGTATTTCTGAGCCGGTATCGCGGCTATACCACCTGTCCGGATTGCGCCGGATCGCGGCTGCGGCCGGAGGCGTTGTATATTCGCGTGGGCGAAAAGAACCTGGCCGAGGTCGCGCGGATGAACATCGGCGAGGCGCAGGCTTTCTTCTGCTCGCTGCAATTGACCACTGAAGAAGCAGCCATCGCCGAGAAAGTGCTGGTCGAAATTCAGCAGCGCCTGAAATTCTTGAACGACGTCGGTCTCGAATACCTGACGCTGGACCGGTTGTCCGCGACACTCTCCGGTGGCGAGGCGCAGCGCATTCAACTGGCTACCTGCCTGGGGTCACGCCTGGTGGGCGCATGCTACGTTCTCGACGAACCGTCCATAGGTCTGCATAGCCGCGACACCGGCCGGCTGATCAAGATCCTCGAAGAACTACGCGACCTGGGCAATACCATCGTCGTGGTGGAGCACGATCCGGAGGTGATGAAGTCGGCTGATCACATCGTGGATCTGGGTCCCGGCGCGGGCGAAAACGGCGGCCGAATCGTATTTGAAGGCACTTATGCGCAGTTGATCGCGGATACGGGCCCGTCGCTGACCTCGAAGTATCTGCGCGGAGATTTGAAAACCTCGCTGTTGACGGAGCGGCGCAAAGTGAACCCCAAGCGCGTGGTCCGGTTCCTGGGCGCGCAGGCGCACAATCTGAAAAACATCGACGTCGCGATTCCGTTGAACGTGATGGTCGCGATCACCGGGGTTTCCGGATCGGGAAAATCGACGCTGGTCCACGAAGTGATCTATCAGAACCTGTCCAAGCGGATGACGCGCGAAACCGCGACTCCCGCCGACGCCGAAGGTTGGGGCGCGCCGGCCGAGAAACTGACCTGCCGCAAGGTAGAAAAGGCCGACCTGCTGACGTCCGTTGTGCTGGTCGACCAATCGCCGATCGGAAGAACGCCGCGCTCGAATCCAGTCACCTACATCAAGGCGTTCGATCAGATCCGCGAACTATTTGCATCGACCACCGAAGCCGACCGGCGCGGCTACGGCGCGGGTCATTTCTCGTTCAACATTCCGGGAGGCCGATGCGAAACCTGCCAGGGCGACGGGACCGTGACGGTCGAAATGCAGTTCCTGGCCGACGTTCAATTGTTGTGCGACGACTGCAAGGGCACGCGCTTTAAACAGAGCGTGCTGGATGTGAAGTATCACGGGTTGAGCATCCACGAAGTGCTTCAGCTCACGGTACGCGAGGCCATTTCGTTCTTTTCGGCGACTCCCAAACTGGTCGGGAAACTGAAGGTGTTGAATGACGTCGGCCTCGGATATTTGCGGCTGGGCCAATCGGCCACCACTCTTTCGGGCGGCGAAGCGCAACGCGTCAAACTGGCCGCGCACCTTGGTCAAGCCACCAGCGAAGGCACGCTCTACATCTTCGACGAACCCACCACAGGCTTGCATTTCGACGACATCGCGAAACTTCTGGACGCTTTCGAAAGACTTCTGAGGTCGGGCGCAAGCATTCTGATCATCGAACACAATCTCGAAGTGATTCGTCGCGCGGACTGGGTCATCGATCTCGGTCCGGAGGGCGGTGGCGGCGGCGGCAGAATCGTCGGCGAAGGCCCTCCGGAATGCATCGCGCAAATCGCGGAATCCTATACAGGCCGCTATTTGCGCCAAACCATTTAACGTTTCTCGGGCTGGGCTCCGCTACACGTATCTCCGACAGTCTTTACCGTCTGTGGCGTGAAGCTCTTGGCGCCGGATCCCGAATCAGTCATGGTTCCGGTGATCTGCACCGTGTGATTCAGGTACGAATCCATCGGTTGCACGGCGGTGAAATCCAGCTTTTGTCCGGTTTTCGAATCGACGATCGTGAATTGCCCCGTCGTGATCCCCTGGGTGAGGCAACCGACGATCGTCAACGAGTCATTGGCTGGCTGTTGCTGTTGGGTTGGCGGCGGATCTTGGGCAAACGCCGCCGCGCCCATCAACAGCGAAAATGTAAGCGGTACAAGCAATTTCATGAAAACCCTCCACGCCACCGCAAGCAATATCAGTACCGGTACCGCGGGCGTCAATGAATGAAGAACATGCCGGGAGGTTGTGACGTTGCAATCCACCATTTTCTTCTGGCTGGAGAAAAAAGTCCAGGGTAGGAGTTACGTGGCTCTTACTCGACGTCCGCATCGAAAATGCCGGTCTCAATCACTCCGCCGTGCTTCATCTGGACGATCACGTGATATCGACCGGGCTTAGGAAATCCGTAGGGAAAATCCGCTTCAGCCGGCGGCCCGCTCATCATGTGATGCATGCTGTGCTCTTCGGCCCCTGGATTCGCCAGCTCCAACGCAGCCATAGCAACCGACCCCGACGGATGCACGTGCGCGAAAACCGTTCCGTCGTCCTTCACGAAAGCCGCGTGTCCCAGCATTCCCATGTACAGCTCCATATCGCGGACCGGGTTTCCGTCCTTATCCACCAGCCGGAATTTGAGTACGTTCGCCGCGCGAGCCTGGATGGACGCCGGACGATCCCAAACGATTCGTGCGCTGTCCGCCGATTCTCCACGTATGCCGGCCGCATCGTCGCCGGCGATGGGTGTGCCCGCCAGGTCGTGATCCAGCGTCAGCTCCGCCGTCATCGTCTCCGGAAATCCGATGCCATGTACCACGTCGGCGTAGAGCTTGTAGCGCCCCGCCGGTATCGGCGGAAGGTCATGCGTGAACACGCCCGGCTCCGTCATTTCCGGGTGCAGATGCCACACGCGATCCATTTTCGGCCAGGCGATCATGTACAGGTGCATCAGGTGCCCATGATCCGGGATGAAATCGTAAAGCATTTTCTGCATCGACCATGGCGGGTCCTTCAGCGACAACGTCAGCTTGCCATGCGCGTCCACGGCGGCCGTCATTTCCATCGGCTTGTAGAGATTGCCCGCGTAACCGCTCGCCTCCGCGCTCCACCAATGGTCGCCGCCCCACAGAATCAGCGCGGCGATGACCGCCGTCGCCGCCATCAGTATCCGCGCACGTCGCTTCGAACCAGCGGTGGCCTGCGCGCCCGGGGACAATTTTCCTTCCCGTGCCCCCGCGCCGACGATGCTCACCATCCCCGCCACCAGCACCAGCATCATCACGAACAGAAACGCGCCCATGGCGAACTGCATCGATTTGGTGGCCGTCGCCACTGCCGGCAGCGGCACGGAAAGCCGGCCGGTGCCCCGGGCCCCGTCCACTTCAATATGTACCTGCCACGAATCCGGCGCCATGATCCAGATTGCGCCGGTGAAGAACTGCGGATCGAGCTTCGACCTTTGCAGCACGTCCGGCGTCGGCGGCAGATTCGCAGCCGTCCCCGTCAACGGCGTCGGCGCCACCCGAATCTCACCGACGTCGGGTGACGAACTTCGAATCTCGATTTCCGCCACGCCGGGAATCACTGTCGGTGGACGCATCGTCACCAGCAGTGGATACGGACCAGCCGAGCCTTCGAAAAATACATCCGGCGATCCTACATGTGCCTGCGCGGCCATCGCCACGGCGATCCACAAAGCCGCCCGCTTCATCGCTTCACAGTCCCCATCCATCGCCCCCAGCCCACGCCGATGCGGGACATGACAATCGATGCGCCCAGCGCAATCGCCATCAGCGTCCCAAAGCCCGATCCCGCAGGCGCGAACAGGTTACGAGCGTCGAGCGACTCCGGGCCCGTTCCATAATCGCGATACATCGTTCCGAAAAACGCGTTCGCCGCCGCGGGGGTCATCAGAAAATCGGCGAACAACCACTCTGCTCCCCAGAACACGCCGAAAAAGAGTGAACCGAGCGCCATCGCCTGCAACCACCCGTTCCAGCGCGCGATCCGTCCGCGAACCAGGTCGATTGCGAAAGCAGGCACGATCAGCAGCAGTGGGAAATTCGGAGGGATGAACTGCGTCACTGCATTCATCACCGGCCCAAGCTTAGGCTGCGCCGGAAACAGTGGCAAAATCCAGACGAGCGAAGCCATAAAGAGGCTGTAGACAGCCGCCAGGATCGTGGCCGCCCAGCGGCGTCCGGAGCCAATTGCGATACCGATCAGTGTGGCCGGTACGGCAAAGGACACCGCAATATAAAACGCGCCCGTGTGTTGCAGCACCCGATCGGTGTACTCCATCGTCAGGATCTGAAAGTTGATGACGATCATCGAACCCAGGTAGAGATACAGCCAGTTCAGCCGCCGCTTCTCTTCACCATCCGCGCGGTTCATGTAGCCCAACACCAGGATCAGCGCGCCTAATTCAATCGCGAAGATTCCTGCGGCCAGCACCGTGTGCGGCGGACTCAGGATCTTCACGTCGAGCCCGTAGGCGTTATGCCACCAGTCGTCAAACGGCGCCGACACCAGCATCGCCACGCCGCCCCATGCCGTGATGAATGCGCCCAGCGGTCCGTAAAATCCCCACATGCGCACCGACGCCGCCCGCATCTGCGGAAGTTTGCCGAGGGTCGTCGCCAGAATCAGGTACGCCGACGAAATTCCAGCGATCACCCCGCAGAGATAGATCGCCATGTGCGGCGGAGTCCAGAACGTATCGCGGCCGATTGACCGGTGCCACGAAATGTCCCACTCGACGCCCACCATCGCGGACGTCACGCCGATGATGGACGCCCACAGATACCAGGGAATCGCGGGAAGAGAAACCGAGCGCGATTGCGCACGCGCGGGAAACGCAACGCTGTCTGCCATAGTCTCAGGATACGGCGGCCGCGGCTGGAATGTTCATGTTCCGCGCCACCCGCGCGATGATTTCGATGGCCCGTTCCAGCATCGGCCGCGAGTGCGCCGACGTCACGATAGCGCGAATCCGCGCTTTGCCCTGCGCCACGGTCGGATAGCCGATGCCCGTTGCGTACACGCCTTCGTCGAACAGCGCTCGCGAAAATGCGTGCGCGGTGGCCGCTTCGCCCACCATGATCGGCGTGATGGGAGTCTCGCTGGCTCCGGTCGAAAGCCCGTTGGCGTGCAGGCCCGCCTGAAAGAATCGAGTGTTCGACCATAGTTGGTCGATGCGCTCCGGTTCCCGCTCCAGAACGTCGAACGCAGCCAGACACGCCGCGGCGATCGCCGGCGGATGCGACGTCGAAAATAAAAACGGACGCGCGCGATGATACAGATAGTCGATCAGATCCCGGCTCCCGCACACGTACCCGCCCAGCACGCCGACTGCTTTCGACAGCGTTCCCACCTGCACGTCGACGCGACCGTGCAGCTTGAAATGATCCACTGTGCCACGCCCGTTGCGGCCCAGGACACCCGACGCATGCGCATCGTCCACCATCATGATTGCGCCGTATTTTTCAGCCAGCGCCGTTAACCCCGGAAGCGCGCCGATATCGCCGTCCATGGAAAAAACGCCGTCAGTGACCAGCAGCTTGTGTCCTGCGGCGCCTTCCAGCGCCTGTAGTTTCTCTTCCGCATGCGCCACGTCGCGATGGCGGAACACGTGGATCTTGGCTTTCGAAAGCCTGCAGCCGTCGATGATGCTCGCGTGATTCAGCTCGTCCGAAATAATGTGATCCTCCGGAGTCAGAATCGCCGCGACCGTCCCCGCATTCGCCGCGAATCCGGATTGGAACACTACGCAGGCTTCCACGTTCTTGAACGCGGCGATGCGCCGCTCCAGCTCCATGTGGATGTGCATGGTTCCGGAAATCGTCCGCACCGCGCCCGAGCCCGCGCCATATTTCCGCGCCGCGTCGCACTCCGCTTCCACCAGCTTGGGATGATTCGCCAATCCCAGATAATTGTTCGACGCCAGGTTGATCACTTCCTTGCCGTCGAATCGCGAGACCGGCTCGCACGCCGATTCGAGCTCGCGCAGCCGCTGATACGTCCCGGCCTTTTTCAAAGCGTCGAGCTGTTCGGTCAAATAAGAAAGTGCTTGTGACATGCCCTCATTCTAAACACCGAGCAGCACCGCGCGTGCGGGCATCCCGGTCATCTCCGTCATCGCGAACGCGTACCACTGAAGTTGCCGCTGATACTGCGCTCGAACTTCCGACGAATCCGCATCCGTCTTAAAATCGACCACGGTCCAGCGCCCGTCTTCAAGAAACGCGAGGTCGATCACGCCCTCCACCAGTCGATCGCCGTCCAGACGCAGGGTCACCGGATATTCGCGATGACACCGCTCGGCGCGCCGCGCAGCCATCATCACAGGATGCGCCAACGCCGCTGCCACAGCGGCCCGTGCGCCTTCCGATTCCTGATCCGTCGCGCCGATCGCACGCGCATTCAGCCGGACCATGCGCCCGATCGCTCCATCCGTCCCGTCCAGCGCGACATCGCGCAATACATTGTGGACCAGCGTTCCGAACCGTCGCCCACCTGGCCGCGCGCCGAGTTTCGCCGCTGCCGAAATCTCCACTGCAACCGCTCCCTCCGGCCCACTGACAGCCTGGCTGGCGAGAAAAACATCCAGCCGGGGTTTCGCGCCCTGTTCCAGCACGTGCGTCCGCTCGGTCTGCCACGCCCGATACTCAGCGAGACTCGCTCCGCCATCTTCCGAGAGCAATTCCTTCTGCCGGATCCCGACGCCGCCCTCCACGTCCAGCGTCAGTTTCGATGGGTCCCACCAAACCACTTCATGCATTCCATGTTCCGGTTGAATCAACCCGGGCTTGACCGAAAACTCCTCTTCGCGATCGTAATCCACCGGCCGGTCGAGGACCGTCCTCAATCCGAATTCCGGGCATCCCGCCGCGCGCGACGACTTTCTCCAGTTCGGCCGCGATGGATACAAAGCTTTGTTCAGTGGGCTGAGCCAGCCCTCGAACGGTTCGTCTCCGATCGCCGGAATCACCAGCAGATCGCGAGCGCGCGTCGCCGCGACGTATGCGACTCGGATTCCCTCCGCCCGTTCGCGCGCGCCTTCCCGCGGTTCGTTGTCGGCCAGTTCGCGCGGCGCACACCGCAGCAGGCGGACCGCGCTCAGCCGCTTCGCGCCGTCGATGAACTGATCCGGCTCCCGCGCCGCGAGGTTCGCCGTCAGATCCGCCAGAATCACCACGCGAAACTCCAGCCCCTTGGCGCCGTGCACGGTCATCAAACGCACGCCGTCGGAATCCTCTTCCAGCACGGGCGCCTCGGCCGCGTCTTCCTTTTCGGCCTGAGCCGCCAGCTCCTCCACGAAGCCGCGGAACGAAATGCCGCCTGAAAGTTCGAAGCTCCGCGCCAGGTCTGCCAGTCGCGTGACGTTCGCCAATATCTGATTTCCTCCAGGCCGCAGGACGAATCCGGCGTGTGCGCGCGTCGCCTCCACCAGTGCGTTCACGGTGGCCGCGAATGGCCGCCGGTTGCGTTGCCGATGCAGATCAGCCAATAGCGCCAGCGCTTCAATCACCGGCGCGAACCCCGCCTCAAACTCCGGCGGCCGTCGAAACGGATGGAGCCGGCCGTGCGCATGCCGGTATTGCAGCAGTACCTCGTCCGCGATCGCGAATAACGATCCCTTGAGCGCCGCGAATACGTGCAACTCATCATCGGGCCATTCGATGGCGGTCAGCGCCCCGCGCATCGTTTCGATTTCCTCGCGCCGGTGAAACGATTTCGATCCGGCCAGCAAGTGCGCCACGCCCCGCGCTTCCAGTGCCCGCGCGTATTCACGCGTCAAGTCAGTTCCACCCTGCGTTCGACGGCGGAACAGCACGGCGATGTCGCGCGCGCGAACCTCCCAGCCGCTATCGTTCACCAGCCAGGCCACAAACGCCGCGATCGCGTCCGGCAGACTCTTATTGATGGCTTCCTTGGCGATCCGGCTCTTATAAGGACGCGGCACCGGCAGCGCGATCACGCTGGGCCGGCCCGCTGCATCGGAGCGATCTTCTTCGAGCGGCGACCAATCGGCTTGTCCGGTTTCGACATCTCCGGTCATTTCCGTTTCAAACGCTGCATTGACGAACTGTTGAATGTTTCGAACACTTCGATAGCTGGTGGTGAGCCTCACGAAACCCACTCCGCGCTCACGCAGGTCATCGCAGATCCGCCGGTACTGCACCATGTCCGCGCGCCGAAACTTGTAGATGGATTGTTTCGGATCGCCCACCAGGAACAGTTTTCCCGGCTTCGGCCGCGCCCGCGTCCAGTCGGATTCCTGAGGATCGTCGGCCGCCAACAACATCAGAATTTCGGATTGCAGCGGATCGGTATCTTGAAATTCGTCGATAAAAAGGTGGGTGAAACGGTTTTGCAGATAGCGGCGCACCTCGGGCTGGTCGCGCACCAGGTCGCGCACGTGAATCAGCAGATCCACGAAATCGAGCTTACCGGCGCGCTGCTTGCGGGCGTTGTATTCGTCCACCACGCCGTGCATTTCTTCGCGCAGCGCGGCGGCGAAATCGGCGTCGGCGCGTTTTCGAAACTCCTCGATCCATTGCAACAGCTCATCGCGGCGCGCCAGCAGCGCTTCGCGGGCCACGTCACCGTATGGACCCGAACCTTTCTTCAAATCCCGCCGAAGATCCCGGCCCAGCTTCAACACCCGGCTTTCGAGCGCGTCGCAATCCCGGGTCCGCGCATCTGAGCCGTCCATCCATCCGGCCAGCGCCCGCGCCGGAAACAGTCCTTTATACAGGTTGTCCGTGACGCGCCGGGGCCGCGCCGACATTTCCGCCAGTTCGCGAACCCGCGTCACAATCGACCGGATCTCTTCGTCGCGCGCGAACGGATCGCGCGCCCACGCTGCCGGGTAATCGCGCCATTCGACCAGTTTGCGTCCGGCCCACTGCAACTGTTCGATGGGCGGAGAATCATCCCACGAATCGCGCCACGCGAGCCGTGCAAACGCCCGCCGCAAGCCTGGAGAATCGGTATTCAGCCGCCGCTCCAGCCACGCTCGGAACGCGGCTTTGTACAGGCGCCCGCTTTCCTGCTCGTTCAATTCCTCAAACGCCGGATCCACTTTCGCTTCTACCGGCCGCTCCCGCAAGATCTGCGCGCAGAACGCATGGATGGTATTGATCGACGCCTCTTCCAGATATTTCAGCGCCTCTTCCACAGCCGGCTCGCCGTGACGCGCCTGGTCCAGTTCCTCACGCAATTTCAGTTTCAGTTCGCCTGCGGCTTTCTGCGTGAACGTCACCGCGACGATGTTCTGAATCTTCGCACCGCGTTTGATTACCTCGACGATGCGATGCACCAGTTCGGTAGTCTTGCCGGTTCCGGCCGACGCCTCGACAATCAGGCTCTCGTCGAGCGAAGTGCGAATCCGTTTGCGCGCTTCCTGGTCGCCTGCCGCTCTGCGAGCCGGATTCACGCCATGCCTCGAATCTCGATCAGCGCTTCCAGCCGTTCATCGCGGCGGTCTTTGCGCGCCCAACGCTGCTCTTCATAAGGGCCGCAGACTTCCCGATAATCGCAATACCCGCAAACGTCTTTCTGCGGCGCGGCCGGCAGAAACCCTCCGGCGATGGCGCCATCGATGTGAGAGAGCAGTTTGGTCAGGAATTGCCGCCGCCGCTCGTCTACTGGAATCTCGACCGTCTGATATCCGCCTTGTTGCGTCGCGAAAAACAATCGCCCGCATTCAACCGTCGCACCCAGCAGCTTTTCCGCCGCCATCCCATAGAGCAGCGGTTGCAGGAACCGTCCGCCCCCCACCATGTGCGGCGTCGTCTCCGGGAGCTTGCCCGTTTTGTGATCCGTCACGCGCAGCGCCCCGCGCGAAGTGTGGCGCTCCACTAGATCGATCGACCCGCGCAGCGATACGCCGTCGAGCTCCGCAACCTGGGACGTGCTCGCTGCGTCGCGACGCGCATCCGGTGGCAGACCGAAAGCAAATTCAAACTGCACCGGCGTCCACTCTT
>Ga0206819_10351_pt1 | contig 12359 bp, 6 predicted proteins | sample Alteio_BWOrgCont_87_FD_152855 | JGI IMG/M metagenome (GOLD analysis project Ga0206819, IMG submission 152855) | Enriched cells from forest soil in Barre Woods Harvard Forest LTER site, Petersham, Massachusetts, United States -... | ecosystem: Environmental > Terrestrial > Soil > Temperate forest >... | reverse complement strand
CGACGATTGGGTGTCGCTGTAAGTGCGTGTTGAGGGTCAATCTTGCCGTAGCCCCAGTCTGGATTGGGCACGGCGCCGGTGAATTTGTCGATCTTTGCAGTCGCAATAAGAATCTTGCGTATCTGGTCGGAGGTCAGGTCGGGATCCTTCTGAAGCATCAGCGCGATCACGCCGGCGACATAAGGAGCGGCAGCGCTCGTGCCTTGCCATATCGTGTGTTTTCCGGAAGGGGCGATCTCGTATCCGCCATCCTTGATCGCGTCTCGCTGGAAGTCGCTGCCCTGGGCCAGGCTGGAAACTTGCAGACTACCGGGACCAACCAAGTCGGGTTTGACCAGCCCGTCCCGGCGGAAACCGCGGCTGCTGTAATCGGCAATATCACCCAACACGGTGTTCAGCCGATATGGTCCGATCTTGCTTTGCAATGAATTTCGATTGTTGTAGCTGCCGATGGTGATGACGCCGGTCGCATTGCCAGGAGAACTGATCGTGCAGCGCGAAGAGGCGCCCATCGAAAAGAAGCTGCTGTCACCCATCGGAAGTGTGAACATGAAACGGCCATCGCGCACTTTCGGCCCTGATCCGAAGGCTGTTACTGTGTAAGTCCCGGCAGGCAAAGGAAGGGTAAGCGAGTCGTCCCCCGACTCGGTTTGAGTGAGTTCGATTGAGCGGGCTATTCGCTGCTTGAGCCGCGGATCGATTTCGCCCTTCGACGTGTAGGCAACCATCGGCTTGCCGCCAGACTTCGTGACCTCCATCGTGATTTCGTTTCCTGAATCGTCGGTGAATGGCGCCTGTTTGCCGGTGACCATCAGCCCCCAGTCGTCCTGCTGCTTGAAGTAGCAAACGAGCGGAGGAACGCAATCCGGCTCGCTCGGCCTTGATGTGACCTCAATGTCCTTTCCTTCAAACGCTGTCAGTCCGGACCTTCGCGAGTTGAATCGTCCGGTCGCAACGATCTGGTCTTGCCCTTCGTTGCCGGCCGCGACCACGACTGCAAATCCCTTCTTCTCGTTCTGAATCAGCTCGTCCAACTCTTGCTCTTCCGAACTCGTACCATCGTGTTCGGTGTATTGAGAGCCGGCGCTGATGTTGACGACGAGCGGCATGTGGTGGGCGTCAGACACGGTTCTAGCCCATTGCGCGAACGGAGCCCACAACTGGGTCATCTCATCGTTGCCGGCGCGAACTACGATTAAAGAGGCATCCGGCGCCACACCTAGATAGCTATCCGACTTTAAGCCGGCAGCGAGTCCGTTTCCGCAGGCAATTCCTGCCACCGCAGTTCCATGACCGACCTTGTCGTGGATACCGATTGTCGCTTTTCCCCGAAGCGCTAAATTGATTTGGTCAGCTGTATAGACGGTTCCCATCGGGCCTTGATCATCGGATAGAGGTGGTTTCGAGCCGATCTTGCCGTGACTCGTGCGCCATGACTGATCTTCGAGGTCGTAAATAGCGAGAATCCTGGTAGATCCGTCTCGCTTGATGAAATCCCGATGCGCCCAGTCGATCCCCGTATCGATTACTGCGATCGCAACGCCTTTTCCTGTATATGAAGCCAGGCCGGAAATGCCGGCGCTACTGCCCTTGAAACCTGTCGCGGCATGCCGCATCCCGTTCAAGCGAGACTTGGCGACGAGATCCACACGCTTGACTTCAGGATCGTCGGCAAGACCGGCAACGGCGCCCAATGACCCTCGGACCGTCACGAAGTCAGTGATCCTCGTGAGGACGACCAGTCCTGCTTTACGAATGATGCTTATCGGGGCCTTCGATGCTAGCACTACCGTCGCGGTAATGATAGGGTCGGTACTGTCGGGATCGATCCCCAGCCGGCGCTGCTCCTTATCCCCAAGGCGGACAACATTTTGGTTGGGACCGCGCGTCGTTGTTTTCTCTTTCAGCACCAGGTCCAATGTGAGATTCCGCTTCGAAGTCGAGCCTATGCCTCGAACGCTGCCGATTGGCATCTCGGGCTCCAAGTAGGGCGCCTTGACCGTCCGATGCGATTGATGCGCGACGCCGATTTCGGCGGCAACAAGCACCATACCGATGCCGATGAGTCTGGCCATACCAATCCGCCAGGCAGCGGTCGAAATGTCATGGATAGCTTGTTTATGCTTCATACCGTTCATCGATGGGACGCTTACGAAAACCTTGCAATCATTTGCGTAATTGCTCGAGTTGCTTGGTGAGTCGGTTTGCAAGCGCAGGGTCGCTGTTTCTTAGGAGCTTGAATTGTGCCTCTGCATCGGAAACTAATCCCATTGCTGCGTACACCACGCCCTTCTCTAGCGGGCCCAGCGTCCGGTCCTTGTCAATTTCGCTTGCACGCTTCGATTCAGATTCTGTACAGATTCGGAAACTTGCCATCGGACTTCGTTTACTGCCCGCTAGGATCTGCCAGGCATATACCGCGCCCGGTTTCAGCGTTCCAGCAGGAGGCATTGCCTGGGGCTGATCCACGCGGCCCGACCAGATTCGATCGCCATCCTGTAAGAGTTCGACATTGAAGCCTCCAGACGCAGCGCCGGACCAGGATAGCTTTACTGGCATCCGGACTGAAGTCTGGCTAGGGCTCATCGTTACAATGAGGTCTGCGGGAGGGCCCCGTAGGGTCTCAACCGCAGCAAGGGACGGTGGAAGTGAGAAACCTTTCTCAATGGCGTGACCGACAAGAGATTCGATTCCTGTGGGAGTTGAAATCAGCTTCGCCTGATCGGCAATTTCCTGATTAATTTGCTTCTGAGTCTTCTCAAGCTGGGCGAGCACTTGCGCTTTGTTCGAACCGGCCAGCTTCAACTTCCGATCCATCGACGCGATTTCCTGCTGGAGAAGCTGAACTTTGTTTCTGCTACCTTCGAGGGCTACGGCTACCTGCTTGTTCTTTATCAGCAGCTCTCGTTGCTGTCGGCCGCTATCTATAAATACTAAGGCGAGCAAACCACAAGCCCCGAATGCAAAGACCGTGCCTGCCGTCGAAAGCCATGTCGGCAGCCAACCCGCCTTCTTAGCCTTGGGTTCGGCACGGGCAACAGCGGGCAGAGGTTCTTTCACCAACGCCAACTCCTCGCGGATTGCCGAAATGGCTTCATTGAGGGAGGGATCCACAGAAAGCATCGTCTCGACGAGATCTGTTTCCACGTTCGTCGCACGGCCGGCGGCATACGCAAAAAGAGTGTCTTCTGAAATATCCGGTTCGAGATGGGTTACGGAGAAGGCCCTTTGGATATCTTCAATGCTAGGTTTCTTCTGATCCATAACTCTCTCGTCTGTGATGACTCGTTGAATTCTGACGGGACGTTTGACCTGACCTTACAAACGAAATCGAAAACATTCCTCCGGGAATTGATTCGAGGCGATCAGGCGCGATGCAAGTGTTCGCCTCGCGGCGGATCTTAGAGCGCTTACTTGTTCTTCCGTGCAAGCAAGATGGGCGGCCACCCTCTTATCCGGCCACGGCAATTCAGGCATGACGTCCTTTAGGAATCGATCGGATTCGAAGCCGAGCAACTCGGAAATGTCATCCCCTTCGGCGATTCCACTTTCGATAAATACTTCAACCCCAAATTCGCCCTTGATTCTTAGGTTGAGCAACAGTGCCTTCGCCGGCCCGGGCCTTAGCTTCTTGATTTCGCTCCAAATAGCTTTTAGAAAATCGATCTCGGTCCACGCCGGTTCAGCCGCGGGTGCGGCAGTTAGCTCGGGGTCCAGGACCGATTCCGGCTCGTCGAATTCGTTTCGGGCGGATTGCAGCACCAGGACGAGATCGTCCACATCCAACGATCCCTCTGCCCATTGGAGAGTAGCGTTCATACAGTGCGCTGTGCCGGGCCGGTCTTTCGCGTCGCCTTTCCAATAGGCGCGCAAAATAAGCGTGGTCGTCGTGGCCAGATCGAATCGGATCGCAGTAGATCGACCCTCGGGTGCGGTCGGCGGGGGTGGTGGCCAAGCGGAAAGGGCGCCGTGGCGGGTTGCCGAACTCGGCTTCCACTCGTAAAACGCGGAATTCTCGCGCAAGTTGACGAGGACGCGCTTCATCGCGTTGTAGCGCTTTCGGTACTTCGTCCGAAAGAACTCGTCGCAGGCATATTCGGCAACGCGTGTCGCGTAACCCCCCAGCGATTTGATCGGCGTCTCGCCCGCTCTCCCGGCGAGAAGCTGCTGAGCAACCCGGACGAGGCCGTCTTGAACAATGTCTTCCACTTCTTGCTGGATGTCGGCACTGGAGCGTGACAGGGTCCCTAGCCTTCGCCTAACCGTCTTTGACAGCACGGGGCGCACCTCGTTTTGAAGCAAATAATCGAGGTGAGAGGCGGATTCCTGCTCCCCGGAGCCGTAGAACTGCGAGAGTCGCCCGGAAGGCTCGTTGACGCTCAGTTCCGTTTTCATTCCCGTTGCACCTGACTGCTGGGTTATCATAACATCGTTCTGTAGTTGCGACAACCTATGACTCCACCTTCAACTGACCCTGTGGATGCGGGGAAGGACCTTGTTTTGGTCTTCACGGACATGGAGTCTTCCTCAAAGTTGTGGGAGTCCGAAGGTAGCAAGTTCTATTCGACCTTGCAAGCCCACATGGACTTACTTCAGGATGCATGCCGAAAAAATGGCGGACGTGCAGTCAAGTCTACTGGAGACGGATTCTTCATGGCGTTCGAGCGGCCGGATGACGCCATTCGGTTTGCCGTGGAGTCTCAAATCGATTTGTCTTTGCGGCCAGATTTGCCCGGGGCACGAGTTGGAATCGACATTGGAACGGTGTTCATTGTTACTGAACCTGGGAATTACCGTGACTACGTGGGCCCCGCCGCCAATCGCGCGGCCCGGATATGCGCGCTGGCGGCTCCACGTACGGTGCTGGTTTCGGAGCGAGTCGCAAATGCCGTCGGGCAAATTGCATTCGGCGCAAAGCTCGAACTAATCGGGAATCACAACCTGAGGAACATAGGACTTGAGACGATCTACCTTTTGAAGCATGAGCGCCTGAGCGCGGAAAGGCCGGATACCGGAGACAGGTCCCATGTTTTGCCATGGGTGAGCGACCTGTTCGTCGGCAGGGATTCCGCCCTCGAAAAAATCCTCATCAACATTCGTGCTGAGAAGACGCGCTGTGTGTCCATCGTCGGATTTGGTGGGATGGGAAAGACGCGGCTGTCATTGGAGGCAGCTCGGCGGTTGACAGCCGATCTGCCTGATGGAATCGCTTTCGCAGAATTGGACGGTATCCGAGACGGCGACGTGGCCTGGTCCATCATTGCCGGAGCGCTAAGATCGATCGGCTACGAGGGCGAACCCAAACCGCAGGATATCGGATCATTCCTACTCAACAAGGCGGTCCTTTTGATTTTGGACGGAGTCGAGGGATTGCCTCGACCGGCGGACATAGTCGAAGAACTCCTGCGGAGAACCCAGAATCTGAAACTCTTGGTCACCTCGAGAAACCGCCTCAAGATTCCTTCCGTATTCGTGGCACTGGAATCCTTGCCCCTGAACGACGCGATTACGCTTCTTCTCGCTCGAATGGAAGCTCACGATTCTGACATTGCTCCTGCGGAAAACTCTCCCGAAGTCAAAGAGCTCTGCCGAAGGCTGGACTGCATTCCGTTATCCATCGAGCTGGCTGCTGCTCGCGCCGGCATTATGACTCCCGCCGAAATGCTGCAGAGGATCGAAAGCCGGTTCTCTTGGATGACCGATTCCAGTGCACCGGAAACCGGACATCGTCGTTCCTTGGAGGCAACGATCGGTTGGTCATTCGACTTGCTTACGCCCTCGGGCCAGACGGCATTAAAGGTCGCGTCGCTGTTTTCCACCGGATTTCGTTTGGACGTGTGGGAGCGCCTTATGGGCCCGACATCGCTTGAGGCGCTCGGTGAACTTCAGAGGTCTTCACTCGTGGCAACCGAAACTCGAGCCGATCAGCCGGGAAAGGTCTTTTACTTGCTGGAAACCATCCGGCTCTATGCATCGGAGCGACTCAAGGCGGACGTCGACTTACGGGAGGACGTTGTCAATCGATTTGCAGGCGAAATGCTGGAAATGGCGCAGAGGGGGCTTTCGCTGAGTAGGACGCCTGCTGAAGGTTCGGCATTCAGAGGCTTGGATGAATTGGCGCCTAATCTCCATTCCGCATTATCACACCTGGTCGATCTCCGATCGGAATTGCGAGCTGCGAAGATCTGTGAGGTTCTAGCTGCTTTCCACCATTACCGAGGGCGAAACCGGCAAGCGAGAGACATCGCAAAGCGGGGATTGACCTTTATCGATTCATCTCAAGAAATCAGCCTGAGTGTCGAAATCGGATTGCTTCGTTGGCTGGCGGCCTCATCACTGGATCTCGGCGACGCTCCGACGGCCGCTCAGGCAGCTTTCACGTTACTTCAACTCGCAGAAAGCCTTCCGGTCGGCGCCCGCGAACGGGAAGAGGCGCGTGCCCATAACCTTGCCGGTCTTGCCTTCACCGCGAGCGTCGAACCGAGATCTGCCGATTTGGAATTTGAAATTGCCCTTGCGATGGCGGAAGAGCTTCGCGATCGATCGCTCGAAGGGATGGTTCGCCACAACATGGGCTGGCTGGCGTTCTGCCATGGCGAACTTGAATTGGCAGCCGGCCATCTCGAAGCGGCGCGGGTTCTTCGCGAAGGGCTCGGTGACCTTAGGGGAATTGCGGAAACGTCTTCTAATATGGGCTTGCTAGAACAGGGGCGACAAAACCTGCCGGCTGCGGCTTTACTCCATGACCGTTCGCTTACCTGTTGGTCCAGCGTGTTTGATCTGGAAGGGGTCGGAAAGGCGCTGTTCAATCTCGCGGAATGCTTCGAGTCGATGTCAAGGCTGGATTCGGCCAGAGCCTACTACGCGGGATCCCTGGTGATGTTTGAGAGATCGGAATCGCAATATGTCGATCTACCTCGGGAGGCAATGGATCGGCTGGCTGATTCGGATGCCATCAAAGCTGAATTAAGTGGATTAGAGCCGGGCGATATCCTTGAGTCGCTAAGGACCAGATTCGACAGTAATACGAGTCTCTAATAAGTAAAGAGCGGCGGAAATCCTGGTCGAGGACCGGATTATCCGCCGCGGGAAGGGTGAGGCCATCAGTTCTTTTCCCAAGCGGCCAGCACTCGGGTGCCCTCGACATCGTCGGCATAGGCTTGGAAGGGCGCCAAAGCTACGTATCGAGTCATCAGTTTGGTAGAACCGTCGTTGTTCTCGGCCATCAGCGTGTACATGACGCCTTCCGGCTTTCCGCTGACGTTATTGATGTGGACGATTCCGTCCTCGACTCGCAGTGTGTACTTCACATCTTTGGCCGATTCTTTTTGGGTCGGGGCAGTGCCGTTTGCAACGGATTTCAACAGTCTGCGGACGAAGCTTGGTTGGGTGGTTGGCAAGTTGTTCATGGTGTTTTCGGTTCCTCTCGTTTTTTCGATTCAGCCTTTTTCGGCTGCTATGCCCTGACTGATGGGAGGTCCGTTCCGACCTTGCAAACCATGGGCCAAATGACCCTCGTTGAACCTAAACCGACCCCTTTACGCCTATATGCAATTGCGATGTCGAGCCACCGACTGGGCCGGCACGAAAATCAAATCTCTCCCCTCCGGGGGAGAGGTCGGTGAGGAACGAACCGGGAAAGGGGGAGTTCCGGCCAGCAAAGTAAGAGCCCGCTGATACCTAGTGAATAAGGAAAAGACGATTCGGACCTGCACCCCCTCACCCGGTTCGCAAGCTCACCGACCGCTCCCTCGGAGGGGAGCGATGGGAGTTCTTTGCCGGCACACCACGCACCTTGACTAATTGACGGACCCCTACCGAGGCTCGAAAAATGGCGCAATCCGCGCCAAGGTTCCTCAAAACCTCCCATCAGACCACGGATATCGCGCAGTTGCAGACGTTTCTGCGATGCGCTACCCTGTGAGTTCTGAATGAAGAGAAGTAACCGAACCATTGCAATCGCTATGCTTATGTCGATTTCGGGCGCGTTGCTGGCGCAATCGACGGCGTTGCAACTCTTCCAACAGCGTCAAATGCAACTCGATCGGATGCTGGCGATGCTCAATGCCCACTCGATGGCGCTGCTAAAGCGAGGTGAATCTGCCCAACCCTCTGAGGTTGAAGGAAAGATCGAGGAGACGAAACCTAACAGCGATGGCTCGATTACAGCGAGAACGAATCAGGGGAAGGCAGTCACTTACAATCCCCAGATCTATCGGCCGATCTACATCCAGCAGCGGGATCGAACCCTGTTCGGACTGATCCCGGATCGGACAGTCAGCACAAGCGCATATTGGACTCGTGCCCTCGGCTTATCTGGATTCCGAACCTCAGTATCTTATGCCGATATGCCCTTTGGCAAACTTCCGTCGCCGGACGCCAAGAACTCGACAACCACATGCCTTTCCCAGAGCGCCGCTTGGCAAGAGCATGGCGGATCCGCCGATTCCTACGGTCTGACGGCAACCCATCAGTTCAATTCCGACCTCGACCTCCTTCAGTACTCGGGCAACTTCGGGCTCACCACAGATCAAGGCGCAACCCGTCAGATGACCGGCGGTTTCACTGCCGCTCGGTCAATTGCAAGCAGCCTAATCCTAAGCGCAACCGGGAGCTATTTCAACGGCGGCGACGGCTCCAACGGTTGGATGGCGCAGGCGGACCTATCCTACACCGTCTCTCCGAGGCTGGTCGTCTACATCGACGGTGCGCCTCCGAGCAGCGTCCATGGCGTAGCCCCATGGGACATCGGCGCCCAGGCGACGCTCACTACCAACCTGTCCTTCACCTTCGAGTTCGACCAAGGTCAAGTTTGGTTCATGGGTTTGACCGGCAGGTTCAAGGTCCGCTGATAGATTCCAGAGCGAATTTACGATCTTCAAGGGGAATTGATGAGAATGAGAATCGTTTTTTTATTGCTTGCTTTTCTCAGCACCCTTCCTTGCGCATCCTTTTCCCAATCCCCGCCGAATCAGTGGCCGAAGCCGACGGCGGCGATCCAGACGATGCTGGACGAGGCTTTGAAGATCAAGGATTCCGAGCTGCAAATCGATGCGCTCAAGAAAGCGCTGGATGCGGCAAAGGCAGCGCAAGATTGGGAGGGGCAGGCGGAGTCGGAGAAAGGTTTGGCGCGCGCTTCCAAGCCGACGGACAGGATTCCTTGGTTCGAAGCGGCGCTCAAGGACTTTAAGGCAGCCGGCAACAAAAAGGAAGTTGGCGCTGCGCTCAACAACTTGGGCGTTGCCAACTTCGACCTCAGCAGATTCCAGAAAGCACGGGATTACTACTATCGGGCCCTGACCATTAGCCAGGAGCTCGGCGACCGCAATATGCAATTCCGGCTTTTGAACAATATCGGGCTTGTGTTTGGCAAGCTCGACAAGCCTCACGAAGCGTTGGTTTATTACAAAAACGCCTTGTCCATCGAAAGAGAAGCCGGGGATAGATTTGCCATTGGGCGTACGCTGAACAATATCGGCTTGGGTTATCTGAACCTCGACCAAATTCAGCAGGCTCTCGACTACTTTAATCAGGCGCTTCCCGTCGAGCGTGAGGTCGAGGACACGGTGATGGAAGGCAGGACCCTGAACAATATCGGAAAGGCTTACTTCGCACTCGGGGATAACCGGAGGGCGCTGCCGTTTCTCACCCAGGCTCTTTCTATCAAGAGGGCTGCTGGAGACAGGCTAGGAGAGGCGACTACGCTAAGCACTCTCGGCGATGTCTATAACCTATTGGGCAGACAGCATGACGCGTTGGACGCCCTAAACTTGGCAATTCCCATTGCCACGGAGGTCGGTAATCCTGAAATCGCGAGTCGACTGCTCGTCGACACGGGCCAGGTCTATTCGGACCTTGGCCAATACCAGATGGCGTTGGACTGCTTCATAAAGGCGCTTCCAATCGCGAGAGAGGTTGATTCGAGATATTTAGAGAGAGAATCATTGACCGGCATTGGCAATGTCTATTACTACCTAAATCAAAATCAGAAGGCACTGCTGTACTACAGTCAGGCACTCGATGTCCCACACGAAGGAGTGGACAGGCAGGCATTGAAGCCCGCGCTCGTGGGAATGGGAAATGCCTTGGTTGCACTCGGCAATTACCAAAAGGCCCTGAATTATTACCATGAAGCGCTAGCTTTATCAGAGGAATCTAAAAGCGCGGTCAACGTCGAGACTACTCTGGACGACATTGGGCTGACTTATGAGCACCTGGGCCAACATCAGAAAGCTCTACGCTTGTTTAACAAGGCGCTTGCAATGGGCCGTAAAATAGGGGATCGCAGCATGGTTGCCGACATATTAGATGGCGCCTCCCACTCACTGGAAGCCGAAAGAAAGCCGGCTTTGGCGATCTTGTTTGCCAAGCAGGGTGTCAATACCTATCAAGACCTGCGAAAAGATATTCAGAAGCTTCCCAGATCAGACCAGAGAGCTTTTGCGAAGAAAGTCGAGCCAACCTACAGGCATTTAGCGGACCTGCTCATCAAACAGGGCCGCCTGCGTGAAGCAGAGAAAGTGATGACACTCCTCAAGGAGGAGGAGAATTTCGAATTTGTAGCCCGAGACGCGGCGGTGGCCGGCGGCGTGGAAGGGCGCATCGAGACGATCGGCAAAGAGGGGCAATGGTGGGATCGGTATCAGTTGATTCAGGACAGAGCGCTGAAGATCGATGCCGACGAGTTCGACTTTACCCAGAAAACCTCCAAGCTCAAGTCGATCAAAGCGCTTTCTGCCTCTCAAAAGGCGGAGCTTGCCAGGATGGAGGTCCGGCTCAAGGAACTGGACTCCCAAAAGGACGTACTCGATAAAGCTGTCGACGCCTATTTCGAGGAAGTGGGCAAGCAGGCTTCCACCCTTGCGGATTCGGTTCGGGTTGAAGCTGAAGCCCGTGTAAAGGTAACAGGACAGGAGCTTCCCACGCTATTGCGGCGGCTGCATCGCGACTCAGGCGAGAGCATCGGAGCGGTATACGCGCTTGCCTCGGCCGATGAACTGGATTTCCTGATCGTCACCTACGCGGGAATGGCGCATATGAGTGTGCCTGTGAAGTCAGACGATCTCAACACCATGATCTCCGGCTTGCGTAAGGACCTCATGAACCCCGCTTCGGATCCCAGGCTGCGTAGTGAGAAACTTTACCACCTGGTCTTCGAAAAGCTGATCGGCCAACTTCACTCAGCAGGCTGTAATCGTGTCGTCTGGTGCCTCGACGGAACCCTGCGCTACGTCCCACTCGGAGCGCTGTGGGACGGGAACCAGTACCTTATCGAACGAGACGACTTTACGATGTTCGATCCACTCAACTTGGAGCGAGTCTCCGCGCAACCGGTAGATAATTTGCTTGCCGCCGGCTTTGCCGCGACGGAAGGAAAAGGAACGATGTTCGCACCCCTTCCCGGGGCGGACAAAGAACTCAAAGGCGTCGTTAAAGACGATTCCCAATCTGGCTTTGCAGGAGCGGTTCCGGGAAGGGCGTATGAGGATAAGGCGTTCGACGAATCGAACCTCGTCGCCGCGATGAAGGGAGACCAGTTCTCGCTGCTTCACATTGCCACCCACTTCAACGTGGGAAACGACTTCAACTCGAGCAACCTGCTTCTGGGAGACGGCAACCTTCTCAGTTTGAAGGATTTCACCGACGTAGGAAAACACGGCACATTAGGTCACCTGGACTTGGTGTGTTTATCCGCTTGCGACACCGCCGAGAGCTTTGGCGATGCAGTGTCGGCCGGCAGTCAATTCAGCAGCTTCGTTTCGCTGACGCTGAAGGACGGCGCCAGTTCGGTGGTTGCATCGTTGTGGCCTGTGTCCGATGCGAGTACGCCTTTGCTGATGAAGCGGTTCTACGAGAACTGGATGGCGCACAAATCCAAAGGCAAAGCCGGGGCCCTTCGTACCGCGCAGCTTTCACTTTTGCGTGGAGACTCGCCGGCAGCTACAGGTCCAAATCGTAGCGCAGCAACCAACGCTTCGCCGAGCTCGTTCGACAACCCGTACGTCAGAGACCCGAAGCGCCCCTTCGCCCACCCCTACTACTGGGCGCCTTTCATCCTGTTTGGCAATTGGAAGTAAGTCGGAACGAAGACTCCGATAGCCGTCAGAGATCGATCTATTGACTTCGCGAGGTTCGGGTGTAGCATTACTTGATGGTTGATGTCACTGTGTCAATCGATGAGGCGACGTTAATCGCGGCTCAAGCCTATGCGAAGGAGCAGGGTTGGAGCATCGACGAACTAGTTGGAAGGCTGGTGAAGATGGCCGTAGCACCGATAGTTTTCGATCAACTTCGCGCAACATTTGCACGTGCCGATGAAATGCAGTGTCGAAGCGGCGGTCCGTGGAGCCGTGATGACC
>Ga0206819_10350_pt1 | contig 12411 bp, 8 predicted proteins | sample Alteio_BWOrgCont_87_FD_152855 | JGI IMG/M metagenome (GOLD analysis project Ga0206819, IMG submission 152855) | Enriched cells from forest soil in Barre Woods Harvard Forest LTER site, Petersham, Massachusetts, United States -... | ecosystem: Environmental > Terrestrial > Soil > Temperate forest >... | reverse complement strand
GGACAGGGCATTGGCAATTTCAAGAAAGCTCTGACTGAGGCCTCGGATGAGGTGAAAGCAGGCATCGCATCGGTAGACGACAAAGACAAAGCCGAAGCCGGAAAACCGGCAGCGGCAGCGCCGACTAACCCATCTACCGTGACCGCCGGCGCACCGGCCAAAGACGAGTCGCCGCCACAAGCGTAACAGAGTCGCTATAACCTTTGAATTGCCGGGGAAAAAACCGGCAAACTTTGTAGTATGAATGCTGGTCCAGGCAAAATCGGGCATCGCGGCGACCAGCCGCTCAAGCCGAGCGTGAAATCGGGCATGCAAGAGCTGTTTCAAATCTCGTCCAGACTCAGTCCGGCAGGCGACCAGCCGAAGGCGATCGCCTCATTGTCGGCCGGCGTGCGCCAGGGGCACCCATACCAGACACTGCTCGGCGTAACCGGCTCGGGCAAGACCATGACGATGGCCCAGGTGGTCAATGAGACCCAGATGCCTGCCTTGGTTTTGGCGCACAACAAAACGCTGGCAGCGCAGCTGTGCAATGAGTTTCGCGAGCTGTTTCCCAGCAACGCGGTCGAATATTTCATCAGCTATTACGACTACTACCAGCCGGAGTCATACATTCCGTCGACCGACACGTTCATCGAGAAAGAAGCAAGCATCAACGACGAAATCGATCGCCTGCGGCATTCGACCACGCGCTCTTTGTGGGAACGTAAGGATGTGATCGTCGTAGCATCAGTCAGCTGCATCTACGGTCTCGGCGTGCCGGAACGCTATCTGGCAGCCGCAATCGAACTGACTGTCGGCATGACAAAAGATCGACACCAGCTGCTAAAAGAGCTGGTTCACATCTATTATCAAAGAAACGATATGGTGATCGAACGCGCTCGATTCAGGGCGCGCGGAGATGTGCTGGAGATCTATCCATCGTACGAAGAGCGCGTCATTCGTGTCGAGTTTTTCGGCGACGAGATCGAACGGCTGGCAGTCGTAAATCCAGTTACCGGCGAAATCGAAGAGCTGCCGCAGGTAGTGCGCATCTATCCGGCTAAACACTACGTCGCCGAAGAGCAAGAGTTAGAACGGGCGATCGCCGAAATCGAAATTGAACTAGAAGAACGAATCGGCGAATTGATGTCACAGGGCAAACTGCTGGAAGCGCAACGATTGAAACAGCGCACGCGATTCGACATCGAGATGCTGAAGGAAGTCGGTTATTGCAACGGTATCGAGAATTACTCGCGTATCCTCGAAGGACGCGCACCAGGAAAACCACCGCAAACGCTTTGTGATTATTTCGTCCGCCGTTTCGGCCGCGATGGTTTTCTCACTTTCATCGACGAATCGCATGTTTCGATCCCACAATTGCAGGGAATGTACGGCGGCGATCGATCGCGCAAAGACACGTTGATTGATTTCGGTTTCCGCCTGCCGTGCGCGCGCGACAATCGACCTTTAACGCATGATGAGTTCTTCGCCAAAGTCGGCAAAGTGATTTTTGTTTCGGCCACGCCCGGCAACTACGAGATGCGCACGAGCGACCAGGTCGTGGAGCAGATCATTCGTCCGACAGGACTGGTCGATCCCGAAGTAGAAGTGCGGCCGATCAAAGGGCAGATCGACGACCTGATCAAAGAAATCAAAACCCGCTCAGCCAAGCAAGAGCGCGTGCTAATCACGACGCTGACGAAACGCATGGCTGAAGACCTGACTGAATACTTGCAAGAAATCGGCATTCGGGTGCGCTGGTTGCACAGTGACATCGCAGCGCTGGATCGCATCGAGCTTCTCGATGATTTGCGCAAAGGGGCATTCGATGTGCTTGTCGGAGTCAACCTCTTGCGCGAAGGACTGGACTTACCCGAGGTCAGTCTCGTTGCCATCATGGAAGCCGACAAAGAAGGATTTTTGCGCGCAGAAAGGGCGCTCGTGCAAACAATCGGAAGGGCTGCCCGAAACGTTGGCGGGCAGGTGATTTTGTACGGCGACCGGATCACCGACTCAATGGACAAGGCGCTGCGGGAAACTAACCGCCGCCGCGAAATTCAAAAAGCCTACAACATCGAACACAATATCACGCCGCAAACAATCGTCAAGGAAACCTCAAACAGTCTGCTCGAAAGCCTGCGCGGCAAGCAAGAATCGTGGCAGGTCGAGGCCGATGACTTCCTCAAACCGCGCCAAGAAAAAACGGACCCCAAGTCACTGGAAGCCGCCAACCCAAAGTTGGCCAACGTCATCCGCAAGCTCGAAAAAGAAATGAAACAAGCTGCAAAAAACCTCGATTTCGAGCGCGCCGCCGAGCTGCGTGACCAGCTCCTCAGCTTGCAACAGCAAGCTGCCAAAGCAAGACAGAATCTTGCCGGCGAGCCGCCGGCATCGAGACACAAGTAGGGGCGCGATCGTGTTGATGTCATGTTGTGTATGCTAATGGACCGGTGAGTAAACTAGACGAGCATTCTAGCCAATGAAAGAGCGTTCGACCTGGAAATTCAGGAACTCGAGCAAGCAGCGAAGGCAAGGCGGCGAGGAGCCGTCGCAGCCGAAGCGGATGAACAGCGGAGGAGGCGAGGGACGAAGCCTCCGGAGCGAATTTTTATTATTTCTAATTCTGATCATTCAGACATTCCCGGTCTATACAGCGGCTGCCGCAGACAAGTCTGCTTCAATCACCATAACCAGCCCGCCGGCGGCGCCTTCTTATTCAAAGCAGCTCGGAGTTCAGGCGGCGCCGGTAACAGTGGTCGTCGATTCTGTTGAGCAGCATGGTCTGTTCATATATTCGAATCCTAACAAAGCTCTCGGGAAAGCTCTGAAGCTTCGCCAAAATGTTCTCTTGCTGTCACTTGATGGATACGCGGTCAGCAGCGTCGAAACCGTCGACAGCTACCTCGAACGGCGCCCCAAAAACAAGGCGTTGACGTACGAATACATACCCTCACTTTCCGGTGCTTCTGGCGAAGGTCAAATACACACGGGCAAGTACGAAATGACGCCAGCCTCTAACTTGCAGCAGACTGCCAAACCACAAAAGACCAAGTGAGCTCACGAGATGGCCCTGGAGTTGGCACCGCCATACGTACACCCAAAAGCGGCAGCAGAACCCAACTGTTGGTCAAGAAAATTATGCAAGCAGATTCGGCAGTTCATTGTCGGACGGGAATCGGCTCTAAATCTTGCTGTCTTGCGGATTGTTGTATTGGGAACGCTCCTGGCGCAACTCGATGTGAAGACGATTCTGTGGATCGCAAGCTTGCCACCAGATCTTCATGTTGCACCCCCCGGGGCAGCGTACCTGATGCGAGCGATGCCGGTGACTGAAACAACCGCGCTGGTGTCGGTATCCGTCTGTGCTGCCGCTTGCGTGCTGGGAATGATCGGATTATTCAGCAGAACATCCACGGCAGTGGCTGCGTTAAGCGGTGTCTATGCCCTGATGATCGTGCACCTGATACCGAATACTTGCCATCAGCAGCACCTGATCTGGTTTGCTGCAATCCTGGCGTGCAGCAGATGCGGCGACGCTTTTTCAATTGATAGCTTGCTCGATGCCTGGCGGAAGGCGCGCGCCGGCGTTTGCACGCGCCTGAGCCGATCCCGAATTTACGCAATGCCGATGCGCATCATTTGGGTCTTGTTTGGAATGATCTATTTCTTTCCCGGCTTTTGGAAGCTAACTGCAGGCTATTCGGAATGGATAGTGGGACACGGCTTGATCAAAGCGATTCACTACAAGTGGGCGATTCTGGACGGATGGATTTCGCCTTTCAGAATTGATGCCGCACCAGCGTTCTGTAAAATGGCGCAATTCGCCACCGTGGCATTTGAATTGCTGTTCATCGCGGCGATTTTCTTTCCTCTCTCGCGCATGATTGCTGCCGCTGCAGGCCTTGTCTTTCACAATGCCGCCTACGCAGTGATGCGCATTCCGTTCTTCCAGCTCCAGACGTGCTACGTTGCATTTGTCGATTGGCAGGTAGTTGCATTGTGGATTGGAAAAACGTGGTTCAAGCGTCGGTCGATTGTAAGCTTCGTCAACGCGTGCGAAGGCTGCCGCGAGTCTGTGGCGACACTCCGCTCATTCGATCTGTTGCGCACAAACATTTTCACATGCGCCACTATATCTGATACCAAGCACTCGTTCGATCTTCACGCCGCTCTCAGTGGCGAAGAGTCCTCAAATCCAATTCTCCTCGGGTCGGGTTTGATGTCGCGACCACTCTGGCAAATCCTGAAACGGCAACATGGCAGCGCCAGGAGCAACATGTACACGCCGCTCGGTCCTATCCACGCGGCTGTTTCGCATAATCCTGCGCCGGTATTGTCAGTCGGGCTCATGCTGATTCTTCTCAACGCACAGTGCGGAATAGAGGGTAAGGAGAGTGGGTGGCCGTTCGCATGCTACCCCCGGTATATAATCCCCCAGGAGCGCATCGAGCGCCTCGGTCTGTCGCTCGTGAACAAGGACGGCAAAGAGCACGAGATCGATCTTACCGAAGAATGGCCGTTCTTGTCTCGGTACATTAACCGCATGTGGACCTGTGTTTGGCCCGGTCGAAATGCCCTACCACCGTACCGGATTTCCATGCTTAGCGCGACATGGAGCATGCTAGTGCGGGAGCATCCTGACTGGAAGCGAGCCAATGCGGTGCGCTTTTACGAAGAGTCCTACAGCACTCAGCCAGAAATGCTTCGCCATCGATCCGATGCGAAGAAGCTAATTTATGAGATGCGGTTGGCGCCTGTCGCACAGATTGCTTCCGACTAACACTGACCGTATCAGTGCGGTATTAGGGGCGGTATCACGTTTAAGCGGACCAGAACCGTGATTCGTCAGTTCTCCGTATCCTCTCCATGAGGTTCTGCGCCAGGCGGGCAAAACAGACTTATTAGTGCATATGCGTTGTCGCGACTGATTGACCGCCAGTCGTATCTCATCTAGTCTAAGCTAGTTTGCCAACGAAGTAGTAAAGCTCATGAAAAAAACGATTTTATTCCTCTCGGCGTCCCTCTTCCTAATTTCGTCCAGCACCTCACCGCCAGGAGCGAACACTGCGAAACCAGAGATCCACATCGGCGCTCCGGTAATCGCGGCCAAATCGGCTGCCACCACATCGCCCAAACCAGCTGCTAGTCAGCCTGCCGCCAGCAAGTCACAGAATTTAATCTTCAACGGCAGCTTTGAAAACAGCATTGATCCGGGGGGCGGCTGGCAGCATTATGATGCGGGTGCAACAGCGATATATGGATGGATAGTGACATTCGGCGAGATCGATTTGTGGGGCGGCATTAAAACTCCGTTCGGAAAGAAGACCATAGACCTCGATGGACAGCAAGCCGGCGGAGTCATGCAAGTAGTTGCTACAGAACCGGGCGCGACTTACAGACTCAAATTTTGGGTCGGCAGTTACGACAGTGACAGCAAGACCGTTTTCGCTCGCGCAGCAGGCGATCGCCAAAATTGGCCGATAAGCGTGCAAGGCTCGACTCAGCAGCCCTGGCTGCGCGAGGTCAGCTTTGACTTCAAAGCCAGAAACAAGCAAACTGAGGTCGAGATTGGCAGCGCCACCCAGGGCAGTCAGGGTCCGGTCATTGATAACGTATCGTGCTATAAAATTGCTGATCCGGTATCGAACCCGGTTGTGGTGCAGCCAGCCGCGCAGACAGCGACCGCGACCATCGCTCCGCCTCCAGCGAAGGAGCCCGCACCCCCGCCCGAACCGCCTATGGATCCGGCAACTGCCAAGAAACTGACAGACGAAAAGGTAAGTGCGATCTACAAGCAAATCCAAGATTTGGTCAAGCAATTCTATCCCAGGGCTCAGATCAAAACCTCTGATACAGGATTGCATTTCGAGTACAAGGTCAAAAGCGAAATTGGATATTACTCCAACCGACCAGTGCAAGCGCCGCAAGAAGGAGGCATTCTTGGTGACGTCTCTTGTGAAGCTGGGGCCTACAAAGAAAAATTCGAGGCAGAGAAACGCGATGGTTTTCACACAATTCTGACGCTTGCACCATACTCGAAGCAACTCGATCATCATGTGTTTGCCACTCTGACTTTTCCGACCGACGTCCCAAATGAGTTCAAAGAGCAGTTTACGGATTCTGTAAACAGCTTCGCGAAATAGTCGCTCCGAGCATTTTTTCACGGGATTCACCCGCTATAGTGCGCCGAGCTAATAGCGATATGCACACAACACGCATCACCAACATTTGGGTACAGAATGTGTAATGGGAGGCTTTTGTGGAACGATCGCCGATCACTGACGATGACCTGTTAAAGTCGGACGCTGAGCCTGTTTCACCAGAGCAGCAGCCCGATGGAACGCCTGTTATGCCGGTGCTGAAGCCAGGCTCCATCGTTGATGGGCGTCTGGAGGTGCAAAGCCTGATCGCATCGGGTGGTTTTGGCAGCGTATACAAAGTCCGCCATTTGATGATGAACAAAATCTTGGCGCTCAAGACGTTGCATCCTGTGATCAAATCCGACACGACGATTCTTCGGCTCAAAAGAGAATCTGTCGCTGTCTCCAAATTGGATCATCCAAATATAGTGCATGCGACCGACTTTGGACTGATTGATGGAACGATCCCGTTCATCGTCATGGAGTATGTCGAAGGGCAAACTCTGTCCGAAAGTCTGAAAGGACGCCCGCCGCTTCCTGTTGAAGAGGCGCTCAACCTGTTCATTCCACTCTGCGAGGCGCTGGCGTACGCTCACGATCAGGGTGTCATTCATCGAGATATAAAGCCGGGCAACATCATGCTCTCGATCGATGAAAAAGATTCGTCACGAGTTGTTCCCAAGATCGTCGATTTTGGCATTGCAAAACTGACCTTCGGTGAAGACGCAGTGGGATTGACGCTGACACGAACCGGCGAGATTTTCGGCACTCCGCTCTACATGAGCCCTGAGCAATGCGCGGGTACATCTGTCGATCATCGCGCCGACATCTATTCGCTCGGCTGCGTCCTGTTCGAAGCACTGACGGGAGCCCCGCCAGTCTCTGGAAACTCACCGCTCGAAACGATGATGCGCCATGCATCCGGAGAAATTCTTTCGCTGAAAGAGGCTTCGCTTGGAAAAGAATTTCCGCCAGATCTCGAATTGATTCTTGCCAAAATGCTTGCCAAAGATGTGCGACAACGGTACCAGAGCTGCTACGAAGTAGCCAATGATTTGCGACTGATTTTACGGGGAGACGCAGCCGGAGTTCGCACCATCTCGACACCTGGCAGGTTGGGAGAAAGCGGGGCTTCAAGGCAACGCCTGGAGCCTTATGCCGTCGCTCTAACCGGCGCCATCGCCGTTCTAGCGATTGGTATCGCATGCGGTATCGCCATTCAACCTTTATTATTTCATTCCAATTCTGTGCCGGCCGAACAAGATCCGGCCATCACTCCGACTGTCAATCCGAATCCTCTAAAAATCAACACTGGAGACAATGAAATTCAGCCCTATACCGGCTTCTTTCACAACGATGAGAAGCCGGACCTCTACCATTTTCCGACCAACCTGAGTCTGGGAAAGCTAACATGGGCTAATTCAAAAGGAAAAGTGCAAACCATAGCGAAGGACAATGTCACTATTCCGCTGGACAGAAAGCTCGAACTTACTGCTTCGGACAATTTGATGTGCTCGCCAACGTATTGGGGCGGTTTCCGCCCAACAGATCTTTGGGGATTACATCTCACTCACGTCACGGTTCTGGACACTGAACATGAAACAGATGATGCCGACGCAGCCATTGCAGCCGCATGGCAGCAGCGCAACTTACACTTGCTTGAGCTCAATGTAATGGCGATTTCCGAACGAGCATTCAAATTGATCGGCAACATGAACAAGCTGAGTTGTTTGTGGCTGATGAAGCTTGAGATTGTCAGCGACTCAGATCCAATGAAAGCCACCCAAGTGACAGCTGCCCAGATTGCTGCTCTTCCGAATCTGGGTCAGCTAGAAACTCTACGACTACAAAACGTAAAAGGTCCTCTGACCCCGCTCCTTCATGAACTGCGTACTACTCATCTGCGCCGGCTATCGATTTGGAACTGTGATAATTTCTCGCTTGAGGATCTGGATGCAATCTCCCAGATATCGTCGCTGGAGACGCTCGAAGTACTGGCAGAGCTGCCTTCTGATCGACAAGTCGCAGCGTACTCTCACTTGCCCAGGCTCAGACGACTGTGCATCTTGGGGCTTACCGAGCACTCCGAACATCTACCTGTGGTCAAACTGCCCAGGCTCGAAATGCTACACGTATTTGCTCAAGAGAAGGACGCAAAGGAAATGGAAGCGGAATACAGGAAACTTATTGTCCCGTCTTCAACATTCAACTGGACTAAAGATCTTCGTGTCAATGAAAATCACCCTGACCATTGGTTCGATCCGTTTGAATAGCAATCCCCGATCGATCAAAGCTCACGAGAAGGTTGGCATGCAGTTGATAGACGAGTTTCACTTCAATTCACGCCCTTATGTAATCATGGCTGCCAGAATGAAACACTATTGATCCAACAACTTTGTCCGTACACCTTCCGAATAAGAGTCTACTGGCTTCGCCCGAATTACTTTGCCGCAGCCGCTTGCGGGGCGAGGGCGCATAGTCCATCAGACCCTATACCGAGCGGCCGATTGACGAGGTTATAAAAATTCTCCATCGCATTCAATAACGTGATTTCGACAATATGTTCTTCTGAGAAATGCCGGCGCAATTCTTCGAAAGTGGCGTCGCTAGCGGTTTTGGTTTGCGATACTTCTTCAACATAAGATAGTGCGGCGCGCTCAGCAGGAGTGAACGCCGGGTCATTGCGGAAATTCGAGAGCTTGTCGATCTTTTCCAGCGAACCACATTCTTTCACAGCCATTGCCCTGGCAATATCTATGCAAAAACCGCACTGATTAACTTGAGAGATGTGCGTGTGCAGAAGAAACTGCAATTCTTTATCGAGTGAAAAGCCGTGCTCCATCATTTTGGAGATTTCGTAGCTGACGCCCATCGACTTCGGCACGCGAGTAGTCACCACCTTCATGGGCGTAATCACCTTGCCGAACTTGCGCTGCATCATCCAAAACACAAATGCCATCATGGGTCCGCGCGGCTTCTCAATCGGTTGTAAGCGCATGAGATTTCCTCCGTTCAAAAGTCTATCTGGCTGTTGAAGTTCATTCAGAGCACGGTTTAGAAGCGCCTCGATTATGCTTTATTTTGCTATAGTCATCCAAAGCCTGCCTGTAAAGCACCTGTTTGATGTAGGTTTGATACGGGATGCCCATGGCACCAGCAACTTCTTTGATTAAGTTGAGCGGTTCACGCTGCCACCGAAAATTTACTCTCGTCGCATCTAACTCCTCTTCGGCAGCTTTTGTCACGCGTTGTATATTCTGATCGAGTTCTGGAGAAAGCTCGATGTCATCGAGTTCTTCAATCTCAAAACTACCGCGTTTCGACTTGCGCTTTGCCATCACAATCACCTTTTCTATTCATCAAAGCACGACACGATCATTGCCACCTTGTCGTTTTCATTTATCCAAAACCACCAGACAACCTCATTCCCGAGGATTGTTTGCCAAAGATCTTGGCCGGAATTCCACGTCGTTTGTCCATTGAAAAAAATGTAAATTGCATCGTCAGGCTCCTTCAGATGCCGGACATAGATGTGCAACAGTTCTGGGTGATCATCCTCGTACTTAAAAACGAATGTGGTTCCTTTTGCTCTGACACGCTTGTACGCCACAGTCCATCTCCGTTTCTAGATACTCAGTATGGCAGAATGAGGTGGCAATTGTCAATACATTTGCCTTAGGACACACACATAGGACCAGCTCCACCTCGACTGAAATTTGTCAGCAGCCGAACTCATGTTCCGGTCAATTTTGAATGTTCGACCTGCGAGTGGTATCGCACGACACGGGCGAAATGCGAAAATTGTCTGCTTGAGCTTGCCAGGCATGTATCCAGCTGAGATGCTTAGATGCTTACTCGTCCTGAACAAGGCATTAGATAGCGACATTTTTTTTGCATTAGTGGTATGAATGACCGCTCGGTCAGCAACCGATTGTTTATTGAAACGGAATCCGCGTATTAGCAGATGGAAAGCGACGGTGCTTTGAGGAGAAACCAATGTCTCGACCATGGATTTTGCGGAGTCTCGTGATCTTTGTTGCTTGTTGGGCGGTTTTGCTTTTGCGTGCGTTTGCTAGCTCGCAGCCAAATGTGCCGCAAAAAGGGAAAAGCGAGAAACACAGCATTGAGAAGCCGACGACGCAAGACTTGGGCGGAGAAGAGCGCTACTTAACGTTTATCAGCAGCGATAAGCCTATTTATCGATCGGGCGAGACGATCTATATCCGCGGCGTCATGCTCAATGCCGCTAATCACAAGCCGTTAGCCGAAGGGCAGAGCGCCACTGCCACCATCGCGATCAAAGGACCGAAGGGCGAGGTCGTCGCCGGTGGCAACGCGCGCACCGCGGATAGTGTCTGGGGTTTTTCGTGGCAAATTCCTGCCGGGCAGAGCGGGGGCGAATACACGATCAGTGCGAGTTATCCGTGGGAAGGGCACTCACCGGCAGAACGGAAATTTGACATACGTTCCTATCGTGCACCGCGACTGAAATCGCAAATTACTTTTTTGCGCGATGGCTACGGACCCGGTGACAAAGTCACTGCCACGCTTGAGGTAACGCGGGCCGAGGGCGGCGTTCCTGAAGGCGCGAAGGTGAACGTGAACGCAATGGTGGATGGTACTCAGATAAACGGCGCCACCGGCAAGGTAGACGCGAAGGGACTCTGCACAGTCAGTTTCGATTTGCCGCAGGAGATTGCGCGCGGTGAAGGAACGCTGGCGCTTGTGATCGAAGACGGGGGCGTGGTTGAAACTGCATCCAAGACTATTCCAATCTTGCTGCAAACAGTGGACCTGCAAGCATTTCCTGAAGGCGGCGATTTGATCGCTGGTTACAAGAATCGCGTTTATGTGCAGGCATACCAGCCTAATGGAAAACCCGCAGATCTGGCGGGAAACATCATGCATAAGGTTAAGGGGCAGCCCGATGAAACCGTCGGAGAGTTTCGCACGCAGCACGAAGGCCGCGGACGGTTCGAGTTTACGCCTGGCGTGGATCAGGAGTATTTTCTGAGCATCTCGCAACCGGCAGGCATCAAAACTGTTTACCCTTTGCCCACTGTGAAAGAAGCCGGCGCTGTCATTCGCGCTGACAAGGATGTCTACAAGAAAGGTCAGCCGGTAACAGTGCAGGTCGGCTGTACGGATAAGAAGTTTCAAGTGACGCTGGCGAAGCGCGAAGTGGAAGTGTCGGACCTCAAAGTTGTGCAGACAAGTCACTCGGCGCGCAAACGTCACTCGTTCAAACCGATTTCGTTCAACGTTCCAACAGATGTCGATGGTGTGCTGACTGTGACGGTCTGGGATGAGAAAGGAGTCCCGTTGGCTGAGCGACTGCTTTTCCGCGAAGAACAAAAGCCGCTGAACATCAGTATCACGGCGGATAAGAAAACTTACGTGCCTGGTGACAACGCCAAGATTACTGTCAAAACCACTGACTCTGGCGGTAACCCGGTCTCGGCGACAGTTGGAGTTACAGTCACTGATGACAGCGTGCTCGAAATGGTCGAGAAGCGTGAGCAAGCACCTCGACTGCCGGTCATGGTGCTTTTGGAACCGGAAGTGAAGGACCTTGCGGACGCACATATATATTTGGATCCGAATAATCCTAAGGCACCGCTGGCCACAGACCTGCTATTGGGGACGCAAGGCTGGCGTCGTTTCGCCCTGATGGACGTGGGCAAGTTCATCAATGCTGATGGCGATCAGGCTCGGCGCGTGTTAGCGTTCGAGAATCCTGTCCAGAGCCGTTCCTTCGCACGGGCTGGTGTGGGTAAAGGGCTCCTGGCCGGAGTAGCTGTGGGCGCTGGTGTCGGTGCGCCGCTCGCAATGCATCAGCACTATCAAAACTACTCACCAGCAGCTGTTGTTCCAGCCGGGGCCCAGCTGAAGCTGCAGTCCCGCCTACAGGACGCTGAGCAAATCGGTCGAGTGGAAGGCCCACGTGACACCAACATGTTCCAAGTCGAGCCGACAATAGTGGATGAACGTCACTACACCTCAGGAAGAGACCATCGACACCAGAAGCCTTCTCCAAGCCTTCCAGAAGGATCGCCGATACCAGACAACGAAGCTCCACAGATTGCCGACCAGATCGTAAATACGAAGGCCAAGCAGCTGGGCGTGGGACAGAGGTTCGACTTTGCTCCAAATGTGTTTCCGGCGGCGAGCGACCGGTCGAACGAAAAGCGAATGCAAAAAAAACGACGCATTGATGGGTATAGATTTATCCCAAGGGGGAACATGGTCTTGGTGCGAGAGTTCGCCCATCAGGTCCGTGCGGACAGAA
>Ga0206819_10349_pt1 | contig 12442 bp, 11 predicted proteins | sample Alteio_BWOrgCont_87_FD_152855 | JGI IMG/M metagenome (GOLD analysis project Ga0206819, IMG submission 152855) | Enriched cells from forest soil in Barre Woods Harvard Forest LTER site, Petersham, Massachusetts, United States -... | ecosystem: Environmental > Terrestrial > Soil > Temperate forest >... | reverse complement strand
TGATGCTGCTTCCCTTCACCGGGTTCGCTGCCGACCACTTCGACCGGCGAAGGCTCCTGATGGCGACCCAGGCGACGATGGGCGGGTTGGCACTGGGACTTGGGATCCTCACCGTGACCGGGGTCGTTCAGCTCTGGCACGTATACGTGTTCGCGTTTCTCCTCGGGTGCGCCACCGCGTTCGATTCGCCGCCGCGCCAGACGTTCGTTTCGGATCTGGTGGGAGAAAAAGACCTCTCGAATGCGATTGCCCTCAATTCGACGTCGTTCAATATCGCGAGGATGATCGGTCCCGCCGCCGCCGGAGTCCTGATCGCCTCGATCGGCACCGGCTGGGTCTTTTTGATGAACGGGCTTTCCTTCGGCGCGGTGCTGATCTCACTCACGCTCCTCCGAACCCGGCAGCTTAACGTTGAGAAGCGAGTTAAGCAAGCCAAAGGCAGCTTTGCCCAAGGCCTCCGCTATGTGTGGGCGCGGCCGGACCTGAAGGCGGCGCTTCTGATGTTCTTCTTTATCGGCACGTTCGGCTTCAACTTCGCGATCTATATCTCGACGATGTCGGTGAAGGTGTTCCACGCCGGCTCCCGCCAATTCGGACTCTTGACCTCGATGATGGCGGTCGGATCCGTCGTCGGCGCTCTCCTTTCCGCCCGCAGGGAGAAGCCGAAATTCTCGTACCTGCTCGGTGGCTCGACTGCGTTTGGGTTCGGCTTTGCGGTGGCGATGGTCATGCCCAACTACTGGCTCTTCGGCATCACCCTCATGTTCCTGGGAGTCTCTGCCCAGACCTTCTCGACGACGGCGAACGGCCTCGTGCAGATGACCACCGAGCCCGCCATGCGCGGACGGGTGGTCGCGATCCTCATGGCGATCGCGATGGGCGGCACCCCCCTCGGCTCGCCGATCGTCGGATATGTAGCCGACACCTTCGGCCCCCGCGCCGCGCTCGGCATCGGGGCGGCTGCCGGATTCGCGGCGGCAGCGGTCGCGGTGAGATATCTCACGAAGTATCGGGGCTCGGTTACACCGGTTGGCGTCACGCTGAGTGAGGCTGTTCCGGATGTGGATACGTTAGCAGGTTGAGCGTTTTTTATCTCACGCAGAGACGTTCGCCCGCCAAGTGCCTACGCCGGCACAACCCATCCGACGGCTGCAGAGTTGGACATCACTCCAGTACTCCAATACTCCTTTCCTCCACCGCTGCTACCGCTGCGTCCGCCGCGTGATGCCCGCCTTTACCAACCGTACTGGACCACAGCAAGCCCGCTTGTGCTTTGGAGGGTCATTGTGCTGCCGCTTAGGGCGAACATCGAGTAGTAGTCGCCGGTCTTCAGGCCCGCCCAGTACGTCGAACCCATGCCGGTTGCGTGGCAGAAGTTGCAGAACCCGTTGAGGCTTGCGATCTGCCAGTTGCCCTGGTCGCCGCCCTGGTAGTTATAGCCTTGATTCATGTCGGCGCCGAACTCGGTGAGAACGGTACGCGAGGAGTAAGAGCCGACTTCGCCGGAAAGGTTGCTGTAGAACCACGTGTTCGAGGTTTCGCTCTGGTTCCAGAAACCGTAATCGTGGCAAGAGAACAGGCAGCCGGACGTCGTGCTGGAGCCGCCGACGTTCGGGATGTTCTGGCAATATCCAGTCCCGCCCACAAAAACGCGCCCGTGAGCGACGGTCGAATACCTCGCCAGCCATTGCGATACGACCGACAGCCACCCGGAAGTGCTGTAGCCGTACGGCTCGTTAAGGATCTCAAAGTAGACGTTGCCATTGCCGTTATATGCGCTCACGACGGTGTCCCACATCTTGTAGAACGAGGGCAGGTCGTTCACAGTGCCGGCATTGCCTGAGCCGGTCCAATTCCCGATAATCACCTTCATCCCAAGGCTCGTCGCCTCGTCGATAACCCCCTTGTAACTCGACCACCAGGTTCCCAGTGCGGTTTGAGGGTTGATAGGAATGCGTACCGTGTTGGCGCCACCGCCTTTGAAGGCGCTGAGTACGGCGTCCGCCACCGACTCCACTGCCGAATAGCTCTGTTCCTCGGTGAGCCCGCTGAGAACGAGGGGACCATCGATGTAGTTGTCGCTTGGGTCGGCCCAATTGAAACCATGGAAATTCGAAGCGGACACTCCGGAGCCACCCGACGAAGGTTTCACGGTGCCGCTGACCGTAGTCGGCACGAAGTACCACTCTTGGTTCGCACCACTCCACCAGGACCACTGGTCGATGCTGCCCCCATCCGCCAACGACTGACCGTTGACCTCCAGGGCGAGGCCGCTGTTGACGTTGGCGACTTCATACACTCCGCTGCCCGCGCTCGAAATCGTCCACTGTTGGTTAGCGCCCGCCCAGTAGGACCATTGATCGACAAGCGCGCCGTTGGACGTCGACTGCCCGCTAACCTCCAAGGCCAAGCCGCTGTACGCATTGACAATTTCGTACTTGCCGCTGCCGAGGCTGGTTACGGCCCATTGCTGGTTGGACCCGCCGTTGCCGGTCCACTGGTCCATGTCGGTCCCGTTACTGGTCGAATAACCGGGGTCCTCCAGTAGCATGCCGGAGTTCGCATTGACGATCTCGTAGTTTCCAGATGAAATTTGGCCAAGCGCTGCGGACGAAGCCGCGGCGAAAATGCCCAAAAGAGCCAGTCGTTTGAATACCACTTTGTATCTCCCCGCTTTGCTCAAACATTTGAGCAAGCTTGGAAGCCATTGTAACATTGCTCAAAATTTGAGCCCAAGGGGAATTGCGGGAGATTTGAATAATTTGGCGAGGGGTAAGTGGAGTGTTGGAGTATTAGAGTGTTGGAGTATTAGAGTGTTGGACTCCGGACTCCGAACTCCGGACCGCGTTCTCCGCGATCCGGCCCGCGTGATGCATCCGGTAAAGTCGCGCGATGTCCGCTCCTAAAGAAATCATCAGGCTGGGTGGGATCGAGATCCGGTTTCTTCTTGAATCCAGTGATACCGGTGGCGTGAACTCGGTTTTCGAATTCATCGTTGCGCCAGGCGCGAGGGTGCCGGCCCCCCACTACCATGAGGGTTTCGACGAACTGCTTTATGGCCTCGATGGGGCTCTGACGTTTACTGTCAACGGGCAACCCCATATCATCCAGCCCGGCGATCGGTGCTTCGTGCCCCGCGGCGTCGTTCACCATTTTGTGAATGAAGGTACCGTCGCAACGCGCACCCTCACTGTGATCACGCCCGCTCTCCTTGGTCCCGCCTATTTTCGCGACATGGCAGCCCTGGTGGGCGGCGGCGGACCACCCGACCCGGCCAAGGTCACTGAAGTCATGCGGACGCACGGGTTGGTTGTGGCGCTGACCGGCTAGGTCGCCCTCAAGGCGAAGGAACCGAGGGGGGTTATGCGACCGCTCTCCTTCAAATTACGGATTAGATCGACCTGTGTTTCCAATAGAGAATAGAGTCTCGGCGGTACACCAAGCTCGTTTGCCTCTCGAAGAGAATTCTTTAGGCAAGCATCGATTTCCCAATTGGCATCTTGAAGCTCAGTAGTGTCCGGAAGACATATTTGGGCAGTGCTCCATCCGTTTTCGGCAAGAAGACGTTCGACAGTTTTGCAGCTAAAGGGAGTGCGGACATTGGCGTGGCTCGAGGTCTTGAACGACTCCACCTGACCCTGGATGAGGACGGCCAGATAATGCGGAACTTGATCGATCGTGTAAGGTTCCAGGTCCCACTCGGCGAAGCACAAATGGCTGCAAAACTCAGGCAGCTTCCTAAACACAGAACGGAGTACTTCCTCAGACGAGAAATACCACGAGCAATGGGCCATCACGCCGTAATCGTACGATTCCCCCGCGAACGCGCCCTCTTGAAGGATGTCGCAGTTGAATCGAAAATCGATTTTGTGACCCAGCGGGCCGGAACGAATGAGATCTGTAGCTTTACCCAAGGTTTGCGGGGCGCCGTAGGACAGGTCGGCGATGTGTCCGGCGCTTTCAGCTAGAACAGAAGTCATGTCTCCTTGACCACAACCGACCTCAAGGATACGTGCGCCAGACGGGATTTGCCAAAACTCCGCCAGTTGCCTACGATAATCGTCCTGGCTTGTGTCTTCCATTCTTGGTCTATTAGGATATCACTCCGTCTCACTGCTGCTTCCGCGGCGTCCGCCGCGTGATGCTACATCCGACGTGCGCGGCAGAGCGAAGTCCAGCGCCACCAGCCAAGCCGTCAGCATGCCAAACGAAACCCTTTGCGCCCACGGCAATACAATGACGAAAAGGCTGGCGTAGTAAACCGCTGCACTCAAGACGAGAACCACGAAGCACACGCAGCCGGCGATGAAAAAGCAGGTCTCGCGATTGGCGTAGAGCGCCCTCATCAGCGCAACCAGGGCGACGACTAAGAACACGAGCGAAATCGTGACCATCAAGTCGTGCATCGGCGTAATCGTAAGGCTGGCGTAAACCATCGAGCCGATACCGCCGATGTTAATTACCTTCGAATTCTTGGCGAACTCAGGGTATTTGGCCAGCCGCGAAAAGACGAAGGTGAGGCTGACGCAGAACAATACGACCCCAACGTCCGCCAGCGTGCGAGCAGGGCCAACCGGCCCCCTCAGCAGCGTCGAGACAAAGTCCCGGTTCCAGTCGAACCCTCCCGGATAGAAGCTGGTCGCCGCCCCCAGACACGCGAGTGCGACCAAGATGCCGAGGACGGAAGCAATCTTAAGCGGCAACGATCTCCAGGTGAACCATCACATTGTCGCCGACATTCACATTCTCGGCTTTCTGCACTTTCGCTTTGACGGGAACAAGGTAGAGTCCGTCCTTCGGGAAGAGGGAGGTGGTGTATTCGGTAGCGCCGATCCGTGCCGTGACCGGGATGCATCCCCAACCGTAAGTAACCCGGGCCGAGATGGCCTTGATCTCCGCCGACTGCTCAGGCGGCACCGGCACATAAACGAACGGCGCCGGACCACGCCACCAGATCACCTCGTTCGCGAAGTCTAGAACCATTTCGAGATTATATCGAAGGTGCATTCAGCCTTCGGCTGGTACGATCACCGACATGGTCGGAATCAGCTTCGCTGCTGCGCTGTTCATGCCGGTTTTCGCTCAACCTCAGGAACGAATCCGTGATGTGATCTATTACAAAGAGAGTGGCAGCGCCTACACGCTGGACATATTCAAGCCCAAAACCCCAAACCACAAGGCGATCCTCTGGATCGAGAGCGTCGGATGGTATTCCTACGGCGACATAGAGCCTGAGTTCGCCAAGGAATTTACCGACCGAGGGTTTACATTTTTTGGCGTAGCTCACGGATCGCAGCCCAACTACACGATCCCAGAGATCATTCCGATGATTACGCGCGCTGTTCGTTTTGTCCGCGCGGGCGCGGCGGGCTTTGGCGTCGATCCCAATGCGATCGGCGTGTGCGGCGCCAGTTCAGGCGGCCATCTCTCGCTTGAGGTTGGTGGCCTAGGGGACAACGGCGCCCCGAATGCGAGAGATCCGGTAGACAAGGTCAGCGGACGCGCCAATGCCGTGGTCGCCTTTTTCGCACCCACCGATTTTGAGAATTGGGGTGCAAAGGGCGTGCCGCTGTCAGAAACCCGCAGCGGCGCATGGTTCATCACCGCGTTCGGATTAGCCGCTCGGACTCACAAAGAGATGATGCGAGAGATTGCTCACGACACTTCCCCAATCAACCTCATCAGAACCGATTTTCCGCCAACCTTGCTGATCCATGGAGACGCCGACAAGACAGTGCCTTTGCAGCAATCCAAGGAGATGAACGCAGCATTGGCGGCGGCGAAGGTCATCCATAAGCTGAAAATCCTTCACGGGTTAGGTTATTCGGACGATACGATCGAAAAGGGACTTCCCGAGGCCCTTGCCTGGTTCGACCGGTATCTTGTAGTCGCAAAACCTAAGATTGGTATGTGAACTCGGTTGGTGATAGCATAGGATGGGAAACCAAGATGGATCACGATGACGAACTGGTAGGGACAATGTTGAGTAGGCGCGAGGCGATTCGCGTGGCGGCTCTGGCAGGCGCATCCTTGGTTTTTGGTCCGGCAAGCGCCCAAGCAACAGGGCAGCTTCACCCCGCCAAGGTCATGAACTTGGTTGCCACGTCCGAAGTTGAAGAAGGGCCATTCTTTGTCGACGAAGAGCTTAATCGAAGCGACGTGACTCTAGGCACGACCCGGGGGTCCGTTGTCGATGGCTCGCCCATTGCAGTTCGTCTGACCGTGTACGGCTTGCGCGGCAAGCACACCGAACCGCTCCGTGGCGCGCATATCGACATTTGGCACGCCGATGCCAAGGGCGCCTATTCGGACGAGGCATCCAACCTCATCCAAAGCGAGAGCACGAAAGGCGAAAAGTGGCTTCGGGGGTATCAAGTTACGGATGGAGACGGCAGAGTCGAGTTTCGCACAATCTTTCCGGGCTGGTACCAGAATCGTACTCCCCATATTCACGTCAAGATTCGAAATTTCGACCCCAAGGCGAACAGGACGCACGTGTTCAACACCCAACTATTTTTCGACGAAGCGGTGAACGATGAAATGCTCAACCGTGCGCCGTATAACGATCGCGGCGCGAGGCGCGTTCGTAACTTGTGGGACGGCCTCTATGCGATGAAGCAGGCAGATGGCACGATGGTTGGCTCGCACCTTCACTTTAGCGTCGACAAATCCCCCGCCGGCGTCGTCCAGCGTGCGCATTTCGCGATCGGATTGAACCTAAGCTAAGTTTCCGGACGGCGCCACCGAGACGCCGACTACGGGGGCTGCTATTGCCTATGGTGTGGTAATTCGCACCATCTTCAGCTGCCGACTTGGCTCCGAATGATTACCGCCGACCTGCTCGGCTGTCACCCCTCCCTGCCTGACAGCTAGCCGGAAGAGCCCAAAATCGCCGTGCTCGAAGCCGAAGCTCGTGCCGTCGTCCTCGTAAAGATTCCCAGACCACGGGCCGTCTCCGTACACCCGAACCATGTACGGCGACGAGGCGGGGATCGAAGCCAGATTGCCGGTGACCGGCAGAGTCGGAATCGCGATGCCGCCACTCACGTACAGGGGGATCTGGTCCAAGGTTGGCGTCACCGTGATCGTCTCGCCGCTGCCGACGTAGGCGCCGGTCGCATAGTCATACCAGCGGCCCGCAGGCAACCGGACGTGGCGGCTCTTTTCCCCTGCGAACATCGGGGCGACGAGGAGGTCGTCGCCCAACAGATACTGGTCGATCTCCAGTCCGCCGTCGACAAGGCTCATCGGGCGGATGGGCGGAATGCCGTCCAAATGATACTGAGCATAGGTGGTGTACAGGTACGGCACGAGCGACTCGCGCAGCTCCATCGCGTCCCGCACTTCCCTCTCGACCGCAGGATAGCTCCACGGCTTTTTGCCGCTGTCCCACGCGTTAAGCTGCGCTATCGGCGAGAGGCAGGCCGATTGCATCCGCCGCACCCACTCCTCATCGGTTCCCGCGCTCCGGATCTCGGCGCACCACAGCACCCCCGCCAGCGAGCAATTGATCGACGCGGCGACGTACTGGCGATGGTCGTAGGTGTCGCTATAGATAGCGAACGGAAACCGTGAGGCTCCGCCGTTGGAGGCACGAACGAGGCCGAATGTGCGGCGACCGGCGTCGTGGTACATCCTCGTCAGCTCCTTTTGCCACAGCACGCCGTAGATCTGCCGCATCTGTAGACCACCGGGGCCGCTCGGGAACTCGGCGTGGTCGGGCCAAAGCCAGTTGTCGAACCCATCGACCTCGTCGATCTTGTAGCCGGACACACCGAGCGCCAAATGATGCTTTTGCAGAAACCCGCGCATCGCCGTCGCCGCATCGGAGGAATAGATGTCCGGGACCGCCCCCAGCCAAACCGTGTGGGACCCGAAATGATTCCCAAGAGCTTTATAGAGGTCCGAACCAGGCGCTACATAGGGGTTTTGCCAGAGATTCACCTCAACCCCAAGCTTCCGCGTTTCCGCGAGGAAGCCGGTCGGGTCCGGGAAACGAACCGGGCTCCACTCCATCGTGCCCGGATATGAACTCGACTGCCAACCCGGCTCCAAGCCAAGCACATCGAGGGGATAGCCTTTAGACTGAAATTCCTTAGCTTCCCTAACGGCTTGATCGGCGTTGAAATCGAGTGGCGTGCGGTGCCAAAAGCCGAGTGCCCACCGTGGCGGCAACGGGCCCCCGCCGCAAAGCAGGTTGTACCGTTGAACAGCGTTCATCGGGGTCGGACCACCCAGCACGATCACTTCCAGCCCCGCGTTTTCAACGCTCGCCTCGACGTAGCTGCTGTCCGGTTGCGAATCCCAATGTGGGTCGGTACTCCGATCGCGAAACGGCGGATTCTTCGGATCTCCCAGCCGGTTCCCGATCCCCACGTACACATCGATCGGCCGGCTGGTATTGAAAAACACTGCGTAGCCCAAACTGCTCACATACATCGGCGTCGGTGCATGGAGCCTGTCATGGCCGCGATCGTAGTGATCCACCCGCAAGTGGTAGATCCCCGGCCGCCGGTTCATCCCCTCCATCTGCATGCCAAGCCCAAAGATCTTCTCCCCCGGCTGGAGGGGAATGCGAACCATCGAAAAGTCGCGGGTATGCCGAGTCTCGATCGTCTTGAGTTCGAACGGAAGTTGGGCCACCGGCAGCTTGCGCAGCCCGTCCCCCGCCGGCTTCGCCTCCGCCGCCTCAGTCAGAGTGGGCCGGTCGTGCGCCCCAACCTGCCCCCGCCAAACCCCAGGTCCGATTTCCTGCCAGGTGAGAAAAGTGCCAATCATGATGAGTGCTGACAGCATAGTCTCGATTACCGATTGCCAGCCCGGATGATGGTCCCGTCTGAGGCGTTGTAGACGGCTACTCGCTTCCAGGTGTAATGGCCGGGTGAGCCGACGATGCCCCAGAAGTCGAAGTTGCCGGCATCGCGGTCACCGGCTGCGTCGAGTTTAGTCGGGCCGGTGACGCCGATGTATTTCTCGGCGATTGCCGTGAAGTCGTTGCGAAATCGGGTTGAGTCCCACCCTGAATTCTCCTTGGCCCGGGCGAGGGCGGCGAGCCAAACCGCGTCGTAAGCCGAAAGCGCAAAGGCGTCCGGCTCGATTCCTGATCTTGACTTGATACGAGAGGCAAGCGGCGCCCACGTTCCCACCATCTGATCTTCAAGCCCAAAAATCGGATTTGGGTAGCCAGCCCTGACCGCGAATTCGCTCGCATCAGCTTTCGCGGTCAGGGCCGTGCTCTGAACGACCCCGTCGCTGCCGTACCACTTGAGCGCGGACAGAACGGAATTCGTTTTCGCACCGGCAAGGATCGCGGCGGCTTCGTCGAAAGCGGCAAGATACACCGCGACCTTTGCCCCTGGATGAGAGCTCTTGAGCGCCGACGCCTGCTTCGAGATTTCGGCGAGAGTTTTCCCGAAATCCGAAGTCGTCGCCTCGTAGCGGACGCCCGGTGAACAAACCCCGCCCGTCGATGCAAAGCGCGCCGTAACTGAGCTAAAAAGGCCGCCATTGCCGGCATCGACCCGGGCGACCGGCACAATCGCCCGAACCCCATCCGCCTTCAAGAGCGCCACCAGTGCCGCAGCTTCTCGCCGGTCGTCGGGAACCATACGCAGTACATTGTCAAGCTCGATAGAGAGGGACGAGGCTGTACTTCCCTGACTGATGATAATCGCTCCTGTCCCGTTGGCAATCGGGGTTAGCGCAGTCAACTCCGCGCTCGACTGCGGCCCGATGAACACGTGGACCGACTCGTACTGCAGCTTCTTCATTTGCGCTACCGCGTTCGCAGGCTGCAGCTTGGTGTCGGCAATGATAGGCCGTATCCTCACCGAGATCCCCCGATCTTTGAAGTAGCGGTTAACATCGTCCGCCGCAAGTTCCACCGCCGCTTTGCTCGCGCGCCCCAAGGTATTCCAGTTTCCGGTCAAAGAGAGCAGCGCCCCAATCCGAAACTCGTCGGGCGTCTTCGGCGATACGGCCCCGATCATTCCCACGGCGGCGAACGCCAAGAACAGGCGAATCCGAATCCGCAGAGTTTTGTTCATTTCATCAGAATAGATGAACGGCGGGGTTTCGTGCCTATGCGGTACTGGGTGTATATTGTCATCGTCCGGTAATGAAATGAGGTTCCATGCAACCAAACGCCCTCACTGCGATCGTGCCTATTATCCCGGATAGGCTTGAGCAGTTACGGACCTTCCTCACCGATCTGGGCAACAACGTCGGGAACAACCCCTCGATCGACTTCACGTTTTCACCGGCGACTCACTTCGCGAGATGGGTGATTTTTGAAGCGTCGGACGGCATCCCGGCGAGGCTTTACTTCAGCACTTGTTACGATGGCGACGCCGACACCTACTTCCAGGAACTCAGTTCGAACCTCGGTGTAGGAATGGAGGCGGTTTGGACTTGCTGCGAGGCGTACGCCCCTGGCGTGGCAGCACATCCGAAGCAGTTTGCCAAATACCTCGAGCCGTTCACCTATAAAGTGGACACTTTTCTCATCGCCTTTCCCGACCTGACTGCAAAGGAGATCGTGGCCGGCGCGGCGCTTCGGGAGACGTTCGAGGATCTCCTCGACACAATTCCTGCCCCTCAGACCTTTCCCTTGGACGACAGCAGCCAGAACCTCAATCCCAAGAGTTCGCCTCCCGGTACGCCGACGCCGCAGTGGGTTTGGCGGATCGTCGATTTCCTCGTCGGCGTCGATCCTTCGGCGCCGGTACAGAGCACCGTGCTGAACACTTCCAGCGATCTAATCGACATGGAGGACCGCGTCGTTCAAAACCAGATGACTATTATTTCAGCGGTAAAAAAGGGGATATGGCCGAGGCTGATGCTACGTTTCATGCTATGGATCGGAAACAAGGCGAAGGCGACGCCGGACGGCAAGCTCTCCGGCCTGACGACGATCCATTTTGCCCGTTGGGTAGTGATCGACAACGGCGACAACCTGCTGTTTGAAAGCAACTACGACGGAAGCTGGGAGCGATATATCGACGACTTCGGGGACAACGCGGTGGGGGGCATGAATTCGGTTTGGGGCAACTGCATCGGCTTTCCGAAGAAGGGCTGTCTCGACATCGAAGCGTTCAAGCAGGTCATCAGGAGCCATCAAATTCAAGCTCAGTTCTTTTACAGCGCCTATCCAAACTCGAGCATCCAGAATATCAACTCGAACCGGACGTTGAAAACATCGCTCTCGCAACTCGACGAGTACCTGGCGGGTGTCTATGAGTAGTCTTCGCTTACCTGAGATCCAGGGCATCATCATCAGCGGCTACAGCCACTTGGTCTACTCGTCGTACCTTTTCGGTTCCATTCAGGACTCAGTTCGCGCCAAGCAGTGGATCGCCAATCTCGTGCCCAAGATAACCCATTCGGCTTGGGATATAAATGAGAAAGGCAAAGCAAAGAAGCCGAATTCGGCTGTCAACATCGCCTTCACCGCCCCCGGCCTGCTCGCGCTTGGCTTGCCGCAGGATTCGCTGTTGACTTTCCCTCAGGAATTCAGAGAGGGCATGGCGCAAGCCGACCGTTCTCGCCGGCTCGGCGATTCCGGCGGAAGCGACCCAAGCCGATGGGAAGTAGGTGGCCCATCGAATGAACCAGTTCATCTTCTCATCATCCTCCAGACTCTTACCGAAAACGAGTTAGGATCAATGCGAACGGAGTTTGCGGAAACCATGGCGAAGTCCGGAATCAAGCTGATTTGCCAGGAAGATGCTCACCGGTTGGCAGACGAAAGCGAGCCATTCGGGTTCCAGGACGGAATCTCGCAGCCATCGATCGCAGGGGCTCCGAACGTGTCGGCGAGCGATCCCAGCGCGATTCCGACCGGCGAATTCATCTTGGGATACTCAAATTCGTATGGAATCCTGCCTCCGAGCCCAACGGTCCCCGGTGTTCAAGACTTCGGAGCGAACGGCTCATTTCTTGTGTTTCGAAAGCTCCAGCAGGATGTGGCCCAATTCCGAAGATATTTCCTCGGGGCGTCCAAGGACGCGACGGACTGCGAACACCTGATGGCCAAAGCGGTCGGCCGCTGGAAGAACGGCACACCACTGACCCTATCGCCTGACAACGACGATAGCCGACTCAGCCAGGCGCCTCAAAACAATACATTCGGATACCAAGGGAGGACGCGGGTGCGATCAACGATGCCGCCCAGGCAGGTAAGGCGGAGACTGTAGGTCTGTTACTTGAGGCGGGGTTTGAGCCGCTGCCGTCCGGTACTGTCGGATGGAGCGCGCTCCATACCGCGTGTTGGTTCGGCTACGTCGAGGTCGTGAAGATACTGGTTGGCCTTGTGCCTCTGGACCTGAAGGACTCTGTTCACGGCGGGACTCCCCTCAGTCATGCTTTGCATGGAGCGCAACATTGCCGAAACGACAGGGGCGACTATCCTGCGGTTGTGGAGATCCTCCTGCAAGCGGGCGCA
>Ga0206819_10347_pt1 | contig 12460 bp, 10 predicted proteins | sample Alteio_BWOrgCont_87_FD_152855 | JGI IMG/M metagenome (GOLD analysis project Ga0206819, IMG submission 152855) | Enriched cells from forest soil in Barre Woods Harvard Forest LTER site, Petersham, Massachusetts, United States -... | ecosystem: Environmental > Terrestrial > Soil > Temperate forest >... | reverse complement strand
TCCGTCAGATCGCGTGCTTCGCCGAGCTTGGTGCGAAATTCGACTTCGGCGATGGGCAGGGCCTGCTCCAGCAGCTCGATTTGAAGACGGATGCACAACAGGCTTTGTCCGGCTTCGTCGTGGAGCTCACGGCTGATGCGGCGGCGCTCCATTTCCTCGACGTGGAGCATGTGCTCAGCCAGGCGGCGGACCTGCTCTTCGCGCTGGGCCAGATCTTCCATGAGCCGCGCTTTTTCGGCGGCCATCAGACATCGCTCGGCCGCGGCGGCGAGCAATTCCTGCTCCCGCGGGAGCCATTCGTAGGGCTTGGCGAAGCCGAACTGCATGACGCCGGCGGTACGGCCGTTGGCGGCCAACGGAATCGACCAGCAACTGGCGAAGCGGCGATGCCAGCTTTCATCCAGCAGCACTCCGGCGGAGTGCGCGTCGCCATTCAGGTGGCGCGGTTTCGAAAGCTTCTTGATGAGCCCGGGCCGATTGGGAACCACCAGGGCCGCGGTCTTAGGCGAGCCGGCGCGCAGCTCCCAGGCTTTGGAAGTCTGGTTGAGCATGTACAGCCGGCCGGCGTCGGCGCGGCAGACATGCACCAGGGATTCGAGGAAGCGGCGCAGCAGTTCTTCGAGGTTGCGCGATTCGAGTTCGACGCGGAACAGCTCGTAGAAAGCCTGAGTTTCGGCTTCGCGGACCTGATAATACGCGTTGTTCAGGGTCAGGATGACGCAGAAATGAAGCTGCTCGCGGACCCACTGAAAATTGGCGTGCTCATCGGGGATCAGGGCTTCGAGAGTGGGGCCGAGGAGCTTGTCATATTCTTCCAGAGCTTCGAGAATCGCGCTGGGCGGCAGGTTGAGCTTGGCCAGGCGGCGGCCGTTGTACTCCACCTGCTCGATGAACTTGAGCGGAGGATGTCCCAGGGCCAGAATTCGGGCGGCGGCTCCGGGGGTGATGGCGGCCAACGCGATGCGCTGTTTGGGCAGGAATGCTTTAACAACATCGGCAAGCACTCCGCGGCCACCCATGTAAACATTTCCCTCGCTTCCGCCGATGGAAAACTGAAACTGGCGGTGGAAGATAACGGAATCGGCTTCAATGTGGAAGAAGCCCTCGCCAAGCGGGAATCCTTCGGGATGTCCGGCATGCGCGAACGTGTGGCCTTGCTGGGCGGCGGATTCCGCGCCGAAAGCCGTACGGAAGGGGCCAAGCGAGGTACAAAGATTTCCATAGAACTGCCGATAGCTAAGTAGGTGGAGATGCGTAGAGGAAGTAAGCATCCCGCCGGGGCAATTTTTCGGCGTCGGAATTTACGGAAGGTCAGGCACAACCTTTATGGCCAAGATTCGAATCATGCTGGCGGACGATCACACACTGTTCCGCCAGGGAATCCGGACGCTGATTTCAGCGGAACCGGATATGGAAGTAGTAGGCGAAGCTTCCAACGGCGGCGATGCCGTGGAAAAAGCCAATGAAGCACGGCCCGACGTCGTGCTCATGGACATTGGCATGCCCGGGCTTTCTAGTTTTGAAGCCACACGCCAGATCAAGAAGAATCGTCCCGAAACCAAAGTTCTCTTTCTTACCATGTACGACGACGAGGATTACCTGGTCGAAGGCATGGAAGTCGGCGCCAGCGGCTACGTCCTCAAGGACAGCCCCAGCCAGCAATTAGTGGCCGCGGTCCGCGACGTCTGCCGCGGAGGCAGCTATCTTTCCCCGCGCATGCTCAGCCAGCTGGTGGACGATTTCCGCAGCCGCATCAAATCCGCCAACCGCCTGCCGCGTTTCGCCACGCTAACCACGCGTGAGCGTGAAGTCCTGAAGATGCTCGCCGAAGGCAACTCGGTAAAAGAAATCGCCTGCGACTTGAACCTGAGCGTCAAAACGGTGGAAGCCCACAAATTCAACCTGATGCGCAAGCTCGACATCCACAACAAGGCCCAGCTGGTTCAATACGCCATTCAGAAAAAGATCATCAAGATCCCGAACCTGGTCTGAAAAACCCGTCTGAAAAAGGGGACTGACCACTCTGTCCCCAATCCACAATCCCGCCACAGTCCGATTCGCCTCTTCAGTGGACAGAGCGGTCTGTCCCCTTTTTGAAACGATCACAGCCGGAGTCTTTTTTTTTAAACGATTCCCGAATCAAGCTCTGGCCGGTGCCCGACCAACTACCCCGCCTTGACCAGCATCGCCTGCTGCACCACCCGATTTCTTCCCTGATTCTTAGCGATATACAACGCGTCATCCGCGATCCGGATCAGCGCCTCGGGGTCCGGCTCCATTCCCGGCTGCCAACTGGTCGCGCCGAAACTGCAGGTCACCACCCGCTCCTCGTCGTTGATGTCCATCGGCAGCCGGTCGAGTGACGACCGCATGCGTTCCGCGTGCGCTGACGTATTCGCGTCGTCCGACCCTGGTAAAATTACCAGAAATTCCTCGCCGCCGTACCGCCCGATCGCATCGTACGGCCGGATGGACGCCTGCATCCGCCGCGTGAACTCGCGCAGCACTGCGTCCCCCGCGAAGTGGCCGTAGGTGTCGTTCACGGATTTGAAATGATCCAGATCCGCCAGCACCACTCCCACCGGCCGGTTCTCCCGAGCCCCGCGCGCCAGCTCGCGCTGCAGGATATCCAGAATCGAGCTCCGGTTCCAGATTCGCGTCAGGAAATCCTTCTGCGCCTGCTCGCGCAGCGCGTCTTTGGCCGCCACCAGTTCGCGTTGCAGGTCGATGATCCGCGTCCCCGCGCGCAGCCGCACCTTCAGCTCATGTTGGTCGAATGGCTTAGTGATGTAGTCGTCCGCGCCGGATTCCATCCCCTCGATCAGGTCTTCCTTGAGGCTCTTCGAGGTCAGCAGCAGCAGGTAGGTGTAGGTGTCGTTCTCTTTTTCGCGCTCGCGCACCCGCCGGCAAACTTCCGGCCCGGTCAGCCCCGGCATCACCCAGTCGAGGATCGCCACCATCGGGCCATCTGTACCTTGTAGCGCGTTCCAAGCTTCGACTCCGTCGCAGGCGACGACGACCTCGTAGCCCCATTTCCGTAACGTGGCATCCAACAGATGCCGCGAAACGATGCTGTCGTCGGCTATGAGAATACGCATCATTACAAACTATTTATCGGCTGCTAAAGCCCCAGTGCTTACGGTTATTTTATACAATTGCGGATTGAGCATGTCGATCCCCAACTCCATCGTGGTGCTGCGCCACGAGCCATTCGAACACCTGGGCCATTTCGCCCCCATCCTGACCGCTCGCGGCATCTCCTTCTCCTATCACGACCTGACCGACCCCCTCCCGCCAGAAATTCCACCAGCTCTGGTGATCCTGGGCGGCCCCATGTCCGCCAATGACGCCATCATGGCCCCCGAACTCGACCTGATCCGCCGCGCTCTGACGCTCAGTACTCCTATGCTAGGCATATGCCTAGGCTCACAATTGATCGCCAAAGCCCTAGGCGCGCCAGTATATCGCAATCCGGGACTGGAAATCGGCTGGTACGATGTGCACCTGACCCAGTCCGCCCTTTCGGACCCCGTTTTCGGTGGCATAGAATCCCCCACCAGGTTCTTCCACTGGCACGGCGAAACCTTCGACCTCCCGCAGGACGCCGTATGGTTAGCCCGGTCCGACCGTTGCCGGAATCAAGCCTACCGCTATCGCCACAACGTCTACGGCATCCAGTTCCATCCGGAGATCACCTCCGAAATGATCGAAGACTGGCAGGCCCAACCCGTAAACTGCGGCGACGTAGCCACGCTAAAAAATCCCTTAGACCCGAACGCCGTCAATCAGGAACCCGTCGCCCAGCACATCCTGGAAAATTGGCTCTCAACCTTCGAGTGAGCTCCCGCACCTGAGTGCCGTGTCGCCGCTAGGTGGGGCTGCCGGTCTCGCCGGCTGTCTCTGTTAACCGCCCAAATCTGCGCGATCCTATTAAAATGCAAGTCAAAGATCTAGCCGCCTGGCTAGGCGCGACCCACGAAGGCGACCCCCGCACCGATCTCCAACACGTAGCATCTCTCGAGGAAGCCGGCCCCGAAGATCTCTCCTTCGTCTCCAGCAAGAAATCCCAGCGCCACGCCGCCGATTCTCAAGCCGGCTGCCTGCTGGTCCCCCTCGATTTCCCCAACGACCAGAACCGCACCATCATCCGCACCATCGATCCCAGAGCCGCCGTAGCCAAGGCCATCGCCAAACTCCACCCTCCGATGCAGCCTCACCAAGGCATCCGTCCAACAGCCGTAGTCGACCCCGAAGCGCAAATCGGCAAAAATGTTTCCGTCGGACCCCAAGCCGTAATCGGCAAATCGAAAATCGGCGCAGGAACCACAATCGGCGCAGGCACAGTCATCGCCGACCACGTGGAACTTGGCGAAGACTGCCTCATCCACGCGAACGTCACCATCTATAGCGGCGTCAAAATCGGCAGCCACGTCATCCTCCACTCCGGCTGCGTCCTTGGCGCCGACGGGTTCGGCTTCGTCTTCTCCGAATTGCAATACCAAAAATTCCCCCAGATCGGTCGCGTAGAAATCGCAGACCGCGTCGAAATCGGAGCCAACTCCTGCGTGGATCGCGCCGCCCTAGGCGTCACCAGCATCGGAGAAGGATCGAAGCTCGACAACCTGGTCCACGTAGGCCACAATTGCCGGATCGGCCGTCACGTAGTCATCGCCGCCCAAACCGGATTCTCCGGAGGAGTCGTAGTCGAAGACTACGCCATCATCGGCGGCCAGGTCGGCGTCGGCGATAAAGCCCGCATCGAATCAAGAGCCGTCCTAGGCTCCGGCAGCGGCGTTCTCACCTCGAAAATCGTAAGAGCCGGCCAAGTCATGTGGGGCACCCCCGCACGACCCTTAAAACAATACCTGGAACAACTAGCAGCCCTCTCGCGCCTAGCCAAAAAGAAGAAGTCCGACTCCTGACTTCTTTCCCTATTGCTTCCACTCCGCCGTCTCCGTCACACTCACCCGGCTCCGTGGATAAACCGTCAACCGGAACCGCACCGTCGCCGACGAGTTCCGGTACACAATGCTCCCATTCGCCAACTGCGCCGTATCCAGATCCACCGATTTCGTAAATTGCCCGTCCTCGATCTCCAGCACCCCATGCTGCGCCGACCGCACCGCCGCCGACGACCGGTCCCACTTCACGCTCAAGTTGTATCCCGAGTCTTTCACCGAATCCGACGTAGCTTCGGGAGCACCCGCCTTAGCCACCACCAGCCCCAGCGAGAAATCGGCGACGTCGTGCCCCGGACCGCGCGTTACGCCGATCATCAACCCCAGCGCCACGCCGAACAGCAGGAACACGAACGACAGCGGTACCCAGATCGCGCTCCGCAACCGGGATTTCGACGGCGCCGTATACACCGGCGCTTCATGGATCAGCCGTTGCGGAGCCACATCTGCCATCTGCGCTTCCACGCGGCCCTCGCGAATCCCACGCGCCCGCCGAGCCGTCCCGCGCTCCTCCGCGGTCCTTCGCACCGGCTCTTCTTCCCCGGTCAACTCCCGCCGGCGGAACGGAAATTCCAGTGGAGTGGCCGCCTGAAATGCCCCCTCCTCGCGAAAGAAAAATCCCGCCATGCTGACCTTGGTCCCGTAAGGTTTAATCAGCAGCGCCACCTGCTCCGGCGACGGAAAATATTCGTCCAGCAGCCCGACGTCTTCTTCCGACAGCGACATTCCGTCCCGCGTGTGGCTCCGAAAAAATCCCACGGCATACGCTGGCCGCCCTTCTTCCGCCGGCCATCGCGAGGCCGCTTCCTCCAATACTCCACGATCCTGATCCAGAAAAAGATACGACGGCCCGCGCTTGTATTCGCACTCCACCAGCTCGAAATCGTCCACCCGGACGATGGTCTGCCCGCCGTCGTGTTCCATGCTCCCGATCAGCACGCCGCCCACCTCGGCGCCGCGCTTGGGGACCAGGCCGAATCCGCGCATCACCTCTTGAAGAATCCGATCGATCACGTCCAATTGCACGCACACGACCACCGGTTTCCCCGCAACTTCCCACACGTAGTACCCGGCAGTGTCTTGTGTTCCGGTTGGCATTCGAGTTAAGGTTTCATCGTACTATGGCAGGCATTCTGTACGTCGTCGCGACCCCCATCGGCAACCTGGAAGACATCACCCTCCGCGCCATCCGCATTCTAAAAGAGGTCACCGTGATCGCCTGCGAAGACACCCGCCACACCCGCAAGCTCCTTGATCACTACGAAATTTCGAAGCCCGCCATCAGCTACCACGAGCACAACGAAGCCTCGCGCACTGCTGAAATCATCGAACGCCTGGAGGCGGGCGATCACGTCGCGCTAGTCTCCGACGCCGGCACACCGCTCATCTCCGACCCCGGTTATCGAGTGGTTGCCGCCGCCATTGCCGCCGGAATCACAGTCGTCCCGATCCCCGGCGCCAACGCGGCCATCACCGCGCTCTCCGCCAGCGGCCTTCCCATCGACGCCTTCCGTTTCTGCGGATTCCTCCCGCCCAAAACCACGCAGCGCCGCAAACTTCTGGAACAATTGAAACCAGAAACCTGCACGCTAATCTTCTACGAAGCCCCACACCGGATCCTTGAAGCCCTGGAAGATATCGCCGCCGTCATGGGATCGCGAGAAGTGGTCTTGGCGCGGGAGCTGACCAAAATGCACGAAGAATTCGCGCGCGGAAAACCCGCCGATCTAGCCAGCACAATCTCCACGCGAGGCGAGTTCACCATCCTGATCGGCAAAGCCACAGCCGCCGATCCCGTAGACACACCCATAGAAGATCAAGTAACAGCCTTGGAAAAACAGGGGATGGCCCGTATGGACGCAATCAAGCAGGTAGCAAAAACAAGAGGTCTGTCAAAGCGCGAAGTTTACAAAAAAGTGTCCGAATAAACGTTCATGGATGTTCATTAACGGCCTTCTTACTCTTCGCAGCCGCATCCGTGCCCTTCCGGATCTGCTCGAAATACTGCTCCACGTATTGCTGATAGATCAGCGGCACTTCATCCCGATGGATCTCGCTGCCCGCGTCAGTGTGCGTAGTCGACTTCTGCGCCCACGGCGTCTTCAACTGCTGCTTGCTTGACCCGACCTCTACCATCACTTCGCCAGTCACATTCTGCGCGCGCTTGCCCAGAATCTCGCTGATCTTGCCCATCGCCTGCAACTGCTCAGCCTCGCGAGCCGCCTTGTCCCCGTCCGCCGATCCGATCCCGCTCTTCGAATCCTGCGACGCATTCTTATCCGAAGATTTCTCCGCGCCCTTGGCATCCGACGACTGCTTCTTATCGCCCGCGTCGCTCTGATCGCTCTGCGCGTCCGCGCTCGAATTCTGCGACTGTTTCTGTTGCGCGTCGCCCTTCTGTCCGGATTTCTGCTGCTGCCCGGTCTGCCCTTCCTTCTGCGCGTTCTGCTGATTCTGCCCGTTCTGCGATGACGACGGCTTCATCTTATTCATCATGTTCGACATCGCGTCTTTGATCTTGTCCATCAGCGACGTGCTATCGTTGGCCGCGTTTTGTTTCGAATCCTGCTGCCCGCTTTTCTGATCGCCCGACTTCGATTCCTTCGAATCATTCGACTGATCCGCATCATTCCCGTTCGAAGTCTTATCGCCTTTTTCGCCTTTGTCGCCCGCCGCCTGGTCCGGATCGGTCTGTGCGCCTTCCTTGGTCGCGTCTTTCGAATTGTCGCCCGCCTGCGGATTCGAAGCGTCCCGAGTATCCTGCCCTTCCAGTTGCGCATCCGGCGTCTGATCGCTCTGCGTGGTGGGCGCATCCGAATCGCCCTGGTCCACCGGCGGCGTCTTCAACGCCTCGCCTTTTTTCAGATTCTGGGCAGTCAACTGCTTCTGCGGGAAAAATGTGTCGAACGCGATCTTGACCAGCGACGGCTCCAGGCTCAGCTTCCCCGTCACCGCATAGCGCACCGCGAACAATCCGCACGCGACCGCGAATAATGCCAGCGCCGGATACCGGAATCGCGACCGCGCCAGCGGCAGCGCCGTCTGCAGATCCACTGTCCGCGCCACTTCGTCCGCGTTTTCCCGCTGTTTCGCGCGAATCGCCGGATCGCCCAGCGCGTCATCCGACGCGAAATGCGTAGCTGTCGACAACGCGTCGGCCAGCTTCAACCGCCGGTCGATCTTTTGCGCCAGTCTGTATTTCGAAGGAATGCTCTTGCGCAGCCGGTACAATCCGATGCCGAGGCTGGCCACCGCCAGCAGCACCACCCAATACCAGTCGAGAATCTGCGTCCCAGCCAGCAGCAGCACAATCGCGCCGCCCATCCCGATCCCCAGCGCCAGCGCCCCCTGGTCCAAAACCAAATGCGCGAAGCTCCGCCTCTGCGCCTTTTCGAGAAGTGTGCCAACGCCGTTTTTCAACAATTCGATTATGACACACGCCTACCGGCTTCCCAGTCCCTGCGCTCGTTTCATGCAAGCCCTGCCTATCAAGGCGGGGGCAGGTTTTGATCGCCGAATCGCCGGGTCGAGCGAAAAAACGCCGCTACGGCCCCTTCAGCACTTTCAGCCGGTCCCCTTCAAATGTGAGAACCCAGTCAAAACGCGCGGGATCCTCCGGCGTGTCCAGATGGTTGCCCAACTTCACATCCAGCGTATGATCGTTCCACAATAACGTCGCCATGAAGTAAGTGTCCCAATCCGGAAACGGATTTTGAACGATCAACACGCGCGACCCCGGCGGCGGTCGCGACGGCAGATCCCGAATCTGCGTCAACACCGTCCACGTCAATTGCTGATCGCGTAGCAGCCACTCCGCCCGCTCGTTCCAATAATGCAGCGTGCCTGGGACCATCAACAGCCCGGCCAGCGCCGCTGCCGCCCACTGCCGCGCAGGCCACTTCGCGAACAGCACCGTCGACGCCGTCGCCATCCACAGCGCCATCGCCAGCAGCGGCAAATACAAACTTCCCCCGCCGCGAGGTTGCACCGTGAAAATCACCGGCAGCATCGCCGTCGACATCGCGAACCAGGTCCACCACAGTTCCCGTTTGCGCACCACCAGGCAGAAAATCACGGTCAGCGCCCACGCCATCCACACTCTCCGGCTGGTCGAAAAATAGCTGCTGTAGAACAGATCGTTCACATACAGCCGCGCATTGACGAAGAACCGGTGCGCCGTGATTTCCAGTTGATACCCGGCCTGCTTCGATAACGAATTCGGTCCCAGTGCCCGCGCCGCCGTGAACGCCGTCCCGATCACCGCCAGCGCCGTAGGAACGCCCCATTTCCACGGCCGCTGAAACAACAATTCGTGAGAGATCACCCAGGCCGCGCCCACCACCGCGATCTCTTTCGAATTGATCGCCGCCAGATAAATCAAAATCACGGCGAGGCTCTCCATCCACGTCAGCGTCCCGCGCTCCCGCCCCCGCACGTAGATCCACAGCATCAGCGCCGTGAAGAAAAACGCCAGCACGTCATAGATCATCGACGTGTTGTAGTAAATCGACAGCATGCTGGCGTGGGCCGTCACCAGCACCGCGGTCAGCGTGGCCGCCGCCATCGATTTCGTCACCAGCCGCGCAATCCGCCAGCTCAGGAAAATGTTCGCCGCCAGGATAGCCATCACCGCGACGCGATACGGCAGCGGATTCATCCCGAAGGTATCGTAGATCGGCAGATAGAACGCCGCGCCCATCGGCCGGTACGCGTTGCGCCACAGCAGCACCACGTCCGCCATGCTCCCCGGCAGCCCGCGCCGCCAGTAGAACCCCAGGTTCATCGGATCGTCAATCGCGAAATGCGCCCGCAGCGCCCCGTGCGCGAAATACAGAAAGTAAACCGCGATCGCAATCGTGACGAACCACGCACCGCGGACCAGGTACCACGAACTCCCCGTCGGAGAAAAATCGCGGTCTATTTTGCCCCCACTACCCGCACATCCCGCGGCAGCTTCAGCACCACCTCGGAATCCGCAACCGGCGTCTTCAGGTCCACCGCAGAATACGTATAGACGAGATAATTTTTCCCCGCCTTATCCACCTTTTCCTTTACTGCGCTGCTCTGGCCCTCCGGAATCCACAGCGTGATGCGTACGATCTCTTTCCGCATCTCAGCCGATTTCGGTGTCAGCACCACGCGCGTGGTCACTCTGGAATCGATGGTTTCGTTTCCGTCGGTGGTCACCGTGTAGGTCTTCTGCAGTTCCGTTCCCGATGCCGCGCCGAAGCTCAGCAGCAGTAGCTGCTCCACCGTGTTGGTCGACGTGTATTTGGTCACGTCATACTTTTCCGCCACGTTGCCTTTCGGCTTGTAAATCCACAGCGTATGCCCGTCCAGCGCGACCACGCGCTCATTCGGCGGGCTGAATTTCACCAGCAGCGACATCCCGTTCTTGCCGCGCTTCATCCACAACTGACCGTTTTCGTCGGTCTTTTCGTCGATCACCGCCAGATATTCGGTCTGGTGCAGAGTGGCGGATACGAACTTCAGCTTCTTCGAAGCCTCATCCATGCGCGCAAAGATCGCGTCCAGCGAGTCCGCGCGTGCCGCCGGCACAGCGCCCAGCAGCGCCCAGATGAAGATAAATTTCACGGTTGAGTAAAGGCCATGTAGCCTTTGATCTGCCCGGCGTCGTCCGGGATCGGTTCCACTTCAGAGATACTCGGCCTGGTCTTGTACCGCTGCCGGATCACCGCAGTGGCTTTCACCACCAGTTGGTCGTCGGGCACTCCGCTGAGCAGTTGCGGGTCGATCCAGAACCCTCCCCGCAGCATCACCACGTTGGCCGCCTTAGGCTGATCCGAAAAAACTTCCCGCGGCGTGAGAAAGATGAACATCAGAATCAGTCCGACCATAACGTCGTACTGCCAGCTCCCCCGCGCATAATCCCAAAAAATAACCCGCCCGATTCCTCGCATCGCATCCAGTCTAGCAATCCCAGGCGCGCAAAAAGGGGACAGACTACTCTGTCCCCAATCCACAATCCTGCAACCCTCCAAAGCACTTCTCCAGTGGACAGAGCGGTCTGTCCCCTTTTTGCGCGCCTGGGATTGCGGCATTCTTTGCGCGTGGGGTCTTATCTGCGTGCATCCGCGTGAATCGGCTGCCAAACCCCATTCCCCCTCCGCCCGCAAATCGAATAATCCAGCGCCCCGAAAAATTCCTTTCGCACCCGCTCCGGCAAATCCCCCAGCGACGGCATACTCTCCACCGCCGGCGACAGCCAATCCACTTCCAGATTCACAAACCCGGCTTCTTCCATATAAAATCCCAGCAGCCGAGCCGGAACCGGACGCGTGTGCGTCGGGTCCAGATAAAAGTGCGAAGCGTAAATCGCCAGGCATTCCGCGTTCGGAGTCTCCACCGCCAGCAGCGCCCCATCACTCATCTTCCGCGCCAGCAATTGGATCAAATCCGGCAGCCGGTCCGGCGGAATGTGCTCGACGACCTGTGAGCAATACACCCCACCCAAAGAAAAATCCGCCAGACTTTCGAGATACGAAAACAACTCCGCCCGCTCCGCCTTCAGACCCTTGGTCAGGCACACCCCGATGCATTCTTCACTCTGGTCGATACCGTGCGCCTCAATCCCCGCCTCGCGCGCCACATCCAGAAACTCCCCGCGCCCGCAGCCCAGATCGAGAACATTTTTCGCTCCCGCGAACTTCGTCGCATAGCGCTCCTGTCCCCGACGGATCTGATCCTCCGGCCCCCGGAAATTTTCGGCGAACCGCAGCCAGTCGAGGGCGATCGGCTTCACTCGCGTTTCCTTGGCCGGCAAAACTTCATCCAGCGCCCGCTGCGCGACGGCTTTCTGCCGGACGATTTTCAATTCGTCGTGAATCACCTTCTGATATTCTGCGCGAATATATTCCAGGTCCCGCCACAGCCGCTTCTGAATGTCTTCCGAATACCGGTCAAGCGCCCCTTCGTAATCGTCGTGCTGCAGCTTAGCCAGCTCCCGCATATTCTGCTCCACCATCGTTACCCGGTGCGTGAACGCCGCCTGCAGCTCCGAAATCGTGCGCAGCATCCGGATCTGATGATGGTCGTGATCCGACTCCCACCCGACGCGCCATTCGAGCCAATGTTTTCGAACGTCCTTCAGTTCCCGCGCCTCATTGCCCAGCACCAGCATCTCTTCGCGATGCAGCCGCGCGGTCTCTTCCATATCCTCCGCGTTCTGGTTCATGTGCTCGGCGTTCTGGTGCTGCCAAACCTGGATCTGCTGCGCGATGGCGGTCAGCGCGCGATTCATTTCCGTCATCGCTTCAATCGACGCCTGCACGCACTGAATCATGCCGCGATTGAATTCCACCTGCTCCCGCACATGCCAGTCGAGCGCGCGTGAAACCAGTTTCTTGAACCCCTGCACCAGCGAGTTCACAATCCCGCCGCGCCGTGGATTCACCTGTCCGATCGCCGCGACTTTCGCTTCCGCCAGATCGCGCGCCTGCAGCATCGGCATCAGGTCCGGAACCGACACCCCGTCGATTCCC
>Ga0206819_10346_pt1 | contig 12498 bp, 11 predicted proteins | sample Alteio_BWOrgCont_87_FD_152855 | JGI IMG/M metagenome (GOLD analysis project Ga0206819, IMG submission 152855) | Enriched cells from forest soil in Barre Woods Harvard Forest LTER site, Petersham, Massachusetts, United States -... | ecosystem: Environmental > Terrestrial > Soil > Temperate forest >... | reverse complement strand
ATGTCGTCACTCGATGGCCGGTCAATCAGAGTATCTCACGAAAATCCTACACCCTCGCCACACCTGGCTGGCAAACCTAGCTGACATGCGCCAGCTCATCATGTTGCGCAAGCTTGCCTTCAGTGGTGAAAACCGCAAGCCATTATCAGATCTCATTTTGATCACAGGAGAATAAATGGCAGACTCAAACCCTAATTGCCTCTCTCCATGTTGAACCCGGATACACTCCACCCCATAGAAGTTTGAAACTCATTGATTCGCGCCCAAAACTGGCTGTGATGCCGGTTACATGAACGCGGTCTTTGAGTTTGGCAGAAAGGATGGGCATCTTTGCGTCACAGTTTTGTCGTGCTGGTGTCTCTGATGATCTGCTTCTTCTATTGCCGGGCTTCTCAAGATCGGGTTCGCCGGTTTAGCCCCGATGCTCCAAAACCAGCGACAAAAGGTCGCTAGGTTCTGGTGGTCCGGCAGGTTCTGTATCGTTCATCACTCAGAGTGGCAAGTTTCCCGGAACGAGAAACTCAGTGATTGGCGCCCAAAACTGGCATCGTCTGCCGGTGACTTAAGCGCGCAATTTTGGGTTTCAGAGAAAGGACGATTCCTGTGCGTCAGTCAATTGTCGTGCTGGTGGTTCTGATGATCGCGTTTGGCGGCGTCGCGGCAGTTGGTCACAACCAACGGCGCAATGCGGCTGAACACGATCGGCCATTCTTCCACAAGGTCTTCAACGTCGGGTCGTTCATGTTCTGCATGGCGGCGATGGCGGTGTTGGTCACGGTGGTCCAACACTTCATGAACGTGGACTGAGGCTTCTACAGTGCGCGCTGCAATGCGCATCAAACGCTAGCTTGCTAGCAGAAAGGTACTATCATGATTCACGATTGGTTCATGCACTTCGGTGCAATCGCGATCGTCTGCTTCCTGGTCGGCTACTTCCCGTCCAAGGCTTATGGCAAGCGCCATCGGCCCGAGACCGGGGAAGACAAGATGAGCCAGGGCATCGGAACGCTGCTCACCATGTGCCTCGCCGGCGGGCTCCTCGGGCTCGCCTTCTTGCTGGTCTGTTTCGGCATCTCCGGCACGTACGTCGGCTGGGCGGGCATGCTCGTCGGCGGCGTGGCGTTCGGCATGATCAAGACCGGCGGCTAACCCCCTGATGCGAGGCGACTCGCAGGCGTTCGCTGCGTCGGCTTGCTGCCGATTCAGCGAAACGCCCGGCATCGGTACAGCCTTGAGGTGACGCAAACCCGCGCCATCTCTCGGTTGTACCTTTGCCCGCAAGCAACTATATGCCTTAGTTAGCACGGAGCCGAAGAGCGAAGAGAAGAAAACAAAAGCACAGGAGTGAAGGGCGGACGCTTTCTGAGAAGCATCCGCCCTTCTTCCTCGCTTGTCTTCAAGCCGGCAAGCCGACTCAGAGCCAGTAGTCCTCACTGTCGACACGCGGCAAGATTGGCGTGTACACGATCGGCTGCGGGCCGCCATGGTCCTTTTGGAACTGCGAGACCAGGTTGTCCTGCTGCTTGCGGAAGTTGAGCACATCGCCATGCATGTCGAAGATGACGAACAAGTAGTCGCCACCGCCGGTGGTGAAGATCTCACCGGACAGAGCGGCGACGCCCTGGTCGGTTTCCGTCAGCGTTCCCGTCTTGGCGATGACAGAGCCCGCTTCGCCGGCCCAGTCCAGCCGCTTGGTCATGGTACCATCATCGATACCAGCCACCGGCAACAGATCCGCCAAAGTCAGCTTGTCTTTCTCCAGTTCGGACTTGAGCGCCTGGACAATCTTGATCATCGCACGCGGAGTGACGCGGTTGATGTCGAGCCCGCTGGTCGTGGCGAATGTCGCCTCACCCGGTGCGACACCGAGCGTGAGAACGAACTTGTTCAGCGCCGCGGGTCCACCGATCATCACGCCGAACTTCTGCGCCATCGTGTTGTCCGAATAGCACAGCATGATCTTGATGATGTCTTTCACCGGCGGCGAGTAGTGCGTCAAGAGCAGCCTGGTAAACACAGGCGGATCGCCGACTTTGACCGTGCCGGATATTGGCACGTACGGTGTCGCTGGCGGTGCAACGGCCGCTGCCTGTTTGTGCCGACGACGGGCCTTCGCCTGCGCATGCTGCGGGTCGAGCAACGCCAAGAGTTTGGCCCCGGCAGCGCTTGCTGATGTGTTCAAATCCATCGAGAAGGCGGAGGAAACATAGAGATTACCCTTAACAGCCTTGATGCCGCGGTCGTTCAAGAGCTTGGCCAGCTCGTGCGCCTGACGGTCGCCGAAGAGCATGTACTGCCCGGAAACATAGAGGTCGCCGGTGAGCACGCCCTGAGCGTCGACTGTGCCGTCGGCGCGAACCTCAGTGGGAAAGCGATAGTCTGGACCGAACTTCTGCAGCACCATCAAGGTGGTGAGCAGCTTGGTGTTGGAGGCGGGGTTGAAGAGAAGCGTCTCGTTGGTGCTGGTGATCACCGCGCCGGTGCGAGCATCGATGATTTCCACACCTTGCTCGTTCACATCGGCGACACGTCTGACGAAGTGTCCATGCGACTTCAGGTGTGGACGCGACGCAGCTTCGGCGGCGACAGTGAAATCGACCAGCGACAAAACAAGACACAATGAAAGCGCGCAGCGAAACGCCGCGCTTATGCGGTTTTTCATGTTTTTGTTCATGACAGACCTTCCTTATGCGAGCGGAAGCTAGTCGCATGCCGAAGCAACGACTGCGTGCAAAAAGCGCTGCCGCAAACGAACTTGCCAGGCCAGGCCGACTCATCAAAGTGAGATGGTGGGCGGCTCAAGTCAGGCTTGAATGCTTGCTTGCGGGAGTACTTTTTGCGATTTACGGGAGTTTAGAAGAACAGCTAGAACCTAACCTTTTCAACCTGTTCAACACAATGGTCAACTTCAGTGAAGCAGATCACTTTGCAGCTCAAACTCTCGAAGCCTGGCTTGCAATGCGTGTTTCATGACAACCATCCGTGCGCTAGCTACGCTAAAAGACAGAGTGGCGCTCGAGCCACACCCCCACGATTCAGACACATATATCCCTGGTCTGGCCCATAGCGAAGGTGACGCAGTTATTACTGTGATCTGAATGAACATTTCAGATTGCCGTACCAGGTGTTCGTTGAAACTGTACGCTCTGACCGTTTAACTTCATTCATACTCTCTTTTTCAATTTCATCTCCCGAGCACCCACAAGGGCAAGCTTCTCTTTTCGCTACCACGCACATCTCGCCTGCACATTGTGTTTTCACGAGTGCAGCGTTGATGATTGCCGAGAAAGGCAAGGAACTCACCATGTCAAAATCAGCACGAACGCGCTTGGAGCGCGATTCTATGGGAACGATGCCTGTGCCTGCCGCCGCCTACTATGGCGCCAGCACACAGCGCGCCGTGATTAACTTTCCGATCAGCAATCTGCGCCTGCAACGCAGCTTCATCCGCGCGCTAGCGACAATCAAGCTGTGCGCCGCTGAGGTCAACCGGCAGTCGCATTTGCTGGACCGCAGCAAAGCCGCAGCGATTAAACGCGCCGCAGCAGAAGTCGCCGCCGGCAAATTCGACGACCAGATGGTTGTCGACGTGTTTCAAACCGGCTCCGGCACGTCGACAAACATGAACGTCAACGAAGTGATTGCATCGCGTGCTCGCGAGCTGCGGGGCAAATCTCGCAACGACCGGCACGACGTGCATCCCAACGACGACGTCAATCGAGGACAATCGAGCAACGATGTGATTCCCACCGCCACTCACATCGCCGCCCTGATCGAGATCAACGAACGGCTGGTGCCGGCTCTGACACACCTGCTCGACTCCCTGCGCCGCAAAAGCGCGGAGTTTATGCCGGTCGTCAAAACCGGACGCACGCACCTGCAAGACGCAACACCAATTCGGCTCGGTCAGGAATTCCTCGGCTATGCCGGACAGGTCGAGCGGGCGCTCGAACGGCTCGGCTATGCATCGCAGCGTTTGAGCACGGTCGCACTGGGCGGAACTGCCGTCGGTACCGGCATCAACACCCGGCAAGACTTCGCCCCACGTGTCTGCGAGCAGTTGAGCAAGCGGCTCAAACTGACGGTGAGCGAAACGAGCAACCACTTTCAAGCGCAGAGCAGCATCGACGAGATCGTCAATGCCAGCGGTGAACTGAAAACGATTGCCGTCAGCCTGCTCAAGATCGCCAACGATATCCGCTGGCTGGGAAGCGGTCCTCGAGCCGGTTTTGGCGAGCTTGTCCTGCCTGAAGTTCAACCCGGCTCGTCGATCATGCCCGGCAAAGTCAACCCGGTGATCGCCGAAGCGGTCTGCCAGGTGGCGGCGCGAGTCATTGGAAACGACACAACCATCACCATTGCAGGGCAGTCTGGCTCGTTCGAACTCAACGTCATGCAACCGATCGCGGCGTACTGTTTGCTCGAATCGATCGAGATTCTCGCCGCGGCGGTGGAGAATTTCCGCGTGCGCTGCATCGATGGAATCCAAGCCACACAGCGAGGTCCCGAGCTTGTGCGCAACGGATTGCTGCTGGCGACGGCGCTGGTTCCAGCAATCGGATACGACGCTGCCGCAGCAATCGCCAAGGAAGCTGCGCACACAGGTCAATCGATTCATGCAGTCGCCAAGCGCATGACCAGCCTCTCCGATGAGCAGCTAGATCAATTGCTGGATCCGCAGAAGATGACACAGCCTGATCAACCAGCAGCAAAATGATCGCGGTCGCTTGGTCTCCAACCAAGTGGTTAAGCCGAGGTTAAGAGAATGCGATCGCTCACGGCGGGCAGAGAACTAATTGCAGTTCTTTCCCCGCCGTGTTGCGATCGATTCTTCCTCATGGCACAAACACGGCAACAGAACTTGGTTTGCGCACAATTTTTCAATGCTAAATCAACGGCAATTCTAGCGCTATTACATCGATATTTTAGTTTTGTGAATAAATACGACATAGAGTAGTTGTTCAAAACGCTCATTCCATGCGGCTCTTAACCACACCTTAATGCCTACCGTGCCAGTATGAACTTGTCGGATAAGGAATGAAGAAAGGAACGGGTCATGAAAAAGAAGAGAGAACCCTGGTACCGGAAGTTCATATTCAATGCACTATTGTGGCTGGCTTGCAAGATTTTGGAACCGATTCCAGTCTTAGGAGCGCTGGCTGACCTGGTGGCGTTCGCCTGCTGAAAAATTACCTACAAATTCATGGGGGTGCAGAATCGGTTTCTGCACCCTTTTTGTTGGTGAACTGAACTGGAACATCTTCGCATCACTCTGTAGACTATAATCTCGGAGAATGAAATGAAACCGAGCGGCAGGCAGCGAGTGGGCTCGCCAGCCGAGCAGCGGACAGCGGAGGAGGCGAGGGACCTGACTGAGTGCAACAACGATCCGCAATCAGGCGAGCCGTCTGAGGTTTCGGAAATCAACAAGCCGGCGCTTGTTTCACATCTCAGTCACGAGCTGCGCACTTTATTGGGCGGTATTATCGGCATCAACGAGTTGCTTTTGGCAAGCGATCTGAGTGCCCACCAAAAGCAACTCGCCCAAACAATCGATCAATCTTCGAAAAGCCTGTTGTCGGTCATCAATGACATCGTCGACCTCTCCCGCATCGAGATTGGCAGCATGAGCATGGAGTCGGTTCCCACAGACGTTTGCAAGATTGCTGTGGAGGTAAGCGAGCTTCATAGCCGCAAAAACAATAAGCAAATCAAACTCAATTTGGCTGTCTGCGATTCACCGGTGCTCGTCTTCACTGACCCTGCGCGAGTAAAACAGTTGATCTCCGTGCTTGTTTTACGCATGCTCAATTGCATCGACAAAGGCACCGTCGAGCTTACGGTTTCTATGCCACGAAAATCCGGCACCGAGACCGAGCTGCTCATTGCCGCCAGCACAAATGAAACAATGGCCGGCGAAGCGGTATATTTGTCAACCCTGAACAATCCACGCGAAAGCGGCTTCAATGACAGCCGCTGGCTCTCGTTGTTTCTCGTGCGAAAAATCTCGCAGCTCATGGGCGGCACTTGTGGCAGCGAGCAGAACGGCAACTCCAACCGCATTTGGATCACACTGCCAGCGAGAACGTTAGATGGCGTTGGCAAAGATTGAGTTGCCCCAAACACGGCTCAGAATCTGGATTATCAAAGACCAAACTCAAAATCAGTTTCGCTTCCCACAATCTCCCAACAAAACCAAAATTCTATGCCAGCTGTGAGACCCGGCAGGAGCCGGTTTCATCTTGCCGTGAAAGGTCAAAGGCGAAAGCAAAAAATTGGCCGCGCACCATAAGCGGTGCCGGGAAAGTCTATGCGCCCTGCTACTCAATTGGCGCACTTGCGCGCACTTCCGTGAGATTCTGGTGACATGCAATCCTGGTCACGATTTTGCGCCATGGATGCCGCCCCAGTTTCAGTTTGCTTCGCCAATGCAGTTGCCTTAAGTTGAACTCATATCTTCGTTTCCCCATTAACCCCTAACTGCCACAGAACCCCATCTTTCACATCACATGCACGAATGCTTCTTCCACTTTGGTGGATCGTGCATGTTCGGTGGTTTGACTATTCAAAGAATCACATCTGCTTTGTGCGGCTGCGGATTGCGTTTGCGTCCGTTCGTATCAAGCAGTGACTCGAATATCGTCTTGCACGGCTGGCTAGCAAGATGATTCGTGCGCCTTGCGGCGCTGCCAGCACCTGACCATCACCACGTTTCTGTTCTGGAGAGCATCATGAAACTGCTTGAGTTCGGTACGCATCGCTCGGTCGTGATCACCCCCGACAACCGCCGTCTGGTGATCCGCCACAACCCGCCCCTGACCAAAGACCAGTTCTGCGAGGCGTACCTGCAGGTGAAGGCCGGCAATCTCATCGCAGCGGACATCGCCGGACTGGCCCACCAGCCCGCGCCCGCTGCGCCGCCCATGCCGCCGACACCTCAGCCGCCGACGCCCCCCGCCACCCAGCGCCTGCTCGACCCCGACACGGCGCGCAACGTGCTGGACGACCCGCTCCTGCACGACGCCAGCCCCGGTGGCACCGGTCGCAACGTCGGCATCCGCGTGTGCACGGGTAACACCGGCACCGGGTCGAGCCTGGGTCAGTTCACCGATTACCACGGTGAGCGCCGCACCCTGCCTCGCCTGAATGGCCACACCATTCGCGGCATCCTGCTTCAGCCGACGGCGCTCGACCCGGCTGTCACCCCCGACGACGCTGCGCTGCGCGCCATCGCCACGGCCGCTTCGCAGTACCGCCGCAAGCAGGGCATCGGCGCTCCCGAGGCCGGGCCGGAGGCGACCGAGCTGTACATCCGCATCTTCCGCGCGCTGGGCGTGACGGCGGCGATGCTGCAGAACCTCGACGCGAAGCGGCTGGTTGAGCTGTACAAGGCTTACCTGGTCGTGCACGCGTCGGCATAATGCAAGGATGTAGCGGCGCCCATGCCGGTGACTAACCTCACCGGCATGTTTTGTCGCCTTTGTACGACAAAGAATAGTACAACCAGAGCAAAGGCCAAAAGCCAGGAAAGGCGCCGGTTCACGAATGAACCAGCGCTCCCGGCTCGCAGCTTTCACAGACCTTTGCTGGCCTGGAGCGCGGGAAATCCGCAGCTCAGACCGCCGCGGCGAGCACATCCTCGAACTGGCGAGCGTCGTTCTTTGCGTGTGCCTTGGTTTCACATTTGGTATGGCGCGCTTTTGATCGTCAGTTGCAGGAATGAATCATTAAAGGCTTTCTCGACTTTGTAAGCGCTAAGGCAGGAAGCAATGCAGGAGGGCAGATTAACTGACAAGTGACATCTGCGCTAGGCGCGAGCCCGAACCTTAATGACACCGAATTTGGTGCGACGGCGCCACAGGCAAGAATCGTAAATGCCCAAAGAACCAAGGACATTCACAAGAATGAGCGTTCGCACCCAAGCTCTCTGCCTACTTGTCAAATCTTATGCGCGTCTCATACATTGAGGGCATCTTCCATTTCCTTCAATTTCCAGGAGCGCAACCCGAAAACCCTCACCAGCCTATGCAATTTCGAAACATCGTAAGAAGCTGGCTTCCGGGTCAAAGGTCGCGTGGGAAGACAACACCATTTTGCAAAAGCGGAACACATTTTCCAGACCTCCAGACAATGAAAGGTTACACCGATGAACAACGTTCGCACGATCGCTCAGGAGCTCAACAACGATCAGAACAGGTCGCGTGAGGTGATGTCGGAGTTCCGGGTGCTGGACTTGCTCGCGAACATGCTGGACGTGGCCAGGATCTGTGCCCGCCGTGTCACGGTATTCCACGACCTGTGCCAGCACAACGTCGCGGCCATGGTAGTCGCGCTCCGCACGCTCCCCGCCGACCAGATCAACGCCGAGATCGACCAGCATCAGAGCTCTCTCCTCCACGACCTCTACCGCGACAACACGCTGCTCGTAAGCAGGGGCATAGTCGCCCGAATTGCCAGCACGCTCGATGCCTGCCGGTGCTGCGGCGCCAACCTGGCCACCCTGTTCCACCACCACCACTACGACCTGGAGCAGTTTCTGCGGACGTTCTATGCCCCCATTGACTAACAAGCAACCCTCCAATGTATGGATTGCACTATGTCAGCGTCCGCTGGCTGACATTCACCTGACCCGACCTTTCTTCGATGCGCGACTAGGACGCCCAGGCGTCCTAGTTGCATACGCAGTTCACATCTTCAACCTGACCACTTTTTTCCAGACCAGACCAATGAAAGGCACGACGATGAATAACGTTCGCACGATCGCTCAGGAGCTCAACAACCATCAGAACAGTTCGCGTGAGGTGATGTCGGAGTTCCGGGTGCTGGACGTACTCGCAAACATGCTGGACGTGGCCAGGATCTGTGCCGGCCGCGTCGCGGTATTCCACGACCTGTGCCAGCACAACGTCGCGGCCATGGTTGTCGCGCTCCGCACGCTCCCCGCCGACCAGATCAACGCCGAGATCGACCAGCATCAGAGCTTCCTCAACGGCGACAACAAGCTCCTCGCGCGCTGGGGCATAGTCGCCAGAATGGCCCGCACGCTCAATGCCTGCCGGTGCTGCGGCACCAACCTGGCCAACCTGTTCAACTACCACGACTACGACCTGGAGCACACGGCCCAGATGGTACTGATCGACGCGCCAGCGTCCGTCGGCTGACATTCACCTTGACCCAGACCTTCCTTAGATGCGCGACTAAGACGCCTAGGTGTCCTAGTTGCATACGCAGTTCACATCTTCAACCGGACCACTTTTTTCCAGACTCAGACCAATGAAAGGCACTCCGATGAACAACGTTCTCACGCTCGCACGCCAGCTCAACGACGACGATCTTTTTTCGGGTACCTCCTATAAGGTGATGGCCGAAGCGGGAGCCCTCAACTGCCTCGCCACCTTGCTTGACGTGAACAAGATCTGCGGTCGGCGGGTCGCGATCTTCCACTGGCTCTGCCTGTCCAATGCGGCGACCATGCTCGTCGCGCTGCGCACGCTCTCCTCCTCTGTGATCAACGCCGAGATCGACGCCTGCCATGTGAATCTCGCCAGGACCAGGCAGCAGCTCACCCGCTTCGGCACGGTGTCGGCCCTGGCCCGCAAGCTCGACGCGTGCCGTCTCTGCGGCGGCAACCTCGCCGACTTCATGCACGACCACGGCTACGACCTTGAGTCCGCCGCCCGGTCCACGCTGCCCGCCAACGCCTCGGCCGCCTGACTCTCGACCGTCAACAAACGCGACCTGGAAGTTGACTGACAGCAATCAGTTCGATGCGCAACTCGGACGCTCTATGGCGTCCGAGTTGCCACATTTTTCCTCTCATAAAAAGTAGACTCGGCCTTAACTTCTCTGCTCGGCCAGATGTTTATGCTTTCACCGCCAAGTTTTTACGCCGCACCTACGACATGGCAGAGTAGAACAAGAGCAAAGCCAAAAGCCGGAAGAGGAGCCGATTCACGAGTGAATCAGCGCACTCCGGCTTTCAGCTGGTCAAGTTTCAAACGGGTGAGAGCCCTGGTCTACCCGCTCTCAATTAGCCGCGGCGATCATGGACTCCAACTCGTCGACGGTCTCCAAAAGACGAATCTGCGGGTATTTGGCGAAACCCTCAAAGGGATCCGCCGCATCGGAGATTGTGTCGCAACCTTCCTTGATCACAATGATCTGCGCACCGGGAAACAGATCGATCAAACCGTACGCACTCTTGGTACCGTCCGGCGTCGTCAACCCAACCGCAGTCGCCAGCACGCAGCCGTCGGTGTTGCAGCCGACCAAAACGAAGCACGTGCTGTTCTCGATCTCCGCATTCCGGCTGTTCTTCGTGTGCAGGGCTGCACTGCTGCAGCTCTTGTCGACGAAGTGCACGTGCCGGTAGCCGCTTACCAAGTCGCGCAGCTCCTTGTGCGTGCCGGGGAACGCATCGTCGTTATTGCCCCAGTGCGTCAACTGGGTTAAGACGATCCAATTGTCGCCATTCATCGTCAGGCGCATAACACGCTTGACCGGCTCCATTGGACGGATGCTGGCGAAGTTCTTGTGCGGCTGCATGTCGATGCCGAGTAAAGTGAAACGCATGATGTTACCTCCGGCAGCAAGCGGCTCTCGAGATCGAGAAGTTCGCCGGCTGCGCCATGATGAAATTGATCCGCGCCCGCAGTCACATGCAGCGAGCAACTATGCCAATCCGCCAGGCTAAAACGCCCGCAGTTGATCGCGAAAATTGGGGTGAAATCTATGTTTTGGGTGGAAACGGTTGGCGAAGTGAAGAGAGAGGTAGGTGAAACGATTCAAACAAAAGTGAACGCCGGTTAACAAGCAAAACTGCCTGGCAAAATCCGCCTCAGGGATGAGAACGACACATGACAACCGCCACAGCTGCACTAGTTATTTTGTGAATTTCGTGAGATCGACTTGCCCTGCGGCGCAACAATGTTTCAATCGCTTGATGTCAAGAAATACTGTCTGCATGCGAATCTCATCACTCACGCTCAGCGATTAGCGCAGATAACGCGATCTTGGTCATTCGCGTGAAAACCAGTCACAGTGCCAAATCCGGACAGTTTCGCCGGAAGTGTGCTGGTCTGGTCAAGAACAGCAAAATTCCACACCTCTTTTAAACTACTGGCGATTTCTTTGCAGCCTGGCGCCGGTTTAGCAAATTTCGCACCTGCCGCGAGCAGTTGATAACTTAGGGGGTTTTTAGACGGCCCGCATGGTTTCTCGATCCTGACCTTTCGTAGGTTTTGTCTACGCACTTCTCTTCTATTACTTCGGAGTTTCTTTCACCAACTCCCCAAGACTCTCTCTCTTTGCGACAGCAAAAGACGAGCATTGCCTCTTGGGTAGTTGGCCGTCGTCAATGGAAGCGCGGTGTTGTACGTCGTCCCTGCCCGGAGGGTATACCTCTCGGGTCTATCACCGGCAAGCCGCTCCGCACCAATGGTTGGCACGGATGCGACTTTCACTGGAAAAAGGAAAGGCACTATGTCGAAAAGCAAATACGTCACCGCCAACATCCGTTTCGTCCAGGGTCCCCTCAAGGGAATCAGCGAATATCGGATGTGCAATGGTCTCAAGATCGTGCTGATGCCCGACACCAGCAGTTCGGCAATCACCTCGCTCGTCGTCTACCGGGTGGGCAGCCGCAACGAAGGTCCCGGCAACACCGGCTCGGCGCACTTCTTCGAGCACCTGATGTTCAAAGGCAGCCGTCGCTTCAACCCCGACGCCGGCACCAACATCGACCTGCTCACCAAGGAGATCGGCGCCGCGCTCAACGCCTACACCTCCAACGACCAGACCGTCTATCACATCCAGGCTTCGCCCGAGCATCTCGAGCTGTGCCTGGCCATCGAAGCCGACCGGATGCGCGGGCTGCGCATGCGGGTCGGCGACCGCGACTCGGAGATGACGGTCGTGCGCAACGAGATGGAACAGGGCGAGAACTGGCCGCAGCAGGCGCTGCGCAAGCAGTTGTTTGCCACCGCCTTCAGCGAGCACCCGTATCACCACGACACGATCGGCTCGCGCACCGAAGTCGAAAACGTGCCGCTGGCCAACATGCGGGCGTTCTATCACACCTACTACTGGCCGAACAACGCCACTCTCATTGTGGTGGGCAACTTCGAGACGCCGGCAGCGCTGGCGCTGATCGAGAAGCACTTCGGCCGCATCACGCGCTCGCCGCGGCGCATCCCCAAGGTCTACACGGTGGAGCCGCCGCAGCAAGGCGAACGGCGTTTCCAGATTCGCCGACACGGCAATCTCTATCGGCTGACCATCGGCTACCACGTTCCCGAAGCGGCGCATGCGGATCAGCCGGCGCTGCAGGCGCTGTCCCAGATCCTCGGCAGCAGCTATTCGCGCTCCAGCCGTTTGTGCAAGCGGCTCGTCGACACCGGGCTGGCCAGCAGCGTCTACGCCTATCCGGACCAGGCGCGTGACCCGAGCCTGATGCAGATCGACGCCGACCTCAACACCACGACCTCGCTCGAAGCTGCC
>Ga0206819_10342_pt1 | contig 12612 bp, 10 predicted proteins | sample Alteio_BWOrgCont_87_FD_152855 | JGI IMG/M metagenome (GOLD analysis project Ga0206819, IMG submission 152855) | Enriched cells from forest soil in Barre Woods Harvard Forest LTER site, Petersham, Massachusetts, United States -... | ecosystem: Environmental > Terrestrial > Soil > Temperate forest >... | reverse complement strand
ATATGATGTAATGCAGAATGAACACAGCCTTGCGCCGGCGAAAACAGCCTGATTCCTATATAAGACACGGCTTTTGTAATTCCTTTTGTAATCGAATTCCTTTGTAATCGCTCCGTCGGCTTCGTCCCTCGCCTCCTCCGCTCGGTTCCGCCGCTTCGGCTGCGACGGCTCCTCGCCGCCTTGCCTTCGCTACGATTTCGATTCCTCTGTTCGCTCCGTCGGCTTCGTTCCTGCTTCCTCCGCTGTTCATCCGCTGCGGCTGCGGCTGCGACGGCTCCTCGCCGCCTTGCCTTCGCTGCTGCAGGTTGCATAGAGTATACGGTTAATGATATATTTATATCATTATTGATATACCGAGGTGGGACTCATGGCGAAGAAGGGTGAAAAGCAGCAGAAAGCATCCGTCCATCCTGGCGCTTACTTGCATTCCTTTATGACAATGCGAGAGCACCTGTTGATCAATGTGGCTAAGGCGATCGATGAGCGCAGTTGGACGCAGCGCCAGGCCGCTCAGTTTCTCGGAGTGTCGCAGCCACGGATCTCGGATCTCATGAGGGGTAAATCGGGCAAATTCACAATCGACACTTTGATCCAATGGTTGCTTGCACTAGGCAAAGAGGTGAAGGTTGTGACCAATGTCCAGGACAGATCGAATGCAGCGGCGAACAACGATGCGATTGAGTTCTACACTCGAGCGATTGCGATGGATCCAAAAAATGTCGGGGCTTACATGAATCGCGGAGACACATTCAGCGAAGGCAAGCAGTTCGATCTGGCGATTGGCGACTATACTCGGGCGATCGAATTGGACCCAACGCGGCCTGGGCCGCGCAATCAACGTGCGCTCGCGTACCAGAAAAGCGGCCAGATAAAAGCCGCACTACAAGAAGCGACTGAAATGATTGAGAAGTGGCCTGATTACTCCGGCGGCTATGCGCAGCGTGCGGCGGCTTGCGCCTTGCTTGAAGATTATGACCAAGCTCTTATCGACTACACGACCGACATCGCGCTTGAACCTGATCGCCCCGGTGCATATTGGAATCGGGCTACAGTGTATGAACATCTCGGTGAGTACGACAAAGCGATCGCTGACTGCGACAAAGTAATCGAGCTTCACCCCAACCCTGAATTCGCCCGTCAAGCCAAGTCCGCATTGATGCAAAAGCGCTCCCAATAGGGAGTCATCGCAGCCGGAGGGCGGATGATGGCACGAAGCAGCAGAACGACAAAATGGCAGAACTGGAAATCTCCATTCCCTATAGAAACCGACTTGCCCAAATTGGGCTTGGTGTCACGGTTCTGACATTCCCATTCTGGGGAATTCTGCCGTTCATGGCACTTTGCGGCATCGGCGCCGGCGTTGCGTTGGCTACAGTCACCCCGATTTACTCGCATCATCTGGGACTGCAGCTCGGACAGTTGTTTTTCTGCCTGGCCTCGATCGGCATTGGACTGCTAACGCTGCTCTATTTTGCCGACAATAGGATCACTATAAGCAAAGTAGGATTGTGCTTTCCGCGCAATTTCTTGCCGTTGATGCAGTTTAAGCGGCAACGTGCATGGAACGAACTACGAGCTGTCACATGCGACAACGGAGAACTCTGGAACAGGAAGATCAGCAATGTAGCGACGGAGCCGAATGTCCAGCCAACCACTAGTTGGCATTGCGGAAGAGCCAGCATGACTTGTGGCACTGGCAATGTCAGGTTGAAGGAACGTAACACCAAGCTGCCGATTCGCGACCTCAAGCTTAAATTCGCTTCCGGAACTTCATTGACGCTCAATGCCAATGGCATGTCGATCGAGAATCTCAATCGCCTCGTCCTGGCAATCGACGTCTGGGCATCACCGTATTTGATCGACACCACACAGCTTGACACAATCAAACGCATTGCCAGGAATAACGCTACACCTGAAGCTCTAAGTTACACGGCAATCTGGGAAGAAGAACTGGGACGCAGATTTCATTCAACGTCATATGTGCCTCTCGAGCCGGGACAGCTGCTTAAGGCAGGCTCCATCAAAGTGATCCGCCAGCTCAGTTTTGGCGGATTGTCGGCCATCTACCTCGTCCAACAGAAAGACAAAGAGTTGCTCGTTCTGAAAGAGGCTGTCATCCCCGGCTACGCCGACGAAAAGTCGCAGAAGAAAGCGATGGAACTGTTCGAGCGCGAGGCGAACCTGTTGACGAAGTTGGACCATCCATCAATATCAAAGGTTTACGATCATTTCGTCGAAGATGGGCGTCATTACTTGCTGCTGGAGTACATTCAGGGACACGATCTCCGCCTCTTTGTCAAACACAATGGACCGCAGAATGAAAACATCGTTCTCGACTGGACCGCTCAGATCGCGTCGATTCTCAGCTATCTGCAAGCGCATCAGCCACCGATCGTGCATCGAGACCTGACCCCGGATAATTTAGTGCTGCGTGGAACCAACGAGATCTGCCTGATTGACTTCGGCGCCGCCAACGAATTCATGAGCACCGCTACGGGAACGCTCGTTGGTAAGCAAGCTTATATCGCACCGGAGCAATTCCGCGGCAAAGCGCAGATGGTAAGCGACATCTACTCACTCGGCTGCACGATGTATTTTCTCTTGACGGGAAAGGATCCGGAGCCGCTGTCAGTTTCCCATCCCAAGGATGCAGGCATCGCCATTTCGGAGGGACTGGACGGACTCGTCGCTGCTTGCACCGAACTCGATACCACATCTAGAATCGGATCAGCGATGGAGATCCGGGAACGAATCCAACAGATGAGAACAAATGCAAATTCATCTCAGACGGCGCCGGTAGAGCAGCGATGAATACAGATGATTTCGACAAACGAAAGAAGAATCTGCCGGCAGCTTCGCGAGACGGACAAAAGCTTGTCGTCACCAGGTCGACTGAGAAAGAACATCAGCTTATCACAGACGTAAAAAGCATCGCGCTTCCGATCGTCGACAAGATGTTGATCGCTCCATTCGAGTTCATGTTTCGCAACAACACTTTCGTCAGTTTGATTGTTATCTGGTGTGTGTTCTATGCGCTCAACTACCTATTGCGCCTAGGCACCTTAATCATGCACGCTAGCGGTGCCGGAGTTGGAGTGCACGAAAAACTAGTCTTTTCATGGCTCTACACCATTGCCACAGGATTCGCGCAGTGGTACTACTCCCTGAGTTTTTGGCTTTCAGTACCTCAACACATTCCACTGATTGCCACGATCGCCGCAGTACCCCCACTCTACTTGATCTCAAAACAAGTAATACGCCTCTGCGAGCCGGCCTACATCACAATGCGTGCTGACGGTCTGCGTCCTTACTGGCGTCTTGCCGGTTGTGAGTTCGGCGGAGGTCTGCTGAAATGGGATCGCTTATCCAATGTACGCCTGGTGCGTCCACGCGGTGCGGTGCTGCCTGAACAGTGGGCGATCGAGTTTCGCTCAGGCAAACACAGCGCGCTCAAGCTCAGTCTTGCTGGATTGAAAAATTTCCAGGAACGGCAACACATTCTCGATGCCATCGATCAGTGGGCACCGTCTGTCACTCGCGACCCGGAGTTGCTCGAAGCATTTCAGCCTCCGACAGAACACAGTTATACCGAGCTCTGGTTGCAATCGCTGGCTGCTCCACCCAAACGAGATCGGCTGAAACCACTCGCTCCAGGAGTCTGGCTGCAACAACAGACATATCGCATTGTCCGCCAAGTTGGGGCTGGCGGACAGGGTATCGCGTATCTGGCAGAGGCAAAAGGGGCAGTGCGTTCTACTTCCGGCGGTCGCATCGACACAGACGCTCCGCGAGAAGTAGTGCTCAAAGAAGTCATCTTGCCTGTTTATCTGGACGTGCAGGCACGCCGCCAGTCGCTCGAACATTTGCAATTGCAGGCAAGGATCCTGCGCAACATCGATCATCCTCAGATTGCGGCGTTATCTGATTTCTTTGTCGAGGATCACCGCGGTTACCTCGTTGTTCAACACATCAATGGATCTTCGCTGCGGACTGTCGTTTCTCAAGTCGGACCTTTCAGCGAACAACGAGCAATCAGCAGTGCGCTGCAAATGTGCGAAATTCTCGGATACTTGCATGGATTGTCACCACCTGTGGTGCACCGCGATTTCACACCGGAGAATTTGCTCCTCGACCAGGACGGCAACCTAATCCTGATTGACTTCGATGTTGCACAAGAACAGATCGATTCGACTAAGACCGCAACCGTGGTCGGCAAACCGCCGTACATGCCGCCTGAGCAGATTCGCGGCAAACCGACCACGAGAAGCGATATCTATGCCCTGGGGGCAACGATGTTTTTCCTCCTCACGGGCTGCGATCCAGAACCGTTGACGTCATCGCATCCACGCGCACTCAACGATTCGATCAGCCGGGAATTAGACGATATCGTCGCTCGAGCGACATCCTCAAATGAGGCAGATCGGTTTGCCGGAGTCGGCGAGATCAGCTCGGCGCTACTGACGTTAGATGCCGGTAAAACCAGGCATTACGAAGAATTCGACATTCCTGCTTGAACCCTTCAGGTTTTTTCCAGGTGCCCACATTTATTCTTCATGCATCGGATTTCACCGATGGCAATGGCGGTTTCCCTTACAAAACAGGAACTCGAAGAAGCAGCAAAGGCAAGGCGGCGAGGAGCCGTCGCAGCCGAAGCGGATGAACAGCGGAGGAGGCGAGGGACGAAGCCGACGGAGCGACTACAAACTAGATTTATGCAGGACTGAAGGGGGAGCGCAAGCTCCCCTGCCAGGGCTTTAAGCATTCCGGAATTGCTCAGGTTTTTTCCAGGTGCCCAGCCGTATTCTGCATGCATCGGATTTCATCGACGGCTCTGGCGGATTTACTAAAGGCGGTTTTCAGATGCGTAACGCATACACATATACGACTCTGGTTGGAGTCGCGGCAGCATTTCTAGTGACGCTGTTCTTTGCTGCTCCCGCGAAAGCGCAATCTTGGGGTGATGAATTCGATTCGGGCGGCACCACAGGCAACTATAGCAACGACAGCGTCTTCCGCACTGGCAGCCAGACGAAGCAGTTTCAAATCGGCCCCGCTCCTCAGCTGCAAGGCGCCACCAATGGTACCATCGCTCCGCAAAGACACGATGCCACCTACGTCACTGGTCTGAACACAGCAGGAACAGTGCGAGTGAATAATCTCGCCAACTTGGAAGCATTACTGAACATCGAAGCGAACGGAATGGAAATCATCGGCATCGCCTGGGGCGGACCCTGCCTGATCATGGGCTTCATGCACATGGCTGCCGGATCCGGTGACGCGATGCAACGCGTGCTGAAAGGCATGGCCGGCGTCGTCGGTGGACTGGCGACACCAGGCATGATCAACTGGCTGGTTGCCTCAGCCCGTGACGCCAATTTGTTCAATTGATAATCGCTTCGTCGGCTTCGTCCCTCGCCTACTCCGCTGTTCATCCGCTTCGGCTGCGACGGCTCCTCGCCGCCTTGCCTTCGCTAGCTGGTTCGAATTAGCGCGTCCAGGAGTCCTGCGCTTGCTTCATGCGCTCGGTGTCTTTGCGAACGTATGACAGCAGACTGACATTGAGCCAGGCGATCAACGCCGTGACAAAAACATCCACCATACAAATAACCACAACGATCTGGGGATCTTTCCTGGTCACCCCCGTGAGTGCCAGCGGTAGTATCACGGCAAAACTCAACAGGTAGTAGATCGAAAACACCAGCGGTGCCTTGATCGGTATCTTGAAGCCGATGAAACAGCAAAGCGCGATGATTGAAACGAAAAACCAGAAGATTTGAATGATTGACAGCACCGCAGCGATATCCATTTTGTCCGGCACCACTCCCCCGCGGGAGATAGCGATGCCATCAGTAATCAACGAGATCACGCAAATAACAAGAGTAGCGATTGCATATGCGGATACGAGTTTCATGCGGCGCTCCGATCTCTACTTAGTGCTTTACCCGTTTCTTTTACTATCCTTTGGCTGCCGCTTTTCCCTCGAGCCCTATAAATAGGATGCGCCTCGCATGTGGTGCTTGTATATTTTGCCTAGCTGCAGCTACATCACGAATTCCACCCAGATATATAAGGTTGGAGCCGCCGGCGGTGCCGTCGACGCCGGTAGCCCGAAATCCGCATGTTCTGCGGGAGGGCGCAGGCGAATATTCTGCTGTTTTGGCTGTGATACCGATAAAAATGTATCGGCCAATACATTTCGCCGCTTGACTTCACGATTACTTACGCATAATCTATTCAAGGCTCGATTCCGAGTCGCACGTTTCTTCAAATCAAACTTACTACCAACATATTGAAAAGCTTCATTCCGGGAGGTTTTCCATGCGTATATCCTTTACTAACACCGTAGCAACACTTAGCGTTATCGCCGCGTTGGCTTTCGGTTTCTCTACACCAGCAAACGCGCAAGCCGTAGGCGATGAATTCGCATCCGGCGGCACCACAGGCGCACTTGCGGGCGGCAATGACAAGCCCGGTATGAATACCGGCGCACAGACCACACAACTTCAACAAGCGACCGCTCCGGCCCTTCAAGGTGCCACCAACGGTACAATCGGTCCCCAAGGCGCTGATGCCACCTACGTTACCGGCTTGAACACTGCTGGTACTGTCCGCGTCAACAACTTGGCCAACTTGGAAGCATTGCTCAACATCATCGCCAACGGTATGGAAATCCTCGGTATTGCCTGGGGCGGACCTACGATGATCATGGGCTTCATGCACATGGCTGCTGGTACACAAGATGCGATGAAGAGAGTCCTCTTCGGCGCAGCTGGTGTCACCGGCGGATTGGCAACCCCTGGCTGCATCAACTGGCTAGTTGCATCAGCCCGCGACGCCAACCTGTTCAACTAGGTTTTTCCCCCGCCAACGCCAGCCAGAGACCTCCGTTCAAAGACGGGGGTTTTTGGTATGTATGTAGGCGGATTTAGTGATTAGATGAAACTGCATTCCGCAGCCGCTCTCGCGAATAGCCCGCACAATCCACAGCAGGAATGAAACTGCATTTTATCCATTGACCGAAATCTGACCGAAGCGTGCACCAAACATGTCCGAAGTGCTCCGTATTCTAGGCGTCATGGCAAGCGACTCGGCGCGACGTTCCGAGTCCCAATGGCGAAAATACAAAAGGAGTACATACAATGACCTCGATTACCAAAACAGCACGCATCGCAATCATCACCCTGGCCGCAGCGGTAGTGCCGTTCTTGCTCGCACCGGCCGCTCACGCGCAAGCTGTCGGCGACGAGTTTGCATCAGGTGGAACGACAGGAAATTTCTCAAACGATCCAATCGGCGACATGAACACCGGCTCGCAGACCACCCAACTCGGCCAAGCCGTAGCACCCCGTCTGCAAGGTGCCACCAATGGCACCATCGGACCGCAAGGCGCTGACGCAACATACGTCACCGGCTTGAACACCGCCGGCACCGTGCGTGTCAACAACTTGGCTAACCTGGAAGCCCTGCTCAACATCATCGCCAACGGTATGGAAATTCTCGGCATCGCCTGGGGCGGACCAACAATGATCATGGGTTTCATGCACATGGCTGCCGGCACGCAAGATGCGATGAAACGCGTGCTCTTCGGAGCCGCAGGTGTCACCGGCGGACTGGCCACGCCCGGCTGCATCAACTGGCTCGTCGCTTCGGCTCGCGACGCCAACCTGTTCAACTAGCTTTCTCCCGCGCCAAGCCACCAGACTCCTCCCGTTACCTCCGGGAGGCGTTTTGGCTTCTGTCGGTCAGGCCATCGCCTCGGCTGTGACTACGTTTCGACACTCGGATCGTATTCTTTTTCATCCAAATCAAAAGTCCACGCTACCGCTTCGCGCGCTGTCTTCATTGTTGGCGGCACGCGCAGAAAATATTCCTTGTAAGTTCCATCAGGTTCCGGCGTGCTGTTTTTCACCCGCACCATCGTCAGTGGCTCGTCGCGACCGCCAAGTGGTCTTGAATATAAAGTTCCCCACTCGTCTTCATTGATGAGGGACCCAAATGAAGAAGTCAGATATCTCTCGAATCCGAACATCTCCATCTTCACCCGCTTAATCTCGGTGTTTGGCTCGTTTTCGATATCGGAAGGCGTCAGCCGCTCCGGGTGCTCGATCAGGTCTTTATCACAAGTCACTCCGTGCCACGCATGAAGTTCGTAACCGTCGGCAAAGAGCAATGCCGGCTCCAAAGGCGCATGCAACCTGCCGATGTGATCAAGATGAATGGCAACAGGGCGTTCGCTCACCAAACACACTTTATCGAAAAAAGCGTAGGCAGTGGCATTGCGTGCGAGGTCCAGCCAGATAGACAGCTCGTTTGCTTCATCCTGGTCTGGCAAAGACTTGTAGCCAAGCAAGAAGTCGTATATCGGCAACCATTCGCTCGCCCACGATCCGAACCAAAACAAATTTCCCAAAACCGAAGCGCATTCAGCAAAGAAATTGCCTTTGTGCTCGCGATAGAAATCCGCTAGAGGCCAGCCGCTGTTTCGGCCCAAACTCCAACCCGTATAGTGCTCGAGCATTTCCTGCGTCGCCTTGTCGGCAAACGATCGCGCCAACCGCTGCATCCATTCCGCACGCATCTGCGGCATCAGCGACAATCCTCCACGCCGCCTGAAATCTTCAATGCTTCGCCGCAGTTTGTTGCGACCACCATATCCGACATCCATCATCAGACTGCGGGTAAAGATAATTGAATTGGGCGACTCAGAGCCCAAAGGCTTAATCAACGGTGAGACAGCAGGAAGCCGACTGTGAAAAAATGGACCCTTCGGTCTGGTATCGCCGACCGGAAAAAACTTATTGCTCAACACATGCGTGGTTGTGCGATCAGCAAACTCCTGCGAAAACGTGTGCAGAAGCTGCTCGCGCATAGGCTGAAACTGCTGCGGCATACCGGAACGTTCGCCATCGACCAGCCCCATTCGCAACAGCATATACAGGCACGCCATTTGCCACGGGCTCTGGCACCAGATGATTTTCGGCGCCGGTTTGCCAAACCAGGCGTAAAAGCTCTCGACGTCGAGCTCAGCCACCCGCCGATCGATAGGCTCAGTCGAGCGTGCGCAATCGCTCCATTTTTGCAACAGCTCGGTTAATCGCGCTTGTTCAGCGACAGAAAGGTGCCCGAAGTGTAGAAGAGTCTTCATCGGTTGCGGGGGAACAATTCACGGTCCACTTCCATTATATGCGCACTCAATGTTCGCCGCTCAATGAAACGAAAATTCGCCATAGCGGGATGTCCGGCAAAATCTGAAACGGTCTGGTACCATGCGCGGTGCATTGGCACAACCCGTGCAAGGCACTGACATACGGTCCATTAAACCTGGGAAACGATCTAATGTTCTGACCCAAAATTGCCCGGAGCCTGGACCAAATATATCCCGAAAGATCAGTATTCTCATTGTCATGGACGAGATGAACGAGCACTAAGCCGTTCAAACAAAGAACAAATAAACTCAGTCCAAACGGTTAATACGCGAAGCCTCAAGAAACTCTCTGTTCGCAGAGGGTTTTTTGTTTGGCAGAATTTCTCGGAGAGGCGAGTCGAATCATTCGCTGGCAAGTCTTTTATAATGTGGAGCACGGATGGAACATCGTGACATTATCGCAAGAACAATTTGAGCGTTATCGCAGGCAACTGGCGCTGCCCGGCATGAGCGAGCAAGCGCAGTCGCGATTGTTGGCGGGAACAGTCGCGGTCGTCGGTATCAAGTCATGGGGCGCACTGGCGGCGCAATACCTGGCTGATATCGGCTTGGGCAAGCTGCTGGTCGCCGATGATCGGCAAGAAACACTGACTCAACTAGATAACTACATCAAAAGACCTTCACGCAACAATCCGGATACCCAAATCACTCTCAAGCATTGGCACTTCAATGCCGGAGAGGCAGAAGCGCTCCTGTCCGGGGTCGATGCAGTCGTCGATGGATTGGATAATTGGCAGCACAAATTGATCGTCAGCGATCTCTGCATGCAGATGAAGAAACCGCTGGTGCATGCGGGTGGCAGCGGATTTCGCTTTCAGGTCTACACGATGATGCCTTTGAAGTCGGCCTGCTTGCGCTGCGTTTTTCCCGAAGTCGGCATGGACGACGTGCCGCTCACCCCAACAGACTCATCTACTCTCGCGCCTGTTTCAGCCATGATCGGTGCCCTGCAAGCGCTCGAAACAATCAAAATCGTCGCCAAAATCGGCGCGAGCCAAGGAAACGAGCTTTGGAAATTCGACTGGCTCAGCGGCGAATTCGAAACCGTCCGCGGACTCGATCCACGCTTCGACTGCCCCGACTGCGGCAGAAGCTCACGCTAGTCATTTGCGCCGGCGGACGCGAGCGGGCAGCGCGCAACCAAGCGATCGACCCTAGCGCCGCCGCACAGCCGATGTGTAGCGAAACAGCAACCAGATGAAGATGCTGACGAAAAGCAAGCTGCCCAGGTATTTGATCAAAATCAATGTCGGATCAGGTAGTGGAGATTGCGAAATGACAATATCTCCCTCGCCATACTCCGCGCTGGCATCTACCGAACTTTCAGCCGGCATGCCGTTTTTCATCGTCACGAGCAATACCTCGCCCTTTTTGGCGCTGCCGAGAAACTTGCCATGGCGATCGCATCCGCGGATGTAAAAGCAGTGCACAGTCCAGTTGTAACTATTGGCATCGGACGCCAATTTTGGTTGACCAATGATGGAAATGGCATGCACGGCCCCTGGATGCACGGGTGTCTCATTGTTGTACAACTCGCCTTGCCGCAGATTTGTGTCCACTTCCGAGTCGTGGGTGCCATCGAGGTGCTGGTTGACACCGGAGAAGATCACGCAGTCTTCTTGCGTGTTCGTGAACGGATTGGGATATGACTTAGTCTGCAAGTTGGTCGTGTATGAAGGATAGTCGGCGTTGGTCGAGTAGTATTGCTGCGCATCTTCGGAAACTTGCCTGATGAACGCGATTGTTTTCCGCTCGGGAGCATCGGGCGCGTAAAAAATGGTGCCGTTCTGATCTTGCAGTCCTTCCGGTACCAATTGCAGGAATTTGCTTCCTTTGTATGTGCCGATCAAGGCGTTCATTTCATCGCCGAAGTCATCACGCCAGAAATGGATCTTGGCAGCGCGGCCCAATCTGGTACCACGCACGGTGGCTCCATCGATGCTGGGGATCACTGCTACCGCGTCATCAGCGGTAGAAAAGCGTTGATCGATCAAAGGTACGGCATAGGCGGGAACGCTGGCGACTTTGCGCGTGCTTATTTGCGTGTACAGCAGACAGGACGCGCCGATCAGCAACATAACAGCAGCGACCGGAGAAGCGAATTTCATCAGCGACGCCAGTTTGGCACCAACCGGCAAAACAGGTGTCACCGGCTCTTCCGAGCGCAATTGCTCCAGATCTGCGGCTGGTTCAGAGCCTGGATCTGCAGCTTTCTTTACTGCTTCTGCATGCTGAAAAAATTGGCGGCTGGCTTCAGCCATCTTCGCCGCTTCACTGGGAACAACCAGGTCGACACCCTTCTTCTTTCGTCTGGCGGTCTCCATCTCGTCGGACATGTGACGCCGAGGCTTGTTAGCCATAAGCCTGGCAACGCCCGAATCCATGCCTTTTATTTCTTCGTAGACCTGAGGGTCGACGATTGGCGGCGGTGCATACAACTTCTGTTTTTCCGCCGCCTGACCCCATCGACCAGCAAGCGTCGATTCTTGTTTTTGCGTTCCGGGATCTAGGGGGGCGGCCTCAACAGAACCGGGATTATTTCCTGGTGCGAGATACTGATTGGCGGCGGCAACATCGCCGTGCCCAAGGTAAGGATCAACTGGAGCGACAGGCTCATTCGGTTGCACATAATAATCGCCTGTGCCGAATTGATCGCTGGCGGCCGCGACCTCTTCTTGCGGAATTTCAATTGGCCGATGCTCACCGGATCTTGTTTCATCAGACAATACGTTGCGCAGTCTCGCTCGTCTATTCTGCAGGCTGTCAGCCGGATCGGCTCCTTCTTTTTTGCGCAGGAATTTGCGCTCGGCAACCTGCTGCTCGATCGTTTGCTTGCCTTTGTCCTTCAGTACCCTACCAGCTTTATCGGCACTGGCTTTGTCCGCGGTCTCCTCGTCAGCGTTCGGCTGCACAGGCGCTTTCTTGGCTTTCGTCAACCTTTTCTTCAGCACGAAATGCTCTTGCTCGCTCGCCGGCTTGCTGATCGCCGTGGAGATCTTCACCGTATCTGGTGTCACTTCTTCAAGTGGTTTCGCTTCAACAGGCTTCTTCTCGATGCCTAAAAAGCTTTCCAATTCCGCCAAGCGCTCAGCGTTTCTTCCGCTGTTTCTCAACCATTCCGCATAGCTTTCAACGACTGTGCGGTTGAGATAATGCTTGGCGCTAAGCTTCGACTGCGCCAGGTCATAAGCTGCCTGAAACCCAGTCTCCGCCTGTTCAGCGCTGCTGCACTTATCGCTGCACTTCGCCAACTTCAGCAAGGCCATTACTCTGTCTTTGTCGGCAAAACTGCCACTATTGTGCAGCGACACCAGGCGCTCGAACGATGTTCGCGCTTGCTCATAGTTGTTGGCGGCGTAATCGGCATCTGCCAGTTTTTGCACCAGCTCCGCCAGCTCTTCTGCGCT
>Ga0206819_10332_pt2 | contig 12662 bp, 8 predicted proteins | sample Alteio_BWOrgCont_87_FD_152855 | JGI IMG/M metagenome (GOLD analysis project Ga0206819, IMG submission 152855) | Enriched cells from forest soil in Barre Woods Harvard Forest LTER site, Petersham, Massachusetts, United States -... | ecosystem: Environmental > Terrestrial > Soil > Temperate forest >... | reverse complement strand
ACCGTCAAGAACGGGGACGATTGGGGCGCATTAGTAAGAAGTCCACGATCCGCAGAGTCGGTTAATCTGCGTGACTGCGTGGTTTCTTCATGTACACCTCAAAGCGGCAGCGGGAACTCAGCCCGTGTCAATCGCTCCAGGGGTTCTTCTAATTTCCGATTAAGGTCCTAATTATTTTTTGCAGCGCTGTGAAACGGACTTCCGGCTTGATAGAGTTTCAACTCTGATTGAAGCACCTTGACCAGCGCCGCGTTGGGCTGCGCTTCGGCCAACCGAAGGGCGCGCTGCGCGGTTTCCACCGCTTCGGCAAACCGCCCCGCCTCGGCCAAGGATCCGGCGAGCGTGTGGAGAACAACCGGATTTTTTTCCGCCGGCCTGCTCGTCGGCCTTGCGAGCCAATTCCACCGCTTTGGAACCGTTGCGCAGTGATGCGTCAGGACACGTCGCCAGAAGCCACGCCAGATTGTTTTCGGCTGTGAGATCGGTTGGTTGAATGCGTAGCGCCTCCTGATAATGCGCGATGGCCTCGCCCGGGTTGCCCTTTCGAAGAAAAGCGTTGCCAAGATCGTTTTGCGCGTCAGAGTCATCGGGCTTGAGTTGCAGCGCTTTTTGGAAATGCGCCACCGCCTCATCCACCATCCCCATCTGCAAAAGGATGTTGCCCAGGTTGACGTGGGCATCCACGTAGCCGGGGTTGATTTCCAAGCTCCTGCGGAAATGGGCCAGCGCGTCGTTCATGTGTCCGGTTTGCCGGAGCGAGTTGCCTAGGTTGAAGTGCGCTTCGGCGTCGCCGGGAATGGTTTCAACGGCCTTTTGGAAATGAGCCATCGCTTCCAGAGTCCTTCTTTTTTTCAGCAGCGCGAGGCCAAGGTTTTTGTGGGTGTTCCCGGATTCGGGGTTGATTTGCAGGGCCTCTTCGTATTGCAGGAGGGCTTCGTCCACCTTTCCTTGAGCGAGCAGCGCCATGCCCAAGTTGCAATGCAAATCCACGAAATAGGGTTGAGTGCGCAGCGCCCTCCGGTAATAGGTGATGGCTTCGTCCAATTTGCCCTTTTGCAGCAGAGCCGTGCCGAGATTATTGCAGGCGTCGGCATTGTCGGGCCTGATTTCCAGCACCTTTTGGAATTGCAAGATCGCTTCGTCCGCCCTCCCCTGTTGCAGCAACGCGAGGCCGAGATTGTCCAAGGCATCGGTACAACCTGGATAAATGGCCAGCGCTTTTTGAAATTGGGCCTTCGCTTCGTCGAACTGTCCCTGCTGGAGTTGTTTGAAACCGAAATAGTTGTGGGCCATCCAGCAATCGGGATTCAGGCGATAGGTTTGTTGCCACAGAGTGTCCTCGTTGGCATACGCCCTGCACTGCTTCCACGTCAAAATTCCCAGAACCAACAGCAGCGTCGCGCCTAAGGCCGTGCTAAGCCGGAACGATTCAGTAAGTTGATAAGGCTCGCCCTCACCCCCTGGGAGAGGGAATTGCCTTCGACCACGCTGGAAAAGGAAAGTGGTTGGTGATTTTGTCTCAACGCTGGAGGCATTTCTCCCTCTCCTCGGAGGAGAGCGCTGGGGTGAGGACGAGTGTGCTCCCTCAACTGAATTGTTCCTGCTAAGAAGCGTTGTGCTCTTGCGCAAAAGACCGGGCAACGCGCTAAGTCCCGCCGCCGCAAGCGTCAGAGGGCCGAGGATGGCCAAATACTGGAAATGATCCGCCACGAACGAATAATGGAACGGGTACACATTGAAAAATCCGAGCGCCGGAAACAGAGTCCCGACAAAAAACAGCAGCGCCGCCAGCGCACCACGCCACCGCCGCCAGATTAGCAGGCCCAGCAACAGCAACACTGCCGCCGGAAACAGGTACTGCCACCACACCGCCGGGCTGACCTTCCATTTGGGATAGAAAAATGCCAAATCCGCCGGCCAGATGATTTTGCCCAGATAAAACCAAATGTCCCTCCCGGCAATGAGAATCCGCGCGATGATGGAAAAATCATACTCCGCTCCTTCCGCATGAAGCAGCTTCCTTTCCACCCACGAGGTCACCAACCCGGCCCCGATTCCAGTCAAGAAGAACGGGATCAGCGGCCGCGCGTCCCCCTTCCACGTCAGCCTCCCGCGCTGCCACCAGAAAATCACCAGCAACGCCGCGGGCAGCGAGGCGATGACGGTTTTTGACATCAACCCGAGCAGGAACAGTCCCATAGCCAGCGCATAATTTTTTCCACTCCGTTTGCGATCAAATTCCAGATAGACCAGCGCCGCGCCCAAATAGAACACGCCCGACAATGTGTTCTTGAGTTCCGACACCCACGCCACCGACTCCACCTCGAGCGGATACAAGGCAAAGAGCGCCGCCGTAAGCCAGGCCCCCGGTATTTGCAGTTGACGCAATAATTTGGCCAGCAAAAGCGCCGAAAAAGCATGGAGCAGAACATTGATCAAATGATAGCCCAGCGGCGCATCGCCCCAAAGTTTGTGCTCCACCCAAAAGACACTATAGACCAATGGGTAATACTGCTGGGTGGCCCCAAGTTCTGTCCAAATGCGGTCCAGGCCGTGAAGCGAACGAAGCTCCGGCGGCGTGAGATGCGCGTCATCGTCCCAGATGAACCCCGCGTGCCAGACAGGTTGATAGGCCATGAGGGTGACCACCACCAGGCAAAATCCAGGCAGCCACGCACGACGCCAAGAGGACGGCAGAAATTCCATGGCGCTCGAGCCAGCCTCAGACTTCTCGCTTGCGCCCAAGTTTGGTTTGACGACAGAGGAGGCAGCAGGCTTGGATTTTGCGTGGATTCGGCTCTTATTCTGCCTCGACATGTCTGGTCGGATGCTACAATTCCCTCTGGGCCAGAGCAAACGGCAAATGGTCTTAAAGAAATCCAAACACCCGGCTGCCAGCACATGCGAGTGTGCTTAAAAGTGGGTGAAACTCATCATTCGTTCCCCCAACGGGAGAAAATCATTCAGCCTGGGGTTGCCCCGATTCCTAATTCCTACAGGGGCTACCCGGGCACAACCCCGGTGGATGTGGACATCAACTGGACGCTCTCCCACTGCACGGTGAAGCTTTAGAGCGATCTAAGAAATACTATAGCCGAAAATTTACGGCGGTAGGGCGAGACTCTGTCGAGCCCTGATTCGATTTCCCCTGTAGAAAGTCAGGGCTCGACAGAGTCTCGCCCTACCGAGTACTAGGCCACTGTTTTATTTAAAATGCGCTAGGTTTTCTATTAAAGCCTTGCTCGCAGATTGCGCTTTTTGTGACTGCCACAAGGCAAAGTGAAGGCAGCCACTCTCGACGCCAAGGGAACGGCAGAAATCCCATCCGGCCTAAGCTTGGCCCCTTCGCGGTTGAGCATTTGCTGCGTAACGGCGACCAGGTCGGCTATCTCACGGTTCGGGAAGGCGGAGGGAACTGGTTTTTTTGCAGCGCCGTAGGTGCGGCCTCTTTGTAGACTGCCGCCGCCTTGGAAAGCAAAGCCTCGTAGAGGCGATATCTCGTTTGCGGAAGCCCGGAGTATGGCGCTCCTACGGAGCTCATTATCCATCGGATCTGGTTGATCTACAAAGATTTCGCTCCGAGCGGAGCTATGGACCTGAGCGTCTTATCCAAAAACCGAGATGCGCCCATCCAAATCATTGCTCACTTTGCATATTGTATTCCCAGCAAAGTGTGATAATATTAATTTGTGCGGCGCTGAGGCGCCTGTTCTTTGACATAAAGGGAAAATGACCAGTGGTTTGTGACTAGCGGTCAGCCAGAAGATCCGGCGTGGACGGCGGTGATACCACCCAATACCGGCTAATACCGCCTTTAAAAAATAAAAAGGCCGGGAACGCCAACTAAAATCACTTAAGCAAATTCTAAGTAGTTTTAGGTAAATATAGGTAATTATAGGTAAATATAGCCGGAATTTTTTAAAATTCTCACCCGGCGCCCCCGTGCCGAACCGCCGCAAGACCGTTGAAAAGACCGAAACTGGCAGGACGGGATTGTAAGAAATTACGCCTACTTACGGCTACTTACGCCTTCTTGCAGTTTGCGCTTTTTGTGAAAGCGCGGCGAATGGACCGGCAGGTATTGCAGCTAGAGCATCTGTGCCCAAGTACTCGGTGGGGCGAGACTCGGTCGAGCCCTGACTTACTGCCGGTGAAATCGAGTCACGGCTCGACCGAGTCTCGCCCTACCCCCGTTGAGTTTCGGCTACAGTATTTATTAAATCGTGTAAACCTGAATGGCCGCCTCATTCCGGCGCGGGTATCGGGGCGTGAACGGTTAGGCCCAGCACGTCCGCCACCGGCCGCTCTTTGGTGTCCGAGGGTGAGTTGACGATCTTGAGCAGATGGGTGCCGGGCTCACGATAGACCATGGTGGTGGAACCGCCGCCGTCAAAATTGATGGCGTTGTAACAGCCAAGGCGGATCATCTCTTCGGAGAGTTCATGAAGGGTCATGCCGATGGAAAGTTTGGGCTGGCGCCCATCCACTACCATCAAGGTGAGCCGGGTCCCGCCCTGGTCTAGGCCGGCTGCGGTGCGAGGATGCCGGTTGGTGGCGAAGGCGGAATTATAGACCAGGGCCAGGCCATTGCTGACAATCAGGTGGCTGCCGGACAAAATCTGGCAAATGGCCGGGTCCAGCGGCTCGGTCGAAAGGCTGCGGCCAAAGCGGGCCGTGTGGTTTGTGCATATGGCGAGATAAGGAACCGACTTGGCGGCGCGATGCCACAACTGGCCATCCGTCATGGCCATCCCTTCCGGGGTGGCGAATTTGCCGCGGGTGTAGCCCGTGTTGCGGCCTTCGATGTCGCGGGTGGCCTGGGCCTTGAAAAAATCGCCGTTGATGGCGATATCAAACGCTTCCCGCTCGGCGATTTCACGAACTGGCTCCAAAGTGGTGGTCCACGGCCCGTCCCCATCGGGATCAGGGCCGCCGCGCGTCACTCGAACCGAAACGCGCGCGTCCGCAAGATCAACCGTGGCGACGCAAATGGCGTAATTGGGATCGTGCCGGACGATGCGTTGCCAGACGACCGGCGACGATGGGACGTTTTGCTGCGGCGGCGAAGCGCCGGCCTGCTGAAAATAAACCAGCGCAATGAAAATGCCGGAAATGACCAAAGCACTTCTGGGTTGCCACTTCTTCATATTATTATGTTGAACATCAACAACTTGGGAATTAGCGCCTGAAAGGCAGAATTCGAACCGTTTCTGATGATCAGAATAAGTTACGGCAAGGAGATATCAAGGACAATTGAGGCACGGTAATCGCCTATTGCGATTCAGCGGCCTTCTGATTTGGTTTCGAATCTGTCAAGCAAGCGGAGCAGACCGTCGAGGATCGTCAACGGATGAGGCGGGCAGCCTGGAATGTAGAGATCGACCGGCACGACTGAGGCCGCCCCGTTCAGAACTTGCGGATGGCCCACGAATGGTCCGCCGGCAATCGCGCAAGCGCCGACGGCAATCACGATCTTCGGTTCAGGCACCGCGTCCCAGGCTTTTTTCAAGGCCAGCTCCATATTCTGCGAAACGCAGCCGGTGATGAGCAAGCCATCCGCATGACGCGGCGACGCCACGAATTGAATGCCGAAACGGCTGATATCCCAGCCGATGGTGCCGAGCACATTGGTGTCGGCTTCGCAGGCGCCGCAACCGCCGGCGCTCACTTGGCGCAAACGCAGAGAACGCCCGAAGAGGCGGCGCAGTTTCTCGTCCAGCGCGGCGGCCAGGCGGACTTGTTCGTGGCCGGTTTCGCCGAGCACGAGGTCTTCACGGCGGCGGACGGCCATGCGGTAATCGCGGGTTTGCGTGATCGCCTTTGGCGGGCAAATTTCCACACAAGCCGCGCAAAAGATGCAACGTCCGAGGTCGAGGGCCACAGGTTGGCCTGCTGGGCGCGTGATGGCTTGGGTCGGACAGACGGGCACGCAGGCGTTGCATCCTTCGGAGCATTTGCCGGCGTCAACCTTGAGAGCGCCGCCGTAACGATCAGGCAGCGCCGGGGCCGGGCCGTCGGGATAGGCCATCGTCTGGCGACCGCGCTTCAGGCGATGGGCTATGGTATCTATGACGAACATAACAATTAATGTGAGGTCACAAGTCGAAGCCGCAATAAGAGAGGTTAAAGCTCTTGTTACAAATGGGGAAATCCGAAATGGCGGTGCCGCGCAATGCAAGCGCCAGGCCGGTCCAATTGTGAAACGAAGGGTCAACGATCTTGTAGCGGCGAAAACGTCCGGCGTGGTCGGTCAGCGCCACGTGGCAGACTTCGCCGCGCCAGCCTTCGACGAGCGTCACGGCGAGCGCGTCCGGCGCAGGCGGCGGAAGTTCGCCGCGAATTTCGCCTTCAACGGGCGCAGCGAATTGCTCGCAAAGATATTTGCCGGAGCGCTGAATTTCCAGCGAGCGCACGCGGGCGCGGGCAAAGACGTCGCCGCCCGGCCACACCGCCACGGGAATTTGGGCAAAGCGGTGCCAGCCAACCGGGTGATCGTAACGGACATCGCGCACCAGGCCGCACGCGCGCGCCGCGGGGCCAACCAACCCGATCTCGCTCGCTTGCGCAGAAGAAACGGCGCCGACATTCTCAAAACGACCGCGCACGGAGGCAGCCTCCCAGAACCAACCAACGGCTTGTTCCGCATCGGCCAGCGCGGCGATCAGGCGCTCCGACGTCCGGGCGGCGCGCTCGGGTTCGAGGTCGTGGCGGCAACCGCCGGGTCGCACGAGGCCGCGCCCAAAGCGATTGCCGCACAACAGAGCGGTGAGGTTGAGGAAGTCGCCGCGGATTTTGCCGCAGGCCGAGGAAGTTGGCAGAAATGCGACATCGCCGGCCAGCGCCCCAAGGTCGCCGGTGTGGTTCGCGAGGCGCTCGAGTTCGAGCGCAATCGCCCGCAGCCATTGCGCGCGCAGCGGCGCTTCGTTCCGGGCGAGAGCTTCCATGATCGTCGCGTGCGCCGTGGCATGGGCAACGGTGGTGTCGCCGGCGACTGTTTCCATTTGGCTGAGCGTGGCGCGGTGCGGACCGCCGGTCATCACTTGCTCGATTCCTCGATGCTGGTAGCCAAGCGCAATTTCCAAGTGCAATACCTCTTCACCCGCGCATTGGAACCGGAAATGACCCGGTTCGATGACGCCGGCATGGATCGGCCCGACCGCGACTTCATGGATTTCACCGCCGTCCACGCGGAAATATTCGCCGTTGACTGGCGCATGACCGTCGGATCGTCGCACGGGCTTGAGCCACGGATGACCCACAGGAGTCAGGCCATGTTGTTCCCAAACTTCGCGCTCGAACAGGTGCGCCTGAGTCTGCTTGAGCGTGAGCGACGGATAACTGCCGCGAAACGGAGTGCTCCGCGCCACCGCCAGCGTGTTGTCAAAATCAAAGGCCAGCACGGCCACGAGGCGCATGGACTCGCCTTCGGGCACGCCGAACCACGCGCACAAGCGCGCGCCGCGATCCAATTCGGTGGCGGTTGCGTCCACAAGCTCCGGCGCCGGCCAGGCAGGCACTTCCTCCCAAGGAAGGCTGGAGGCATTGGCCAGAAGCGCAAAGGGAGTGAAGTCGCTCATGATGGGGGAAAAAGTTGCGCGACTGCGGCAGTCCAGGCTTCCCGCAATGCTGGCGGCGTAAAAAGACCCAGCCATAAGGACAATCCCAAAAGCACCAGCGGCGGCGCGACGACACCCGCAGTTTCGACAAACCGTTTGCTGTTCGCAATCGCCGCTTGGCGCGGACGTCCGTCCACCACGGCAAAGACCACGCGCGTCATGCCTAAAAAGGCCAGCAGCAGGCAGCCGAGAAATATCGCGGCGGCGATGCCGTGGTGCGAGGCAAGCGCGGCGCGCAACACCTGTAGTACGCTAAAAAATGGGCCAAAAGGCGGACAGGCTGTCACAGCAAACATCCCGGTGACAAAAAGCGCCGCCGAACGCGGCGTCAGGATAGACATCCCACGCGCACTTTCAATGGAGGAAGAACCGGCCGCGCGGCGGATATTGCCGGCGCTTAAGAAAAGCGATCCTTTGGTCAGGCTGTTGCTCCATACATGGAAGAGCGCCGCAATCATACCCGTTTTGCCAAGAGCCGCGCCGATGCTCAGGATGCCCATATGCTCCACGCTCGAGTATGCAAGCATGCGTTTGAAATCCGGCGTACCCAACAGAAACAAAGCCGCCACCAACATCGAGAACAATCCGATAGCCAGCAAAGTGCGGTCGGCCATGGCCCCTTCCCCAGCCGCGCCGATGACGGCGCGCACGCGCAGAATCGCGGCAAACGCCACCGTGGTCACGGAACCTGCCAAAATAGCCCCGACGATGCCCGGTGACTCTCCGTACGCATCGGGCTTCCAAGTGTGCATCGGAGCGAGCCCCATCTTCGTGCCGTAACCGACGAGCAACAACACCCACGCGGTCAAGACCCACGGGCGCGACAAGCCCGGTCCTTGCGACATCAAGGCGACCAAAGTCAGATCGCCACGTCCCCCGCCGTGCAATGACGCATAGCCGAGACAGAAAGAGCCAAGCAACGAAAGCGCAATGCCGGTGCCGCCGACGAGGAGATATTTCCAGGTGGCTTCGAAGGCTCGAGGGGTGCCGTTAAAGTGCAGCAGCGGCACACAGGCAAGCGTGACAGCCTCGGTTGCAATCCACAGCAGCCCCAGATGTCTGGCCTGATGTCCCGCGCTCAACAATCCCAAGACCGTCAATAAAACTGCGACGAACACGCGGTTGGGCCGTTCTGACCTCAACTTGAGGTAAGACACCCCATAAGCGGAACAGACCATAAACAAAAGTGACACGGCCGGCAACATCGCCCGCGCCAGTGGATCGAAGGCCAACCAGGCATCCGGCGAGACTATAGGTGGGTTCACAAAAAGCCGTGCAACGAGCACTAGATGCACAAAACCGACTGCGGGCAGCAACCAGGGCCGGGTGCAGTTACTCGGCCAGACGGCAGCCAGCGCGGCGCCAACCAGCGGCACAATGATGAGGAGGAGTGATGTCATTCCCGAAGAGCGGTCAATTTTCGGGTGTCGAGAGAGTCAAATGCACGCTGAATGCGATCTACAATAATTCCAATGACGAACACCCCCACTGTGAGGTCGAGTAGGAGACCTGCCTCCACCAGCAAAGGCATGGAGTGAATCAGCAGCAAACCAAAGAGGTAGATGCCATTTTCCAAAATCAGGTAGCCACAAACTTGTGAGATGGCTTTGACGCGGCCAATCAGCAGGATAAATCCCGTGAGAATCGAGGCAATGGATCCCGGCACCAAGAGCGATCCATTGTGTTCCGGCAACAGTGGCAGAGTCTTCGCCAGAGCTACCGCCGCTATGGCCGATCCAGCCCCTAGCAGAAGGGAAGGCACGTATCCAATAATCGGTTCGATCTCGCTTTCGATGCTCGCCGCCCGCATGGCTCGCCGCAGGAGATAGGGAATGATCACACCCTTGCCCACAATGGTGGCGATGGCGACAAGACCGATCCTCCAGTCAATCCCATGCTCCATCACGAGCGGCAGAAGGCCCAGCACCACTCCCTGCAGGGACATGGCGCGAATGAGCGAGGGCAATCGACCGCTCCCGAGCGCGATCAAGTTGAGTCCCATGGCAAGACCAATTAGCAGATTCAGAGTCCCACTCATGAGGCGCCTCCTTTCCACGCCAGCAGCAAGGCAAACAAGCAGAGTATAAAAGCAGTCGTGAGCAGCAGGGGCACGCGCTTGAACGCAAACCGCGCCAACATCGACTCGACCAAGGCGATGCCGAGGGTCACCGTCAAAACGCCGCCCGTCAACACTACAGCGCCAGCAAGGGGCGGCAATTTTGCCATCGGCAATACGGCCTCGGTCAGCAGCACTGCAAACAGCAGGAGCTTGATCGAGGCCCCATGCAAGATCACGCCAAGGAGCGGACCACTGTGATCCAGCACCATGACTTCGTGAACCATCGTTAATTCAAGATGTGTGTTTGGATCGTCAAACGGCACGCGACAATTTTCTGCCAGCAGCACAGTGAACAACCCTGCCGCCAACAGCACCGCGCCCGCCCAGGCCGGTGGGGTCAGCATCGTCACCAGGGAGACACTGCCGCTCGGGATGCTCAACGATAAAACGGCCGTCATGACGGCGGCTTCTGCGAGCACCGCATAACTGACCTCGCGGGCTGCGCCCATCCCTTCAAAGGCGGAACCAGTTTCCATCGCGGCCCAGGCCGTGCAAAACCTCGCCAGCGCCAGCAGATAGATAAACAATATCACATCACCTCGAAAGCTTATCGCGGCGCCGGCTGGACCGAGCGGCAGCAACAACGCGGCTGCTGCCAGCGCCACCCAGGCGACCGCCGGCCCGATAACAAAACCGGGAGAAACGAGGGTGCTGAGCACGACCTTCTTTCGCCACAAGCGCGCCAAATCGTAGTAAAGTTGGAGCACGGAGGGCCCGCGTCGTCCAGCCACCCACGCCTTCACTTTGTTGATAAGCCCCGGGAAAAGTGGCGCCAACAGCAGCCACAACGCGAGTCGCAAGACAAGGGCGATAATCCAGATCATCACGATTTCGCCTCCGTCTCGTGCGCTTCTAATAACGCCGCGTCCACCACCTCAATCGCGTGAATGATTTCTTCATCCTTGGCCCCTTGCTGCAGCAAGGCCCGCAATGGCCCACCGACCAGTTGGCGGCTTAGCAGCCCCAGCAGATGAAGGTGCGCTCGCGGGGAGGGCGCGACGAAGAAAATCAACCGCGTAACAGGCGTGTCATCCACCGGCGCCTCGGACAGTGGCCAGGCGTCGCGCAGCAACAGTATCGCCACGGTGCCAGCATCACGACCCATTGTGATGCGGGCGCTGGGATGTGGCAGAGCGAATCCATCGCCGATCGGCGCCATGGTCACGCCGCCTTGCGCCCGAAGCCGCTGGCTGAGTAACTGACGAACGGGTGGAGTCGCTCCGGGCAAGGCGGTCACAATACGCTCAAACAAACTTGGCACATCAACCGCCGATACACCGCGCCAAATGCCGCCAGTTCGCAGCAACGGTCCGATTTGCAAATGGCTTGCCAAAACCGATTTCGCCGGCGCGAGGAAACCAGCTCGCGCCGCAAGGCTCCGCGTGGCCGCCCATTCTGAAACCTGGACTCGATCAAACAAAAGGCGATCCCGGTCGCGTGTGAAAGGCAAACCTTCTTCGCGAATCCAGGCTTCCACGACTTTCTCCGAGACTCCAAATGACTCGGCAATTTGAATGAGATTCAAATACATGAGATCGCGTGGAAATTCGCGTCGAAGACGGTCATTCCCATTTAAGGTCCGCCTCCCCACAGAGTCAAAGCCGCCAGCATTGCGAGGCCGGCCAGGACATACAGGATGTAGGCCTGCACTCGACCGTGTTGGAAGCGACGCACGAACTTTGATACACACAAAATTTTGCCGCCGGCCGGTTCGACGATGCTTTCCAGGACTGTTTCTGGCGTGTGTTGCTCCAAACTTGCTTCCAAGGGAAAAACTCTCTCGGGCCGCCGCTCGTGCCTGACAGGGCGCAGAATCCAGGCGAACCATTCAGTGATGATACCCGCGAATGATCCGGCGGTATATTGCATGCGCGCAGTCGGCGTGGCATAGCCGCAATCCCATGTCAGCGCGCGACGACTCCCCCGCGCCAGACGCCAGAAGCAGACAGCCGCCGCCACCAGGAGCGCCGCGAGCGCTATGTGAGCCTGGCTGAGCGCCAGCAGCGAAACAGGCGTCTCCACCCCAGTCCAAGCCGGCTGCCAGACTCCGACCGCGTGAGATATCGCGGGCCAGAAAAGAGTCGGCGCGAGGCCGATCACCACGCAACCCGCTCCAAGCGCCAGCATAGCAGAACGCATATATGGTCCGCATTCGTGCGCGTGGTGTGCCGCCTCGGAACGGGGAGCGCCCAAAAACATCACACCGCACACCTTGACAAAGCAAGCCAGCGCCAGCGCTCCAGTCACCCCAAGTAAAATGGCTGCTGGAATGGCCGCCCAAGCCATTGGCCCGCGGGCCATCGCTGCGTCGAATAACCCAAGATACACCAGCCATTCACTCACAAAACCGTTGAGCGGCGGCAAACCGGAAATCGCCACCGCCCCTAGTGCGAAAAGCGAAGTTGTCCAAGGCATCATGCGCCACAATCCCCCAAGCCGGCTCATTTCACGCGTGCCGGTTGTGTGCAGCACCGAGCCAGCGCCAAAGAAAAGCAGCGATTTGAATAAGCCGTGGTTCCAAACATGCAGGAGTGCGCCCGCCAGCGCGAGGCGTCCCCAGGTGGCGTCGCCTTGGCTGACCGCGACCATGCCAAAACCAAGCCCGATCAGGATAATCCCGATATTTTCGACACTATGATAGGCCAGCAATCGTTTATAATCGTGTTGTCCCAATGCGAAGGCTACGCCTAAGACCGCACTCAGAACGCCGAGTATCGCAACTACCCAGCCCGCGCTCGTCGGCATCGGGAGCCAGCCGCTAAATCGCACGAGTCCATAAATGCCCATCTTTAGCGTCACGCCCGACAACATGGCTGAGACGTGACTCGGCGCATTGGCGTGGGCCGATGGCAACCAAACATGCAAGGGGAACATCCCGGCCTTCAGCCCGAACCCTATCAGCGCGAGCCAAAAGAGCGGCGCAAGAT
>Ga0206819_10344_pt1 | contig 12686 bp, 21 predicted proteins | sample Alteio_BWOrgCont_87_FD_152855 | JGI IMG/M metagenome (GOLD analysis project Ga0206819, IMG submission 152855) | Enriched cells from forest soil in Barre Woods Harvard Forest LTER site, Petersham, Massachusetts, United States -... | ecosystem: Environmental > Terrestrial > Soil > Temperate forest >... | reverse complement strand
TTATATGGTGGTAATACTATTGGCTCTAATTTGCTCTGGGAAAATAATACAAGTGATGCAGCAGTGATTCATAACATGATTATGATTACTGTTAATGAAACATTGCCCACGGGTCATGTGGAAAAAAAGGTATTGAACAATGATGGTGTGTTCGATGTTGTATTAAGCGCGGAAAGTGCGTATAGCAATATTGATTTGATGTCCAATTTACAGAAATTTCTCTCTGAAGTGCAGCATGAAACAGTTATTCCAGCCGATAATGTTCCCCAAACAGAACATCTCATTGATCTAAATATTGGCAGAGACGCTCTCCAAAAATTATTGCTAGATGCCTTGGGAGTTCTTTCTTATCCAGCCTTATTGTTTTGCTTGATAAGAGAGTATGCTACGGCGAACGACAATAGAAGCCCATTGAGTGTTGCTTTAATCAGACTTACTCTTGAAGAAAGAGGAAAGACGCTTCCTGTACCTAGACCGATATTAATAGATATTCTGGATAATATAAAAAAAATGCAGCGAAAAACCGATGTCATTGGTCAATACGATCTGGACAATACATTTGCTGTAATACTGCCTGAGACTGATTTAGAAGGGGGTAAATATTTTGTTAGTCGTATCAAAGGGCTCTTACTGAAGTTTCAATCCCCGCAAGAGCAGAAGATAAAACTAACAGCGGCTGTTAGTGTTGCCAGCGGTTTTTGCAATGGTTTACCAACAATACTGGGTGCTGCCGAGCAATGTATATCTAAATTGGACGAAACTGGAGAATGGCTTGGTACATTTGCAAATTTATTTCCTAATAAGTTGCCACCTTCAAAAAGTATTGATTTCAATCTAGTTCAAGATTTAGCTGAAAAATTAATTGCCAAGCAATACGGTGTGTTTTCTTTGCCGATATTAGTTGCTCTTATAGAGCACGAGCACAACAGGGCAAAGCGTGATAGAAAACCTCTTCATGTGCTTCTGATTAGTTTGGTTTGTGATAATGAATCAGCAAATCAAAGCATTGCTATACTCGAAGAAGCAATGATTTTATTAGCAGCAAGAATCGGGTCTTTGCAGAACAATAGTTCCTTATTAGCTCAATATGATGAAAATAGCTTTGCTGTTTTATTGCCAAAGGCTTTGCCTAGTGCTCTGAAAAATTTTGCCAAACAAATTATTGGGTCTATTACTGACAAACCATTATCCGCTGATAGTACGATTCGTTCATATAATATTGAAAGTCAAGTTTGTGTTGTTAGCATAGATAAGAACAATGCAGACATGGCAAAATTTACACCGCTTGATTGATCAAGACAAAAGAGTGCTATCTGTTTTAGCTCTATTTGTAGTCAATTGATAAGCAAAGTTAATATCTTCATAATTTAAAAATATTTGAGGGCGGGGCTTAATAGCGCCACCAGTTGCCCTTTATCCCTAGCCTTATCCGGAAAAGAAGCCAGATACTAGTAAAAGATTATTTCTAGTAGAAGTTTTTCACCGTTTTTTACCTTCTATTAGGTAGAATATCTTTTCCGTCCTTTGGAACGGGCAGCTTGTGACGTGTTCAAGTATAAGACACGTTTAATATATTGTGGAGTAAGAATTTATGGCGCGAGCCAAAGCAGCCAAAACAGAAACAACGGCGATATCACCTAAAGTGCAGCGAATTAGAATTCGTTTGAAATCGTATGATCATCGTTTGATTGATAAATCATCTGATCAAATAGTTGATACAGCTAAACGGACTGGTGCTACTGTTTGCGGCCCGGTGCCATTACCAACTCGTAAAAGAGTTTATTGTGTTTTGCGTTCTCCGCATGTGGACAAAAAATCACGTGAGCATTTTGAAATTCGTATTCATAAGAGACTGATAGATATTAATGACCCTACCCCTACTACAGCTGATGCGCTTATGCGTCTTGATTTGCCAGCTGGTGTAGACATTGAAGTTAAGCTTTAATCCATTATAGATAGTAGATAGGAAGTAAGAAAATGACCGTTGGTTTGTTAGGCAAAAAAATTGGAATGACGCAAGTGTTTGATGCGGAAGGATTGGCTTTGCCAGTTACTGTTGTGCGTCTTGGTGAAAATGTAATTGTTAGCAAACGTTCAAAAGATAACAATGGCTATGAGGCTATTCAGGTCGGTGGTTTTACTACTAAAGAAAAAAGCCTCAACAAAGCCGAAATGGGCGTATTGAAAAAAGCCAATGTTGCTCCATTAGCTCCATTGCATGAATTCAGAGTTGCCGACAGTAGTTCTTATACTGTTGGTCAACCAATTGCTATTGATGAAATCCTTAAAGAAGGAATGTTGGTTGATGTTCGTGGACGCTCAATTGGTAAAGGATTTCAGGGCACAATCAAGCGTTATCATGCTCATCGTGGACCGATGAGTCATGGTTCTAAAAATCATCGCTTAGTGGGTTCAATTGGTCCTGGTACAACTCCAGGACGCGTATATAAAGGTCTCCACATGCCTGGACAAATGGGCAATGTGAATGTTTGCGTTCGCCATTTGCAGGTAGTGAAAGTGGAAGCGGATAAAAAATTAGTTTTGATCAAGGGTGCTCTTCCTGGTTGTGATGGCGGCACCATTGAGATCACACCTAGTAAGACGAAATGGAATTAGAATCTGGATAAAGAATTGGAATTTGTAGTAAGGCGATAAAGCAATGGCAGTAACTTCAGTATTAGATTTAAAAGGTAAGCAAGTTGGGGACCTAACACTCAACGATGCAATATTTGCTCGTGCCAAAGATGCTAAAGAATCTGAAAATGGCCAAGCCATTGACACCATGCATTCTGCTTTACTTCGTCAATTAAGCAATGCAAGAGTAGGCTCAGCAAATACTAAAACTAGAGCAGAAGTTAGAGGTGGTGGAGCTAAACCCTGGCGACAAAAAGGTACAGGACGTGCTCGTGCTGGTTCAAGACGATCTCCTTTATGGGCTGGTGGCGGTGTCACTTTTGGTCCCAAACCAAGAGATTATAGTTTTTCTATGCCTGCCAAAAAACGTCAAAGCGCTATTAAATCTGCTCTAACTGTTCAAGCTGAAAATCTTGTTGTAGTGGAGAGCTTTGCTGGACTAAAAGAAGTAAAAACAAAAGAAGCAGCAAAAGTTTTGCAAGCTTTAAAATTAGATGAGAAAAAAGTATTAATAGTAATAGAACCAAAAAGTGAAGAAGCTAAGCGTTTTGAGCTTAGTGCTCGCAATTTGAAAAATGTTTCTATAGTTCGAGCTAATAATCTGGGTGTTAAAGAATTACTAGATTGCCAGGCTATTTTGACATCGCAAGCAGCAATGGAAGTAATTACAAAATGGTTAGCTCCTGAAAAGAAAGAAAAGTCAGCCGGTAAAAAAACTAGCTCTCCTAAAGTTAAAAGCGAAAGCAAAGCCAAAGAGCAAGCGAGAGAAGAAAATAAAAAAATAACAAAGGATAGTGCTGAGCCACATTCAGCATTGAAAAATATTGCTACTGGTTCTACAAAAACTGCGGACAAAGTGCAGGCAAAAATTAGTGAAAAACCGACTTCTGCTAAAAAGTCAGAAACCAAACCTGAAAAAAAATCAGAAGTTGATTTGCCAATTAAGCCAAAGAAAGATGGCTCTACGCAACAAAAGGGCAAAGGTAAATAAAAATGAAAGAGCAACACAGCCAAATAATTTTAAAGCCCCTTATGAATGAAAAGAGTACTTTGCTTGCTCAATTAGGTAAATATACTTTTGAAGTGAAAAAAGATGCTAGCAAACCACAGATTGCTATGGCAGTTAAAGAACTCATTAGTGTGCTTTATCCTAAGAATAAGTGCGAAGTTCTTGACGTTAATACTTTGGCCATACGGGGACGGATTCGTCGTTCTAAAAGACATGGACGCGTGCCAAAAGACAGCAAAAAAGCAATCGTCACCATATCTGGTGATGCGTTGGATATTTTTAGTGCATAGGGGTGAGGATAGAATATGGCAACTCGTAAAGTAAATCCAACATCACCAGGCCGTCGAGGCATGACCTTGCCTGATTTTTCGGAGTTGACGACTTCAACGCCTGAGCGTACTTTGCTAAAGTCTTTTAAACAGGCTGCTGGACGTAATAATAAGGGACGCCTTACTGTGCGTCACCAGGGTGGTGGACATAAGCGTCTTTATCGCGTGATAGATTTCAAACGTGACAAGGTAGATATTCCGGCTGTAGTAACAAGCATTGAATATGATCCGAATCGCAATACACGTATTTGTCTTTTGCAATATGTTGATGGCGAAAAGCGTTATATCTTAGCTCCTTTAGGTATTCAGGTCGGCGATAAAATTATGTCTGGTTTGCAGGCAGAAATTAAAGTAGGCAATGCATTACCATTAAAAGCAATTCCACTGGGTACTATGGTGCATAATGTTGAGTTGACAGCTGGTCGTGGTGGACAATTGGGACGTAGTGCTGGCACTCAGATTCAAGTATTAGCTAAAGAAGGCAAGTTCTGCACATTGCGTTTGCCCTCTAGTGAAATGCGTATGGTGCATCTGGAATGTATGGCTACGATTGGACAATTGGGTAATATAGATGCCAAAAATATTCAAATCGGGAAAGCTGGTCGTTCTCGTTGGTTGGGAATTAAGCCAGCCAATCGTGGTGTGTGTATGAATCCAATTGATCACCCACACGGTGGTGGCGAAGGCAAATCCCCTATTGGTGGTAAGCCGCAAACACCATGGGGTAAGCCGGCGATGGGTTATAAAACTCGTCGTGGTAAACAGAATATTTCTGATAAGTTTATCGTTAAACGGCGTAGTAAGTAGGAGGACGCAATGTCTCGTTCACTAAAAAAAGGACCGTTTGTTCATGCTTCTTTATCAAAGAAGATAGAAGACATGAATAAAAAAGGTGAAAAGCGAGTGATTAAGACTTGGTCGCGCGCTTCCATGATCGTCCCTGACATGATTGGTCACACTATTGCTGTCTATGATGGTAAAAAACATCGGGCTGTATTTGTCACTGAGCAAATGATTGGTCATAGATTGGGTGAATTTTCTAAAACAAGAGAATTTAGAGCTCATGCTGGTTCTGGCAAAACAGCAACAAGAACGGAGACAACTGAAAGTGGAAAGTAAAGTACAGTTGAAATGGCTTAGAATGTCACCACGCAAAGCGCGTCGAGTGATAAACGAAGTGCGCGGCCTTACGGCTGGTGAAGCTTTTACTCTGTTGCGCTTTATGCCGTTTGCTGCCGCTCGTGAAGTAGAAAAAGTATTGAAATCGGCACTATATAACTTGATTAATGGCAGCAAAACATCTATTTCTGAACAGCAAGCTCAAGATTTGCGTATTGTAGAAGCATATGCCGATCAAGGACCAAGCTTATATCGCCGCAAGGCAAGAGCGCGCGGTATGGCCATGCCAATCGTCAAACGCACTTCGCATATTACCCTTGTACTTTCTGATGTTGAGGTTAACTGATAATGGGGCAAAAAGTAAATCCGAACGGTTTTAGAGTGGGTGTCCATCGTGGATGGCGCTCAAATTGGTTCGTGCAAAGACGAGACTTCCCTGCGCTTATCGAGGAAGACGAGCATATCCGTAATTATTTGAAAAAAGAATTGAATAATGCTGGTGTTTCAAAAGTGGAAATTTCCAGAAAGGCTGATCAGATTCAACTTGATATTTATACAGCTCGACCAGGAGTGGTTGTTGGTAAAGGCGGTCAAGGTATTGAAGTTTTGCATGGCAAAGTAAAAGAAATGCTTCACCGTACTGGTCTAGATATAAGAATCAATATTTTAGAAATCAACAAAGTTGATATTGAAGCACAACTAGTTGCCGAATCAATTGCCCAGCAATTAGAAAAACGGGTAGCATTTAGACGGGCTATGAAACAGGCTATACAACGCAGTATGCGGGCTGGTGCTGTTGGTATAAAAGTTATGGTTTCTGGACGTTTAGGCGGTACCGATATTGCTCGTACAGAGTGGAGCAAAGAAGGACGTATTCCCTTGCAGACTTTAAGAGCGGATGTTGATTATGGTTTTGCTGAAGGGCATACCATGGTTGGCCTTGTCGGTGTCAAAGTATGGGTATTCAGAGGTGAGCTTGAACGTGGTCAATGGTCGCCACCCAATATAAAAATGCAACAAGATCGAGATAGAGACAGAGCTGGTGGGGGACGTCCGGATAGAGATAAACTTGTTGTAAAGTCTGGTGGTCGTCGCGGTAAGAAGGCTGCTAATCAATAATCGATAAAGGAATATAGGAAGGCAGGTTAAACATGCTATCACCGAAAAGAACAAAATTTAGAAAAGCACAACGCGGGCGTATGACCGGAGTGGAAACGCGCGGCGTATTAGTTTCGTTTGGTGAATATGGTTTGCAAGTTTTGGAGCCAGCCTGGATTACATCAAGACAAATTGAAGCTGCCCGTAAGGCTATGACACGCAGTGTGCGTCGTGGTGGACAAATGTGGATTAGAATTTTTCCTGATAAACCAGTAACCAAAAAAGCTGCTGAAACACGTATGGGTTCCGGTAAAGGTAATCCAGAGTTTTGGGTGGCGGTGGTTAAACCAGGTCGCATAATGTTTGAAATGGCTGGAATCTCACGTAAAGATGCTCATGAAGCGCTTCGTTTGGCAGCCCAAAAACTGCCAGTCAGATGCCGTGTCCTTGAGAGACATCATGGAGGTGGCGTATGAAGACCAAAGAAATTCGTGAATTGGCTGCTGAAGAAATCACTGCTCGAATTTATGATACTCGTAAACAAATTGTTGAAAATCGTTTTCAGCAAGCAACTGCCAAATTAACTAATGTGGCGGCTATTCGTCAAGCACGTAAAACTTTAGCGCGCTTATTGACTATTCAAACTGAGCAAGAAAGAGCAAGCAAAAAATAGGAAAGAGATATGGCAAGAAAGGAATTAGTGGGAAAAGTGGTTTCGGATAAGATGCAGCAAACTGTTGTTGTAGCTGTCGAATCGCGCTCTTCTCATCCGCAATACGAAAAAGCAATTATTCACACAAAAAAATTCAAAGCTCATGATCCTGAGAATAAATGCAAAATTGGGGACGTTGTGAGACTAAAAGAATGCCGTCCGCTTTCCAAAACTAAACGCTGGATTGTTATTGATATCACTAAAGGCGAAGGGGTTTTGCCAGTTATTGACGAGGTGGAGGTAGGATGATCCAGGTACAAACTAGATTGAATGTAGCGGATAACACAGGCGCCCGCGAGCTTATGTGCATCCGTGTTTTGGGCGGATCAAATCGCCGTTACGCTTCTGTTGGTGACGTTATAGTGGGTGTAGTAAAAGATGCACTCCCAAATATGCCTGTAAAAAAATCAGAAGTAGTAAGAGCAGTCGTTGTGCGTGTGCGCAATCATGTGAAACGCAGTGATGGTTCTACTATACGTTTTGATGATAATGCTGTTGTGATTGTGCAAAAAGATAATAATCCCAGAGGTACGCGTGTTTTTGGACCTATCGCTCGCGAGTTGCGGGACAAAAACTTCACTAAAATTCTTTCTTTAGCTCCAGAGGTACTTTAATATGTACGGCAGCAATAAAAAAACAATCAATTATGCCAAAGCCCCCATTGTAAAAAAGATAAAAATGGGCGCAAAAACAGTTGTTTCTCAAGCATTAGTAAAAAAAGGTGTTAGCAATTTAGTACCTAAAATGCATGTGAAGCGTGGTGACCTTGTCATAGTTACTTCTGGTTCAAAAGAACTTGGTCGCGGTAAAACAGGCAAAATTTTAAAAGTGCTCCCTAGAGAAGGAAAAGTGGTGGTGGAAGGAATCAATATGATGACACGGGCCATGAAGCCACGTACCGCCACAGGCAAAAGTGGATTGGTAAAAGAAGAAGCACCAATATTTGCTAGCAAAGTTATGTTGTACAGCCCTAAAACAAAAAAGGGTGTGCGAGCAGAGTTTAGAAAGAAAGAAGATTTAGGATAGGCCGAAGATGAAAAAGACTAACGTAATTAACATTCAAGATGTCTATAAATCGCAAGTGGTGCCAGATTTGAAAAAACAATTTGGCTATACAAATGATTTACAAGTACCTCGTTTGGAAAAAATAGTAGTAAATATGGGTTTGGGAGAAGTAACCACTTCTGCTAAAGCTATAGAAGGCGGACTGAGAGATCTGACTACAATTACTGGTCAAAAACCAGTAACAACTCGCGCCCGCAAATCAATTGCTACTTTTAAAATCAGGCAGGGAATGCCAGTAGGGGCAAGCGTTACTCTTCGCGGTAAACGTATGTATGATTTCATCTCTAAATTGATTCATGTAGCATTACCAAGAATCCGTGATTTTCGTGGACTATCTAATAAATCGTTTGATGGTCGCGGTAATTATTCATTAGGCATCAAGGAACAAATGGTTTTCCCTGAAATTAATTATGAACAGGTTGATGCCACACGCGGTATGGATATTGCTATTGTCACAACAGCTACGAGTAACCAAGAAGCCCAAGCATTGCTTGCCGCTCTAGGTATGCCATTTAGGAGGTAATGTGGCAAAGACTTCAATGATAGATAAAGAAAATAAACGCCGGGTATTAGCCGCTAAAGGTAAATATCCATCGGTACGTTTGCATAACCGTTGTCGTTTATGTGGACGACCAAGAGGCTTTTATCGTGATTTTGGCCTTTGTCGTTGTTGCTTACGCAAAATGGCTCATGGTGGTTTACTTCCAGGCGTCACCAAATCTAGTTGGTAGGAGAAATTTGAATGCCGGTTACAGATCCAATTTCTGATATGTTTGTACGTATAAAAAATGCAGCAAGAGTGCATGCTCCTGCTGTAGAAATGCCTGCCTCTAAACAAAGAGTGGCGTTGGCTGAATTATTACGTAATGAGGGTTTTATTTCTTCTTTTGAGACTAAAGCTTTAGGCTCGCCGACGCAAAAAATGCGTATTGTTCTTAAATATGGACCTAAAGGTGAACAAGTAATTCAAGGTATTCGTCGAGTAAGCAGTCCTGGTTTGAAGATTTATCGTTCAAGCAAACGCTTGCCCAAAGTATATGGCGGACTGGGTATTTCTATAATTAGCACTAGCAGTGGTCTTATGAGTGACAAGCAAGCCAAAAGACATAATGTTGGCGGCGAAGTTATAGCTCAGATTTGGTAATTGGTAAAAGGAAGTAATTATGTCACGCATAGGTAAAGCACCAATAGTAGTACCAAAGGGTGTAACAGTAGACTTAAAAGGCAATGAAGTGTCTGTAAAAGGACCCAAAGGCCAATTAAGCCGTAACATACGTCCGGAGATGCTTATTGAGCAAAAAGATGGCACGATTGTTGTTTCGCGCAAAAGTGATGATCGCATGTCAAAAAATCTGCACGGTCTAAGCAGAACACTTATAGCCAATATGGTGAAAGGTGTTACTGATGGTTTCGAGAGAAATCTGGAAGTGATCGGTGTAGGTTATCGGGCCCAAATGGAAGGCAAGAAGTTAATTTTGCAACTTGGATATTCGCATCCTGTAGAAATAGATCCTCCCAAGGGCACTGAAATTGTTGTAGGTAAAGGTAACGCCATTACTGTCAAAGGCTTTGATAAACAAGCAGTGGGCGATCTGGCAGCTTTTATTAGAGGCAAGCGTCCACCTGAAGTTTATAAAGGTAAAGGCGTTAAATATAATGATGAAGTTATTAGGCGTAAAGTTGGTAAAGCAGCTAGTAAGAAAAAATAGGCTTATAGGATGATGGATAGGAAGAGTTTCAGCGAAGTGAAGGGCGCCGACAAAATGCGAGGCGTTCGTAACGAAGCGTGGAAACACGCGGAGGAGCTGAAGGATGAAAGCGACGGAGTGTTTATAAAATGATTACGAAAGTAAGACGAAAAGAAGCTCGTAAAAAAGTACATATGCGCATTAGAAGACGGATGGAAGGTTCGCCGGAAAGACCGCGGCTTTGTATTTATCGTTCCAATAAGCATATTTATGCACAAATTGTTGATGATACTAAGGCTCATACTTTAGTTTCAGCGAGTTCCTTAGATAGTGAATTAACGGACAAGCTTAAAAAAACTTGGGATAAAGGTTCTGCTGAAGCGGTTGGACAACTTGTGGCTAAGCGCGCAATAAAACAAGGCATTCAAGCAGTAGTTTTTGATCGCGGTGGTTATATTTATCATGGACGAGTAGCAGCTGTGGCAGAAGCGGCTCGCCAAAGTGGACTTGAGTTTTAGTTGGATCTAACGGAGCGTATAAAAAATGCCTGAAAAAATAGTCGGTGCTGAACCAGAAAATGCAGACAACACACGTAAAGGACGTCGTGGTGGCGGCGGTGGTGGACGTGATCCAAGACGTGGTGCAGTTTCTTCTGATGATGCTAATAAACAACAATCGGAATGGGAAGAAAAAATCATTCAAGTCAGACGTGTCACCAAAGTAGTTAAGGGTGGTAAAAAGCTTAGCTTTCGTGCTGTGGTGGTGATTGGTAATGGCAAAGGACAAGTCGGTGTTGGTATTGGTAAAGCTGCCGAAGTTCTTAACGCTATTCAAAAGGGAGTTGGCGACGCCCGCAAACACTTGATTAAAGTCCCGTTAGTGGGAACAACTATTCCGCATGAACTTATTGGTAAACAAGGCAGTAGCCGTATTTTATTAAAGCCCGCTGCTAAAGGTACTGGTGTTATTGCTGGTGGTGCTGCGCGCGCTATTCTAGAATTAGCTGGAGTTGGAGACGTATTGTCTAAGTCATTAGGATCACGTGCGCCATTGAATGTGGCTCGCGCTACTATTAATGGTTTGTCTAATTTGAGAACTTTTGAAACAGCAGCAAGACTCAGAGGTATGAGTCTCAAGCAAATGCTGGCTGGGTAATCGTTGTAAATAAGCGGAGTTTTTATTATGACTATGTTAGAAATAACTTTAACAAAAGGTCTGGTTGGCAAACCAGCCACTCAGCGCAAAGTAGTAGAAGCATTGGGTTTAACTAAGTATGGTAGTACTGTAAAACGATCTAAGAGTGCGACTATTTGTGGCATGGTTAATAAAATTCATCACCTTGTCACAGTAAAAGAATATGCTGCTGGTGATAAAGAAGCAACGAAGAAAGCAGTAAAAAAAACCACTGTTCATAAGGAAAAATAAAAAAGAAGGATATGCGCGTAAGCCGAAGAATGAAGGCAAAGTAGCGCTAAAAAGGAAAAAACTATGCATCTTACCGAATTAAAACCAACAGAAGGTTCACGCCGTAATCGCAAACGTGTGGGACGTGGACGGGCTTCGGGTCACGGTAAAACCAGTACTCGTGGACATAATGGACAGGGACAACGTTCAGGCGAAAGCAGACGTTTTGGTTTTGAAGGTGGACAAACACCACTTTTCCGTCGCTTGCCAAAAATTCATAACTTTGATCAAGTTATCACTCGGGAATGGGTAGCAATCAATATCAGTGCTTTTAACGATTTTGCTGCTAATAGTGAAGTAAATGCTGACACTTTGGTTGAACAAGGTGTATTGCGCAAAACAACTGATAGTTTACGTATATTGGGCAACGGTGAAATTAAAGTTCCTCTCACCATAAAGGCACATCATTTTTCAGCTAGTGCAAAAACTAAAATAGAAGCAGCCGGCGGTAAAGCAGAGGTGCTTTCTAATCCTCGTAATCCAAAGAAAAGATTGCCTAAAGAGCTACGCAAAGCGCCAACAAAAGAGCAATAAAAAGGACGGCTTAATTAATGCAAAGCCCAGCTCGGCGCAATAAAGTTCCCGCTCCAGATGAGATGCTGAAATTACTTTCAGCAGCAGGCTTGAAAGAGCGTGTGATTTTTACTGTAGCCATGATTGCGCTTTATCGTTTGGGCGTGCATATTCCTATTGCTGGTGTTGATCCAACCGCTTTTACTAAGCATCCTGAATTAGCACAAAGTTTTATCGGTATGCTCGATTTATTTACTGGTGGAGCGCTTAATAAGCTTTCAATTTTTTCTTTAGGTATTGGTCCTTATATTACTGCCTCGATTATCATGCAACTTTTATCAGTAGCAATTCCTAAGTTAGAAGAATTACAAAAAAACTCTGGTGAGCAAGGGCGTAAACAATTACAGCAATATACGAGAATAGCTACTATCGTTCTTGGCATTGTCCAGTCTTTGACTTTAGTAAAAGTACTTAATAGCATTCATAATCCGGACGTTGTTCTCGCTGGAGGACCATTATTTGTTCTCACCACAGTTATCGTATTGACCGCTTCGGCTGTTTTTGTAATGTGGATGGGTGAACAAATTACAGAAAGAGGGGTTGGTAATGGTGCTTCTTTGCTTATATTTATAGGTATTGCTGCTCGCTTGCCGGTGATGATTCACAACACTGCTGAAGCTGTACAGACTGGACAAACTCCAGTTTGGGGTGTGGTAGTCATGGTTTCAGTATTTTTGGCCCTGGCAGGACTAATTGTTTGTTTACAAGAAGGGATGCGCAAAATTCTTGTTTTAGGAGCAAGGCGCAATGTTGGCAGACAAATGGTTGCCGAATCACCAACAGATTATATTTATTTGCCGGTTAATCCTTCTGGAGTGATGGCGATTATTTTTGCTTCTTCACTTTTAATTTTTCCAAGCACAATTATGCAGTTTGTAGGACGTTCTGATCCAGCAAAATATATAAGTGATATTTTTACTAATATACCCTGGATAAAATCTACTTTTGGCGTTCTGATGCAGGGACAGCTTATGAAAAATCTGGGTAGTTTTGCT
>Ga0206819_10343_pt1 | contig 12718 bp, 9 predicted proteins | sample Alteio_BWOrgCont_87_FD_152855 | JGI IMG/M metagenome (GOLD analysis project Ga0206819, IMG submission 152855) | Enriched cells from forest soil in Barre Woods Harvard Forest LTER site, Petersham, Massachusetts, United States -... | ecosystem: Environmental > Terrestrial > Soil > Temperate forest >... | reverse complement strand
GCTACGCGACGCAACGGTGGATCATCTCTTCTTACTCGACGTTCTTATCTTTGGGCCTGGAAACACAAGCTGCATTGAAGAACCTCTACCGCATGAAAGAGAGAAAGTGGATCGGCCGCTATGGGTTCTACGAATCGGCGGAAATCAAAATCAATGGAAGCTCAAACTCCGAGGACCGCATCACGCGTTGCTGGATGGCCCATCACCAGGGAATGATCCTGTTGGCGATATCGAACCTGCTGACGCGCTCGGAGATGCATCGGCGATTCCATGCCGTCCCCATGATCGGCGCGACGGAGAGGTTACTGCACGAGAAAATGCCCGCGGAGGTTCCCGTCACGGGCACTTTTGAAGTGCCCAATGTGGATCTCGTTCCGCCGGCCCCGGTGGAGCTTGCCCCCAACGGACTGGTTTCTTAATCGGAGCCCACGCCCCAATTTTTTGCAACCGCTGGACTCTAAGTCTCGAGAAACGGGATTTTCGGAAGCTGGAAATCAGCGGAAAGCTCACATTCCGAAAACAAATCTTATGACGATCTATTCCAAAGCTGGCAAGCAAGGCGGATTGCGTCAGTTCAGGTTGGATTTGACCGGCGGTGTCTTGCCCGACCCCTTGAGGAATTCAGTCGACCTAGCGTAGCTCAATGGCCGCAATTTTGAGAGTACATATAGCCCTAGACTCTTCGGTTTGACCGGGCGTCTATCTTTAAAGTAATGTTGGTCGCGTTAACCAGCATTTTGTGAACGGCACTCGGTGAATACTTCCACGGAACGTTCGGCCTCGATTCGCCTAATCACAGAGGAGCGTATATGCCAAAGAAGGTCGATCCACTGAATAAGAAAATCTACGGTGCGGTAACGGCGATGCTGACGGTAAGTGACATTAAGGCAGCGGTGGCTTTCTATCAAAAAGCGTTCGGATTCATGAAAAGGGCCGTTATGAATGGCCCAGACGGCAAGCCAATACATGCCGAACTGGTCCTTCGCGGCACGACATTGATGTTGGGGCCAGAAATTCCACAGATGGGCTCCCGCAGTGCAAAAACAATGGGCGCTTCGCCAGCGAGTCTTTATCTGCTGACGGAGAAAGTAGATAAGGTGGTTGCGCAGGCCGTAAAGCTCGGCGCCACTGCGAAGGGGCCAGTGATGGATATGTTCTGGGGTGATCGTAGCGGAACTGTTGTCGATCCCGAAGGCTATACATGGATGATCGCAACGCATGTGGCAGAACCCACACCCGCGGAGATGAGAAAGCGCATGAAAGAGCAAATGGCGAGCCAGGCAGGCACTCAAGCGGCGAGCGCCGCGAGTGGCTCCTAAGAATTTCACACGAATGTAGCGCGTCGCCGCGATACGCTCGCGGTGCACTCTCGTTCTCTCGGATGCGGTAGCATATCGCCCCTATGAGTTTCACTTGGTTGCGGGCGTTAAGCGTATTGGTACCGCTTTGTCTTTTTGCCGGTTCGATGGCCTTGCTTGGTAAGGCGAGAACCTTGTGTACGATACTTCAGGTACTCGGCTCAGGCTGTTTGCTCGGAGTAGTCCTAACTCATAGTTCAGAAGTACTTCGGTCGTGGACCAATTGGCTCGCAGTAGTGGGTTTGGCGATCTTCTCCGTGGCCTTCCTGTTCTATGCACTCTCGAAGAAGTGAAGGCACACCGTTGCCAACATCCGCTTCACTCTATGGATGAACCAACTCGCCCTAACTGAAATGGAATCTTGGAGGCGCGGGTGCGATTCGAACCATCCCGCCTTTTAGAAACACGTAAGTTATTCTTCTTTTATTCCTACAAATACCCCAAAAACGATAGAAACGCCGAACTGAGGCACACGGCGGGTACACGGAACCGTTTGGAGGTTCTCCATGCGGCTCAGTGAAGAGCAGAGCCGCGAGGTATCGCAAAAGCACGGCGTGTACGTCAGCGAAGCCTGCGACAAGTGCGGCAAGATCCTTGGGCCAGTGCGGTTCACCAGATCCGGGCAGAGCGGCGAATGGTGCAACGGTGCCGAGATGGTTTCGAGCGCAAGCTAGGGACCTGCTTGGGCTGTGGTGTTCCCCTGACTGGCATGCGGAAGGGCGCTGTGTTCCGCTCTGATGTTTGCCGGAAGCGCTGGCGCGTCGAGGCTCTCCGAATTATCGCGGAAATGAGTGAACAAAACTCAGGACTTACGGACGGAATTTCGCGCTCGCGCTATGCACATAGCCTGAATCACGGGAAATCCCCCAGCGAGGCTCTAATTGCGAAATGAGAGCTCCAACGGTTGGAGTCAGTGATATGACCGAAGCACCCGACGCAAGGTCAAAGACCGGACGGAAAGCTAAGCAGGAATCCCGTTCCGCGGAGTTCCGCCAGATTCTCATAGCATGGGAGCAAACGACGGAAGCGTTCAGGTCCTCGCTGCGAGCACTCGCTCGCGAGCTTGGCACCTCGCACCAATTGCTGAAGCATTACCTAGCGGGCTTGGAGGAGTGGAAATACGAGGAAGCTTATCGCAGGCTGAAGGAGCAATCAGACGAGATTTGCGCTCGGGCAAAGGCTGAAAACCGTGGTTTAACTCCGTGGGAAGAACAGCAAGTCCGTGCCTGCGATAGGGCTCATATCCGGGCGTTGGCTGTTCCGCCTATGCTTCGCCTTCTTGAACGCATCAAGCGCGAGGCCAAACGTGGACCGCTAGACCGTTGCCAATTTAAGACGCTGGAGATGTTTGCCCGGTATAACTATCCGGGAGCAAAGGAGCTCTTGCAGAAGTGCTCCCAAGTGGACCTAAAGAAACGAAAGCGTTTCGCGCAAAACGTGAAGGACACTCAGCGCCAAGAAGGAGAAGCGTCCGTCTCCTGGGGCCGGCGCATCTGGGATGAATGTGAAAAGTACGAAACCAACTGCCCCGCCAGCATTACCGTAGACCTTTTGGAGAAGTACTAGCGCGGTAGTGTAAGACAAAACGGGAAAGATAATTTGCCAGCCTCTGCAGAAGGCGTTGCGAAGTCCTTTAGATGCGAATAGAGACGGCTGGCAACTCCGCTAAAACCTAAAGTGGCGAGGACACATGCCTTCGTACGAATCGTCAATGCAAAATCTCGAAAAAGCGCAGGCGAATTGGCGTCGGCCGCGGCCCTGGCGCAGCAGTGAGGAAGGGGACATGATTCGGCGATTTGTATTTCTGTGGCTCACCTGCCGAGACCCAGCCGACCATCCGGTCGCGCTTGGGCCCGAGAACTTGGCATCAGCCATACGTGGCTGCAGAAGCTGGTTCGCGAATTTCAGGCAGACCCGAGCGAAATGTGGCGGCTGCAGGAAAGGAGAGGTGATCTCCAATTCGCGGATCTCAGTCGCGGACGGGAACACACGCAGCAGATGAAGGAACGTGGAGAATTGCGTAAATCCCGTGACGCTAACTTGGCGAACTTCCTTCGATCTTGCTGAACCCCTGAATAGAAAGTTTGAAGCCTCGCCTGGACAAGCGGCGATTTCCAACCCGATTCCCAGTCTCCGATGATGCCTGCCAGCTCAACTGGTCAGAACTTCAAGTTCAGATGGTGTTGCATCGTTCGATAAGATGGCAGCGACTCGAACTTCTCACCGACCGAACGAGCATGCTGCGCCTTCACTTCTTTTTTTAAAACGTCGTCGTCAAGTGAACGCCATTTTTTTTCACGAAATCCCGCACTGATTCCGACGGGTTTGTCAGTTCACTTCTTTCGAATCCAGGCACGGCAGCGCACCAATTTTCGCCTCGGGAGTATCGTAATCGTAGCCCGTGGTTCTGCTCTCGTCCTTCATCGCAAGGAATACCCAATCGCTCCTTTTCTCCGCCGTTCTACTGAACACAAGCACTAACTTTTTGTTGCGTCTGGGCTGATAGGTCATCGTCCGCATCAAGATCGGATACAATTTCGTCACGTCTTCCGCCGGTTGGCCGCAACGTGCTATCAATCGGTCCGGCGTCACGCTCGCAACCGCCTCTTCCTGTCGCTTCTCCCGAGCGTTCCTGATCCACGAGGACACACTCTCGACGGCCATGAGTCCGAAGACCGCTCCGGCCGCAATCAACCAGACGCGCCTCGTTCGCTTCAGGAATTTTGCGTACTCCGCTACGGACTGACAGCCGTGCGTCTTTGCGATCTTCTGTATCCACCCACTTACTTCGTTCATGGACGCACCTCGGGCTCAGAAGCTCGAATAGGCAAGGTTACAGGTCGGCCCAAGCTAAAGAAAACTGGTGAGAAGTCCAGGAACGGGCCAGGACATTGAGCCCTGGTTCCGCCATTCCGAGCGGATAACGGCGCACTCGGAAGCGATTCACACGCTTTGAGTGACGCTTTGGACGCTACAGCCTGATAACTCGCTAAGATTGATCGAATGCGGGTACTAGCCCTCCACTTGCCGAGAATCCCGTTTCTCAGGACTTGGCCGCAGTCCTTCCATGACTGGGGCCGGTCATTGTGAACACCCCAGTGGCGTCCGAAGTTTCAGGTCTGACTTTCCAGTCGCTTACAATTGCCGCCCGGCTCCAATTTTTTTATGGCCCCAGGTGATATGAAGAAGCCAATACCTCTTTCGGCAGTACACGGCACATGCCTCAGAAAGGTTTCGAGTTGGACTCATACAATGGTTTCAAGGTAACGATGCCCCGGATCTATCGCCCGGATCCCAATCCAGGAGAGCAGGAGGAAGTCGCATGAGCGAGGCTTCTGAAAGACAGTACGGCCAGAGTGCAGACATGCAAGCAGAGGAAATCCGCCTAATGGCTACCACAACGCCTCGCTGGGTGTGGTTAGCCGTGATTGTTCTCGCGGCAGTGTCCCTGTTGGGTCTGGGTGTGGCTTGGAACGCTACAAAGCAAGCAAAAAGGACGGAAGCGGCTCTGGCAAATGAGGGTGGTCACAACGAAATTGTCGGGCGGGATATGCAAGCCCTGGAAGATCGATTGACGGAAGCGGAAAAGGCGAATACTCAACTTCGAAACCAATTGTTAGCGGTGACGGACAGGCTGAGGATGACCCAAAATGACTTCATGGTAGCGGACCTCCAGAACGGCAAGATTCGCGACGAGTATTCCCAGAAGCTGAGTAGTGTGCGGTCGGAACTCGGCACCAAAGCGAATGCGAGCGATGTGAAGTCTTTAGGTGGAGATATTACCGACGTTAAGGGCGACTTGGAATCGACGAAGAACAATCTCACCGCGGCGCGCACTGAATTTGGAACGTTGATTGCCCGAAACCGCGAGGAAATAGACGAATTGCGCCGGATGGGAGAACGCAACTACGTCGACTTCACGCTGAACGGCAAGGGTGATCGCACCAAGGCGGGCGATGTGATGGTCGAACTCCGCGGCACCGACGTTAAGAAAAACCAGTTCACCCTCGCGCTTTACGTAGACGACCTGCGTATAGAGAAAAAAGACCGCGCGATCAATGAGCCGATCTACTTCTACACGCAGGGAGCCCGGGCTCCGTCGGAGCTCGTGGTCAACCAAATTGGGAAGAACAAAGTCATCGGATACGTGAGCGTCATCAAGGCGCAGTCCGCACGCCAGAGATAGCCGAGCAGTCGGTGGATCAGGAAAAACTCACCGTGTGCAGCACGCCTACATTCTGATAATCCCTTTATCGCTTGCGCGTACCCGGGACCAGAACGAGAGGAGGATGTGAGCCGGTCTGGATGAGATTCCTCAATATCGGTGGTCTTGGATTGAAGACGCGGCGCTCAGTTCCAGTTGCAGGTGGTGCAATGTAGAGCGAAATTGGGCCTACGGACCGGAAATCAGCGAACGGTACTCACGCATGAGCCGCTTGGGCGGTAGGTACCGCTGCACAAGACCCCTATCAATCCCGCCAGCTTTTCCCAATGCCGCGCATGCGGGCAGCGTCGCCCTCTACGAATAACCTTGCTCGCATTGCTTGTCGTTGTGTCCAGCACTGCATTCGGACAGAAAAATAAGTTCGACTATGATTCAGGCAGCCCAATCCTCTGCGCCCCAAGCTCCACGCAGAAGACCTGGCAGGTGACGGGCGACCTTGACCACGAGAACAATCCGCCGGCTTTCGCTTATCCTCCAGGGACGCCGACCGCCAGCCAACCTGGAGCACGGTTCGGCTCGTTTGGAACTGACCTGGGCTATTCGTTCGAGCACAACGGAAGGTTTACACTAGAATCTTGGATAGAGGCGTACGGGCTTTGTAGTACATTTGGCTTATTTATATCGTCTCACGAGGTGCGCGATGATGGGCGACTCCTTTGACAGTCTGGTGGACGCATTGAATCGGACCCGCCGGGAATTAGAAGACCAGATCGACAGGATAAAAGTAGAGATGGAAGCTGCCAAAAGTTCAGCACGACTGCGGATGCTCACTAACCAGCTCAATATCGTTATAGGCAAACAGGCCGATCTGGGCAAGCAGCTTAGTGAACTCCTGTTTTTTCATCTTTGAGCCGCACTCTTCCCGCGATAGACGCCGTCTCCCTGGCGCTGTATTCCTTGAGGAAACTGCCTATTGCCAAGTGTCGTAGCGTTCCGTGGGCGTTTCAAGGATTGCTGGGTTGGTTCGAAACCAAATCGTTTAGTCCTCGGACGAAGGTTGTCGGTGCGCGATTGTGACCAGGCTGTCCTTTATAAGATGGAGGCTTCCAGAGAAATTCATTATTATTCACGTTTTCAGGACACTATGGCCATCGGCAAAGGGAGAGTCGTGTAGTGGCGACGCAAGGCGACATACTTTGGTACAAAGATAGCGTCATCTACCAACTGCACGTTCGCACCTTCTGCGACAGCAATAATGATGGCATCGGAGACTTCCCAGGTCTGTTGCAAAAGCTAGATTATTTACAAGAACTAGGTATCAACGCGATTTGGCTGTTGCCATTTTTCCCGTCGCCGCTGCGCGATGACGGCTACGACATTGCGAACTACACGGCGGTACACTCAAATTATGGCTCGCTGGAAGACTTCAGAACGTTCCTCAACGCAGCGCATGACAGAGGCATTCGCATCATCATCGAACTGGTTCTCAATCACACGTCAGACCAGCACCCTTGGTTTCAGGAAGCTCGGATGTCTCGCGACAATCCCAGACGCGACTGGTATGTCTGGAGCGAAAGCGACACTCGCTTCAAGGAAGCCGGGATCATCTTCCTGGACACGGAAAAGTCCAACTGGGCAAGGGACCCGGTATCGCAGTCTTATTACTGGCACCGCTTTTTCAGTCACCAACCGGACCTGAACTTCGATAATCCCGCCGTATTCGAAGCGATGTGGGATGCGATGAAGTTCTGGCTGGAAATCGGTGTGGATGGCTTCCGATTGGACGCGGTTCCTTACCTGGTCGAACGCGAGGGAACTTCCTGCGAGAATCTACCGGAAACACACGCGATCGTCCGGGAACTTCGCAGGCGGCTTGACGACGCATACCCGGGGAAAATGCTTCTGGCTGAAGCTAATGAATGGCCGGCGGAAGTCTCGGAGTATTTTGGCAATGCCGACGAATTTCATATGGCGTTTCACTTTCCTCTGATGCCGAGAATGTTTATGGCCGTGAGGCTAGAAGATCGGAAGCCGATCATTGACATTCTTGAACAAACCCCCCAAATTCCCAGTTCTTGTCAATGGTGCATTTTTCTCCGCAATCATGATGAGCTGACATTGGGGATGGTCACAGACATCGAGCGCGACTACATGTATGAGGCATATGCTTCGGACAAGGCGATGAGGCTCAACCTTGGCATCCGCCGCCGTCTGGCTCCGATGATGGACAACGATCGGAGGCAAGTCGAACTTCTGAACGGATTGCTGATGTCGATGCCGGGCACACCTGTCATCTATTACGGCGACGAGATCGGCATGGGGGACAATATTTATCTTGGCGACCGCAATGGAGTTCGCACTCCAATGCAGTGGAATGGTGGATGGAATGCGGGATTCTCCGGAGCCGATCCAGAGCGTTTGTACTCGCCTTTGATTTCAAATGCGGTGTACGGCTACCAAGCGATCAACGTGGAGTCTCAGAAACGATTGAGCCATTCTCTGCTTTCCTGGATGAAACGGATGATCAATGTGCGCAAATCATCTCGCGTCTTCAGCCGAGGGTCGATTGAATTTCTGAGCCCGTCGAATCACAGGGTTTTGGCATATGTCCGTCAATTGGATGATGAAAGCGTTTTGATCGTAAACAACCTTTCGAAATCAGCGCAGGCCGTAGAGCTGAAACTGCAATGTTACAAAGGGCGCGTTCCGATCGAGATGTTCGGCGGAAGTATTTTCCCGCGTATCGGGGATTTACCTTACCTGCTGACGCTTGCCCCTTATCAATTTTTCTGGTTTCGATTACGCCGATTGTGATCGGTCGCCGGGGCGAGGAAGGTTTCAGAACTTTCCGGGAGTAGCCTACAGGCCGCATGGGTTGGCGAGCAGCCGCGGAAACACTATTGAGTGACGAGACTTTCCTCGCGGACGATTTTCTTCGCCAACTGATGGACGTTGGCGAAGTAGATCTCCTTGTCGGAATTTCCTCGAACAACAATGCAAAGACTATCAGAACGACCATCGCAGCGATCGAGGGCAGTTTTCGGCATTACTTCGCGCGGGAGAGAGTGGTGATCGTCAATGTCGATTCAGGATCAAGGGATGGCACTTCCGACATCTTCCTGAAACGCGAGACGCAGACGGACCCCAATCCGCGTGGCTTAACTTCGCTTCGAACCGAACACCGTGTGGTGATGCGATACGCCGGCGAGCCCTCAGATAGTACGGCGTTTCGCACGCTACTTGCCGCCGCAGATTTGTTGAGGGCAAAGGCATGCGCCATCGTCTCGCCATTAACTACGAATCTGACAGATACGTGGGTGAGGAGTCTGGTAGAGCCTGTATACAGGGAAAACTTCGATTTCATTGCGCCGTTGTATAGCCGCCACAAGTATGATGGTTTGCTGGCACGAAACCTTCTGTATCCTATGAGCCGTTCGGTCTTTGGACGGGGCGTTCGTGAACTGCAACCGAGCGAATTTGGATTTTCTGGCCGGCTCGCCAGTGACTGCCTCAATCAGAACGTGTGGCACCAAGAGGAGATTCGTGCGGCGCCCGAGATCTGGATGGCGCTTACCGCGATTACCGGTGAATTCCAGTATTGTCAATCTTTCCTGGGCTCAAAGGAGCACTCCGCGACAAGCTCGGGGACAGATATCGTCACAGCCGTCCGTCAATCCGTTGGCACTCTGTTTTGGTGTCTTGAAGCGCGACAGACTTATTGGATGGAGCGTGCTCATCCAGAGCCTGTGCCGACTTTCGGACAAGACCACGAGTTGACTTCGGACAAGGTGCGCATAAACCGTAGAAGGATCTTCGAGTTGTTTCAGCGCGGCATTGCCGATCTTTCACCCATTTTAGGATCCATCCTGACAGAAGAGACGCATAAAGAGATCCAACGTATTGCCACGCAGGGTGAACCACAATTTCGGTTCACAAATGAACTCTGGGCGAGAGCGATCTACGAATTTGCGGCTTCTTATCATAATGACGTTCTCAACCGCGATCATTTGATCCAGGCATTAGTGCCTCTCTATCGGGGAAGGATTTATTCGTTTCTGGTGGAGCATCACGATTCCTCCCCAGAAGAAATTGAGGCAGACACGGAGAACCTCTGCGTCGAATTCGAGCGCCAGAAGCCGTATCTGATCGAAAGGTGGAAGGCGAAGAAGTGAGGTGATGAGATGAGAGAGATGATCGTCGGAGGATTTGCGCAGGCCTATGGAAGCCTGGCCCGCATGATCGCTGAATTCCTGCCGCGACTACTGGCTATGCTGATCATCATTTTCTTCGGACTGTTGATCGCATTTGCGATGAAGTATCTGCTGAAGGCCGTTTTGCATTTCACAAGAATCGACCGGATTTCCGAACAATCAGGCGCGTCGCAGGTTCTTCGCAGGGCAGGGCTACCCTCGATTGCTGAGCTTCTCACTCGATCGCTGTTCTGGGTGACTTGGCTGGGTTTCACTTTAGTGGGGATCAGCGTCCTGGGCATCCCGGAACTGCATGATCAGATCTCCCGTTTATTTCAACTGTTGCCAGAAGTGTTCGTTGCTATTCTGATTCTTTTCGTCGGATTGCTCGCAGGGAACTTTCTGTCTCGGGCGGCCCTGCTCGCCGCAGTGAATGCAGGGTATCGATCACCGAGGCTATGGAGCGGGTCGGTTCGCTTCGTGATTTCGATCCTGGCGATCTCGATGGCGCTGGAGCAGCTTGGATTGGGTCATCAAACGGTCATTATGGCGTTTTCAATTCTGTTCGGCGCTATGATGCTGGCTCTGGCGATCGCCTTCGGTTTAGGCGGACGAGACCTGGCTCAGCAGACTCTCGAGAGATATCTCGGGAACACGAAGAAGGAGAAAGAAGATGAGCCAACGCCTCTGTGAAACCTGGACTCCCTTAGGCGCATGTGAACTGTTTGTTGAACATCACCGCGGTAGACTGGTTCGGAAAAGAATGCCAGGTATGAGAGGTTGTATTGCACTCGCAGAGTGTTCCGTCATCGCAACCATTCACTTTCTTCCAATAAAGCCAGCCGCAACCCTCTGTCAGAATTCGCCCCGACGAAACTGAGCTTCCCGTAGGGGCACTAGATTTTGGGTGGGTCGAGGTTTCTCGGGCAGTTTTAAGAACAGCAAGGATCTTATCTGGACTGAGGTCTTTCATTTATTGCCATCCATCTCTCTGCGTTAACTTTGGTCGGGGACCCTTGAGGCTAGACTTCGGCGTTTGTGCGCCGGAGTAGTCGATACCAATGTGGCGTTCGAAGGCGGGACTCCGAGCTAGACGGAAAAATCGTGATTGCGTGGAATAAAGATATGGGATTAACGGTGTCTCGCCTAGCTCCTTATGGCTGAGTGACCGTCACGTAGTCAACTACGAGTTGAGCTGGAAGTTCGGAGTTGTTCGGCGTTCCCCCGGCTGGTCCAGTTTGAGTTTGAATGATCAGGAACATGGGAGTCGATGGGATGGTCCATTGAGGGCTGGAATAACTACAACCCGTTGGATTCCCGTCCATGGACAGACTGATCGAAGTCGCGGTCCAGGTCAGATCGTACACGTGGAAGTTCGTATCTACGTGGAAGCCACACGCGGGGAACGATTGGCCGCCGCTCCCCGTATTCGCGTAGTTGGCCAGTGCAAGCTGACACCAATTATTGAGATCGCATTCCACCATATCGATCTCAGCATAACTTGCGGAATTCGTGGAGGGGCAAGTTGAATAGCCCGTATCGGCTGTATAAATGTTGGTGACTTGACAGTTCGAACCTAGGAGCCAAATCGCCGGCCACAACCCCGTGCTTTGTGCTGGGAATTGCGCACGAACCTCGACCGTCCCATAGGTAAAGTTGAGGTTCGTCCACTGTACGTCGCCTGTGATGTAGGGCCATGACGAAGGTGAGTGTCGGACGCTACCGTTGGTATTGAAGTCACCGCATGTCGCCGGGCCAACGGCTGTGGTAATGATCAGATCACTGTTGGCCACTGAGACTTCCTGGGGAACGTTGCATTCGGTTTCATTCTGCGCGTATTCGCCGTGTCTCGAAATAATGGTCCAATCGGAACTAAGGCTTGCTCCGGTGAAGTCGTCGTAGAAAATCGTCGAAGAGCTTGAAGTCGACATGGTAATCGTCAACGCGAGCGAGGCTGTGTTACGAGCCGAATCTGTAACCGTCACGGTAAACGCTGATGTTCCAGCGGAAGTTGCTGTTCCGGTGATTTCGCCTTGCGTGGAAAGCGAAAAGCCACTCGGCAAGCTTCCCGAGGTCACGGCCCAGGTGTACGGTGGTGTTCCTCCCGAGGCGACTAGCGTCTGAGAATACGGGGTCCCCACCGTTCCGCTGGGCAAACTCGTCGTAGTGATTGCCAACGGCGCCGGTCCTGACGGACTGAAAATCACATCGACCCAATAGTTTGTGGCATCCCAAACTGAAGTCGGAAATGTACGGGAACTCGAATAAGCGTATACGCCTGCATTTACAGGTGCGCTCAAGATCCCATTGACGTATCGGGAGGTGAAATAGGGCTCGCTCCAAGCGTACTCCGACGTATGGTACGAGGCTACATAGGTCGTATTGGCTGAGATCGAAATCGGCGAGGAAAAAGTAAGTGTCTGCCAGCCTTGGCTGCTGCTTGCAAAAGTTCCCGAAGCAAGGAGCGTACCGGTCGAGGACCATAACGCTCCTGTATGAGTGCCTGTCGAATTCGAAGCTTCATAAAATCGAATACCGAGGATTTGACCAGAAACCGAACTCTGAAATTGGACGCCCAACTCCACAGACTCCGAGTCATTTCCCGTCGTGTTTGCGGGCACGGTCGTTGTGCTCCATAAGCTGGAGGTTGAAGGAGGTGCCGTTACGGTGACGCCAATAGAATTGCTCGTGATTCCGTTCAGACTGGATGAAATCGTAGTTGTGCCGGGGCCGACTGCCATTACGAGTCCAGATACAGAAACAGAGGCGACGGCGGTGTTTGCTGATAACCAAGAAACCGAACTGGTGAGGTTCTGTGTGGGACCGGAACTATACGTTCCTGTTGCTGCCAATTGTGTCGTACCACCGACGATCAGTGATTCGGACGTCGGAGTCACCGCAATGCTCTGCAAGGCAGGGTTAGACACCGTGAGTGAGCCAATTACCGAAGCCGGAATCGTGATTGTCAATTGCGTTGGACTGACGTAGGTCGTGGGTACCGCAGT
>Ga0206819_10341_pt1 | contig 12734 bp, 8 predicted proteins | sample Alteio_BWOrgCont_87_FD_152855 | JGI IMG/M metagenome (GOLD analysis project Ga0206819, IMG submission 152855) | Enriched cells from forest soil in Barre Woods Harvard Forest LTER site, Petersham, Massachusetts, United States -... | ecosystem: Environmental > Terrestrial > Soil > Temperate forest >... | reverse complement strand
GGGGGCAGACATCATCGAGACCAATACCTTCGGCGCGACCAGCATCACGCAGAGCGAGTTTTTCATAGACGATCCGCGGGAACACGGCGGCCGCAAGGATCCGGAGTTCTATCAGAAAGTCATCGAGGATAAGTTTCTCAATAGCCTGGCTTGGGAAATTAATGAGCAATCGGCTCAGCAATGCCGTAAATGGGCCGATCGCGTCGGCAATGAGACCGGGCGTCAACGGTTTGTGGCAGGAGCAATCGGACCACTGACTGTATCGTTATCAAACTCACCCGATGCGGATGATGCCGGGTTTCGTGTCGTTACTTTCGATCAGGTGAAGACTGCCTATATGCAGGAGGTGCGTGCGCTGATCGCGGGAGGCTCCGATCTTCTGCTGGTCGAGACGATCTTCGATTCGCTCAACGCAAAAGCGGCACTGGTAGCGATTCGCGAGGTGTTCGACGCTGACGGCAAGGAGTTGCCGGTGATGATCTCGGCGGCGGTGGGCCGCGGCGGCGAGACCATGATTTCCGCCCAAACCATCGAAGCATTCTGGAACGCGGTGAAGCACGCGCGACCTTTGTCCGTAGGGCTGAATTGCTCGCTCGGCCCGGACCTGATGTATCCGTTCTTGAGCGAGTTATCCGAGAAAGCGGATGTGGCTGTCTCATGCTATCCGAACGCTGGTTTGCCGAATCCTCTTTCGGAGACCGGCTTCGATCTAGGTCCGCCTGACATGGCGCGCTATTTGGCTGGGTTCGCAAAAGACGGCTTGATCAATATCGCCGGCGGCTGTTGCGGCAATACGCCGGAGCACATCGCTGCAATTGCGAAAGCGTTAGAGGGTCAACCTCCGCGAGCGATCCCGAATGGGACCGGCGCATGACAAAGCCTCTGCGTTTATCGGGATCACAGCCATTCACCCAGCAGCCGGGCGTCTACATCATGATCGGCGAACGCACCAATGTGGCGGGCTCGCCCAAGTTCGCGAAGCTGGTGAAGGAAAGCAAGTTCGAAGAAGCGGTCAGCATCGCCCGTCAGCAGGTCGAAAACGGAGCCAACGTAATCGACATCTGCATGGATGAAGGTATGATCGACGGCGTCGCCGCCATGACGCGTTTTCTCCAATTGCTGGCGAGCGAGCCCGAAGTCGCCAAAGTGCCGTTCATGGTCGATTCTTCCAAATGGGAAGTGATCGAGGCTGGCTTGAAATGCCTTCAAGGCAAAGGCATCGTGAACTCCATCTCGCTGAAGGAAGGCGAGGACAAGTTTCGTCAGAACGCCAGGAAAGTATTGAAATACGGCGCCGCGGTGGTGGTCATGGCGTTCGACGAGAATGGCCAGGCTGCGACGTTTGATGAAAAGATCCGCATCTGCGAGCGCGCCTACCGCATGCTGGTCGACGAGGTCGGGTTCCCGCCCGAGGATATTATTTTTGATCCGAACATCCTCACCGTCGCGACCGGTATGGAGGAGCATAACAATTACGCCGTCGATTACATCAACGCCACACGATGGATCAAAGCCAATCTGCCGCACGCGAAAGTGAGCGGCGGCGTCTCTAACATTTCCTTCAGTTTTCGCGGTAACAACAAGGTGCGCGAAGCGATGCACTCGGCGTTCCTGTATCACGCCATCGCCGCAGGCATGGACATGGGCATCGTCAATGCCGGGATGCTGGAAGTGTATGAGGAAATCGAACCCGAACTGAAGGTCTTAGTCGAGGATGTACTTCTCAATCGCCGGGCTGACGCGACGGAGCGGCTGGTCGACTACGGCGAGAAGCTGAAGGCTGCCAGTTCCGGCGCGGTAGCCAATGAAAAAAAGGCGGAAGAATGGCGCGGTGGCACGGTTGAGGAACGCCTCTCTCACGCTCTGGTCAAGGGTATCGATACGTACATTGAGATCGACGCCGAGGAAGCCCGCGTCAAGCTGGGCCGTCCTCTGTTGGTGATTGAAGGGCCGCTGATGGCGGGGATGAGCGTGGTGGGCGACCTGTTCGGCGCGGGCAAAATGTTCCTGCCCCAGGTGGTCAAGTCCGCACGCGTCATGAAGAAAGCTGTGGCGCATCTCACGCCGTTTATGGAGGCTGAAAAAGCCGCGAAGGAGGCGGCTGGAGAAGTAGTGAAGACGCAGGGGAAAATCGTGCTGGCTACGGTGAAAGGCGATGTCCACGACATTGGCAAGAACATCGTCGGCGTCGTGCTTGCCTGCAATAACTACGAAGTCATCGATATGGGCGTGATGGTTCCGTGCGAAAGAATACTCGAGCGAGCCAAGACGGAGAAGGCGGACCTGATCGGCCTGAGTGGTCTGATTACGCCCTCTCTGGATGAGATGGTGCATGTCGCTCGCGAGATGGAGCGTCAGGATTTCAAGCTGCCGCTGTTGATTGGTGGGGCAACCACCAGCCGGGCGCACACGGCTATTAAGATCGCGCCGCACTATAGCGAACCGGTAGTCCACGTACTCGATGCCAGCCGCGCGGTGCCCGTGACCACCAGCCTTCTCAGCGATGATGGTAAGCCCGCTTTTGTGACGCAGCATCGGGCCGACTATGAGGCCCTTCGCAGGTCTCACGCGTCGCCGCGTGTGAAAGCCGTATCCATTGAAGAGGCGCGCTCCCGAAGGACGCCGATCGTTTGGCGGATCGAAGACTTGCCCGTACCGTCCTTCACCGGCGTATGCGCGCTGGACCATTTCCCTCTAGCGGAGCTGCGCAAATTCATTGACTGGTCACCGTTCTTTCATACCTGGGGACTGAAGGGCATTTATCCCCGCATCTTCGAGCATCCGGAACAAGGTGCGCAGGCGCGCCAGATCTTCGCAGAAGCGAATAGTCTTCTCGATGTCATCATCGAAAAGAACCTGATCACCGCACGCGGCGTATACGGCTTTTTCCCCGCCAACGCCGTGGGCGACGATGTCGAGCTCTATACGGACGGCACCCGGCAGAAGGTGTTAGAGCGTTTCCACTTCCTTCGGCAGCAATCTCATCGGGAAGGAAGTGAGCCGTGCCGCTCGCTCGCCGATTTCATTGCGCCAAAGGAAACCGGGCTAGCCGATCATATCGGTGGTTTCGCGGTGACCAGCGGGATCGGCCTTAAAGAATTGTGCGATCGGTTCAGGTCCGAGAATGATGACTACAACGCGATTATGGCCGAGGCCATCGCCGATCGTCTCGCTGAGGCGTTTGCCGAATGTCTACATAAGAGGGTCCGGGATCAATGGGGCTATGGTTGTGCGGAACGCTTGACCCCGGAGGATTTCATTCAGGAGAAGTACCGGGGAATCCGGCCGGCCGCTGGCTATCCGGCTTGTCCGGATCACACCGAGAAGGGTCCGCTATGGCATTTGCTCAACGTGGAGCCGAATACTGGAATGCTGATTACGGAGTCGTTCGCCATGTGGCCCGGGTCAAGCGTGAGCGGGCTCTACTTCGCCCACCCGGAGTCGCGCTATTTCAGCCTGGGCAAGATCGACCGCGATCAGGTCGCCGACTATCAGAAACGCAAGGGTATGACGATGGCCGAGGTCGAGCGATGGCTTGGGCCTAATCTGAACTACGATCCTGCGGAATAGTCCGCCCGAGCCTGGAGTGTGTAAACCATTCGTTAGGAGACTGGCATGGAAGCGGCGCTGTTCGTAGCCATTTTCGTTTCGTTATTCATTGCCGTTGCCTTTGTCTTTGTTCGGTCCGGAGAGTGCCATAGAGCAGCGCAGGACAGGGCGCGCGAGCGCCGGATGGCTGAACATAAAATGAATGCAAGACTCCTGAGGCTGAACATCTGATGCGTTTCTAAAGGCTCTTCTAACTCTCCCGCAAAGGGTTCACAAGAGCAGTTCGCACTTCCGGTCCACGGCAAACGGGCGACCAGACTCAGGCGCAGCGGCATATTGCCGCACCGAACTTGCATCCGTTATATAATTCGCCCATGCCTGGAGATAAAGAGACGGGGAACGTATCACGGCGTGCCGTGATTATGAGCGCGGCGATCGTGCCGGTCGCTGCAATCCGTTCCGCGGCGGCTGCTGACGCGGCGGATAACGCCCAAGCCACGGTCCTGACGCCGGATCAGCTCAAACTTGTGGAGGCTTTCGCCGACAGGCTGATTCCGAAAGACGAAAACGGGCCCAGTGCCAGCGAGTGCGGTGCAGCCCATTACATCGACCGCCAGCTCGCGGATTATCTTGCTCCCGAAAAGGATTCTTTTGTGGGAGGCCTGGTAGCGACGAATGCTTACGCGGTGAAATCTCAAGGCAAGAATTTCATCGAGCTGACGCCGGAGATGCAGGACACGCTGCTGACCGAGATCGACGGCGGCCGGGCGGAGGGCTTCGCGAACTCCCGTGGGTTCTTCAACCGTTTTCGCCGTCTCACCCTGGAGGGCACGTTCAGCGATCCGCACTACGGCGGCAATAAGAACTTCGCCGGTTGGGATCTGATCGGCTATCCCGGCCCGCGTCTCGCCGTCGGCCCCGATGAGCAGAAGATGAAGGTCACGATCAAGCCCGTGCGCGTGTCGGTTTGGGGAGGCGGGAAAGATGGCCATTAATCTCAAGCCCGTCGACGTTGCGGTGGTTGGGCTGGGCGCCGCGGGCGGCGTTGCGGTACTGCCGCTGGCCAAGGCCGGGCTGCGCGTGGTCGGTATCGAAGCGGGTACCTGGATGGACCCGCACAAGCAGTATCACGCTGACGAAATCTTTAACAATGTCCGCGGCGGCGTGACTTCGGTGCAGAAGGCGAATCGCGAAATCCCCACGGTTCGCGAGAATGCCCAGTCACCCACGCGTCCGCGCGGCGCGATGCATCCGATGATGAACGCCATCGGCGGGACGTCGATCCACTATTGGGCCTCCGCCTGGCGTCTCAAGCCGTGGGATTTCCGCACCAAGAGCGAAACAATTAAACGCTACGGCGCGGGCGCGCTACCGAAGGGTTCGACCCTCGAAGACTGGCCCATCGGCTACGACGAACTCGAACCGTATTACGACATCATTGAACACCAGGTCGGCGTTTCAGGAAAGGCCGGCAATATTAAAGGCGTGCTGGATCCGGCGGGTAATGTTCACGAAGGTCCGCGCGAGCGCGAGTATCCCATGCCTGCGCTGCGCGGCACCGAATACACCGAGCACATGATGGCGACCGCGAAAAAGATGGGTCTCAACGCGTTCCACGGGCCCTCCGCCATCAACTCGCAGAATTACAATGGCCGGCCCGGCTGCGTGTATCACGGCTACTGCAGCCGCGGGGGCTGCCATATCAGCGCGAAAAACTCCACCGCGGTCAGCACCATTCCGGCCGCGCAGAAGTTTAAGAATTTCACGATTACAGATCTCGCCCACGTCACCCGAGTCGGCGTCGACGCGAACGGCCGTGCTTCCGGCGTTACCTATATTAAGGATGGCAAAGAATACTTCCAGCCGGCCAAGGTGGTTCTCATTGCGTCGTACACGTATGAGAACAGCCGTTTATTCCTGCTTTCGAAGTCGAAGGCTTTTCCAAACGGTCTGTCGAATAATCACGGCCAAGTCGGCAAACACTTCTTCAGCCACTGGCAGGGCAGTCCGGTGATCGCGCTGTTCCCATTCAATATCAACGTCTGGTACGGAACACCCGCGCAGACCACTGTGGTCGACGAATACGCTGACGATAATTTCGATCATGCCGGCCTCGGTTTCATCGGCGGCACCAGCATCAGCCTCGGCACTGAAATGCACCCGGTTGAGGCGTCCTCGATGCAAACCTTCGGCCGTGCGCCGCAATGGGGCTCGAAGTGGAAGGCCTTCGTCAAAACGAACGCCGCACGCTGGACATCTTCTTATCTGCAGACCTCCACTTTTCCTTACGAGCAGAATTTCCTGGATCTGGATACCGAAGTGAAAGACCCGCTCGGCGATCCGGTGTGCCGCGTCACCAACGCCGCCATGCCGAACGAAGCGCGGGCGGCCGCATTCGGTCAGGCGAAGACGGAAGATTGGTTTCGCGCGGCGGGCGCCATCGAGATTATCCGCGGTCCGGCCGGTCCCGGCGGCGTTTCGACCCACGCCTACGGTGGACTTCGCATGGGCGACAACCAGGAATCGAGCGTGGTCGACAAGTGGGGCATGTCCCACGAAGTGCCGAATCTAGGCGTGCTCGGCGCGTCGACCATGGTAACCAGCGGCGCTCGCAACCCGACTCTGACGGTACAGGCTCTGGCCTGGCGCACCGCTGAAAACATCGTGAAAAACTGGAAAACGATCAGCGCGAAAAGCTGACTCCAGGAGAAAAGACAGAATGCGAATCTCACGTTTCCTCACCGCGGCCGTGGCCGTCGCCGCCAGCCTCAGTGCAGTTTGTGCGCAGGGGAGAGGCCGCGGTCCCGGGCTTCCTCCGCCCTTGAAAGTTACGATACCCGGCTATTCCGACGGCGGAGCGATTCCCTCCACCTACGGTTGCGTTGCCGGTAAGAACGCCAACCTCTCGCCTACGATTCAGTGGAGCGGCGCGCCGGACGGAACCCAGTCGTTCGCGGTCATCCTGCACGACACCGATCTCATGCTCGGCGCGGATGATGTGCTGCACTGGGCGATTTTCAACATCCCCGGTACGGCGAGCGGTCTGCCGGAAGGTGTGCCAACCAAAGACAAGCTGGATGACGGCAGCCAGCAGTTGACGAATGTCGGGCGCGGCCAGGGCTACTTTAATCCGTGCCCGCCGCCTCCCACCGTGCACCATTACATCCTCGAAGTCTTCGCGGTCGATTCGAAGCTCGACGCCTCGATCAACACCCGCGCGGACCTGATGAAGGCTCTCGCCGGGCATGTGAAAGCCAAAGGCACCTACGTCGGCACCTATCACCAGTAACCTGATTTTTCGGATGTTCCCGCCGGTTATGCCCGACGAGAATTCAGAATTTGACGAGGGATGCGTCGGATCGGAGTTCGTTCCGTCGCAGAAAACAATGGCGATGATCGTTCACTGGTCTGGAACGTGGAGTGCCTTTATCGATCGCGATGGACTACTCAGCGATCGACAACCAAAAGCATCTTCTGGGGCGGACTGCGGCCGAAGAGTTCCTGGAATCGCCGAGTGAAGCTTCGTTCGGTGTTCTGTTCCGGACCTTCACTCCTCAAGTGACTTCGTTTTTTCGCGCGCGCGGCTGTGAGCTTTCGGTGAGTGAAGACCTGGCCCAGGAAGTGATGTTCACGGTTTACCGAAAAGCGGATCAACTTCGGGACCGCACTCTGTTTCGCGCCTGGCTGTTCAAGATCGCCCGAAGCGTGTTGTGCCGCCATTACGCAAAACGATCGCGTGAAGTGGAGACGATCGGTCTCGAGAACCTGTCCGATCGGGTGCTCGCCTCAAGTCATAAGTCTGCGGGGACGCCGGCGTTCGAATTTCTGGATTGGATCCGGTTCCTGGACCAGCGCGAGCAAGAGGCGCTGCGGCTCCGGTTCATCGAGGAATGGGAATATCACGAGATCGCCGAGGCGCAAGAGATTCCCATTGGAACCGTTCAGTGGCGTGTTTTCAATGCGAAGAAAAAGCTGGCGCCGCTCCTGAGACCGCGGCAAACGGCGGTACACATCGCGGCTTAACGATTACATCATGAGTGTTTACGAACTATCTCGCTTTGAGGATGGCCGGCCGGAAATCATGCCGCTTGAAGCTGTATGGATTGATCCCGAGCTTCTTGATTTTCGAATCGAGGGTTTGACGGGCAATTTTCAGCATGGCGGCAGCTCCGCACGGGCCCGCCACTAAGCCGCGACATTCCTTGAGAGCATTTTCGATCATTTCCCGCTCGCGCTCTTCCAGATCCGCAGCCAGGGGAAGGCTCGGAATTCGGTGGGGTGGTAATTCCAGCCAGGATTCGCCGACAGCGAACTGTTCGCCATCGCAGGTGATGACCGCCCGCTCAATTACGTTTTGCAGTTCGCGGATGTTTCCCGGCCAGGCATAGGCCCGGAACAGCTCCAGAGTCCGCCTGCTGATCGACAAAATCCGCTTCCCAAGATTGCGCGCGCTCCGCTGAATCAGATACGCGGCCAGCAGAGGGATATCGTCAACGCGCTCGCGCAGCGCCGGAAGCCGAATGGGGAACACGTTGAGCCGGTAGAACAGATCGACCCGAAACGCACCTTCGCTTACCGCCGAACTCAAATCCCGATTGGTGGCCGCGAGCACGCGCACGTCGGTCGAAATCGACTGCGTTCCACCTAGCCGCTCGAACTCCCGCTCCTGGAGCACACGCAGCAACGCCACCTGTGCGTCGCGTGGCAGTTCGCCGATCTCATCCAGGAATATCGTCCCGCCATTCGCGCATTCGAAGCGTCCCAAACGTCGTTGCAGCGCGCCGGTGAACGCGCCCTTCTCATGCCCGAACAGTTCGGAGATGAGCAGCGAGGGTTCAATTGCTCCGCAGTTCAAACGAACAAAGGGACGTGAAGCACGCTTCGACCGGTTGTGAATGGCTCGGGCCACCAGTTCCTTGCCGGTCCCCGTCTCGCCCAGGATCAATACCGTGGCATCCGTGGGAGCCACTTTCGAGACTTGCGCAAGTACGCGTCGCAGCGGTTCGGACGAGCCGACCATTCCGTCAAAACCAGGGGCGCCGGCCGTATCGGAGCCGAAGGCAACGAATTCACTCGCGTGAGCGAAGGAACTGATCGGGATGATGTTGATCGCATTCGCGTGCATATAGAGTTCCTCTCTTGAACCGGATCGAGTTCGAGCTGCGACATTAGTTGACAACGTTTCATCTAACGGTCGCCGTAAATTCTTATGAATTCTTTATGTGTTCTAGGACAGCTTACGGCCAGGGATTCTGGAATAGGGTTACCGCTCGGTTGTAAGTTGGTTTCCGCCGCGTTTGCGTGAAGACGACCAGCCTGAAGCCGCTCAACCGACCACGAAGTCTCGTAAATTTCCGAGGGTGTCGAAGTCCAGCGGATGAAGTTCGCCGGCAACGGTCAAGTCCTTCCAGTGAGTGACTTCTTCAAGGAACGGCTCGGAGCATTCGAATTCGGTGAGGGATGAGGTATTCCGAATCCATACGATTCGAGCCTTTTCGGCGGGTTCCAGCGAAGCCATGGATAGCGCCGCATCCAGGATCTCGCGATCGGTCTCAAAATGCATGGGGATCGCCGCCAGACTCGGAATGGTGAGCGCCAGCGCGTTCAAACGCGTCGCGTCCGGATCCATTTTTCTGATCAGGCGGGAACGGACCAGGTCCGCATGACCGATACCGATTGCGTTACCCATCGCCGCCGGATGCAGGTCTCTAAACACCAGCGTCCGGATCGTCGGCGCCTTGCCCCGTCCGGTCTGATCAATCAGCTGCTTCCGTCCAACGACGTTCAGGTCGACACCATGGCAGCCGAAGGTTGCTCCCATTTCATCCACCAGGAGGATGTCGATGAAGTGGAATGGCAGTGCGGGGAACAGGGCGCGGGCATAGCGTAACATCTTGAGCTCCGCATCAGGGAACATTTCGGCCGGTGCAGCTTGAATCCGCGCCGTCTCCGACCGGCCGTTCTCCACCAGCATGAGACCGGCAAGCAGCCGCTCTGTATCGAGGAACACCTTCCAAACCCCGCGCGCAAGATCCGCGAACGGCAGGGTTGCGAGGGCGCCGTGATAAACCCGCGCACCCACTTCTTTCCCAAGCCCCATGGCGAGCATTTTCAGCAACCCGCTTTGCACGTCGCCATCGAGCGCCGAATGCGGCCTCACGCGATTCACGGCGAAAATCTGATCGGCTGCCAGCGCATGCCGGTCGCAGTAGACTGGCACTCCTTCCGGCAGGTGCCCCACCACCTCCGCATCCATGGATGACCGGATTTCCGCGCCGACGGTTTCCTCGGTGATGCCGAACATACTGAGCGCCCGAAGCTGGCCCTCCGCGGTTCCGCCCGCGTCAAGCCCCATCGCCGGCACCAGGAACGGACGAGCCTTCAGGCCCTTAAAGTGATCGACCACGGCTTTCAGAATCACCGCATGGTTGGCGATCCCGCGGCTGCCGCACGCGACGGCAACGGACTCGCCGGGCCGGACTTTCTTCCGCAGAACCAGACTGGCAAGTTCCGCCTCGACCGCCTGGGAAAGATCGGCGATGGTGGAACTTCGGAATCTCTGCTTAAGCCTGAACATCAACGGAAACATAAAGGGCTGCCGGAAACTAATGTCGCAGAGAAATCATTACGATCTCCCCTCCTTTACAGTCGGGGTTCCGTTCTCCGAACCCGAGCAGGGCTCAGCATTCCGACGGAACCCCGACGGTTATGGAGGGGAGCACACTAACGATTTCTCTGCGACAGGCTACTAGATCACCTCTATATTGAGTGCAAGAAGCGGGGATTTCGCGGTCACCGATCGGTTGAAAAATGGTAACCGCGCCGGGGCGGCAGGTTTCGTGCTACGGTGACCCAACAAAAACTACAGGCCGGATGCTCTGGATGATTGGGTATCTAGAATCTGTCGAATCGGAGGCGCTGAAAGGAAAGCTTCTCGTAGCGGTTCTGTCCGGGATAGCGAATCTGCCAGCCTGGCGATGGTTTCCGCGCTGAGTTGCCGTTGTGTGCGCGCCGACTCGGGATCGGTGGCGGCTTGGGCGGCTGTGGCGTGGACTCGCCATGCGGCTAAGGGAAGTTCCCATCGGCCCACAATGCTTAGCGCCTGGCCGATACATTGTTCCACTGCGGCACGATCTTGAGACATCATCGCGATGCGCGCGCTGGCTTCCCAGGCGAGCGCCTGAAAGGTTCGCTCGCGGGTTTTCAGGCTGGCTTGGAGGAACTCCTGCGCTTCTTGCCGCGCCTTTTCGAGGTCACCTTTTTTCAGCCATATTTCAGTCAGCGCCGAGTGCAGCGGCATGCGCCAGTACCAGTCGAGCAAGATCTGTTGCCGGTCCATGGCGTCTCTTACGATCGATAGATCCGCCAGCGCGGCGTCGATCCGGCCTGCGCCCAACTGGGCAGAACCTCGCAAAATCAGGCAGATTCGAGCATCTACCGGAATCGGATCTCCCAGCATGGGCTTTTCGGTGTGCGCCGCTCTTTCCGGATTCGGATAGGACAGCGCACACAGGCGCAGGACGCCCTCGAAGTCCAACATGAAAAGATGAGCCCAGGCCTGGTACACGCGGACGATTTTTGCGCGATATTCGTCACCGTTCTTTTCGAGACTCGAGATGGCGGTTCGAAACCGGTCGAGCGCGTGGCCCCATTCGCCCACCATGGCGAGGCTGGTTGAACCGAACATCTGGTGTACCCAATAAAGCAGAAGAAGATTTACCTGCGTCGCTTCGCAGCTTCCCATCAGATTCGACACCGATTGCGACAAGATCCGGTCGGCCTCGCGATATTCGGAAGAGACCCACTGAAGCAAAGCATATTGCGCCTCGAAGTAAGAACGTGCGACCAGATCGCCCGAGTTCTGGATTTCATGCAAGGCATCCAGGCACGCCGCTTGGTCCGCATCATGCCATTCGCCCAGCCAGATTCGATAGAAATGGCAGTTCTGACGGGACATCGCTCGGGCCAGGCCGGGCAGGCTTTCAGACAAAACGAGCGCCTGCGCGACCGCCTCCATAGCGCGTTTCGTGCTCACCCAGGAAAGTGGAAGCAGCCAATCCCCCAACACCCGGGCCTGGACGTCGACCGACCCGTGCTGAAGCGCCAGCTTCACTCCGCTTTCCAATGTTTCGATGGCGCGCACGTCGGAATCCGCGGCATACATCATCCCCAGAACGGTCAGGATCCGAATCTGCCACCCCGCGCGCGCATCGCTCGAAAGATGGGCGCACAACTTCAGCGCGCGCCTCAGAATGACGCCGGCTTCGCGATTCGCGTAACGGCGCCGGGCGCTCTCCGCGGCCAGACGCAGATATTTCAACGCTCCCGGCCAGTCGTTAGAATGTTCGAAGTGTTCGGCCAGTTCGGATGCAATGGTGTGTTCCTGGCTGGCATACAGCCGCTCCAACCGTTCGCCGATCTGCCGATGCATTTTGGTGCGCCGCGCGGGCGCTTGCCGGCGATAGAGGACCTCGCGATAAAGCGCATGCGAAAACTCATAGCGTGAAGACGTGCTTCCGTCCGGAAAGTGGATCGAGCCCAGCCGGCGGAGCACACGATGACGCCGCGAGAGATCTTCACAGATCTGTTCGAATCGCTCCTCGTCGACCGCGGCCGGCTCGGCGCTGACGCCGCTCGAGAATTGAACGCCGTTGATACTGGCGACTTCCAGAATCCGCTGGACCTCCGGATCCAGGTTCTCGATTTGCGCATCGATCATGTCGCGAAGACTCTCGGGAACCTCCAAGCCGATCTGGTCCAGAGGAACCCCGAGGGTCCAGGAGCCAGCCTGGTTGGTGATAAACCCGCATTGCGCAAGATGCTCCAGCGCGGCCAGCATGAACAGCGGATTTCCCTCCGAGTGCCGCTTCAGCAATGCCGCCAGACCCTGCGGCACCAAGGTTTCCGATGACTCGCCGGCCAGGTACTCGGCGATGTCCTGTTCCTCCAGCGGTTCCAGATTCAGGCGATGGCACAGCCGGTGAACCAGCAGTTCCTGTTCCACGGACTTCAGCGGGTGGCCGGCCAAGGCGACGTCCGCCGGCCGGTAGGTAGCCATCACCAGCAGCTTGGCGGACGCGCGGCTCCTTGCCAGGGCGGAGATGAAATCAATGGTCGAGTGATCGGCCCAATGAAAGTCTTCGATGATCAGGAGGAGTGGCTGGTCCGACGAGATCGTTTCCAGG
>Ga0206819_10338_pt1 | contig 12792 bp, 13 predicted proteins | sample Alteio_BWOrgCont_87_FD_152855 | JGI IMG/M metagenome (GOLD analysis project Ga0206819, IMG submission 152855) | Enriched cells from forest soil in Barre Woods Harvard Forest LTER site, Petersham, Massachusetts, United States -... | ecosystem: Environmental > Terrestrial > Soil > Temperate forest >... | reverse complement strand
CCTGAGTATTGGAGACGAGCCAAGCGGGAATCCGGAGTGGTCGCCGGACGGAAAATGGATCGCGTATTCAGGTCGGCTTGGGGGCAAGTCGGGCTTGATCATTGCACGACCGGATGGCACCGGGAAAAAATTCCTGGCCGCAATGGACGGGACCAATGCCCCACTGCCGAATACCGGAAAGACGGTCGCGTGGTCGCCGGATTCAAAGCAGATCGCATACGTGGCGGCGCAACCGGGTCCGGAGCCCGATATTCATGGCGATCCGATCGTGATCACGCGCTATCTCTACAAGCCGACCGCAAGCGAGGGCGACAGCCACTTCAACGACAACAAGCGGCTGCATATTTTCGTGGTCGATGTCGCCAGCGAACAAACGCGCCAGCTCACCAATGGGACGCATTACGAGCACTCGATCGACTGGTCGCCCGACGGCCGCGACATCGCTTTCATTTCCACCCGCGACCAGGACGAAGATCAGTTTTTCAATTACGACATCTTCAAGCTGTCTTCCCAAACAGCTGAAATCACGCGGCTGACAGCGTCGGAAAGCGCGGAATATCGTCCGCACTGGTCGCCGGATGGCAAAGCGATCGCCTATGAAGCCACGAGGCGCGGCCTCACCGATCGCGAAACGACCATGGAGGACTCGCACGTTTGGCGCATCGATGCAGACGGGAAGAACCGTAGGGAAATCGGCGAAATTGACGGCCGGCAAGGGGATCCCGGCTGGTCAAGTGACGGGCATGGCGTCTATTTCACCGTGCAGCAGCGTGGCGAAGTACATCTGTATCGAGCGCCCGCGTCGGGCGGCAAGCCAGTCGCGGTGCTGCAGGATCGCGGATCAGTGGGATCGTGGTCAGTCGTTGGCGATACGCTCGCTTACGCGTTCACCACGCCGGACGATATGGCGGAGTTATATCTGAAGGTTGGTGATGGTCCAGCGAAGAAGCTGACGGATTTGAATCGCGACCTGTTCAGCGGAACAAAGGTCGCGCCGGTTGAGCCATTTACATTCATCAGTAACGACAACAAGTGGACCGTCGAGGCGTTTCTCACCTACCCGGCGGACTTCCGCACCGATCGAACATACCCGCTGATCGTTAATATTCACGGCGGGCCGCACGGCCAGCAAGGTCCGGCATTCAATTTCAAGAATCAGGTTTATTCCTCACACGGCTGGGGGACGCTGATGGTGAATTATCGCGGATCGACAGGCTACGGGCAGGCGTTCACCGATGCTGTTTTCGCCGATCAGAACGGAAACGAAGCGCAAGATGTGCTCTATGGAGTCAACGCAGCCCTGCGGCGATACCTGTGGATCGATCATGACCGCCTGGGAGTCGAGGGAACCAGCTACGGCGGACAATTGAGCGATTGGCTGATCACGCAGACGAATATTTTCAAAGCGGCGATTCCGACAGCCGGCATCAGCAATCTCATCAGCTACAACTACATGACCTACTACAACCAATACGAAGCAATGGAGTGGGGCGCGTATCCACATCAGGGCAATTTGATGGATGTGCTCTGGGAACGGTCAGCACTAAAGCACGTCGGGAATGCGCACACCCCGACCATGCTGGTCCATGGCGAGAACGATGCAGACGTGCCGATCGCCGAAGCCGAGCAGTATTATGTCGCGCTACGCGACGTCGGCGTGGATACGATAATGGTGCGGTATCCGCGCGAGGGGCACGGCGTGCGGGAGTCGCATCACATGGTGGATTTTATTGACCGGTCGATTGCGTGGTATGAGCAGCACTTTCCGAAGCAAAACAAATAATCCTCCGGGTCGAGTAAGGCGGATGGGCGAATGATAGGAGCATTCATCTGAGGTGCAATTTGCGGGTTTGATATATTCCTATAGCATTGTCGGACATTGAGAGACGTGTGAAAACCCGTTTTCAAGCGCACCACCCTCGGAATAGCGTGTGCCAGTGGTCGTACTATCGGCGCCGGTCGTGTGCGCCAGTAAGGCCGGCGAGCGCCGTTTAGTGAGATCGCGCTATCGGTGGCGGCCTATGCAAGTTCGTCGACTCCCGTCCACTGGCCTGCATCAGATCATTGCATAGGTACGTCCGTACCAGTGGCGTATTCTCGGCGAGCGGCTTGGCTAATAGTGCGGGCGAGAGGTAGGCAGCCTGTTCACGGTAGCGTCCGACCGTTTTCGGCGCGAGGTTCTCACTGGCATGCTGCTGGAAAAACTCACTTAATAGTGTCGCGAGCGTCTTCGACACCTCGAGGTCCTTGGTGGCACCGGCGCTCGCCAGCTCCTGCTTCTTCTGTTCGTCGAGGCGACGCACGGCTTCGGCATCGACTGCCGCTTGCTTCGAGGCGAACCCGAACGCGCGGATGATGCCGCGGCTATCGCGGGTGGCGCCCACCGAATTGAACTTGTAGTACCAATTAACCGTCCCGTTTCGTTTTCGCTTATGTACTGGCATTTTCTCGTCTCTACTTTTCTCCCTCCACTTATAAGGACCACAGCGTTCCGGGTGGGAAGCCGGAACCGTGACCGGCCCGACTTCCCTGCCCCACGACACGGACGGAGACTCTCCCCAACTCGAGCCACCGGTGGGCGCCCCGCGCCGCCGAGGCCCAAAGCGTAGACTCACGAATCTCACAGAAACACGCCGTTTGAGGTGACAACCCGAATTCCGAGTCCAAACGGCCTTAAACAACGGGGAGAGAGTTTCCGTACCAGAACAAGTGGCTCCCCACCCTGGACGCATTTAGAACCTTTGCTTCCATCTGTCCGCCGGGGTTCTTCGCTGCGCCTACCCGCAATCCTATGTTGGCCGGGGGTTTGCGATGAAAGCCCCCGCACGGGCGCTAGGCCGCGCCGTTGGGCGACCGGTTGTTGTTTTCCGACGAGATGAAGCCATCGAACTCCGTCGAGCGGGGCTGTCGTGGCGCGCGATAGCGCGTCGGCTTGGGGTTGGGGCGACGACTATCCGCCGGGTGTGCAAGGACAGCACGCCGGTGTGCCAAAACCCCTTGGAGAGGATTTTATGAACGACCAGAAGACCGACATCGCACCGCAGCCAGATGTTTCTGGCAAGTTGGAAAGGACGCAGCTTGCTGCCGCCATCGCGATCGCGGCCCAAGCGGGGGGCAAGATCGCGGCTAAGTTTCGCGCGCTTGGACCGCGAGAGCGTCGCAGCATCGTGACCGCGTTCCGCCGCGAAGTCATCCCACCAGGTAAGCCCGGTCGGGAGCGCCGCAAGGAAATCACGGCCGCCTGTATGGATTGGAAGGCGGGAATGTGCGGGGTGGAGCTATATAGAAAGCATCTTCTGCGGTACGACCGGATGGGGCACTGGGAGCGAAAGGTTAAGACGCGTGCGCTGATGGACGCGATACGGGCGCGAAAGCGACGCGATGAGGACAAGGGCGGCAGTGTCGCGACATCCGATTAAAGATATCTTCGAATCCACGCGAAGCGCTTTCGCGCGTTTCAATAGGATAGGTCATGTGAACGGTCACGAGGAGAATGGTTTCCCGGCTAATCTGATTTGGACCTGCCGCTCATGCAATGTCCGATGCGGGATTACACTCCAGCGCGCAGGCCTTGGTCGCCCGACGCATCAATACAACCCGGCGACCGGCGGCGCGCAGACACTTGGGCAGTGGGTGAACGCTGTTCTTGCGATGAAGGGTGAATCCGACGTGATGAGCGTAGCCGACGCGGTCGACATCATCCGCGCAACCCCTCCGAATCGCCGAACCAGCTTCGCGAAGGAAATATGGAGTCGTCGACGTCAGCGGTACGGCTCGACCGGCCGGGGCGACTCCGCGCCATTTTGAACGGACGGACAAGACTCGCGAACGGCGCTGAAGCAAGAGTGCAGGACCTTTTTACTGCTGAATCGCAATCACCGTTCCGGCTTGCGTGGACTGCGCCCCAAAAGAAATGCTGATCGGAACTTCACCGTTTGGCAACGAATTGGGTAGGACGATGTTGAACTGATACAAGCCGGGCCCGGCCAATCCCGCATAGACCAACTGGGCGCCGGTGCCACCAACCTGGACTTGCACCGTACCCTGCAAGGAACCTGATTGAGTTTCAGATCCGGCGACCACGGGAACGGAAGTTGATCCGAAACCATTCCCGTACACGATAATCTGTTCATTGGGATGCGCGTGCGTTGTGAGACCGGGATACAGAGTTGTCGGCCCGACATCAGCATACGAGGGAAGATGCTGCGAGACCACGTCACCCTGCGAATCGAAGACGAACAGCGACGGCGAAACCGCCGACACTTGCGCCGCGAAGATCGCGCTCGAAACGGCAGGGGTTCCGAGGCAACTGGTCCGCCAGGTCGGCGATTGCCTTGCCAACGCCGCTCTCCGTGTCGCGTCAGCGTCGTTCCCGCCGGCATTGTGACGGGTACAATCAGCAAGGCTAAGATGGGCGTAATCGATAGTAAAAGCAGCTACTTATAGGACTTTGACAGACGGAGCCGTTAGTACGGTCGCCGCCAGCTCCGGTTATTGATCCGTTATTAGACGGAAGGCTGGAGAAATCTCCGGAGACGGGTTCGTTCAGTCGGACTGGGGAGCCAAACGTTTCATAGACTTACCCGCCTTCTTGGCAGTGAAAATTCCCGATTCAGCGTAGAGTGTGGGGGCTTTTGTGGGGATGCTATTTTCACAATGGAGCGCAACCCGGCGCCGCCGCGGGATCGGGCGAACGCTGACCGTGCTATTTTTGACTCGGGACACTCGGGACAAGGGTGGCGCGGCGGTGCGCGTCGGCGTCGCTTGCGCGCGCTCGGTAATCGGTCCAGTTCGTTCGCCTCCTCGGTTAGCATGGCCGCCAGCTTGCGCGCGGCGGCGCTGCTCATCCGAACCCATTCGATGTGATCGGCCGCAGCAGCCATCGCCGTCCTCCGCGCGTACCCTCGCAATCTCCCTGCGCCTTAGCACTCAGCTCCATCAGGCGCTCGGCCCTTGCGGTAAAGGCGCCCTTTACGCTTTCTGAGGTTCGCTCCGAAGCCCCCAAAGTATGACAACCGTCCCGACAACAATGGCAACGCCGACGCTCATCAACCCAACCATCACCAGCGTTTCCTGCCATGGCTGGCCACCCTGCGATGTGCCGGTGAGCGGAGACAGGACCTTTGTCCCGAAAATGGCGGCCAGACTCGTCATGACCCAGTTTGCGTACGCGCCGTAGAGAGTCGCCCAGAATGCAAAGCTCTGCGCCGGAGACGAAAGCCGGACCTTGGCCCACGCACTGCCGAGTGCGACCAGAAAAATTCCGTTCATCACGCCTTCCAGGTGCGCGGCGAGTGCCATTCGCACGTTGGCGAAATTCGACTCCGCGAATCCTGTCAAGAGACCGAGCAAGAACAAGAACATCCCGTGCCAGATCAACCGGCGCTGCGTGTTTTCCATGCGAGTAATGCTCTCATTGACGGAGGAGACCGTCAAGCCGCGCCCGCTGGATTCCATTCATGCGATCTTCGACGGCGGCGGTCGGTCGCCGTGGCCGCGTTCCGCGCCATCAGGCGAGCACAGTCCGGCGCCTTTCCGTTGGCCTTGGCGCTCAGCTCGATGAGGCGGTTGGCGGTCGCATCGATACCCCAGCCCCAATCGATGGCGATTAGGCACTAGGTGAAATCGGCTCGGCTGCGATCCGGGCCACTCCCCTCGAGCTTCAGCTTCGCTTGATCCAGGCAGCGCCGACAGCCGGGCAATGCACGCGGGACGCCAAATCGTGATTCTGCTTTTTACAAAACCGATGACAAAAGTGACAAAACCGCGACCGGTCTACCGGACGTCAATCACTTGGAGCGGGCCGTGTCTGATGTCCAACGGCCGAGATCGAGACATACCTGCGGAAGAATGGCGCAGACTTGTGCACTCCATGATCAGCCGCACGCTCGCCCGAGTGAGAGCGTCGCAAAGGAGCCGCAACATTATGGGCTCGCCCGCCGTGCCGATCGCGCTACCGCGACCTTATTCCGATCCATTGATTCTGAAACCCGGTGAAGCTCAAATCGCGATAAGATGCGGTAATCATGCCGAGTAGCCGCATCGACGTTGTCACGATTTCCGCCACGCTCGCGCTGCTTGCGGCGCGGCTCGTTTTCGCTCAGGAACCCACGCGCCAGCGCGTTCCTCCGTCGCCGGCGCATCACCGGCCGAACGAAATCGGGTGGAATCTCGCTCCGGAGGATCAGAAGTACGCCGCAATTGACGGCGACCACCTGATGGAGTTCGTGAAGGACCAGACCGCCATCTCCCGGCGCTACCGCGATCATGGCCATCCGCAGTACTGGGGCCGCATTACGGGAACGGAGGCCGACGCGGAGAACGCTGAATGGATGATGAAGAAGCTGAAAGCCATCGGGCTCGAAGAAGTACACGAGCAGATGTTTGACCTGCAGCCGCAGTGGGTGCCGCAGTCGTGGGAGGCGGTGGTGTCGCTCAACGGCAAGTCGATTCCGCTGAACTCGGCGCAGCCGACGTTCCTTTCAAAAGGCACGAACGGCACGGTGGAGTTGGAAGCCGTTTATGCGGGGATGGCGAGCGAAGCGGAGATCAGGCTGGGCCGCGATGTGAAGGGCAAGGCAGTCTTCTTTTACAGTAACGACACGGGGTCGCGCCATGCGGGGATTTCCGACAACGCGATCAAGCGGCTTTCCGATCGCGGCGCGGCAGCGATCTTTGTGATCCTGGGCGTACCGCTTGATGAGAAGACGCAGTTTTATCCGGTGAATGCGCCGGTGCCGACGTTCTCACTGGGAACGAAGGAAGGGCTGGCGGTACGGGACATGATCGGCGGAGCGGCGAACGAGCCGGTTCATCTGAAGCTGAGTCTGGACGTGAAGATGCAACCGGGCCTGAAATCGGGCACGGTGTGGGGCACGTTGAAGGGCACGACGGATGAGGACGTGGTGGTGGTGGCGCATCGCGATGGCTGGTTCGAAGGCGCGAACGATAACGGCACGGGCGTAGCGACGTTCCTCGGGCTTGCGGAATACTTCGCGAGGATTCCGAAGACGCAGCGGAAGCGAACAATTATCTTTGCCGGCACGGACGGGCACCATGATAACGGCGCGGAAAGCGGCGTGTGGTTCCTGGATCATCCGGAGTTCTTTGCAAAGACAGCGCTCCTGTTCAACTGCGAACACACGGGTCTGAAGGACACTGGGCTCGGGTTGAGCGCCTATTCGAATGCTCCTTCGACGTATCGCTGGTATGCGGGCGACAGCCCGGCTCTTCTGAAGGTGGCGATCCATGCGCTGGATGCATTCGGGGTTCCGACGTTCCCGGATTCGCTGCGGACGCCGAGCGGTGAGACGACGCGTTATTACTTCCTGGCGCCTTCGGTGCAGATCATTAACACGGGATACGTGTGGCACTCGGATAAAGAAAACGACGAGAGTATCTCGATTCCGGGCATGGCGGCCGTCACGCGAGCCTACGCCAAGATCATCGCCGACACCGACAATATTCCGCTGGCTGATCTGCGAGCGAAGCAGTAATTAAGCCATCTGTTTCAGGAGACGGTTTGGGCAACTTGGTGTGGTCCGTGCCGCGACGAACTGCCAGCCGTGCAGAAGCTGTACGATCTTCTGAAGGACAGCAAAGATGTTCAGTTGATCACCTTGAATGTTGATGAAGACCCCGGGTTGGTCGAACCGTTTCTCGCCGCAAATGCTTATCGCTTCCCGGTTCTGCTGTCCGCTCAAGCGTTCGTAAACGGGCAGGATAGCGGCGTCCTGGGCATCCCGCAGATTTGGATTGTGGGACGCGACGGAGTTTTGCGCGAAAAACATTCAGGATTCAACGGCAAGATGTCAGACTGGCCAGCGGAGATGCTAGATAAACTGGAACAGCTTTCCAAATAGCAGCTTTCGACAAACGGCTTTACTCGCGTGCATGATAGAGCGGCGGCTCCGGTCTCGGAGCCGATAATGAACCTTATCAATTACTAGCCGCTGTGGTCGTCACCAAAACCTGTCGAAAATGGCAATGTGTCAGTATCAGAGGATATTCCGCGGCACGGGTCGGCGACGAAGAACACCGCCGTCATCTGAGCGACGTTGAGTGTGACGCTTACGCGGCACGAATCGGCGCTGGCGGAACGACGATCTCTATAAGCCCGGTCGCGACGTCACAGAGGAGCCCGGAGATAAGCCACTCGCCTGGCAATGCAGGAATCGCCCGGAGCGAAGCAACGTCCACGGCGACCGCCGCGCGAGGATCCAAGACCGCTTTGGTCTTGAGTTCCCCGTCCTGTATTTGAAAATAGTGTCTCAATAGGGCTGGGTCGTTGGCTAGGCGGGTGATACCGCAATCGGTGTGCTGAAGCACTATGATGTGGAACTCTCCGCCGCCTCCGGGAATCGCTCTGGCAACCTCACCGATTCGTCCGAGTAGACCTAACTCCTCCAACAGTCCCGGTGTGATTCGACCGCCGATGTTACGCATCACGACGGCCTCGCCCGGTTTGATTCCAAGCACATGAGCAGGATCGACGCGCATATCAGCGCAACCGATGATGATTGCCTTTACATTCGGCAGCGACCGCGGAAGAGAGGGCATAAGTGTGCCGGCAGCAGACTGCTGAGCAGCAAAATCTTTGTTGCGTTCTAACATCGAGTCGAGATTGTTCAACTGACACGCTTCTAGAGTTCTCATACCGGCCTCCTTATGCCAGTGTAGGATTCCAACCTAACTTGGATAAGAGCGTTACGAGACAAAACACCAACCATTCCTGCCAATTCGCCCGCAGAAGTTACGGGATTTTTGCTTGGCCGAAAGAAGCGCGATACTGCCCGGGAGTGATCCCCAAACGGCGAGCGAAGGTCCGGCGCAGAATCTCCGCGCTGCTGAATCCGCTGGCCACGGCTATTTGCTCCAAGTTCAATGAAGTGGTTTCGAGCTTTCTCCGCGCGGCTTCGAGCCGGAGATTTTCGATATGTTGAGCAGGCGTTTCGCCGACCTGCTGCTTGAACAAGCGGTCAAAGTTGCGGAGGCTCATGGCGGCGCGCTTGGCAAGAGAGGCGACGGACAGGTCTCGCGTGAAATTGTCAGCCATCCAGGCGAGCAAGTCCCGGAGCGGTTGGCTCTCGCAGGCCTGAGCCGCGAGCGTTGCGCTGAACTGCGATTGGCCGCCGGAGCGCCGCAGAAATACCACCATCATGCGCGCGACCTGGAGCGCAATCGACGACCCCAGATCCTCTTCCACCAGAGCGAGCGCGAGATCAATACCCGCCGTGACGCCAGCGGACGTATAAACGTTCTTGTCTCGAACATAGATCGGATGCGGGTCTACCTTCACCAGAGGATGCTTCTGAACAAGCTCATTGCACCAGTTCCAATGCGTGGTCGCGGCCCGTCCGTTGAGTAAATCCGCATCGGCCAGAACAAGAGCACCGGTGCAGACTGAACCCAAACGTCTGACCTTTCCGCTCTGTTCTCTGAGCCAGTTTAGAAAGTCGGGCGAATGCCGTTTGTCGGGAGGCCATTCGCCGCCGGCGATAAGAAGCGTGTCGACCGGACCGTGTAACTCCCGGTATGTCCGGTGAGCTAGGATCGGCACGCCGATTTGGGTGGGGACGGCGCGATCTTCGGCAGCCGCGATGATCTCGATCTCATATGCCGGTTCGCCGCCGCGTAATTTGTTGGCGTCAGTAAACACTTCGGCCGGGCCGACTATGTCGAGCATTCGGGCAGGAGGCACCCCGACGATCGCGACGTATCTCACCTTCGGAAGAGCGGTTTGCGTATGTCTTCCGCCGCGCTGGTTTCGTCGTTTGGCAGGCATCGTGGCAGAAAAAGTGGGGTGGTTCCCCAAGTATTCGTCTCATGTTATAACTGCGGCGCCGCAAGCCGCGGTTCCACATTTGTCCTTCCAATGCCCGTCGCAAGGAACGCGAAGTCCGCTTCTGGTAAGTTTCTAGGCACTGGCCGGTAACACAACTGGCATCGTAGGATTCAGGCGCCCTCCGTGCGCTTTCCGCCCTGGCCCGTCTTCCGCGCCCTCGCCATCGCGAGCAGTCTTTCGCGGCGGCGTTTGAGCGTCGCTTCGGCTTCCGGCGCGGCTATCACGACTGCCTCCATGTGCTTCAGAAAACTGGGTTCGCCAACGGTTGCGCGCATTTCGGCAACAAATGGATAGATCTTGCAGAACGTGCCCACGATTTCCGTGTGCGCAGCCAGGAACGAATTCGCGTCGATCGCGCCGGAGTTCACCAGTGAGGCGGCCATATCCCAGTAGCCGAGGACCATACGAAACGAAGCGTTGCGTTCTCCTGTTACCGCCGCCATGAGGTCGCCCATGGTTTCCGGATTGAAATCGGCAAGAAACCAGGCGCGCGCCTCGCGCAAGACGGGTTCGCGGCGCAGATCGAAAAGCTGAAGATTGAGTTGTGCGCTCTCGAAGGGTGTCGGCATGAGCCCATTATAAGGATTCGAAATCCGCGCGCGACGCGCTCGCTGCGGCGTTCTCGACACCAAATGAAAGCTCAGTGGAAAAAGCCGACAACACCATTTAACGTCCGGTCTAAACAGAGTAAAATCAATCGAGCCATGCGCCTCGCCCCCGGCACTCACCTGGGACCCTCGGTGCCGGCGGAATGGGCGAGGTGTACCGCGCTCGCAATCCCCGCCTCAATCGTGACGTTGCTGTCAAAATCTCGTCCGAGCGATTTTCAGAACGGTCGGAGGGTGAAGCGCGCGCGGTCGCCTCATTGAATCACCCCAACATCTGCCAACTCTACGACATCGGCCCGGACTACTTCGTCATGGAACTGGTCGACGGAATCACTCCCGTGGGACCGATGCCGCTGGAGGAAGCGCTCGCCATCGCCCGTCAAATCGCTGCAGCGCTTGAGGCTGCGCACGAGAAAGGAATCGTCCATCGGGATCTCAAGCCCGCCAATATAAAGGTCACCGCGAGCGGCGTGGTTAAAGTTCTGGATTTCGGGCTCGCCAAAACCACGCCGACCTCTTCCGCAGTGAACGACTCCCATTCGCCAACCTTCCCTATGCAGATGACACAAGCGGGCACAGTCCTCGGAACGGCGGCATACATGGCGCCGACGACCTCTCGCACTGGGGTTTTGTGCGCTTACATACTTCTTGGCCGTGGCGCTTTAGAAGCAGGTAAGCGCGGACACGCGCCTCGATGCTTGCGGCACTTCGGACGCAATCGCCTGCTATGTTTCGCTGTACGTGACACCGTAATTCTCCCGTTCCTGCCCCCGCTGAGTCCGAACCAACACGTGGGGACAATTCGAGGGCACAGCTGCAACGGGTGCTATGGCCGCAAACAACAGAATCCTGTCCGCGCCGGGATCGGCGATGTTCGGAAAGCTCTTGAGCGTTTTACGGACTGCTGTTAACGAACCTGTGAGCCGGCCTTTCAAGTCGCCGTCGAAATCATTCAACACGCGAGTCGCGATTTGCTTTAACCGAGCCGCCCTGAGTTCCGGAACCATGTGCCACCAAACAAGAAAAAGGTAAGGGTCTGTTGGCCAGTGCGGCTCCTGAACTCCGTACACTGATTCCAGCTGATTTAGAATTTGAACCGTGTCGATGAACCGAAGTATACGGCACTCCGACGCGGGATGATCTCGCAAACGCAGCCGACGTTAATGCAGCAAATCAGGCGCTTGTTCTCGTGGGCGTCAAGCCCAAGTCGCCATCTCCCGCGAACGCAGAACTTGTCCCGCTTTCGAGGAGCGTATGAGCCGTATCCTTTCTAAACCGAACGCCGCGCGAAAAAACGCTTTGGGTTCTCGACGGTGATCGTCCGTATCTCCTGATCTGCTATGCCGAGTTGCTTGAGATACGGAATCGTCTTTCGGCGGTTGAAGAGCATCCCATCGGGATTTGCTTTCTCCTTGGCCGCCATGGTTCCGCTGCGGGCGATCGACGTGTCGAAATACCAGTCGTGGGACAGGAAGATCTTGTTACAAAAACCGGCATCGATCAGCTTCTTGATCGTTTGCGCCCGTTGTTGCCAGGTCAATATTCCGGCGGGTAGCTCGTTTCTGTCTGTCACACCCCAGGTAATATGATCCATGCCAAGGGTATATCCGCGCTTCGCAAGGCCGGTCAGATAATTCATGTCATTGGTATCGTCACAATGTCCCAGGCACACACGCGCCGGGTCCAGGCCTTCCGCTTCGAAAACGTCCGCTTGTTTTTCGCCGATACGGTCCGCAGCATAGGTATGCGTGGTGACAGGCACGCCAGTCGACTTGCTTGTTCGCGCGGCAGCTCTTAAGCACTTTTCAATAAAAGGAGTGACACCCTCATGATCCGTGGCAACTTTGATGACGCCCGGTTTGATGGCGGTTCCCTCAATGCCGCGTTCGATTTCCAGCCTGAAGAAGTCGGTAAGCTCTTCGACCGATCGAGCGCCCATTGACAGAGACGGGTAAAGCCAGTGCCCGGTGCACGCGATGATCTGCATCCCCGATTTTCGCGACACCTCCTGAAGCAGGCGAATATCGCGCCCCACATCAGCGGGAGTAACATCGACGATCGTATCTATGCCCTCGTCCCTGGCTGCTCTGAGTTTCTTGACCACCTCACGCACAAAATGCTCTCTACCTCCGAAGAATTCGGGCCACACTTGCCAGAACCCCGCGGAGCTCGGGCAGAGATGCTCGTGAGGGAGGGTGAAGCCGAGTCTTGAAACATCGAGCGGCCCTCGAACGGATTGAACGATACCGAGTCCGGAAGCTCGCTCTGCTCCATTCGCCGAGTGTGCATTAAGAAAGGATGTCAGTCCAATTGCTGAAGCTGTTTGAATGAGCATTTGGC
>Ga0206819_10337_pt1 | contig 12838 bp, 9 predicted proteins | sample Alteio_BWOrgCont_87_FD_152855 | JGI IMG/M metagenome (GOLD analysis project Ga0206819, IMG submission 152855) | Enriched cells from forest soil in Barre Woods Harvard Forest LTER site, Petersham, Massachusetts, United States -... | ecosystem: Environmental > Terrestrial > Soil > Temperate forest >... | reverse complement strand
CGCCCAAACTCATGAATGTCAGGCCGGGGAATCCCGGCAGGGGCCTCCGCCAGGAGAGAAAGTCGGAGCTTGCGCTCATTTCTTTATGAGCAGTGATTCCGGAATACCTTTCTTTAGCAAGATCGAATTAAAACGATCCGGATCCGTGGTTCCCCCTCGTATGGCGGCCCTCATTCTGTTCTCATTTTCCGCGTGGGCGTGAACTTTTGGCAGCAAGGGAACTGCTTCCGCAGCGGGAATGCAGATGACGCCGTCGCTGTCTCCAAGCACCAAATCTCCGGGAAAGACAACCATGCCCGCGCAGGCAATAGGCACATTCACCTCGCCCGGACCGTCTTTGCTCGGGCCACGATGTACTGCACCCTTAGCAAAGCAGCAGAATCCCCCTTCGGCGAATTCGGTCGTGTCCCGCACTGCGCCATCCACTACAAGCCCAGCCAAGCCCTTAACCAATGCGGTGGTCCGCATCAATCCGCCGAACACTGCCTGGGTGAGATCGCCACCGCCATCCACAACGATCACATCGCCGGCCTGAGCAATCGCTAGTGCAATGTGGATCATCAAATTGTCGCCTGGCCGCGCGCGCACGGTAATCGCCGTGCCACACATGGGCGCGTCCCCGTGAAAAGGACGAAGGCCCAGAGCGCCTACACTTCTCCCCAAACAGTCGGATGCGTGCGCGGTTGGCACAGTGCGGAATGCTTCCACTAATTCGCGTTCCAACGTCTGGACGCGAGGCATGATTTTGTAACCCGCTGGCCACTGATTGCCGGATTGTTTGCTGTTCATTGAGCGGACATCGTAATTTGGTTGCGGAGGACCGACGGATTTACACAAAGCTGCTTATCGAAAGGCTGCTTGTGGAGAAACATCAAGGCATTCTCTGCTGACATCACCGATACGATGTCGAGAGCCTCTTGCGTGGATGCTCCAATATGGGGCGTCATTACCACGCGGCTAAGAGCATTGAAGGGATGGTCGGCGGGAACTGGCTCCGCCACGAAATCGTCAATCCCGGCGCCGAAAATCCTGCCTGATTTAATTGCTTCCGCCAACGCGATTTCGTCCACAATCCCACCACGTGCGGTGTTTAGGACAATTGCATTTTTGGGAAGAAGATTCAGTTCGACAGCCCCGATCATTCCCCTTGTCTCGTCATTCAAGGGACAATGAAGGGTAAGAATCTGCGCCTGCGGTAGAAGCTCCACAAGGCTATTGATCTTCTCGCAGGGCATCGGCTTGCCTTTTGGGTCAAATCCCAAAACGCGCATTCCAAAAGCCGCGCCAAGTCGAGCGACCTTCTGGCCGATATTGCCCAATCCCACGACGCCCATGGTGCGTCCAGATAGTTGGATGCCCATTTCGGACCGGCTCCATCCACCGTTCCGCAGGGTGCGATCATGAAGTGGAATCGAGCGTGCCACCGCCATTGCGAGCCCGATAGTCAGTTCAGCCACCGATTGGGAGTTCGCGCCGGGTGTGTAAAAAACTGGAATACCGCGCTCCGTCGCCGCATCTACATCGACATTGTTGTAGCCCGCGCCATGCTTGGAGATGACTTTCAGGTTTTTTGCGGAACGGATCACATCTCCACTAAGCGTAATGGTTCGCGAGATGACCGCGTCAACCTCCTTCTGCACCATCATGTTGGCGAGTTCCGATTCGTCCTTTGCATAAAAAACGCGACAACCCGCTTCTTGCAGTTTCGCCAAGCCAGGCGCTGCGAATGATGGCGCGGTAACTAGAAATGTGTACATATAGCAACTGCCCCGGATAATTTTGAATTTATGAGGGCTCAAGCGCGAAGTGTCTATTTCCCAATCCTCATCGCTTGATAACTGGAGGTTATCATTCGACCTGCTGCTATTACCCACTGTTTGGGATAGAAAAAGCAAAATAACACTGGTGAGAACGCGGACGCCAATCACTGCAGTCGGTATCCGATAGGACATCCGAGCCATACGTTCTTTTATATGACGGACGCGCGTCGTGACAGGCTGCGATTTGGAAAATCTACGCTCGCTGATGATCCAAGCGGTCCAAGTGCATCAACAAGGCCGCTTGGCTGAGGCAATGGTCCTCTATCGAAAGGTGCTGGCGCTGGATCCCCGCCAGCCCGAAGCGCACAACAATCGGGGAGTGATACAAAGGTCACTGGGTCAGGCTGGGGCCGCAGAAGCGTCCTATCGCGATGCGATAGCAATCAAACCAGACTATGTCGATGCGCACACCAATCTGGCCAATCTTCTCAGGAAAACGCGTCCCGCCGAAGCGCTTCTATTCTATGAGCGAGCTAACGCCCTTAAGCCGGATAACGCCAATATTCTTTACAATTACGCGGCGACGTTGCTGGAATTGGACCGCCAAGCAGAGGCTGCTAACGCCTATCGCCGGGCGATCGCAATCCGTCCGCAGTTCGCTGAGGCTTGGAGCAATCTGGGCGTAGCGCTTGCCGATCTTAGCGAATTGCAGCAAGCGAATGAAGCATATCGCCGCGCTATCGCGTTGAAGCCGGATCTTGTTCAGGCTTATACCAATTTGGGTCTTGTGCTGCAGGAACAAGGCCTGCCAGAAGAGGCGATTACTGCATTCGATAGCGCGCTTAAACTCAAGCCGGCGTCATTTGCAGACAGAACGAACCGGATTTTCGCGGAATTATACCGTCCTGGTGTGCGCCTGAGCGACGTAGCCCGCCTCTCCATGCAATCGGAGCAGACGATGGTGCCGGAAGCGCGTGTCTCCCCGGCGTCACCGCGGCGACCTAAGGTTGGCTTCGTGTCGGCGGATTTTCGTCATCATGCGGCCGGTCTGTTGGTGATATCCGCGCTTGAAGGCTTATCGCAGCTTGGCTTCGAACTTTTTTGTTATAGCAGTTCTCCACGCAGCGATGCCTTGACCATCCGATTTCAGAACGCCGCCACGTGGCGCCCCGCATGGGGATTAAGCGATGATGAACTTGCAGCCCAGATTCGCGACGACGGGATTGATATTCTGTTTGACCTTTCTGGATTTAGCAGAGGCCATCGACTGGGTGTTTTTGCAAGGAGGGCCGCACCAATTCAGATAGCATGGGTAGGCTACCCCGCGACGACGGGCCTTTCCACAATTGATTATCTCCTAAGCGACCATTGGCAAGCGCCCCTTGGCGCAGACAATTTCTATTCGGAGAAATTGTTGAGGTTAACACACCCCTATATTTGCTTTGATCCACCGCCGGATGCGCCGGAACCGGGTGCTTTGCCAGCTCTCAAAAATGGTTTCATCACATTTGGCTCGTTCAACGCACTCAAGAAAGTCAATTCCCAAGTGATCAGTTTATGGAGCCGTGTCCTTGCCGAACTTCCGGAGGCGCGATTATTGCTCAAGAGCCCTGCCTTCGACTGCCCAGGGACAAAGGCGCAAGCGCTATTGCGTTTCCGGAGGGCCGGGGTCGCGTCCGAGCAGTTGACGATTCTTGGGGGATCTTCGCCGGAAGAACATCTCGCGGCGATGGTCGAAGCGGACGTTGCGCTCGATACCTTTCCCTATTCGGGAGGCATAACCACGCTCGAGGCGTTGTGGATGGGACAACCGGTGATCACTTGGCCCGGCGAAACCATGGCCAGTCGGCATTCCTTCGCGTATTTAAGTGCTGCAGGGCTGGCAGAATTTGCGGTGCCGGACGCCGACGCCTACGTCGCTCTGGCGGTAGGTCTCGCGCGTGACCCCAGCAAGTTGTCAGAATTGCGCGCTGGGATGCGCGTACGCATCCAATCGTCTCCGCTAACGGATAAAAGCGGCTTCTGCGTGGAACTCGCCAAAGTGCTTGAAGATATTTTCCATTCCAGATCGTGCGACCTCCACTAGGCAACCCGACGCTGCTTGGGCAATGGGTTGGACTTCGGCATCGCTTTAATTATCTCGATCATGCGTCTGCAAGCCGGAGAAAGGTATGCGTCCTGGCGATAGACGGCGCCAAGCCACCGTGACATTGTCGTTTCGGGCAGCACAATTTCCCGCAAGGGCGACCCCACTCGGCCTTCGCCCAGATTTCTCACTGAGATGAAGCTGAGAAGATCTGTATGCGCGATCATGCGCGGCAAAAGGGAGATCGAGCTTGTCTCGATCTGCACGTCCGGTTGCCGGAGGCCATTGGCGGCAAAGGTGTGATCGAGCCACTTTCTCATGGCGACGTGTGGTCCCGGTAGGACCCAGCGATAATTCAACAGGTCCGGCATCTTGGGCCTCTTGTTGAACAGAGGGTGACCCGCGCGTGCTACCACGACGACACGATCTTCCAGCGCCGGAACAGTGGCAAATTCGGTATCGCTCTCGGCCAGGGGGCCGATCACCAAATCGAGATAGCCCTTGCGCAAGGATGCACGAAGAACGTCGTTCATGCCGATGATCAGTTCCATCGTCACTTCGGGTGTCTCCTTGAGCATCGTGCTGTAGAGGGAAGGAAGCAGATATTCCGTGGTGGTAGCGCCCGAGCCCAGGCGCACATGTCCAACCGAACCTCGGGCGACGTCACGGACCTCTCGGACTGCCATTTCCACGCTGTTTCGCAATTGACGTGTGCGGGAGAGTAGAGCGTCGCCAATCGGCGTCAGTTTCAGACCTCTGCCCGATCGTTCAAATAGATTAGCACTCAATTCGTTTTCGAGACGCCGGATGCATTTGGTAAGCGCGGGTTGGGTTCGGCCGAGTTGTTCTGCCGCGCGCCCCAAATGGCCCGTTTCGGCGATAGCTTGGAAATAAGCGAGGTCTCTGAGCTCCATACATAACCTCTGGTTTCTGAATCATGAGAATTAGAAAATAGACTTCATGGAACGGTGGATCAACAGTGCGGGCAATAACAAGGCAGGGGATTCGGAAAGTGAATCGGCGGTGCCGTTCTGCGGTGCTTGCTTCAGCCAGGGGTGAAATGCGGGGGCCCGCTTGGGCAAATGCTGTGCGTTCGCCGCGCAGCGATTCCGCCTCAGGCTTACATTAATTCCGATCCATGACGAGGCCGAAAGGAATGTTGCATCGCGCGGCCCAGAGCCATTGATTTCGAATGATTGAAGGCAGCGATCGACTGCCGAAGTTGAGGAGGAAAGTATCAATGACGATGTCGTATGCCACCGAACGCCTTTCGGTTCGACTGCTGAATTCCGCGGGTATCGCCGCGCTCCTCCTTAGCGGTATCTGTATATCGACAGCCGCGAGCGCTCAGACTGCTGGAAGCAGCGACCAGTCCGAAACGGTCGTCGTCACTGGTTCACGCATCAATGCGACGCCCGGTTTTGAATCACCAACGCCAGTGACCGAAATTTCTCCGTTGCAGCTGGCAGTGAAAGATGAGCCGAGCGTTGTCAATTTGATGTTTGATATTCCGGAGCTCACTCCAAACCAGCAAGACTCGGACGCGGTGGATGTTGGTATATCGACTTTCAATCTGCGTGATCTCGGTGCCAGCCGCACTTTGACGCTAATCGATGGATTGCGCACGGAATTCACCAGTGTCAATGGAGGGTTTGACGTAAACAGCTTGCCCGCGGATTTGATTCAGCATGTCGATATTGTCACTGGCGGCGCCTCGGCCGCCTATGGTTCGGATGCCGTCGCGGGCGTGGTAAACGTGACGCTCAACACTACGTTCACGGGACTGAAGGCGAATATCGGCTGGGGCGAGTCAGCCTATGGCGACAATGGCACAGAAACGGCATCGGGTGCTTGGGGCGGTGAATTTCTTGGCGGCCGCGCGCACGTGGTCCTCGCCGCTGATTATTTCAATCAGGCGGGTGTCCTGTCGCAAGGTTCGAGGTTGTGGGGTCGAAGCTTGGCTGCCGTCATTGCCAATCCCGCCTGCAAGACCCTCGCAGCAGCTCAAAGTACCGGATGTTCCGAACTCCTCCGGGTAACCGGCGCTGATTCATCCGACATGAGCGATGGCGGCGTGATTTTGGGCGCGATATCCGGCGGTGCCATTAATCCGGCGACTGGTGCGGTAACTGGTGGTACTAAGTCATCGGTACTTAACGACGTCCAGTTTGGCCCGGGGGGCGTGGCCCAACCATTTACGCTTGGCGCCGATGCCGGCGGAACCTACATGATTGGCGGCAGCGGCAGTCTTGCGAGCCAGAGCATGGGCCTTCAGCCTCAAGTCGACCGCGTCAATTTCCTACAACATAGTTCATACGACATTACGCCTGATTTGAGTATTTGGACCCAACTCCTGTACTCCAAATCGGACTCATACATTCCGATCGTCCCCAATTTCAATAATGGGAATATCACGATCACCAATCAGAATCCTTTCATTCCTGCATCCATTCAAGCGGTCATGGCCGCCAACAACATAACCTCTCTAACTATGGGCCGATCCAATATCGATCTCGCGCCGGTCGACGATGGCCGAGACTTGGAGAACGGACGGAATGAGGATTACGACTCCGCAGTTGGTGCCAAGGGTCAACTTGGTGTCTTCGGCACGCATTGGAATTGGGACGTCAATGCCCAATACGATTCTCACTTGGATGAAACTTGGATTGGTCAAAATCAGATCAGCCAAAATTGGTTGAATTCGATCGATGCAGTTGCCAATCCGGCCGTCGGGGGTGTTTCCGGTGTGGCCATAGGCCAGGCGGTCTGCCGCTCGACGCTAACCAACCCCACCAATGGCTGCGTGCCCGTCAATTTGTTTGGCACTAATACGGTAACCAGCGCGGTTACAAACTACACGATGGGCACATCTTGGGTCCATGCCAATCTCGACATGTTTGATGTATCCGCCAATTTGCACGGAACGCCTTTTTCCACTTGGGCCGGTCCAGAGTCGATCGCATTTGGCGGCGAATGGCGGCGACAAACAACCGATAGCGTTTCCGATCCCATTTCTACAATGACGGGATTCCGCAATGGTAATCAGACGCCTTACAAGGGCGCGTACTCCGTCGGTGAAGGATATCTGGAACTCGACACACCAATTGCCAAGAATTTGCCGTTTGCTGAGGCAGCCGATATCGACGCGGCGGTGCGGATGACTGACTATTCAACCAGCGGCGGTGTGACGACCTGGAAAGTCGGACTCAATTATCAGCCAACCGACGACATTCGTCTACGTGGCACGCGTTCGCATGATATCAGGGCACCCGACCTTACCGAATTGTTTCAGTCCGGTACCTTGCGTAATGGCGGAGTGATTACGAACCCGATAACCGGGGTTCAGGCAGTGGCCAATGGATTGACAACCGGCAATCCGAATCTTGTTCCTGAAATCGGTGACACGATCACGGGGGGAATTGTCTATTCGCCAAGTTGGCTTGCAGGGTTCAACGTCTCTGCCGATTACTGGCACATCAAGATGACCCAGGTGATCACACAGTTCTCGGCTCAACAGGAGGTCAACAACTGCTTATCGAATAATGAACCGCAATTTTGTCAAGACATAAGCTACAACTCACTCGGCGTGATCTCTCAGGTGGCCTCAACCTACTTCAACGCGGCAATTTTAGAGACCGATGGTTGGGATTTTGAGGCCGCCTATCAGTTTGATGTCGGTGACGTCATCAACAGCTGGAACGGAACCATGATGATCCATGGGGCGGCAACCTGGCTCGATACCTATATATCAACCGGTTCAGCGGGTATCGCAGTCGATGAAGCCGGCTGCCTGGGATCGTGCAGCCTTCCGAGATTACGTATGAATTGGAATGAGATTTATCTCAATGATCCTTGGCAAATTAGTATCGAGGAGAATTGGATAAGTGGCGGCACATTCAGCTACCTTTACAATCCAAAAAACGTCGGCGCATCTAATGCAGCGGCAATTGGTGCGGAGAGCATCAACAATAATCAGGTCGACGGTCGTTTCTACGTGAACTTATCGGTGGCTTATCAGCTGAATAATGTTTGGCAGGTTTACGGAAGAGTTGACAATCTCTTCAACGTCAATCCGCCTTTGTTGCCCGATGGTTTGGCATTCCAGCACATTTCTAACACCGGACTTTATGATCATATCGGCACCCAGTTCCTAGTGGGTGTCAAGCTCGCGATGTGACATCGCAACTTACTGCAATAGAGGAAGCGCCATGAGCGACAAAAACGATCCTGAATATTTCGAATATGAAGTAAAGCGCGCGCAGCAATATTTCGAGAACAGCGCTGGCGTTTCACGGCGCGCGCTGGCGCGGATCGCAGCGGGCGGGGCTGCTGCTGTCGCGATGCTCGCAAATGCTCGCGCAGCCAATGCGGTGGCCGAAAACAATCTGAGCGATGGCAGCGGAATCAAGCTTTGCAGCCAGGGCGGCGTCAACCCGACGGACGACGAACTGAAGTTCAATAATGAGATTGGGTACAAATACATCTACTCCGCCGCGCCTAGAGGCGCGCGGATGTCAGTCGACGATATGCTGGCGGCCAAAAAGCGCTATGCGGATGCAGGAATTACGCTCCATTCGATCCGTTATTTGCTAGGCGGCAAGGGCGGCAACGACATCAATACCATGCTCCTGAACCAGCCGGGAGCGGACCAAGCCCTGGAGGACACGAAGAGCTGGATCAGGGATACCGCGAAAGTGGGTTTTGACTATACCGGCTCGCGCCTGATGATCACCGGTGTGTGGGAAGACGATATGGTTGACATTCGTGGCGGCGCGATGGAACGGGATTTTGATCCTACCAGCCCAAAGGTGCATGGCAGTGATTACCTGGGAGACACGCAGCCCGGAACGCCGCGCCCGGCGCCCGGCTTAAACACGCTCTACTGGGGCAGGGAATATGGCTATGACGAGGTCATGGCTAACTTCAAGAAATATATCGCGCAAGGGCTGGGTCCGGTGCTCGAGGAAAACAAGGTGTTCCTCGCGTTCCATCCGGATGATCCGCCGGTGTTCAAGAGCCTGGGCGGCGTGGCCCGCATCATGTGCAATTATGAGCGCTACAAGGCAATGTTTGCCGCTGCTAACAGCCCCTATATCGGCATTCAGATGTGTTGCGGTACCTGGAACGAGGGCGGTCCCCTCATGGGCAAAGATCTGGTTTCAGTCCTAAAGGAATTTAACGGTCTCAAGAAATACCGTGAGATCCATTTCCGCAATATATCGAGCCCGCCAGTCAATGGCATGCCGCACTTCCATGAGACCTTTATGGATAACGGCTACTACGACATGTATAAAATCATGAAGACTCTGGTGGATATCGACTTCCAGGGTCTGGTGCATCTCGATCACCATCCCGAGATGGTAGGCAAGGAATATGCGTTTCTATCGTATGCGGCGGGCTTCATGCATGCCTGTTTAGTGCGGGCTAAGAATGAGCCAAAAGGCGTGCTGTAGCGGTGACGGTGGAAAAAACAATTTGAGATCTGCGAACCATGGACAATTTCACCGGATCTCTGCGCATACCTGCTTGTGCTGCCGCACTTTATTTTGTCCTCGTCGCCAGTAGCACGATGAGGCTGAAGGGGCGGGGTTCTTGACAGCGGCAACCCTGACCGTACCGGTGGCCGGCCCCGGTGGGTTGTCCATGGTCCGATGTGTGTTGTTCATTTCGATAATGCTGGGTGCGGGCATTCTCCCCGGAATTGCAGCTCCACGTGACGACGCATTTGCGGGAATTAGCCGCTGCGGTTCCATTCAAGATGACAGGATGCTACTGAATTGCATCTATGGCGCAGCCGAGCCGCTGCGAGCGGAATTGGGCCTGACACCTGCTCCAGCGTTCCAGACCAAGCTTGTTCCCACGGCCCAGGCCGGTCCACAGGAAACGCCTCTTGCTGCGGCCGCGCTGGCTCCGAAAAAGGAAAGTTTTCTTCGGCGGCTGATCGGGGAGGATCCGATCAGCGAGACGTCGATTCGAATGGCATCCTATTCTTTCGACCAACGCGGCTTGTTCACGGTGACACTGGACAATGGTGAAATCTGGAGCCAACTCGCCGATGACCGCGATCTCGCACATTGGCACGGATCACCCAGGGACCATCACGTGTCTATACAGGGAGACGTGTCCGGCGCGAATCTACAAGTGAGCGGCGAAATAGGAACGTTCAAGGTTCAGCGTCTGCATTGAACTTCTAACAAGTAATACGCCTGCCTCGGGATTTCGAATGAGGCAAAGCGTAGTATCTCGAGCCGTATGGTTCGCCGCTCATTTAGGCCATACAATTGACGGTGCAAGTGTTGGTCTCGTACATAGCGGCTCCTTGTAACGTATTGGGAATAAATAGACATTTTGATAATGTGGATCCTGGCGGGCCCGCCAAATTTTTGTTCGCCGGCGATCGCCAACGAAGATTTGAGCAGGGAGCCTTGACCCCGGTTATTTGTGGTCCAGCCTCTGGTGCAGGAACGCCAGGGTCCGACGCAGGGCATCGGCACCATGCTTGGTAGTGGTGTTGGCGCCGAAACCATGCTTCTCGCCGGGATAGAGCACAAATTCGACCGGGGCGGCGGATCCCTTCACATGCTGCGCCAGCAATTCGCTGTTCATCCAGGTGATGGTGGTGTCGTCCTGGCCATGCAGTAGCAGCATGGGCGGAAATCGCTTCTCCTCGATGCCGAAATTTTGCGCGTCCGTGCCGTAATAGACCACGGCGGCGGTGATGCCAGTGTCTTGCGCTGCGGCGCCGGTGGCGATGGTGCCGCCGTCCGAAAAGCCGATCAGCGCCACCTTGCCGCTCGAATTCGTTTGCGCCTTCAGATAATCGGCCACATCGTCCACGAGCTTGGCCCAGTCGCCGATGCGCGCCTCGAACACATTCTCGCCCGCGGCCAGTCGTTTCATGTCGTCTTCGCTGCGGTAATAGACCAGATAGGCGTCGAAGCCGCTCTTGGCCACGGCGGCTGCATAGCGGCTGTAGTCCACGATCTGCCGTTCGAACCCGCCCGCGCCATGTAGCATCAACACCGAAGAGCGCGGCGCAGTGCCGGGCGCGCGGAACAGAGTGACCTGCACGGGGCGTTCCTTGGCGGGCAGCTGGATCTTTTCCCCCGCACCGTCATCGGCCTGCACGGCGGAAGCAGTGAAAAGGAAGGCGGCGAGAATCAAGGCGTGGCGCATGATCGTGGCACCTCCAGTAAAGCGCGTTCGCGAATCGTGGCCTTGTATAAAAACCCACTATTCCCTGTTTTTAGCGGAAATGTTCCCTGATATGGTGTGCAAAATTCCTCGTTATTTGGCGAGATGTCTAACGGCGCATCGCCGTTTGCCATTAAGGTCGAAGGGTTTCAGTTGCGATGGGCGAAACTGACGACTAAAATGTCGTTCGAAACCGGACTTGATCCGGTGAATGGCGGCCCAAGAGGTTCATCATGAGCAACAAATTGAAAATGATCTTGGGCGCTTCCGTGCTGCTCGCATTGGCCGGCTGCGCCACCGCGGGCGGCCCGGTGTACTACGACGGCTATTACGACGGCTATTACGGCCCAAATTATGACGGCTATTGGGGCGACGATAATTTCTTCTATTATTCCGGCGGCGTTGGTCAGCCCTTTGTTCGAGACCAAGGTAGTCATTTCCGGCGTGATGCTGCTCCGGGCTTCAACAGCTTCCATCACGCCCATGCCGGACCCCACACCGGCCATCCTCACGAATCTGCCCATCGCTAACGCGAGCCAACATCGCTTTAGCAGGCCCGCGAAAATGGCAGCGGATTTTCGCTGTTATGGGGATAATTTTCCCTGATAGGGCGACGACGATTCCCCGTTATTCGAGCTTCCAAGGAAGGCAAAAATGCGGGAAACGCCCATTTTGAGGTTAGATTCAGCAATGGGCCCAGGCTTTAACGATAGTCTGCGATCCGGATACGATGACGGGTCAATTTATCGTAGAAAGTCTTTCTCGGCAGTTTTAAAGCATCCATCGAGCGCTTCGCGTCGCCCTGGTATCGACTCAAGACCTGCTGGATAAGTTCTGCTTCAAATTGATTGACCCGCTCCGCTAGTCCAGGCGACGCAGCGCCAGTTGAGAAGGAATCCTCCTCCGGTTCCAAACCCAGAGCAAAGCGCTCTGCAAAGCGCTCCAGTTCACGAACATTACCGGGCCAATCGTGGCCTTGTAGATGCATGAGCGCGCGTAAAGTTATTCGCGGAACGGGTCGTTTGGCTCGAGCGCAAGCAGCGAAGAGAAAATGCTGAAAAAGAAGGCGGATATCAGTCCTCCGCGCGGAAAGTGGGGGGGCGTGCAAGGTAACGCTGCTCAGTAAATAAAAGAGGTCAGCTCGAAAAGTCCCACTATGAACAGAGTCCATCAAGTTTTCACGAGATGTCGCGACAATTCGCAGATCAAGCGGTAGAGGCGTGGTTGAACCGCGCGGTAAGCACTCCCGGGTTTCGACGACGCGAAGGAGTGCCGCTTGTTGCTGTAAAGAAAGAGCGCCCACATCATCAAACAAAATGGTACCACGATGCGCTCTTTCAAGGTGCCCAATAAGGCGCTTTGAGGCATAGCGTTGGTGAGGAGTATCCGCAGCCTCGCACCCAAAGACATCTGCATAAAAATTATCCTCGGATAAGGTCGCGCAACTAATTTGAACAAACGGCTTTGCCTTGCGATGACTTAGGCCGTGTAATGATCGAGCTACGGTCTTTTTCCCTGCGCCACCTTCCCCTGTAATCAGAACATCGACGTCGGCCTCAGCGACCTGAGAAAGGGTTTGGCGCAGCGAGTCCATAACAGCACTTTCGCCGACAAGCGGCGTTTTGGCGTTGATATAGGCTGCCTGAACTTTGCGCAGGTTTCGATTTTCGATCACCAACTCTCTTTTTTGAGAAGCGCGGCCTATGGATGCTATCAATTCGGCGACTGAGAATGGCTTAATCAAAAAATCGTAGACGCCGTCCTTCAATGCTTGAACGGCCATGGGAACATCGCCATG
>Ga0206819_10334_pt1 | contig 12962 bp, 10 predicted proteins | sample Alteio_BWOrgCont_87_FD_152855 | JGI IMG/M metagenome (GOLD analysis project Ga0206819, IMG submission 152855) | Enriched cells from forest soil in Barre Woods Harvard Forest LTER site, Petersham, Massachusetts, United States -... | ecosystem: Environmental > Terrestrial > Soil > Temperate forest >... | reverse complement strand
CTCGGCAAGTATGATCGTCGGTATTTTGCCTCCTGTAACTCTAAGTCTCTCAATTCTGAGCCGGAATTGCTCGAATGGCGAGCTCGGCCGAAATGGATCGAGCGTCGTGCTTGGGACCGTGGTTTCCGTCTCAAAGAAATCAAGTTGCGCCTTCCGAAGTTGGTCCAAACCCACGAATGGGACCGAGACTTGGGGCGCTGCCAATCGATTGCGAACATCGCCAATCCTTTGTTCTTTAGGATTCGGATAGACCGTTGTTCCGACGATCGTTCGCCTGCGCATTCCGATCTGCTTGGTTCGTTTACCTTGCACTGAATAAATAGCTTGCGGAACGAAACCATTTTCCCACGCGGCAACGAATCCCCCCTGCCGTTCTAAGTCTCTGAAAAGGCTCCAGGCTACTTCAGCATAGTCACTTGTAAGCTTTTCGACGGTGTAGCTGCCACCGAGTGGATCTGCGACCCGGCCGGCATAGGCTTCTTCGAGAAGGAGCGCCTCCGTATTTCTGGTCAGGTGCTCGCTGAATTCATCTGGCGCACCGTAGCCTTGGTCATAAGCGGCGACCGAAAGCGAGTCCACGCCGCCCATAGTCGATGCCATTGCTTCAATGGTTGCCCGCAGCAAATTATTGTACGGGTCGTACAGCGTCTTGTTTGTGCTCGTCGTAATCGCGTGGAATTTCGGCCGAACGCCGACGATTCCAAAAGTATCCAGCACGTTTTGCACAAGAAGCTTGAGAGCCCTCAACTTGGAGATTTCAAGGAAGTAGTTCGTTCCGATACCAAGGCGGAACTCCGTTCGGCGAACGAATTCGGCCACGTCGGCGGTATTCATCCGGTCGGTTACGACCGCCAGATACTCCGTGAATAACCCAATCGAAAAAGCCAACTCCTGCGCGAGACTTGCCCCTGCCTTTTCAATGATCGAACCGCGAACTGTCAGCGAATTGAACTTTGGAAGTGCCGCCATCAAATCGAGCGCTGCATTGAATTCAGCTTTCCAATCGGATACAGGACCAGGCGTCCACCCTGCACACCGATCCATGATCGGGTCGAACTCGACGGAGCCTTGAAGCACCTGGGAATCCATTCCTCGGCGGTTGGCCTCGTTCGTGATCAACCCGATCATGGGGCGTGTGAAGGGACCGGACATCCAATGGATCGGTACAGAGTCAAGCCTGACACCGTCCGTGAAGGTGGTCATGTCCTGCATCGTCCTAATTGGAACGCCGATGGGATAGGTCAAAATCGCAAGCTCAATTGCACCGCGTTCGAGCGAACGCAGAGCATGCCTGTTGGCAGCCGCAATGTTGGACTCCCGAATCTCCTCCCGAAACGCTGGATTGGCAGCCTGCCGAACATATCCGCGCACCACGCTGTCGGTGGTCGAAGGAAGATCTTCGGCTCGATAGAAGGGACGAAGCTTGATACCGTCAAGAGTCTCGCTGACAAGACGCTTCTCGAAATCGGCGCCCTTTAGGTCTTTTTGAACTGCTTCGAGCCATTGCTCCGTTGATACGGGGCTGAACTCCTCGAATAATTTCTCCGTCATTTATCTCCCTCTTGGACGAACTCGAAGAGAACACCAAGGCTCCCTTTCGAGGTGTGACTCTTCGGATGCATGAAGAACACCTTCGTTCCGCGAGATCCGTTTCTGGGTGCGGCATCGATAATGTTGAATCCCTTCGCCTTAAGATCGTCGAAAGCCGCCTGGATATCGTCAACGCGGTAGGCAATATGGGCAAGGCCTCCGCGCCCCCCCTGCTTTTCAATCTGCTTGGAAACCGGAGATTCTTCCGTAAGCGGCTGAAGCAACTGAATCAGATTGTCGCTCTGGCCGACTCGCAAGAGTACTTCCCGCACCTGGTCGCCTCCGTAGACTTCCTCTTCGTGAACGACGGTAAAACCAAGCATTTCATACAGAGCGATCTGCGCATCCATCTGTCCGAGTGGCACGGCGATCGCGACATGATCGATATGCTGGGTATGACTTGCTGTTTCCTGACTCATTTCAACTTCCTTATTCAAATTCGATGAGAACCTGGCCCTGCTTGACGGCATTCGTTTTTTCAACGCGTACCGACTTGACCTTTCCTGCGACCGGCGAAGTGATCGTTGTGAACATCTTCATTGCCTCAAGTACCAGCAACTGGTGGTCGGCGGCGACTTCCTGTCCGACTTCGACATTCACTTCGGAAACGACTCCGGCCAGAGGGCTCCGACAGACTTTTGCTTCGTCCGAGACGATTTCTCCACCGGTCTGCGGTGCGGAAGCCGTTACGATAGGAGCGGTAGTTGAGGCGGCACCGGTCTGCACATATCGAATGCCTGAAGTTGGTTCAGACTCGGCGACCTCGACTTCGACCTCGTAGACTTTTCCTTCAACGGTTATTTTGAGTTTCATTCGATGGTCCTTATAGAGGGATTAGCCCGTGCTTCTTCGCAGGTCTTAGAGATCGCTTTGTCGTAAGACCCTCTAGCGTTTTTGCTATCTCAACTCGGGTCTGGTTCGGTTCGATAATGTCATCCACCAAGCGTGCAGCAGCAGCCGTATAGGGAGTGCTGAATTTGGAGCGGTATTGGTCGGCAAGCTCGGCACGTACAGCCACCTTGTCTTCAGCCGCGTCGATTTCACGTCGAAATACGATCTCGGCCGCACCCTCGGCGCCCATGACGGCAACTTCGGCACTGGGCCAGGCATATACTCGGTCAGCATCAAGGTCTTTGCAGCACATGGCAACATAAGCGCCACCGTATGCCTTCCTCAGAATGACCGTGATCTTCGGAACGGTAGCCGCCGAATACGCAAAGAGCAATTTAGCTCCGTGCCGAATGATCCCTCGATGCTCTTGATCGATGCCCGGCATGTATCCAGGAGTGTCGACGAATGTCACGATGGGAATATTGAAAGCGTTGCAGAATCGGACGAAACCGGAGGCCTTATCGCTCGCGTCGATGTCGATCACGCCGGCCATATGCTTCGGTTGGTTTGCGATGATTCCAACCGGCAGGCCCGTTATTCGGCCAAATCCAACGACCATGTTCGGTGCAAACGTCTCCTGAGATTCAAGAAAGTCGTTGAAGTCGAGCACCTTCTTGATGATCTCGCGCACGTCATATGGATGCTTCGGATCGTCTGGAATGACGGTATCTAGTGTCGGATCAGGTTCAAGATTGTAACTGCCGCCCAGAATCGGAGGGTCTTGCGTATTGTTGCTTGGCAGGAAGCTCAACAGACGTTTGCATATGCCGATCGCATGCTCATCGTTTTCCGCTACGAAGTGCGCCACGCCGGACCGATCGATTTGCGCGCTTGGGCCACCGAGTGCCTCGACGGTTATCTCCTCTCCCGTCACCTGCTTGATGACTTGAGGACCCGTGATAAACATCTGTGACTGCCGAGTCATGATGATGAAATCGGTCAGCGCAGGCGAATACGCGGCCCCGCCTGCGCATGGTCCGCAGATCAGCGATATCTGGGGAACTACACCACTTAACTGGGTATTCGTATAGAAGACCTTGCCGTACCCGGCTAGTGAGTAAACGCCTTCTTGAATCCTTGCGCCTCCCGAGTCGTTGAAGAACACGAATGGAGCGCCAGTCCGCAATGAAGCCAGCATTACATTGACGATCTTGTCGCAGTGGACTTCTCCGGCTGAACCACCAAAAACGGTGAAGTCTTGGCTGGCCGTATTCACGTACCTACCGTCGACCGTCCCTTGCCCGGTTACGACCCCGTCAGAAGGCGACTCCCGTCCCGCCATGCCAAAGTCGACGGAGCGTTGGTTTGCGAACAATCCACTCTCTTGAAACGAATTGGCATCGAAGAACGCCGCGATTCGCTCTCGAGCTGTTAATTTGCCTGCTTTGTGATGCTTGTCGAGTTTGTCCTGGCCTCCTCCGAGCGCCAGCCTTGCCTTGTGCTCTCGGAGTTCCTTAATTTGAGCCTGAATTTTCGATGGCTTTTCCATTGGTTCTACTTGCGCTTAAGCGCGGAAGTGCGTGTACAAAGACTTCTCGAGGGTTTCACGATGGTCCGGATGGGCGATCGCAATAAGTTCTTTGGCACGCTGTCCGAGGTTCTTCCCGTACAGGTCAGCAATGCCGAACTCTGTAACGACATAGTGAACGTGTGCTCTCGTTGTAACAACGCCGGCGCCTGGCTTGAGCATCGCCACAATGCGGGATTCCCCTTTCCGAGTTACACTTGGAATCGCAAAGATCGGCTTCCCGCCCTCGCTCAGCGATGCCCCTCGGACGAAATCCATTTGCCCGCCGACGCCGCTATAGATCCGACGACCGATTGAGTCCGCGCAGACCTGACCGGTTAAGTCGATTTCTACCGCGCTGTTTAGCGCGATCATTTTCGGAAGTCGACGAATCACAGATGTGTCGTTGACGTATCCGATGTCCATCATTTCGACGCCAGGGTTGTCGTTTACGAAATCGTAAAGTCGCTGCGTTCCACTAACGAATCCGGCTACGCACCTTCCTTTTTGGAATGGCTTGCACTCGTTGGTGATAACACCCTGTTCGACGAGATCGATGACTCCGTCGCTGAACATTTCCGTGTGCACCCCCAGGCGCCTATGTCCCGTCAAAGCGGCAAGCGCCGCGTTGGGGATGGCGCCGATGCCTGTTTGGAGTGTCGAGCCATCTTCGATCAAGCTCGCAACCTCTTGCCCGATGAGCGTCTCAACCTCGGTAGGAGCTTCGGCGATATGCTGCGGCAAAGGCATCGATCCCTCTACCATGTGCGTGAATTTAGAGAAGTGAATGTTGCCTTCGCCCCTCGTCCTCGGCATGAATTCGTTGACCTGAGCAATTACAATTTTGGCGGACTGGACGGCGGCAACCGTTATGTCGACTGACACACCCAACGAGCAATATCCATGCTCATCCGGAGGAGTCACGCTCACTAGAGCTACATCCAGAGGCATTCCGCCTTTGCGCAGAAGTGCCGGAATTTCGCTGAGAAAGATGGGAATATAGTCGGCGCGACCCTGATCGACGGCCTGGCGAACATTGGCGCCAATGAAAAAATTGTTGAGCCTAAAGGAATCGTAGTATTCGGGCTTCGTGTAGCTGGCGTCGCCCTCCGTATGGAGATGAACGATTTCAACGGCTCTCAGTTCGGACGCCCGTGCGACCATGGCATCGACTAGAATCTGAGGGAAAGCGCCCATTCCGTGGATGTAGACGCGATCACCCGACTTAATTGTCCTCACAGCAGAGGCAGCGGATGTATATAGTTTCTTCAGACTGGTAATCATGGTGGTTTCTAAAATCATTTATGGTGGAGCCCCCTGGTTCGCGGCATCGTGTGCGATGCTTGCAATGCCGCTCGTCCCTGGATCGTCCATTGGTCGGAATCCCCGACCCTTCGGATGACCCTGATCGTCGCGCGTTTACCTAGATATGCCGCAATGGCGGCCGCGATAACTTGAGCGGTTTCGTCATTGATGCCGTCATTTGTAGAAAGTTTTGCTTCAAGCTCTTGCAGCCGCTTCTGTACGTCCTGCAGTTCGTGCAACAGCGCATTGAACTCTTCTTGTGACACGATGCTTTCGCTCATGCCTGAGCCACCGTCACCTTTTGCGTCTTACCGTTAACGGTTACTTCGTAGTGAATCGGGGCAATAAGAACGCCCTTGTGGCTCGGGTCGATTGTCGGAGTTGGATCGGAAGCGAGGTTTTTGGCGCCCTGAGACCTTTCCTTAAAGAACTTAGGCGCAACTTGTGGAAACATCGCATAAGTGAGTACATCTTCGTCGGTGCCATCGGCTCCTTCAAGTTTGGCCGCCTCACTTTGAAGCAATTCCCACTCGGGTTGCAGCAGGTCTGCCGGTCGGCAGGTAATCAGTTCCTTCTTAGAAAACTCCCTTGCTTTAGCGACGACTTCCGGGTTCTTCTCAGCGATCGTTTTGCCGTAGTATCCAAGCATTAAGTCGCTAAATTCGCCGGTCATGACCTTGTATTCGCCCATCATCACGTTGAACACAGCTTGGGTTCCAACGATCTGGCTGGACGGCGTGACAAGTGGCGGGAAACCTGCCGCTTCTCGCACTTTGGGCACTTCCAGCAGGACTTCCTTCATCTTGTCACCCTGTCCCTGCTGCTTCAGCTGACTCTCCATATTGCTGAGCATGCCGCCAGGAATCTGACTCTTGAAGATCTCTGTTTCGACTCCAGTGATGTCACTTAGGAACGCGTGGTACCGAGGGCGAACCGTCTTGAAGTGGTCTCGAGCTTTGTAGACCATCTCCAAGTCGATCTTTGTCTCATAGCCGGTGCCCTCGAGCATCTCCACCAAACTTTCGGTCGGATTGTGTCCAGGGCCGAGGCTCAACGAACTGACGGATGTGTCGACGATGTCAGCCCCGGCTTCGATCGCCTTCATCAGACTAACCATCGTAACGCCCGTCGTGGCGTGACAGTGGACATGAACTAGAATCTCCTTGCCGCACTTGTCCTTTATTCCCTTCGTTAAATCGTAGGCCGGTTTGGGCTTTAGCAGCGCAGCCATATCCTTGATGCAGATTGAATCAACGCCCATTTCAACAAGCTGTTGAGCCATTTCAACAAACTTGGCAATTGTGTGAACCGGTGAAGTCGTGTAGCAAATGGTTCCTTGAGCGTGCTTTCCAGTCCGTTTGACAGCCTTGATAGCGGTTTCAAGATTCCTGGGATCGTTAAGGGCATCGAAAACGCGAAACACGTCCATTCCGTTAGTCGCCGCTTTATCGACGAAACGGGATACCACCGAATCCTCGTAGTGCCGGTATCCGAGGAGGTTCTGGCCTCTGAGCAGCATCTGCGTTCGAGTATTCGGCAGGAGCTTCCTGAATGTCCGAAGCCTCTCCCATGGATCTTCGTTCAAAAAACGAATGCATGAGTCGTACGTTGCACCTCCCCAGCATTCAAGCGACCAGTAACCCGCTTTGTCGAGCCATTCGCATGCTGGAACCATATCTTCCATCGCCATGCGCGTGGCCATCAAACTCTGGTGTGAATCCCGCAGGATGACATCGGTAATTTCGATTGTTCGGCCCATTTTCTAACCCAGTTCCTATCGCTTTCGTGGTCAAGTTTCTCATAGTTGAACCTAAACGACCAGTCGGCAATTTTATGTCAGGGTATTTACCGACAGACAAGCCGCGATGAGCTAGCGACCTTTTATGAAATTGCAAATCGCGGGCTTCGAATTCTGGGATTATGCCAAACTCGTTCGTTTTTCCCGGAACCACTGAATCATGAAGAAAATCAAAACTCTTTCGCTACTCTCTGTTATGGTCGTCGCCTGTACATACGCTTTGGCGCAATCTGATGCGGCATCGGCTATCAAGGCCTATTATTCGAAGGAGGATTCCCTCACCCTTAAGCTCGATGTCGCCGGATTGAAGAAGCTTCATGAAGTGATCCTGACCGACGACTACGTGTCCATCGAGAAGGCCGACAAGAAAGGAAAGGTACAAAAGAAGACCAAGGCCGAAGAACTGGCAAACATCGGCAAACTTTCACAGATAATCGCTTCTGTGACGAGCAGCGTGTCACACGTTGACCTCGTCACATCTGGCAAAACAACGGTACAGGCAATTGTCACGTCCAGCGGCGAATTGAAGACAAAGCCGCTTGGCGACGGAAAGGCTCACACTCTTAGCAACACCTCGAAGAGTCAAGACACTTGGGTGAAAGTTGGCGGTATTTGGAAAATGAAATCGTCAAGATCTCTTTCGAACAACCTCAAGGTTGACGGTCATCCAGTTCCGGGTCAGTAGTCTGGCCCTACTTGGAACAATGAGGTTCAACTTGCAATGGCCAAGCCTGCAGAAGATCCCTTTCGGACTTTTAGGACCATCTTTCGCTTCGCAAAGCGCAGTCCGAGTTGGATTGAAGCTCTGGGCATAAAGAGCGAGGAACTGATCGGAAAATGCATTCCGAAGATCCTTGTAACCTATATGGTCGGGCTGGCCGCCTTCTTTGCCAAACGACCACTGCTCGCCTTCGCACTCTTCTATATTCTCCTGTGCACCCGGTGCGTTCTCTGGTTAACTGACGCACAGTTTTTCATTGAAGACGGCCCTGAGTTTTATGCACCGGCCTACAACGAAGGGATTTCAACTCTGACACGAGAATACGCTTCGTATTTTCACGCCGTTCATCGAATCCTTGCCCTCATCGCGGCCATATTTCCGGTCCGATATGGGCCACTTGCAATGGAGTATTTGGGCATGGCAGTCCAAGCGGCGGCGGCAACATATGTTGTCTCGAGAAGACTGGCCGGCCAAATCCCGTCAGACCTCGTCAGGTTGACGGCTGCTTGTGTACTCATTGCCCACCCCTATTCCGACGAGCTATTCGCAAATGTCGCCCACGGCCAATGGTATCTCGGGATCATTAGCCTCGGAATCATCTACGCAGATCCTTGTAAGGATCGGATAATTCAAGCAGGGGAAGGTGTTGTGCTCGCTTTGAGCTGCCTCACCGGTCCCTTTGCGCCTGCTATGGCTATCTTTGCCTGGGTGAGGCTACGACGCGAGAAGATTGGCCTGTCCAACGCGATCATTGCTACAGCTACTGCCTCAATAACACTGGTCGAAATTCTTACCCATAACCGGTCAGGACTAAGTCATCCGCACCGCTACTTACAACTAGAGCGAATGATTGTGAACCAAGTCGTTCAAGGCCCCATCTTGGGCTTCGATTACCTGAAGAGGGTTCCGATGTATGTGTTCTTCGACCCGGTGAAGACGGCAATTGCCTGGTTTGGCATCGCCGTCATCTTGTTTGGTTTGCGAAAGTCTCCTGCCGTGATCCGTGCGCTTGCATGCTTGGGACTATTTTGTTCGGTCAGCAGCCTCTTCTCGCAGGCTACATGGTTCGGTCTTGGCAATCCCGGAATGGGCGAGCGATATTTCTTCTACCTTGGTATCGTCTTCCTTCTCTGCCTTTACATGCTTTCTCGAACGGCGAACAGTTCAACCATTCGCTGGATCTGCCGGATTCCAATGGTTTATTGCGCCACTGCAATCGTGTCGAACTGGGTCTATCCTGCGCCGTTTTCCTACTTTGATTTCCCACCGCAGATCGCGCCTTTTGCCCACCTTAAGCCGGGTGAAAGCCTCGTAATCGAGACGCCCGGAAGCCGTCTGTTCAAGATGATCAAGTGGAAGACTCAGCTCATCAAGAAGTAATTTGGCGTCATCGTTGCGGAGATACGACCGCTGACATCTCTAGCAGCATCCTTTCGAGCGTGTCCAGCGGGCTGAATGCGCTCAAGCTTCCCTTCAACCGTGCATCCGTATCGGCCACGATAGCGAAACAACTTTCGATCTGCGAGAAGTGTAATCTCGATGCGGTATTCAGCAAGTTGCCCAGTCGGTAAGCCTGCTCTTTCGCAATGCTGTTCTTTTCCGGAAACGACCGGGCAACCGATTCAGGTGCGAATCCTGGGTTTGAGCATTTCGCCTCGACGCATACTCTCGCTTGCCATAGCAACCGCAAATGGCGCGAAATCGTGGGAAGGATGCGTGAGAATGCGGCGTCTTCAGCCTTCGTCTGTGAACCCATAAGTACTCGGAGTTGTGTTAGCGCCTCTGGCATTTGACCAAAGAAGACCGAGTCGACCATTTTGTATACGTTCCACTCGCGAGACGGCATGACAACTTCGCGCACATCGGAGTCTCTAATCTGGGCTTGTTCCCCAATGAATAACTCAAGCTTCTGCAATTCATCAAGCGCTCTGCTGTAGCTCCCCCCGGTCATCTCCACCAGCGTAGCTGACGCTTGATCGCTTATGGTCTTCCCCGATTGAGCCAGTTGTCGCTTCATCTCTTCGCGAATCGCCTTGGTATCGGGTTCGAACGTAAATACAGCTCCCTCCGCGGAAGTCACTGCTTTGGCCCAGTTCTTCCTAAGCGTTCTTAACTTGCCTTGTTTGCTTTCGTCGCCGCTTTCGTCATCTGCAACTAGAACGACTAATGCAGTTTGAGGGAGTTTCAAGGGTTCAGTTCCGGCCAGATTCTCTGGGCCGCACCGCAACAGGTGTCGAACGATTACCGTCCGGCGCTCTGCCAGAAAAGGTGAAGTGCCTGCCGCGGCGAACCAATCGACTGGATCGGACTCATCGGCGCTAAGAACTTGTAAGTCAAAGTCGTCCTTTTCGATCTGAGCTGCGCTAAGCAACTGCTGCAAGGCGCTATGACGCCAGACTTCTTCGTCTCCTTCTAGCATGATGAGGCGATGCTTGAGTGCCTTTTCTGGTTGAAAGCTCACGATGCGATCCTCTTATCCACAGTCGAAGACAACTTCAGCTTGAGCACTTTGACATCGGCGCGAAGGAGCTCAACTGAGGTTGCATCGATTGAATTTGCCGAGTATAACGCGGAAACAAATCGCTCGTTCAGATCCCTAGCAATTGGATAACAGTCCTTAAGGCATGGTCGAATGTGCTCAAGAAACTCATTGGCGGTTTGACCGACCAATCTTCGGTGCCCTGCGGCTCGTTCCAAAGCCCTATTGAACGAGATATAGGTTCGTCCAAGTTCGGATTTTACGTTTGTAACTCGACCGGAGCCCTTGAAGTAATTGACCACGGTAACGATAAGGCCGATGATGGTAGCCAGGATCGCAACGTCCAGGACAATTGCCACAATGCCTTTCTGATACCATGGACGAGCATCGCCCGCATCTCCCAGGCACTCGCCGTTCACACACTGGGCATCGGTCGATGGATCGAACCGCACCCAGCCAAAGTCGTTGAAGTACAACTCGGCCCATGCGTGGTAATCGGCGTCGGTAACCAAAAACTTTCCGTTCGGCTCGGCCCTGCGTTCGTCTGTTAAATAACCTTGAACGTAGCGCGATGGTAGGCCGATGCTTCTTGCCATTTGCACCATTGCGCTGGCGAAAGCCGTGCAATAGCCCTGCTTGGCTTCAAACAAAGCGTACTCAACTGGATCTTTAGTCTCGGGATACTCCTCGGCATCCAAGTTGTAAACAATCCTTCGAGATATCTCGGTTTGAATTGCTATTGCCTTATCGAAGTCGGTCTTTTTCCCGGCAGAAACACTCTCAGCCAGCCGCCTTACACTTGCCGGAATGTAGGAGTCATCGGTGTAATTGTGCCATTCGGCGCCTCTTGGGCTTGCTGCCGGTTGCTGGCTGCCTGAGGCAAGATTGGCACGCCCGCTAATGTCTATTTCGTTCGCGGAGGAGTCCTTGAGAGCCCAAGTTCCGTCTCTCTGTAGCTCAGCGGATCCATCTGACGCCTTAACCGCCAGCGTGTCCGACGGCAACGGTAACAGCTTCAAATAGCGATAAAGGTGAATATTGAATGTGAATTCCGTTGCGCTTTTGATCTTCGATTCGCTCAATGTGTCGATGGGCGAGCCTGCTGGGCCGCTTGAATCCGTAAACCCAAGCGTATTTTGCCAGCCATGCCTTGTGTAGAGGTCATATATCTCTGACCGGAAATACTGTCGTCCTGCAAGCTCAGTTCCTACCTCAAACAGCTTCTTCGGTATAGCTCCCTTCTGATAGGGCAGTCCAATGCGAACCGTGTCACCCGCGACATCGGATTGAGACGTCCCGGCTGGCGCAGGCGGAGTGCGCATGCGAATGGCAGCAGGATTAAGCTTTACAAATCCTCCGCCGACGCTTGAAACGGATTCTCTAATGACTGGAGCGCCGAGAAGGCTCGTCAAAACGACTGCAATTGCGGAAGCCAATGCCCACTCCGGCCCTGCTATCCAGCGCCACGGCCCTTTCTTGAGGGTCAGCGCCAACCCTGGAGTCGTCTCAACACTTGGAATGGGTGTCCCAGGCGCCAATCCTCGGGTGAAATACCCAGATGCGGCGGCCTTCCGCAACATTTCGCGGCCGTGGGCTCGGGCAAATAATGTTGTCAAGCAGATTAGGAAGCCGAAGAACGCTACCGTAACGCCACGGTAAGTGTCATAGCAGCCGATCAAGCCAAATAATGCCAGTGCAGGAATTGCCTGGAAAAGAAGCGTCGAGTCTTGCCAAGTTGCAAAGCTTCCAAGAATCAGCATCCAGCAGAGCCATCCGGCGGCGCCCATTTCACGCGGAAACCCGCCATCTGGCATGACTGCACGGAGTTCAGTGGCAAGGAAGATCGAGGCAACAACTCCCGCCGAATAAAAGTAGGCGTCGAGCTTGATCAGTGGAGAATGGATGGTCAGTTGCCGAATGCCATAGCTCACGCACGAACCCAACACCACGAGAACGATGCAAAAATAGCTGATCGATATCAACCCAATGCTCATTCCCGCCGAATAGACGGCGAGACAACTGCCGATCGACATGAGCACGTAATCGAGCCAACCGATTCGACTGAGATCCCGCTCGGCTCTTCTAGCCACTGGATGCCTCCGTCGGCATAATGGTAGGTATCGCCCCAGCGTCTCTCAACGATCCGATGTAGGAAGGCTCAGTCGCTGACCTAACACTCCCCCGCCCATCAAAAGCAAGGGCGTTGTAAACCAATGGAACGACGCTGATCCCCTTCGAATGCAACCTTGAAATTGCAGGGCCAAGTGTCAGATCCGCTACCGCCATCATCACAAAGACAACGCTTCCCATGGGCAATATGCCTGCAAGCGTTCCAATTTGATCTCCCAATGTATCGTCGGAATCGGCTTGGACTCCCGCGAGATCCTCGTAGATTTCGTTGGTGCGCTCATGAACGGATCCGTGAGTCGTCGAGGAATCAAGCCCAGGAAACTCGACACGCGCGCCTTGCCGAAGAAATACCTCGGCAAGATAGGCAGCGTGCCCGCAAATAAGTTCCAGACTTGTGTTCGCTCCCGTTCCAACCTCGGTGTCTCGAGTGCGCTGGATGAGGAAAGCTGCTGCAGCATGCGTTCCTGCCTCAAATTCCTTAACCAGAAGCTGACCGGTCTTGGCAGTGGATCGCCAATGAACATGCCTCAGCGAATCGCCC
>Ga0206819_10333_pt1 | contig 12988 bp, 10 predicted proteins | sample Alteio_BWOrgCont_87_FD_152855 | JGI IMG/M metagenome (GOLD analysis project Ga0206819, IMG submission 152855) | Enriched cells from forest soil in Barre Woods Harvard Forest LTER site, Petersham, Massachusetts, United States -... | ecosystem: Environmental > Terrestrial > Soil > Temperate forest >... | reverse complement strand
GGAGCCGCAGCAGTCGACGCGTTTCGGCGCACCTCGCAATAATTCCTATTCTCGCTAAAAGGACGCAACCATTTTAATGCGGCTCCCCTCCGAAAGGGGTGGTGCGTGCGCTCCAGCGCTGCTACATCAGCCACAGACTTGGTGCACTAACCCGTCGGCTTGATTTCTGAGTGCGGTTGGGGCGGGTGTTCAGTTGTCGCCGAGGTTGGAGGTGTCGATGCCAGCAACCGAGGCGTGAGTCGATAATACAGAGCGGAAAAACCAATCAAAACGCCGCCGAGGACCGCACAGGACAAAATTCGGTAAGGGGCCACCACTTCTGCGGTATCAAACACGAGCACTTTTCCCACCGTAATAAATAAAAGAGCAATCCCAGCGATCCGATAAAATCGCCGGTTCCAGATAAAACCGCCTAACAATAAAACCGCGGCGCAGAAAACCCAGAGGACGGAGTAAGCGCTAAGCTGCGCTCTCTGGAAGAACTGCCAAGTGAAGCGCTCGAGTTCGGCGTTCAAGAAACCGAAAAGGCCAATTAAGCCGAATATTTCGAACCAGCGAAAAACCGTCCGCTGCAGTGGGTCTTTCGCCGCCCGAAAAGCTAACCAAGCGACAGTTAACAGAAAGAGACAGACCGGTAATCCCGTGATCCATCGACTCAACAATCCGTCGGTAAATCGGGTAGTCTGTTGATACTGATCGAATCCGCTCAATACGAAGTCGAGGATGAGAAACCGGAAAATGGTGACCAATCCCAATAAGATGGTTCCTCTAAGCAAGATTCTATCTCGGGCCTCCTGGGCGACCCAATAGCAAGCAACGCATTGGGCAGCCCAGAAGAAGGTGATCCAGTTAGTGGAAAAGATAACCGTCCAAGCGATCAGGAAATAAATCATGCCTTGGACCAGGAGCCAGGTACGAGCCCGGGTGGAACCACGGCGCCAGACGATGATAGCAACCGATAACGTCAGGCAGCCATAGGCTAGCGTTAATAACGAGATCGGTAATCTAGCCGAATGCAACAACTCGTCCGATTTCCAACAGCAGAGCCAGCCATTTAAAACCGCCACCCAAACTAAAGGGATGCGCTCTTCGGCGGCTCGTAATAACGACCGCAGAAAAGGAGCTATCGAATAGAGGAGGAAGAGAAACTGAATGAAGCAGAACGCATCAATCGACGACTCCGATTGCAGGCTTCCCCAGAAAATGAAGAGCAACACCCAGCTGAACAGCGCTCCTAGAAAGTAGAGTTGAGTCCAACGTTTCAAAAACGCTAGCCCTTCGCCGGCGAGATTAATAATCGTCAGGCATCCGAAGAAAAGGAGGTGGCCGGATCTTCCTGCGGTATCTAGAACCGGGGCTAAATAACCGCCGAGGAATGCCAGCACGGCCAGCAAACGCGAATCCCAGACTGCTGCCACAGAGAGTCCAACCGCACTGACCAACAGCACAACAAATATGGTCAACGGATCTGGTATCAGAGCATAGATTTGGTTCGCTGCGTAGACGGACAAATAGAGAATACCCAAGCCGACCGCAGCCAGCGCAATGTCCAAGCCTCGCAACTTTCGACGCCGGCAGATCTCACCTGTGATAAAGAGAAAGGCGCCAAAGACGAAGCCGAGTGTCACCTGAGTAGCCGGCCCGATCCATTTTTCGTCGAAGGCGTACTTGAGGAAAAAGCCGGCTGCCAGCAAAAGGACAAAGACCCCGATCCCGAGAAACCATTTTTGCCCCACAGCGACCTCTGTTGAGCTACGGACTTTCGTTCTCAGAGGAGCAGTGCCCGGGATCGAAGGCGGTGAGGAGAATACGACAGGGGGCGACTCCTTAGGCAAAGGTGGAGGTCCAACCGCAGGTCTCGCATCCTTGTCGCCCGCCAATGATTCCACCAACGCCCGTAAACTGATCATTTCCAGGCGAAGTGCGGCCAGCTCAGAGTGCACGTTTAAATCGAGCGAACACTTTGGGCAGATGTGCCCGTTTGTCTCTGTCTGGCATCTTGGGCAGAGCATCGAAGCAGTAAGACATGGTACCCGCCTTCATGCAATACCACGACTTCTGACCAGCTTTAAAACGTTTAGGGCGCTCAAAAGGTAAGGACCGGGCAGAGCTATTGTTTCTAGCCTGCCCGGTCGACTAAGCCTGCGATCAGGACGCAAGAACTGTCACTTAACCTGTTCCAGCGGGCCGCTAGTGTCCGGGAACTCGCTCGTGTTTAGGACCTGAACTCCGGCATCATGTTCGCCGTTAAACGGAGTGATTGTGTTTGGACCGCCGGCCTTTACTACATCAGCCGGCCTGTTGAACCAAAGACCGATATGATAAGTCTGGACCGGATTGGTTGCCGGGTTTTGCGTGGCATCCGGTATGGAGCCGGGTTTGTCAAACGGATCTGCCGGCGCGGGCGCAATATTGGGCGCGACAATAAAAGTCTCGATACTGAAGCGGCCTATAAACTCGCGCGAACCGTTGCCGTCCGCGTCGGTTTTAATGTCCCCCTGATACCAAGAGAGGCCAAACGGTGCATTTGGTACTTGAATTACGAACAGATCGAAATCGGTATTCGGCGGCAAGCCTTCGACATTTACCTTCATGATTTCGACTGGTCCAACGGTATGGACGGTCACAGTGCCGTGTGCGTTAGGCGCAACCATCGGGAAGCTGGCTAGTCCCGGTGATCGTACCAAGTCAAACGTTACTCTTTTTGCGCTTCCAGGGGGTTCCTGGGCGATGGCTGAAGTGCAGGCTAAGGCAGCAATGCCGATGCCGGCAAACCCAAGCACTGTCATTTTAAAGCAATGTCTTAAGAATTGTTTTGAAGGTTTCATTCTGTTTTTGGCGATGGTGAATTATTGGATGTTAGGTTTGAATGCTGAGCCGGCCGTCGTTCGCCCGCGGGTTGACAAAGCGCTGGCCTTCAATCCGGTTCTAAGGAAATCGCCTGTTTGATGTTCTTTACTTTTTTTCCTATTTGCGCGGGAAAGGCAGATCGCCCGCAGAAAAAGCCGCGAAGGAAATAGCAGGTTCCTGCGGCGCCAGAGGAACCGCGAATGGACGCGAATAAAAGGCAAAGAACTCAACCGCAGATGAACCAGCCGTCGCTAAAGCTATGGCGGGCAAGCTGCAGATATACGCGGATGGATCCTCAGGTGAGAACTCAGGCCATGATTTTGTCGAAGTTTATTTGCGTCCATCCGTGGTTGTTCTCTCTTATTCGTGTCAAATTCGCGTCCATTCGTGGTTAATCTGTGGATCTTAAGTTCTGTGTTAGAGTCTGGCCGGATCTCCGCAACGATGGTCGTTGCCAATATAATGCAGACGGGCAGGAGTCGTCCCTACTGACGCGGTCCCTCGAAGCCTTTCGTCACTTTGCGACGAGGAACGACTGTTCAATCCGAGAAATCTGGGACCGAGTTTCGGCGTTCTTTTGACTGACCTCGTCAACAAGAGTCTGGAATTCGCTATCCGATTTAAACACGTCCAGCCCGGGATCTGCCAGCGCTAGCACCGGGTCAGGAAACCCTGTGCCGGTCATCAACTCCCGCAGATATTGAAAAGCCGCTTCGTTGCGTTCCAAGATGCGGTTACCAACCGCTAAGTCGAATCGCATCCAACGCGGAGATTTTGTGGTCGACAGCTTGGACTGAGCGGAGGTGACCACCCGTTCTGCGCTTTGTCGGGCTTCAGCGCTGCGCATGGTGCTGCGCAAGGCTAAGGTTAAACGCATCAGGTTAGTTGGACTATCTTTATCCGCTTTTGCTTCAATTATCCGGATTACAGAAGGCCAATCTCCGACTTGCATCGTACAAAAAAGGACCAGATCCGCAGCGGCTGAGTACTGAGTTTTGACGTCAGGCGGCAGCCGTTGCAAACCAGGCAGAGCGCCAGCGTAATCTCCGCGATAGACCAGGCGCTCGTTCTCCATCAATTGACGCTTCGTCGCATTCTGCTCGAGGTTGATGGCGCGCTGCATCCATTTTTCAGCCAAATCCGTTTCGTGAACCGTCCAACAAATTAAAGCGAGCTGATAAGGAGCCCATGAATCGAACGGATTGGTTTCAAAGCATTTTCGGATCGACTCGTACATCTCTTTCTGTCGCCTGAACTCCGTGGATATGGCGGCAGCCATGCGGTTGGCATCCCAGTCATTGGGAGCGAGCTCCAACGCTTTGCTAACGGGCGCTTCCATGCGATCGAACAAACCTTTCAGGTTGAACGCATTCGCAAGTTCGGTGTAAGCGCGAAGCTGATTCGGGTCGAGCGCGATGGCCTGTTGACAGAGATCGATCGCGGAATCAAGCGATGCCCCTTCCCCGTTGAACCGTTTGACCCGGTCAATATAGGCATCGGCAAGTCCAATGTAAGCCAGCCCGAACTTGGGGTCCTGTTGTAGCGCCTGTTTAAAAAGACCGACGGCTTTTTCATTTGCATCCTTCAAATGCAGATCCGACAACGCCTTGGCTTGCAGATACAGATCATAAGCACTCAGGTTCAAGGTAGGTTCGTTTCGAAGATGGTTGCGCTCGTCGGTTGAAAGCCGAGCGTGAAGAGCGGCAGCGATCTGCTCAGCGAGGTCGCCCTGGATCGTCAGTACATCCTGCAGTTGACGGTCGTAGGTCGCGCCCCATAGCCTTCGCTCAGTACGCGCATCATAGAGGATCGTAAAGATTCTAACTTTGTTGTCCGACCGTTCAACGCTGCCTTCTAAAACAGCGCCGACGTCCAGTTCTGTGCCGATTTCCTTTAAAGACTTGCGATGAGCATCCGGAACGTCTTTATAGCGCAGGATCGAGCTACGGGCCGTGACCTGGAGATCACCGACCTTGGACAGCTGATAAATTACTTCTGAGGTAAGGCCATCCGCGAAATAGTCACTCGATTTGTTTTCGCTTAGGTTGTCAAAAGGCAGCACAGCCACAGACTTCGAGCTGGTCGAACCGAGGCGGGGGTTAACTCTCCAGAGAAAATATCCGATCGCAGAAGCGATCACTAGAGCGAGCCCCAGAACGAGCCACATGCGGGCACCAAACCGCGACTTTCCCGCCGATGGTTGCACCGGCCGGGATGGCGAGATCTCCAGTGTCTGCTTCAGTGCGCGCAGCTCCGAGCGAAGCTCACTGGGTGTCTGCTGACGTTCATCCGGACCTTTGGCCAACATCTTTTTCAGGAGCTCCACAGCCGGTAAAGGGACCTGCTTAAGTTGTTCCAGCGGCAATGGTGAATGCAGGTGCTGGCTAATGACTTCAAAGGTGGTCCCGGTAAATGGAACCTTAGCCGTCAAACACTCCCAGAGGGTTACACCCAAAGAGTAAATGTCCGAGCGGATATCCACTTCGCGTCCGGCGCACTGCTCCGGACTCGCGAAAAGAGCGGTCCCGGTGAACATGCCAGGCACAGAAAGACCAGGTTCAGAATTCGAACTCGAAGCCGCGGCCGCTGCCTTAGCTAGACCAAAATCGATGACTTTGACGTTGACGGCGCCATCGTCATTGAAGCGGAGCATAATATTCCCCGGTTTGATATCTCGATGAATGATCTGCTCCTTATGGGCTGCCTCCAGAGCCGCCGCCACTTGGTCGGTAATTTCGAGGGCCAGCGGTATGGGCACGGGCCCTTTCTGCTCGATCAGCTGATGGAGCGTCGTGCCCTCCACAAGCTCCATGGCATAGAAGTAATCCCCATTTTTCGTTCCTAAGTGGAAAACGGAAGCAACGTTGGGGTGCCGAAGGCGAGCTGCAGCTCGAGCTTCTCGGACAAAACGGAGTCGGGCCGATTCGTCTTTAAGATAGCGAGCGTTGATGACCTTAAGCGCCACCGGACAGCGCAGATTTTTGTCCATCGCTCTATACGTCACCCCCATGGCACCGCGCCCGAGCTCTGCAGGTGCCCCATCGCTCCCTCTCAAGACTTCATAGTGATCAAAACTTCCGATTGCCCCTTGCGTTAACTCCTGAACGCCATTCGTCAATCCTTGCGATTCCGTGTTCGCAGAGTCTGACGGTAAGTCGACCGTAAGAGCCGCTCTCAACTGGCAGACAGGACAACGCTCTGGCGTAAGCGATACCGGAATTTTGGTGCCGCAATTGGGGCAAACCGAGATTTCATCGCCGGGCGCGGCTACCCGATCGTCATTCATATGCGGCCTTCAGCAATAGCCAACGCTTCACACAGAGCGCGGATTTCTTCGTCGATTTCCGTCGGATCCGAGACCGTACGCGAGACCTCTTGGCGCAGGAGGACAATGTATTGCTTGCGAAACCGGTGGATCGCAGTTTTGGCCGTGCCAAGGCGCACGCCGAGGGCTATGGCCACCTCCTCATACGTTGGCGGCGACCTACCAAACTCAACCCCAACGAACGGGTGCAGGATTTCAAACCGCGCCGATTCTCCGGCTATGGCACATTCTTCTTGTAACCGCTTGGTTGCGCGAGTCAGCAAAGCCATCGCCCACCGGGCGTCAAAAATCTTCTCTGGGGTTAGTTGATCGGTCTGCTCAAGTTCATATCGACTCTCGGCTTCTTCCGCATCCAAAAACAAAAATTCGCGGTCTCCGCCACGTTTCAAGGCTCGTGCCCGATCAGACTCGTCTGCTAGAAAATTCTGGAAAGAACTTAGAAGAAATGACCGAAATTTTCCTCTCGCCGGGTCCACCTGCTTAAGAGCGTGGCGTTTCAGGATCGAAAAAAAGAATCCCTGAGTAAGATCTTGAGCATCATGCGACGGAAGGCCCCGGCGGCGAGCAAAAGCGTACAAAGGATACCAGTAATCCCGGCAAAGCGCGCTCAGCGCCTCCTCACTCCCAGGCATCTGGGTTTCCGCGGCAATAAGGATTGCGCTCCAGCGAGTAGTACGAAATTGAGCTGGATCACCGGGTATTGAGCCATGCTCCTGATTCACCGATACCTCTTGTCGGAGCGACGGAGCACTAAAGCAGCACTCAATGCGGCCGTCGATAGGTTTTTATACGTACGCCAATTATTGGCCGGATAACGAATTCGCTTCGCGACTGGTTCGAGCTACGAAAATGAACCTGGCCACATGCGAGAGCCAATTGAGGCGCTGCTCAGCTGACATAGAAGCGAACTCGGTATGGCCGTCGAAGTCCGCTTCCTGGAGATTCAGGAACTGAGGACCAACCGCGTTACTCTCGAGCTCTTCCTTCATTCTTGGGTTCTTTTGCTTCCAATTCAGTCAATGCACGGATGTCGCTAATATCCTTTTCCCGCACTGGCCGAACGCGGCTTTTCATCTCGATCAACTTGCGACGAGAAGCGACGCGGATCACACGACCCCGAATTTCTAGCAGATACGCATCGGCGATCAGATCGTCAAAGCTATTCTCTCTGGTGAGAAACAAATCAATCTGGCGATAAGGCTCTTGCGGACTCCAGAAGGTGAACACCAACGCGTTCTTTTCCCGGATCAAGGCAGCGATACTCTGTGTATCGAGAATAATTTCCGCCGGCACGGGGGCTCTAGGCACCAGCCGGAGTTTGCTCATAGCCGCAAGAAACCGGCGCAGATTATCCGGTTCTAACGAGACCGCGACATCGAGATCCAGAGTGGTCCTTTCCACTCCGTGGAAGACCATGGCAACGCCGCCCGCCACGACGAAGTGGACATGATCATCGCTGAGCGCGCAGAGAATTTCGACTAGATGGCTTTCTTGGGACATCTCGATAACGCCGGATCGCCGCGAACGGGCGAATTACGCCTATTTCAGTTCCCGGCGTTGACGGCGTTTACATCGCTACTCCCCGTTCCATTGCCGCCCCAGCTGCTTCTTTGCGGTGTCCCTTTCCTCGTCCAGGCGGTTCATCCGGTCTTCTAAGACTTGCTTCTTATATTTCCATTGCTCTTTCACTTCGCCCGAACTGTGATCGATCCAATAATCGATGTACTTCCTTTCCTGCTTCATCGCGTTCCTCTTGGCGTCCCATTGAGCATCCAATTTCCGGTACGCCTCGTCTTTAGCGCGGTCTCGATCCTCCTTGGTCCTGTAAACCGGGCTCGGTGTTGATCTGGGTCGCGATGGGGTCGGTTTGGCAGTTGCGACCTGTGGCGGAGTGCCAGTTGGAACTGGGGTCACCTCGGTGTTCCTAACGGCTCTGCCTTCAAAGACGGTGTTTGTGGGGTTGGCCGGAGATCCACTTGGATTAGCCGGCGTCTCCACCGGACTCGCCCGCGGCACTTGTACTTCCGAATTGTTAGGCGGAGTAACCCCAGACTCGGCCGAAGGTGTACCTCCCAGCGTGAATTCTAACACCACTCGTTTCCCGGCCTGGATATCAGCCGTGCGAACCTGCTCCGGACGCCCTTCAATCTTCACTTCGACAGACTGCTTACTGGGCGGCAAAATGCCTTCGATGGGCGGTTTTCCCAGATCGATTCCACCAATCACGACGTCTGCATCGGGGCGGTCGCAGGTTACCGATAACAATCCATAGGTATGTTTGAACTCGACCACACTATTCCCGCTCGGATCGGGAACAAAACGTTGGGTAACCGGGGTCAGGGAACCGATTTTTGATGTTAACTCGATTTGCCCGGACGGCAGATTCGCGGTCAACGGAGTCTGACCTAAAGCAATTCCGGCCAAATAAATTGTGGCACCGGTCGGATCGCTTTTAAGAGAGACGTTTACTCCCTGGTAACTGTTCTGAACGTTAACGGACGCGCCTTGGGCTAGCTCAACGTCCTTGGTGATCTCCGGCCAACCAGGGCGTTTAAACGTCACCTGATATTTTCCGATAGGTATATTGTCTACCGTCAAAGGAGTTATCCCGGAAGTCGCCTTCTGGTTCGCACCATTGATTTCAAAGGGCACGCCCGGAGGGTCTGTCTTTACGACAAACTGTCCGGCCTCCCGAGCTAACGTAACCAAGCCAAGGTTATTGATCGTTCCGTCCGTGACGACGACGTCGACCGACTTGTTGACGTAGCCGGGAAATTGCACTTCAAGCGTTTGCTGACCGGCCGGTAAACGGTAGCTGGCAAGAGGAGTCGTACCGATCGATTGCCCTTTCCATCGCACAGAAGCGCCGGACGGCTTGGTATCCAGCGTCACGAATCCTTCGTGTGTGACCTGCTTGGGGACGGGCGCCTGCCGATTTAAAAAGAAACTGACACCTACCACCATCCCCAGCGCACCCAAACCAAACAGAACGATGGCGATTGTAATGACCCGCAATAACCATGGCGACGTAAGTGCTCGAGGCTCGTCCCCCTCTAACTCAGGATGCTCTGGCTCGCTTGGTACCTGGGTCGGGGCCACAGCCGCGTACGTTTCGCGTCCTCCTCTGTTTGGTTGAGCCGGACTTGAGCGAGCAATCCCTACGCCCGCAGCCTGTTGCGCGCTCACTTCGGGAATGTGGTTTAATCCAGTCCCAGCCAGAGGAGACAATGGTGGTTGGGCCGCAAGTTCGGCGCGCTCCAGTTCACTTAGAAACTCTACCGCTGACGGGAAACGGGTTGCCTCGAGTATCCCCGGACGCAGAACCGCGTTCCCAGCCTCGGAAAGGGCCGGCACCGGCGCAAATCTGGCTGGAGCGCCGGCCCCGGGATCAGCGTAGTGAGAAACCCCGCCCAACAGTTCATAAATTAATTGAGCCAACGGTCCCACTGGGTTTTTCACCAAATCCGAGGTGGCCGACGGTCGAACTAAAGTCTCGGTTGGCTCCGGTACCTTCGAGCCCTGAATGCCCGCAGTCGCTAACGAGTCCACCTTAACCACGAATGGAGGCCAGCTCTCTACGGGCGCTTTTCGGAGTGCATCGAGATCTTCGTTCGGATGAGTCGGTTCTATCTTAATATCTCCGACAGCAACCGAGCCGAGTAACAGTTCTCGATCGGCTAAAAAATCGAGTAACTTGGCCAACGGCTGCACCAAACGAAAGGTCTCGGGCCAACGCAATTCTCCACGAGAACGCAGCAGCTCCTGAAACGTGAATCCGCGAGTCCATTCGCTAACCAGCAAAAACCCGTAATCGGTCGATTCCAGCCCGTAGACCGCGGTTAAATTTGGATGGTGAACATTGCGCAGTTTAGCAACTTCGGCACGAAGGGCCTCCGATTGCTGCCCATTGTACATACGCGCCGTAAATGGCTTGAGACCTACCAACCGGTTCGTCTGCAGGTCTTTAGCCTTGAACAGACCAGACGGAAATCGCTCTAGAATCTCGTAGCGGTTCGAGATGATTTGGCCAGTTGCATAACCACGCGAGTTCCCGCCCGCCAAAGTCGCAGCCGGATCCACCTCAGTTATGACCCCAGAAAGATCCCGGCTCTCCGAATCTGTCAGCATTTCATCGAGAACCTGCTTGAGCTCAACAGCAGTCTGGAACCGATCTTCGGCTCTCTTAGCTAACATTCGCTGCAGCAACTCCGCTACCCTAGGGTTAAACGAACGCAGCGCAGCCTCTGACAATTCTGTTCCTAGATGCTGATGAATCACACTAGCCACCGACCCCTCATACGGGGGCCGGCCCAACAACATGTACCAAAGGGTTGCTCCTAGAGAATAGATGTCGGAACGCCCATCAATTTCACGTTCTTCGAGTTGTTCAGGACTGGCGAAATGGGGGGTACCAACGAAACCGCCTAAAGTTACAGTGACCGATTTTTCCGAGGACGATCCCACCGATTTGGCCAATCCGAAGTCGATGACTTTAACTAAGAGATGTTCCTCCTCCGGTTCATTAACCAGCATGATATTCGACGGCTTGATATCGCGGTGGACCAGCTTCTGACGCTCGGCGGCCACTAGAGCACGTGCCACTTGGCGGGCGATACGCAATGCTTGTTCCGCTGAAAACGGGCCTTCGCGGCGTATCCGGCTCTCGACGGTTTCGCCGTCCACGTATTCCATGACGTAAAAGAAACCGTCTCCCGAGTTGCCTAGGTGAAATACGGTAGCAACATTCGGATGGCGAAGCTGAGCCGCCGCGCGAGCTTCGCGAACGAAACGTTGGCGAGCGGTATCAGAGGAAAGAAATTGTGGATTGATGACTTTAAGCGCGACATCGCACCTGAGGTTGGTATCGAATGCCTTGTAAGTCACCCCCATGGCTCCCCGGCCCAGTTCCCAAGGGCTCCCATCAGGATGACTCAGCACCTGGAAGTGCTCGAACTTCTCAGCTTCAGGCATGGCCAGTGAACGATATGCCTGGAGAGCATCTTCGCAAATGGCGCTAGCAGGTACGTCGCACGTTTCACAAACACCTCCGATCCCATGGACGTAGTGCCATCCCGAAAGATCGCATTACTCCAACACTCCGATACTCCAACACCCCACTCGCCAGGATTCGAGGACGAGGACGAGAACGAAGGGCTTCATTCTGGCTTATCGATGTACAAACGATTGGGATCGGTGGCATTCGGGTCTCGAAAAATCTGGGGCGGATTACCGGAAATGACCTGATACCCGGTCAAAACAAACTCGGGATAGAATCGATTTGAAGCCGGTTCGTATACCGTTTGCCCGGAGAAATAACCTTTCAAACGGTACTCAGTATTGTTGTCGGAGCCGATCGCATTCGCCGCGCGGTCGGGCTCTAATGTCTTCTGTTCGTTCACCATCACTAGCTGCGCCTGGCTCCAAGGCTGCTGAGGTTTCCGGATGTAACCCCAGAAGAAATAGTTTCGGCGATACAAACGCCGGCCAATAAAGTAGTCGCCCGGCTGTTCTGCCGCGATACTTTGCGCTAACACCGCCTGTCGAGCAGCAAACTGGTCTTCGGCGCATCCGGCTAGAAAAAGAGTGGCAAGAAAGGCTGTCGCTAGGGAAACACGGCTCATGTTGGTCCTGGTGCATCGAGTCATAAGTAGGAGGCGTACCGCCGTCGGTCAGTTGGCTGAGTTTCAAGGCGCGAACGACGAGCATATCTAAAACCGATACGCAAGGAGTGAGCAACGCCGAAAATCAGCCAACTGGCCACGGGCCAAAGGGTTGGCTTGAAATGGGTCCGTCTGCTTCGTTATTCGTTCGTCACGTATCGGCGCCGGATACGCTCCTCACTCATGCCTCGCATGCAGACCCTTTTGAAGCCAATCCGCCGCGGCGGACCTCCTACTTATGACTCGATGCACTGCACTTATTCACCAAACCACTAACGGGCAAATCAATTGCCGTGCGCTTGATGTTTTATCTGAGCCAAAAGGTCCGGTTTTTCTTGTAGAGCCAAAACCAAGGCCTCGATTGCGCGTAGCGTCTGTGGACTGATATGGTGTTCCATTCCTTCCACGTCGTGATAAATGACCTCCTCGTCGATCCCGAGCATCCTTAGAAAATCGGTCAGCAATTGATGCCGCTGCATGATGTTCCGGGCCAGGGTCTCCCCGGCGGTCGTTAGAACGAGCCCGCGATATTTTTCGTACTTGAGGAGGCCTTCCGAATCGAGGCGCTGCACCATGTTCGTCACGCTGGCCTGAGAAATCTTGAGCCCTAGGGCGATATCGGCAACGCGGGCGTAGCCCTTCGTATTGATCAGGTCGAGGATTTGCTCGAGGTAGTCCTCGACGGTCGAAGACCTCGCCACCGGAGCCGAATTTTCGGGCATACTGATCGATTATGCTCTGGGGTGGCATGGGTTGCAAGACTGCGAAAAGGCGATAGGGCGTAGGAATCCGCGAGCGGTAGGGCGAAAAACTCGGCGGGCCAAAGTTTGCTTCCTTTGCCACGCCAATCCGCGCGCCGAGTTTTTCGCCCTACCGCTGGTGGTTTGAGCCACACCGAATCGCCGCGTCGCCTATGCGGCCTCCCCCCTACAGTCCCACCAGCGCTACGTTGACTTGCTGATTGAACCCGACGCTGGTGATTAAGACTTCATCCCCGCGAATGTCGGTGACCGCTCGCGACACCGTCTGCAGCCGGTGTCCGGCGTGCAAAGTTGGCGGCAGTTTCTGTTGTTCGAGCACGAACTTCGCCAAAACCAGCTGCAGCACTGCGCTCGCGCCCAATGAATCTCCAATGGCAGGCTTGTGAGCATAA
>Ga0206819_10330_pt1 | contig 13136 bp, 11 predicted proteins | sample Alteio_BWOrgCont_87_FD_152855 | JGI IMG/M metagenome (GOLD analysis project Ga0206819, IMG submission 152855) | Enriched cells from forest soil in Barre Woods Harvard Forest LTER site, Petersham, Massachusetts, United States -... | ecosystem: Environmental > Terrestrial > Soil > Temperate forest >... | reverse complement strand
CGCCAGGACCGGGTTTCTATGTGCAGGGCGCCAGCCAGCGCCTGATGCAGCGCATCGCCGGCCAGTCGGCCGCCAAACCGACCGTGTTCTATACCGACTTTGCCGCCTGTAATGCCTACGCCAACGGCGAACAGGCGGCGCAAGCGGTCACTTGCCCTACCCTGTTCCTGCTCGGCCAGCGCGACGTCATGACGCCGGCCAAGGCGGCCGCCGGCCTGATCGGCGCCATCAAGCAGGCCAAGGTTGTGCAGGTGGAAGCTTGCGGCCATGCTCTGATGGCGGAGCAGCCGGATGCGGTGCTGGATCACCTGTTCAAATTTGCCAGTGCGGCGACGGTTGCAGCGGCCGCCACGGAAGACTAAGCTTAAAGAACAGCAAGGATAAAGACGACCAAGCAGCAAGATCCAGCCATCGCCAGGAGACAGAATGCCTACCGCGCTTGAAAAAAAGTATGAGACTTTCGCCGAGTTCTACCCCAGCTACCTGAGCCAGCACAGCAACCGCACCTGCCGCCAGCTGCATTTCGTCGGCTCCACGCTGGCGCTGGCTTCGGTGGTCATGCTGGTATTTACCGGCAATTTTTACTGGTTGCTGGCGGCGCTGCTGTGCGGCTACGGTTTTGCCTGGGTCGGTCATTTCGCGTTTGAAAAGAACCGCCCGGCAACCTTCAGGCAGCCCTTGTATTCATTCCTGGGCGATTGGGTGATGTACTGGCAGATGCTCACCGGCCGGGTATCTTTTTACTAACTATGTTTTCGTCAACAATGTGAAATCTTTTTCACAGTAATGTGAACCGTTTATCCCGTAAAATTCGTTTCTTTGTTTTCTGGCATCGCCATCCGTGCCATGGCGCGCCGTATAGCGACAGGAGTTTTAATGGGAACACCAGCTAGCGATCCATTGCCGGCGCTGCTCAAGAAGCCAGACGCGACCGACGCCACACCGGCCCTGACTGCCGTGGCGCCACGCCGGCCGATGACCTCGTTCTTGATGAACTACAGCCAGCCGACTTATCCCGGCAGGGTGACGATCAGCTATTTCTGGATTTCAAGACTACCGCAGGGCGGCACGATCAAGGTTCGGGTTGGCTAGGGCCTGTTAACATTTGATTTGGGAGTGCGAACGCGCGGCAGGCGTTACAGGCCTAGGCGCGACGACGCGACGTAGCGGTGCTACGGCAAGGAGGCGGATGGCCGCCCCGAGTAACAACGGCATGTGACGCCTGCAGCCGTTCCCGGAGGGTTCCAACCAAAACGTGCGCTGGCGGCGTTGCATGGCTTGCTGGGGCTCCAGCCCCAGCTACGCCACGCGCCTTGCCAGCACACGTTTTGGTTGGAACGCATCTCCCAAGTCAAATGTTAACAGGCCCTAGATCAACAGGCCCCGCAGCCTGCGTGAAATGCGCCGCCAGCGTCTGCTCCAGGCCGTGTTCGATGGCGCTTTCCACACATCGGTCGAGGCCGCTGTCGATGGCTCTGCCAACGGCCGGATTCCATACGAACATGCGGTAGATATCGGCCAGCTTCAACACCTCCGTATTGGCCAGCAGGATCCAGCCGTCGACATTGATGCGCACCTTGCGGCCCCACTGGCTGCGCGTCGGCATCTCGGTCTGCACAGTGCCGACCCAGCCTGCTTCCAGCATCTGCTGCAGCAAGCTTTCCGACTCATCGAAGCCTAGTCGCGTAGCGCGCCGGATCTGTCCCGCATCGACCGCGGCCGAACTGCCGCGCATGCGGGCCTGGTGCAAGACCTGCAGCACCGCCATGGCGTCGACGAAAGCGCTGCCTGGCGACGGCACATGCCACCAGCGCTCGTACTTCACCACCGGCAGCGCGGCTGCCAGCAGCGCTCCCACCAGCGTGATCATCCACAGCATGTAGATCCACAAAAGGAATATCGGCAAGGCCGCCAGCGTGCCGTAGACCATGGTGTAGGTCGGAAACTTGATGATGTAGGCGGCAAACACGCGTTTGGCGATTTCAAAGGCGATACCGGCCAGCAAGCCGCCCCAGATCGCATCGCGCCAGTCGACGCGCTGGTTCGGCACCGCCACGTACAGCAGGGTAAAAGCGCCGGTGGTCAGCGCCACCGACAGCAGCGTATAGAACCAGCGCCCGATCCAGCTCACCACCAGGCCGTCGGCCGCCGCCGACAAATACGAAGTGACGGTGATCGAGACGCCGATCAGCAAAGGCCCGAGCGTGATGATGGCCCAGTACACCAGCACCCGGTGGATCCATGGCCGCTGCGTCTTGACGCGCCAGATGCGGTTGAACACGTGGTCGACGGTCGACATGGTCAGCACCGAGGTCACGATCAGCGCGACCCCGCCAACTGCCGACAAGCGCGCCGACTTGGTAGCAAACTGGTTCAGGTAGTCGAGAATCGTGCTGGCGAAACCGCGCGGCATCAGGTTGCGCACGAAATACTGCTCCAGCGCGGCGCGGAAGGTACTGAACAGCGGAAACACGGTAAAGATCGCCAGCGCGATGGTCAGCATCGGCACCAGCGCCAGGATGGTGGTGAAGGTCAGGCTGCCGGCCACCTGCGGCAGGCGTTCCTCGTCCAGGCGGCGCGCCGCGAAGCGGAACAGATCGCGCAATTCCACCCAGGACAGGCCGCGCAGTCTGGAAAATTTTATTGACGTCATGCCTTACCTCATTTTGCCCGCCGCGGCACATCATGAAACCGGGCGCGGCATGCGTTTTGCACCATGAGTTGGCGCTAAAGCGCCCTATAATACCAAAATGAACTCATCCAACATTAACGTTATTACACCGATTCTGGTTTTGTACTATTCGCGCCATGGCTCAACCCGCAAACTGGCCGAACTGATCGGCCAGGGAATCGACTCGGTGGCCGGCTGCGAAGCCCGCCTGCGCACGGTGCCGGCGGTCTCCACCGTGACCGAAGCCAGCGCCCCCGACATCCCGGCCGAAGGCGCGCCCTATGTCGAACTGGCCGACCTGCACCAATGCGCCGGCCTGGCGCTCGGCTCGCCCACCCGTTTCGGCAACATGGCTTCCGCCATGAAGTATTTCTGGGACGGCACCAGCACCGAATGGCTGGCCGGCACCCTGGCTGGAAAACCGGCCTGCGTGTTCACCTCCACCGGCAGCCTGCACGGCGGCCAGGAATCGACGCTGATGTCGATGATGACGCCCTTGCTGCATCATGGCATGCTGATCATGGGCCTGCCCTACACCCTGCCCGAACTGATGACCACCGCCAGCGGCGGCACCCCCTACGGCGCCAGCCACTGGTCCGGCATGAACGGCACGCAAGCAGTCTCCGCCGAAAGCCGCACCCTGGCCATCGCCCAAGGGCGGCGGCTGGCCGAAACCGCATTGAAGCTCAACCCAGCGGGGCCAAGATGACTACCAAACTGAAACCCGACACGGCAACCCACCCGCTGCCGCACGCCGCCCGCCAGCCGCGTTTCTTTTACCTGGGCGCGGTAACCAGCCTGCTGGCCCTGATCGCTCTCGGCCTGGCCTGGGAACTGGTGCTGGCGCCGCTGCGTCCCGGCGGGTCCTGGATGGTCCTGAAAGTCCTGCCCCTGCTATTCCCCCTGCGCGGCGTCCTCAAGCGCGATGTCTACACCATGCAATGGGCCTCGATGCTGATCCTGATCTATTTCACAGAAGGCATCGTCCGCGCCACCAGCGACAGCAACCTGATCAGCACCCGCCTGGGCTGGCTGGAAGTCGCCCTCAGCACCATATTTTTCCTGTGCACCATCCTTTATCTACGCCCATATAAAAAGGCAGCCAAGGAAGTAGCGCAAGAAGCAATAAAGAAAGCGTCACGATAAAGCAGCCATGCAGCCTGAAATAAAGAGGCTGTGGATTTTGATGTTGGGGTTGTTTTGAAGTTGCGGTTGCTTTTGACGTTGCCGTTGCTTTTGACGTGCCCCGCATTGAGACGTTGCCAAATCCGGCGCGTGTCAGCCGGGAATTGTGAGGGGCATGTTTGAGCCGAAGGCGAGTTTTGCCCCTCACCCGGCTGATACGCGCCGGATTTGGGGACCCGACCGAAGGGAGGGCAACGGCTTTGCGGTCGCCTTCTTTTTGGTTACTTTTTCTTGGCGAAGCAAGAAAAAGTGACTAGCTGCCGGGCTACCCCCGGCAAGCGTCCACGGAGTAGCTACAGTGTTATCAACCCGCAGGCCGTTCTTAGTATGCCAAGACCTGCACTCCGTAGAACGTCAAATGGGGTCAGAGTAATTTTCGGCGATAAAGCCGCCGAAAAAAAACTCTGACCCTGACCCTTCCCCACAAATAATCGATAGAAATCAAAGAACTAGTATTTTTGGATTGTCAGTTGCATGCATGAGCTGTTAACTTTCTCCTACGTAGCGACCAAACTGCGAAAGAGAAAAGCGACTCATGCATGCAAGACGAATCATACAGAAATTGCTGGAAGATGGATGCCCTGGGGTTCACGCTAAACGCGCCAATAGCCTGGCGACAATGGTTCAGGCGGCCCTAGGTGGCGGATTAAGTTTAATGGGCTTGAGCCGGCACTTGGCAAGTGCTGCGCCGATACGCCATCGCATTAAGCGTTGTGATCGCTTGCTGGGCAACAGGAAGTTATATCAAGACAGAGCAATGATTTATGGTGCCCTGTGCCGACTGCTTGTGCATCCGATGGAGCGGCCTGTGATCATTGTCGATTGGTCCGATGTGAATGCCAGCAGAAGCTGGCAATTGCTGCGGGCGGCCCTGATGGTCAAAGGACGCGCCTTCACCTTATATGAAGAAGTCCATCCGTTAGAGCACTACGCAGCACCCAAGGTGCACCAGCAATTTATACAACGCTTGAAATCTCTTTTGCCCGAAACATGCCGCCCGCTTGTGATGACGGATGCCGGATTTCGCGCGCCGTGGTTCAAATTGATCGCCCAATCAGGATGGGATTGGATCGGCCGTATTCGCAATCGTGACTCGGTACGTTCGACATTGCCTCATCAGCAGTGGCAAGGCTGCAAAAGCTTGTATGGGAAAGCCAACAAGCATCCCCAAGACCTGGGGTCATTCGACTACGTGCGCAGTAACACCATTGGCTGTCGGCTCGTGTTGATCAAGAAGCCGTCTGCCGGGCGCCATGCAAAAAATGTCTTCGGCCAGCCGGTACGCAGCAAGCAAAGTCTCAAAAATGCACAAAGCCAAAGCGAGCCTTGGTTACTGGCCGTCTCGCCTACGTTGGCATCGATGAGCGCCGACAAGGTGGTCAATTGTTACAGCGGCCGGATGCAGATCGAACAAACCTTTCGTGACGTCAAGAATGCCCAGCTTGGATTGGGACTGTCCAAGAGCCAAACACGTGATCCACTGCGTTTCTCCATTCTGCTATTGATCGGAGCTCTCGCCATCTATGCACTGTGGATCATTGGATTGACCGCTCAACATCACGGATTCAAGATTCAATACGGTAGTCGTCAAAAAGCAAAACAGACCTTATCCATTCTCTCCCTTGCACAGTGGTGGATACGTGAAGCACCTCGACAGATCCCAATAGCCAAAATCACCGAGGCAATTCATGCCTTGCGCTCTATGGCTAATCATCTACTTATTTGAGGGGAAGGGTCAGACTCTGACCCCATTTGACTATTTCAGCGAAATTTTACGATATGAATAATGACGCTTTTCTTGCTGCTTGCCGCGCCGCCATCGGCGATTCCCATGTGCTCACCGAGGATGCCGACAAGGCCGGCTACCTGACCGATCAACGCCAGCGCTACACCGGCCAGGCGCTGGCTGTCGTCAAACCCGCCAACACCGAAGAAGTCGCCAAGCTGGTCCAGCTCTGCAACCAGTTCCGCATCCCCATCGTCCCCCAAGGCGGCAACACCGGCCTGGTGCTAGGCAGCGTCCCCGACCAAAGCGGCCAAGCGATCGTCCTCTCGCTAAAACGCCTCAACCAGATCCGCGCCATAGACCCGGCAAACCACACCATCACCGCAGAAGCCGGCTGCATCCTGCAACAGGTACAAGAAGCCGCCGCGACAGCAAACCGCCTGCTCCCCCTCTCGCTAGCCGCCGAAGGCAGCTGCACCATCGGCGGCAACCTCTCCACCAACGCCGGCGGCACCGCCGTCCTGCGCTACGGAAACAGCAGAGAACTCTGCCTCGGACTAGAAGTCGTCACCGCCCAAGGCGAAATAATGCACGGCCTGCGCGGCCTGAGAAAAGACAACACCGGCTACGACCTGCGCGACCTCTACGTCGGCGCCGAAGGCACCTTAGGCATCATCACCGCCGCCGTCCTGAAACTCTTCCCCCAGCCCAAAGTTCAGCTGACCGCCCTCGCCGCGCTGCAAAGCCCCGCCGATGCGCTGCGCCTGCTGACGCTGGCGCAAGAGCGCTGCGGCGCCACCCTGACCGGCTTCGAACTGATGTCCGACCTGTGCCTGCAACTGGTGGCCAAGCACTTCCCGCAACTGCAATTCCCGTTCAACGAACGCCATCCCCATTACGTATTGCTGGAACTGTCCGATGGCGAACCCGCCCCCCATGCCAGCGTGCTGCTGGAAGCACTGATGAGTGAAGCGCTGGAACAGGATATCTGCCAGGACGCCGTGCTGGCCAGCTCCGGCGCCCAGTCGCGCGCCCTGTGGCAACTGCGCGAAAGCATCTCCTCGGCCCAGGCCAAGGAAGGCAAGAACATCAAGCACGACATCTCGCTGCCGATCTCCCGCATCGCCGAGTTCATCGCCGCCACCGACGCCCTGCTGCAGCAGCACTTCCCGGGTTGCCGCAACGTCACCTTCGGCCACCTGGGCGACGGCAACCTGCACTACAACGTCTCGCCGCCCGAAGGCGTCCCGACCGAGCGCTTCATCGAACAGCAGGCCGCCATCAACCTGCTCGTGCACGACAACGTCCACAGCATGGGCGGTTCGATTTCAGCCGAGCACGGTCTGGGCGCGCTCAAGCGCGAAGAAATCCTGCGCTACAAATCGCCGGTGGAAATCGCATTGATGAAAACCATCAAGCAGGCGCTGGATCCCCTCAACCTGATGAATCCAGGCAAAGTCATTTAAAACCAGCCGCGCCAAAAGTTGCCGCCTTACAATCTGTTACACCGCCGCTGTAAGCGCCTGCCTGCCGGCGGCCGTTAACCAACGATGTAAGCAAACCTGCAAAAGGCTGGACATGACCTTGACCACGAGACTACCCGGATTGCTGTCCATGGCGCTGCTGCTGGGCAGCTTCAGCACAGCGCAGGCGCAAACCGCGCAGGCGCCGCTGAACGATTCGGAAAAAGCGCTGCATGTGCTGAACCGGCTAGCCTACGGACCACGCCCAGGCGACGTCGACGCCGTCAAGCACATGGGCGTCAAGCGCTACATCGACCAGCAGCTGCGGCCCGACAGCCTGCCGCTGCCAGAAGAATTATCGGGAAAACTGGCAGGCTTATCGACTTACCAACTCAGCAGCACCCAGCTTTACCAGCAATACGGCCCGCCCTCCTTCCCGCCCAACAGCGCCACTCCCGAAGAAAAGAACATGGCGCGCCAACGCGCCAACAAGGACATCACGCCGCAAGCCCATTTTGCGCGCTTGTGGCTGGCCACTGAAAGCCCGCGCCAGCTGCAGGAAGTGATGACCGAATTCTGGTTCAACCATTTCAATGTATTCGAAGGCAAAGACTGGGTGCGCTACTGGAACGGCGAGTATGAGAAAGACGTGCTGCGGCCGAATGCGCTGGGCAACTTCCGTCAGCTGCTGGGCAGCGTCGCCCACCATCCGGCGATGCTGTATTACCTCGACAACTGGCTCAGCAGCGGCGTCAACACGCCGGAAGCCAAGGGCCGCTTCAAGGGGCTCAACGAAAACTACGGCCGCGAGTTGCTGGAGCTGCACACCATGGGCGTCGACAGCGGCTACACCCAGGCCGACGTGATCGCGCTGGCGCGCATCCTGACCGGCTGGACCATCGATGAAAAAGCCATGAAGGACGGCCAGCCCGGATTTGCCTTCAATCCCAAGCGCCACGATTTCGGCGACAAGATCTTCCTCGGCCAGACCATCAAGGGCAGCGGCGAACAGGAAGGCGAACAAGCGCTCGATATCCTGGCGCGCCATCCCGCCACCGCCCATTTCGTCGCCGCCAAGCTGGTGCAGTATTTCGTCTCCGACAAGCCGGAACCGGCCCTGACCGAGAAGCTGGCGCGCCGCTTCCTGGCGACCAACGGCGACATCAAGGCCGTGCTGCGCACGCTGTTCGACAGCCAGGAATTCTGGGCCCGCAGCAATTACCAGACCCAGTTCAAGACGCCCTATCAATATGTGGTGTCGTCGCTGCGCGCAACCGCGACGCCGGTGCTGAACGTCAAGCCCATCGACGGCGTGCTGAATCAGCTCGGGCAACCGCTGTACGGCTGGCTGACGCCGGAAGGCTATAAATTCTCCGAGGAAGCCTGGCTCAATCCGGATGCCCTGCTGCGCCGTATCAATTTCGTCAACGGCCTGAGCAACGGCAAATCGCCGATCGCCCGCGCCGAAACGCCGCCGCCGGTGCCTGGCGCGCCAGCGGCTTCACCGACTCCGGCGCCGATTACCTACGCCGCGATGCCGGTTGACCCGCAACAGCTGATGCAGACGCTAGCGCCGGCATTGGAGCCGCACAGCCTCGCCGCGATTACTGCCGCGACGCCCAATCTGCAGGTCGGCCTGATACTCGGCGGACCAGATTTCATGAAAAGATAAAGTCAGGAGCAAGCCATGAACCGTCGCGATTTCATCCGCCAACTCGGCCTCGCCGGCAGCGGCGCCATCCTGATCCCGGTAGGCCTGTCCGGTTGCGTAGTCGCGCCTCCGGCCAAACCGCTGGCCAAGGTCAAACCGACGCCGCCCGTCAGCATTGCAACAACAGCTGACAGCCCGCTTTCGTACGGCAATCCGTTGCAGCGGCCGCACACGCCTGGCGACGGCACGCCGCGCATGGTGGTGGTGTTCCTGCGCGGTGCCGTGGACGGCTTGAACGTGGTGGTGCCGCATGGCGATCACAATTACTACAAGGCGCGGCCGACCATCGCGGTATCGCGCCCGGGCACACAAAACGGCGCCATCGATCTGACCGGCTACTTCGGCCTGCATCCGGCGCTGCAGCCGCTGCTGCCCTACTGGGAAGATGGCCGGCTGGCTTTCATCCACGCTTCCGGCTCGCCCGACATGTCGCGCTCGCACTTTGAAGCGCAGGACTACATGGAAACCGGTACGCCGGGCGAACACAATACCCGCGACGGCTGGATGAACCGGATGCTGGCGCTGATACCTGGCCTTATGCCGCAGTCGCCGTCGCCGATGCAGGCGCTGACCCTGGGCGAATCGGTGCCGCGCATCCTGACCGGGCGCGCCGTGGTGGCCAACATGCCGACCGGGCGCGACGCCACCCGCCCCACCTTGATCGACAAGCCGGAAGTGAGCCAGGCTTACGCCGCCCTGTATGCGCAAGATGCGGCGCTTGGCAAGTCCTACCGCGACGGCATCTCGGCGCGCAAGGAATTGCTGGCCGACGCCAGCAGCTCGGAACAGAAGATGGCGAACAACGGCGCGCCGCTGCCGAACGGCCTGTCAATCGACACCGCGCGCCTGGGCCGCCTGATGCGCGGCAATCCCGAGATCCGCCTCGGCTTCGTCGCCGTCGGCGGCTGGGATACCCATACCAACCAGGGCAACGGCAGCGGCCAGCTGGCCGGACGGCTGCGGCCGCTGGCCGACGGCCTGGCGACGCTGGCGAACGAGCTGGGACCGGCTTTCAACGATACGGTGATTGTGGTGATGTCGGAATTCGGCCGCACCTTCCGCGAGAACGGCAATGGCGGCACCGATCACGGCCATGGCAACGCCATGTGGCTGCTGGGCGGCAATGTGCGCGGCCGCACCATCCACGGCCACTGGCCCGGCATCGATGACAAGTCCTTGAATGAGGGACGCGACCTGGCCGTCGCCACCGACTTCCGCGCCGTGCTGGCGACGCTGGCGGAAAAACACATGCGTATCGGCGATCCGGCCATGCAGAAACTGTTTCCGCAATATGGCGCGGGCAATCCGCATGCCTTGAATTTGCTGGTGTAGCGGCCGCCGGATTCAGCGCACCAGCGCCTTGATCACCGCCCACTGCCGCCGCGAAATCGGCAGGCGGTGATCGATGCCGCGCAGGATGACTTGCCAGACTTCCTGCGGCTTGTCGGCATCGCCTTCGCCTTCCGCAATGTAGATACCGCGTTCGACGCCGATGATGGCGTTGCGCGCCACCAGCGCGTTGCGATGCACCCGCACAAAGTGCGCCGCCAGTTCTTCTTCGATCGACACCAGCGAATCTTCGATCAGGTATTCCTTACTCTTGGTGCGCAGCGTGACGTACTTCAGCTCCGCCTTCAGATACAGCACCTCGCCCATCGGCACCAGCGACATGCGGCCGCGCTCCTGCACCGCGAAATGCTGGCGCGGCGATGCCGCTGCTGCTTCTGCGCCGCTCGCTGCGGCTGGCTGCGGCGGCTGGCGCAGGCGGCTGGCGCGCGCGATGGCCTGCGCCAGCCGTGCAGCGCGCACCGGCTTGACCAGATAGTCGAAGGCTTGCACCTCGAATGCATTCAAGGCGTAATCGTCATAGGCGGTCACGAAGATGATCAGGGGCGCCTCGGCCTTGGCCGCATCCGCGTTGCTCGCCAGCTGCTCAGCCAGCTGCAGGCCGCTCATGCCGGGCATCTGCACGTCCAGCAGCACCAGATCCGGCGCGGTGGCGGCAATCCCTTCCAATGCGGCTTGCGCATGGGCGGCTTCGCCCACCAGGTAATGCGGACAGTCGGCAACGATATCGGACAACAGCGTGCTCAGCCTGGCGCGCGCAGGCGCTTCGTCGTCGACAATGAAAATGCGAGGAATCATGTGGATGGGTTGGGCGGATTGGCTAAGGAATGGTCGGCGGATCAGATTCTACTTGCTGGCCGGCGGCTTCGCCAGCGCTGCCTTGACATAGGGGAAGCTGGCGCGCACCTGGAACTGCCCCAGCGTGGTGCTGGTGGTCAGCTGCGCTTCGACGTCGTACAGCAGCGCCAGCCGCTCGCGGATATTTTCCAGCGCCATCTGGTTGCCCTCCGGCAGCGCGGCGACGCCCTTGCCGCTATACGGATTGTAGGGATTGGTGATGACGATCTCGATCCGCTCCAGCGAATGGCTGAGCTTGATGTGGATCAGGGCCGGTTCGGTGCTCGGCTCGACGCCGTAGTGCACCGCATTTTCTATCAGCGGCTGCAACAGCAGGGTCGGGATCTGCGCCCGGTACACCACCTCATCGCTGATGCCCTCGCGCTCCCATTGCACCCGCAAACGGTCGCCCAGGCGTATTTTTTCTATCGACAGATATTGGCGGCACAGGCGGATTTCCTTTTCCAGCGTGGTCATGGCGCGGCCGTCGCGCATCAGCACGCGGATCAGGTCGGCCAGGTCTTCCAGCGCCGCCTCGGCCCGGCGCGGCTCGCTGCGGATCAGCGACAACACCGCGTTGAGGCTGTTGAACAGGAAATGCGGCCGGATCCGCGCCTGCAAGGCCTGCAGGCGCGCCTCCACCAGCACCGGCGAAAAAGCGCGCGCGCGCAATTCGAAATAATGCTGCAGGCCGATGCCGAACAAGGCCGCCACCAGCGCCGCGCGCAAGACGCCGCCGGCGGCGTTGAGATGGGAAAAACCGTTCAGGAACCAGTCGAAGCCCGACAGCAGCCAGATCACCGCGATCGTCACCAGCGCCGGCGCCAGCGCGCACAAGATCCGCTGCATCACAAAAGAAAAGTGGCGGGCAATCCGATGCAAGCCGCACAATACCGACAACGACAGGAAACAGGCCGGCTCGACCAGCATCGCCGATTCGACAAAACTGTTGATCGCTGCAATCAATCCATCGCTGCGCAGCAGGATCGCCGCCATGACGGCCAGGTTCACCGCGATCAGCGCACGGAACACCACGCCCAGGTTGCAGCCGTCGGGAATCACCACTGCGCCGGGTTGCTGCGCCGGCGAACTATCGACAGCCTGATCAGAAAGCATGGACGCTGGCATTGGTTGGCATAAAAACAATCATGGCTTGGTTATAAGGCATATCGAAGGCATATCGCGCAGGGTAAAATGCCTGCATCAAGCAGGCACAGCCGGTTTTCGGGGGCAGTGATTTATAATCGCATAATTCCTTGCCTGCTCATTGCTTACTTCACTTCTTACTCTCACGCGCGATTCAAACCTCAATTATGACAGCACAACTCTCCAAAAAAGGCGAAGCTTGGTCGGCTCGTTTCTCCGAACCGGTCTCTGACCTGGTCAAACGTTACACGGCGTCGGTATTTTTCGACAAGCGCCTGGCCGAGGTCGATATCCAGGGCTCGCTGGCGCATGCCGAGATGCTGGCATATCAAAAAATCATCAGCGCCGACGACTATGCCGCGATCCAGAAGGGCATGGCCCAGATCCAGGGCGAAATCGCCGGCGGCAAGTTTGAATGGCTGCTGGACCTGGAAGACGTCCACCTCAACATCGAAAAGCGCCTGACCGAACTGGTCGGCGACGCCGGCAAGCGCCTGCACAACGGCCGTTCACGCAACGACCAGGTCGCCACCGACATCCGCCTCTACCTGCGCGGCGCCATCGACGATATCAGCGGCCTGCTGCGCGAGCTGCGCCTGGCGCTGCTGGACCTGGCGGAACAGCACACCGACACCATCCTGCCCGGCTTTACCCACATGCAGGTGGCGCAGCCGATCACGTTCGGCCATCACGTATTGGCCTATGTCGAAATGTTCGGCCGCGACGCCGAGCGCATGCAGGACTGCCGCAAACGCGTCAACCGCCTGCCGCTGGGCGCCGCCGCGCTGGCCGGCACCACTTTCCCTATCGACCGCGAGCGCGTCGCGAAAACGCTGGGTTTCGACGACGTCTGCCGCAATTCGCTGGATGCCGTCTCGGACCGTGATTTCGCCATCGAATTCTGCGCTAGCGCGGCGCTGGTGATGACCCACGTCTCGCGCATGTCGGAAGAATTGGTGATCTGGATGAGCCCGCGCATCGGCTTCATCGACATCGCCGACCGCTTCTGCACCGGCTCCTCGATCATGCCGCAAAAGAAAAATCCCGACG